>Ga0066679_10001159_pt1 | contig 10262 bp, 5 predicted proteins | sample GraSoiAngelo_128_FD_62298 | JGI IMG/M metagenome (GOLD analysis project Ga0066679, IMG submission 62298) | Grasslands soil microbial communities from the Angelo Coastal Reserve, California, USA - 14_0927_12_20cm | ecosystem: Environmental > Terrestrial > Soil > Grasslands | place: USA... | reverse complement strand
AGTGCCCGACAAGGCGGAAGCGGTTCTAGTGGAAGAACGCGCGGCAAAATTGCGCGGCGGTCAGGAGACCGTGCTGCTGGTCGAAGACGAAACCGATGTGCGAATGCTGACGTGCGAGTTCCTGAAATCGGCCGGGTACCAAGTTTTGACCGCGGCGGACGGCGAGGAAGGGCTGGACATTGGGAAAAGATTCGCGAGCGAAGTCGACATTCTGGTCACCGACGTGGTGATGCCGCGGATGCGCGGCCCGGAACTGGCAAAGCACCTGAAGAAGGAGCTCCCGGATTTGAAAGTGGTTTATATGTCCGGATATACGGAAGAGTTCAGCGAAGTCCCCAGCCATTTGCAAGGCGTATATTTTCTGCAAAAGCCGTTCTCGCGCGACGGACTGTTGCGCAAAGTCCACGACGCGCTGAAAGGGAAACCCATCGAGCCAATCGACCGCCCTGCGTTCTCGTTGCGGATCAACTGAAACGCAATTCCTTTCGTCAACTCAACTAGGCAGCAGCGAAAGGTGATCTTTCTACTGGCACGGCAGATGCGGGTAGAGGGCTTGGTCCAGACGGTGGCGATGCTTTAGGTATGGCGCTTTGGCAATTGCTCATTCTCATGGGCTTCGGCATGCCCGCTGGAACTTCGCTGGCAGCCGCTGAACACGCCAGGGGCGGATGGGTCGGTTATGCACTGGCTATCCGCGTTGGTCTAATTGTTGGAGGGTTTTGCGGATGGACAAGGTGCATCACACATCACACATAGAGCTGTTGCCCCCAAGGCCCTGGCACCTCATGATGACCGGCGGCTAGTGTCACAACATGAGTGGTTTTTTCGCGGGCTCTATTTTGCAAAGTTCTTGTGGGTAGCGTTTGCAGGGTTTCTCGCGTTTTACTTGTCATCGGTGATTTTGCGACTCGTGTCCTGAAGATCAAACCGAGACATATTGACAGTAAGAAGAGCCGTAGTCATAGTGCGGGGCTATGTTTCTGGGGCACTTTGCACTGGCGATAGCAGCGAAGAAGTTTGCGCCAAAAGCTTCGCTCGGCCTGCTGGTCTTGTCGGCCCAATTTGCGGATTGCTTGTGGCCAGTGCTGCTCTTGTTGGGTTTCGAACAGAGGGGCGATTTGTGGATCGCAGCGGGGCGGTTATCGAGTCGCAATCGGCGCCGGGATTTTGCATCGATCACGCGGCCGTGCGCAAGGAGGTGACCAGGTTCGATGCACTTTCGCGCGCGGCGAACCTTTCGCCGGCGCTGTATGGGTGGGACGTCTGGAGCGAGCCGCACGTCGTCAACTGGGCGGAGTTCCCATCATTGACCAATCCTGAATTTTGCTACTGCGATTCCAGTCAAGCGCGATTCCGGGTGTGGCTGAAGGCAAAATACAAAACGCTAGGTGCGTTGAACGCGGCATGGTACCGGAACATCACTCTACCCCAAGCACTCAGAGTCAACCCGACCGTGGTCTTACGCCATGCTTTCGACTGGGCTGGATTTTACGCGTTCGGCAGGACGCAGCTTCAGCAAGGGATTTTGGATCGGCGAATTGCAAGCTGGCCAGGGCGCCACGGGAATGCGCATTGCGGATCCCGTGGCGCCCCACGAGGAAGAATTCTGGATGTGGGAGGCCGTGGCGCACGGGGCGCGTGAAATTGCGATCTATGCGTGGTACCCAATGAGTTCGGGATTCGAATCGAACGGATACGGGCTGATCCATCTGGACGGATCGCTGACCAACCGCTCGCAGGCGGCGGGGAATGTGGCTCGCATCATCGCGCGGCACGGAGCGGAAATATTGAACGCGAAACCGGCGCCGGCGCACGCGGCGATTCTCTACAACCGGCTGTCTTACATGGTGGGCGGTTCGCAGCCGTCACTTTCGAAACTGGGAAATGCAGAACGCGACTCGCTCATGGGTTTGCATAGCGCTTTTTCCGCACAACAGATTCCGGTGGATTTCGTCCATCCGGAAGATGTGATTCACAATAAGCTCGGCCAGTACAAAGTTCTGTTTCTGCCTTTCCCGGTGATGATGTCGAGAGAAGTGGCGGAAGGCGTGAAGCGTTACGTGCAGAGTGGTGGGACCGCCGTGGCGGAGGCGCGGTTGGCGTGGAATGATGAGCGGGGCTTTGCAAGCGAAGTGATTCCCGGTTTCGGCCTGGCGGAGGCTTTCGGAGCGCGAGAGAAGATCATTCATCCGGTCGACAATCCCCTCATCAAGACGGAAGTATTGTCTCAGCTTCTGGGGTTGACGGCGCCGGTGGACGTCGGTGGCGAGGCGTTTGAGGAAGAGCTGGAGCCGCTTTCTGATGCACAAGTGCTGGCACGGTTCGCAGACGGCGAAGCTGCATTAGTCGAGAAAAGCTATGGGAGGGGGAAGGCTGTTTTGGTGGGGTCGTTTCTGGCAATGGCGTATCAGAGACGGCATGAAGAGGCGACAAGGCGGCTCGTGACTTCGCTGGCGCAGGCGGCGGGCGTTGCTTCTGAAGTTGATGTGTCTGGCTGTGGGACTTCTGAGATGGATGTGCGGCGGTTGGTGAGCGATCAGCGACAGATCGTCTTTGTGTTTAATCATTCGAAAGAACTCGCGGACATGACCCTTTCTTTGCATTTGCCGTGGCAACTGGGGAGAGCCCGCGATTTTGACAATGACGGCGCAGTTGAATTTCAGTCAAAGGATGGAAAGTTTTTGTTTCAGAAGAAGATGCCGGCAGACGGGATTTGGATTTTTTTGCCTGGAACGCCAGTAAAGACGTGTTCCGTAAGAGTTCCCCCAGGAGCCCCAATGAGAAAAATCGCAATGCTTATCGTTTGTGTTTTGGGAGTTGCTGCGGTCACGCCGGGCAGCAAGCTTGCAGGAGCCGACGAAATAGATGCAAGGGTGGACGCGTTTGTCCAAAGCGAGCTGCAAAGGCAGCGCATTCCGGGCGCGGCGCTGGGGGTCTATCGCGACGGAAGGATAACTAAAGCACAGGGCTACGGCCTGGCGGAGGTGGAGTGGGATGCCGCGGTGACGCCGGACACGATTTTTCAGTCCGGATCCATGGGAAAACAGTTCACGGCAACAGCGGTGATGATGCTGGTGGAAGAAGGAAAAGTGGGCCTGGAAGATCCCATCAAGAAATATTTTCCGTATGCGCCGGAGGCGTGGAACGACATTAAAGTGCACAACCTGCTGAGCCACACTTCGGGGTTGGGCGAATATGAAACGGGAGCGCGGACAAAGGTTGGCGGGCCATTCTACATTCGGATGGATTTCACGGAAGACGAGCTTTACAAGAAAATTACCGAGATGAGGATGGATTTCAAGCCGGGTGAAGACTGGAGTTACCGGAATACGAATTACGTGCTGCTGGGGATTTTGATTCACAAGGTGACGGGGAAATTCTACGGGGATTTTCTGCAAGAGAGGATTTTCAAGCCTCTGGGAATGAGCCGAACGCGCATCATCAGTGAAGAAGACATTATCCCGAGACGTGCGGCGGGCTACCGGCTGGTGAAAGGCGAATTGAAGAACCAGGAATGGGTATCGCCCACGCTAAACTCGACCGCGGATGGCGCGCTGTATTTCACCGCAGAGGATCTGCAAAAGTGGGATGCGGCGCTGTACACGGAAAAGCTAGTGAAGAAAGCAAGCCTGGACCGCATGTGGACAGTGGAGAAGCTGAACAATGGCAAGCCGAACAAGGCAAACTACGGATTCGGCTGGGAAATAAACAACGTGAACGGACATCGGGTGATTGAGCACGGCGGAGCGTGGCAGGGATTTACGACCTATATCGCGCGATACCTGGATGACCGCTTGACGGTGGTGGCGTTGACGAACTTGGATTCGGGGCATGCAAATCCGAAGAAGATCACGTCGGGAGTGGCGGCGATTTACAATCCGGCACTGAAAGCGCCCGAAGAGAAGCCGATTGCGGACAAAGAGCCGCAGGTGACGCAGATGGTCAGAGAGCTGCTGCGCGCCATTGCCGATGAGAAAGCCGAGCCGGAGCAGTTCACAGAGGAGTTGCAGAAAAAACTCTTCCCTGACGGGATGAAGGAGTTGGGGCCGGCGCTAAAGGAATTTGGAGAGGTGAAGTCGCTGGAATTGATGGAACGAACGGAAGAAGGCGAGCAAAGGGATTACCGGTACCGCGCGACGTTTCCGGAAATGACGATGATGGTTTCGATTGGGCTGACGAAAGACAAGAAGGTGGCGAAATTGGAGTTTTCGGCGGAGTGAGCAGTTGCTGCGCTGGCAAAGCTTCGGGGACGCGCTAAAGCGCGCCCCCACAAGAACTCACGCGGCATTAAACGATGCGGCGGGGGAGCAAGGGATTGAGGTGCATGGTGAGGTCGTAGACGGAGGCGCCGCAGGATTCGGAAACATCTTCCGGGCGGGAGCCGGGCTGAGCGTCAAAAAATGTGGCGACGTCGCCGATTTTGAGTTTCTCTTCTGAGCCAATCTCGACAATGCAATGGCTGGCGGAAACCGTGGCCACGACGGGATAAAGATCGCCGTTGACGCGGACTTTTGCGCCTTTGGCGGCGACCCGCGGCCAGCCGTCAGCATGGCCAACGGGAATCGTGGCGACCCAGACGTCATCTTTAGCCATATAGGCGCGGTTGTAGCCGGCGCTGTCCCCCTTGCGCAATTTTTTCACGTAGATGACCCGGGCTTTGAGGCTGATGGCGGGACGAAGGTCAAGAATGTTGGTGCGGCGAAACTCGTTTTCGGAGTAGATGCCGTAAATGGCCATGCCCGGGCGGACCATGTCGAGGAAAGCGTCGGGATGCAGAAAGAGACTGGAGCTGGAAGCGGCATGCTTTTTGCCCAAGGCGACGCCTTCTTTTTCGAGCGCGGAGCAGGTTTCGCTGAAGCGACCAACCTGTTCTTTATCGAAGTCGGGATCTTCGGTGAAGGTCATCATGGTGCCCTGGATGCGGACGGACTTGCGGGAGGAAAGATCGCGCACGAGCGGAGCGGCTTGATGATAAGGCACGCCGACGCGGCCGATCCCCGTGTCCATGCAAATATGGAGCCGAACGGGCTTTTGTGTTTTGGCGGCGATTTTGTCGAGCGCGGGACCGAGGGGCGTGTAGACCATCGGAAGGATGTCGCGCACGACAGCGTCGGCAAGGTTTTGCTCGTCGAAGGGGCCGAGAAGAAGGATGGGCTTGCGAATGCCGGCGTCGCGGAGGGAGAAGGCTTCGTGAAGCTTGACGACGGCGAAGCCAAAGATTTCCGGCTGCGGTTCAAGAAGCTGCGCGATGTTGGCAACGCCGGTGCCATAGCCGTTGTTTTTGATGACGGCGAGAACGGGGCGCGCGGAAACGCGGCGGGAGATTTCGGCGATGTTGTGGCGAAGGTTTTCGCGATGAATTTCGACCCAGGGATCGAAGGAGGAGTCTTGCGGCGAGACGGCTATAGGAGACTGCGTCGTAGCAAGCTCTGGAGCAGAATGCAGGACCGCGGGCAGAACAAAGCCAGCTTCGAGAAAACAGCGGCGCGAGTGCTTCATAGTTGAGACTCCTGACGCACGAGGATAGCAGTGAAAAGTAAGTGTAGGCCAGTCTCCGCTGAAAAGGTAAAATCCCAGTTGGTTCCTTCCGCGCCGGGTCCTTGCCAGCCAAGCAAATTGGATTTGTCCTCTTTATCCACGCGGACAACAGAGCGCAGTGTTGGAGACTGCTTTTCGAGATGCACTGCCACGATGCCCCGCCTGTTCTTCGGATCGCGGTAAACTTGAAATCGTCCACATCGTTCTCCGGGTCGATCGCCGCAGCAAAATTCCTACCCATCTCGGCAAGATTGGCTTGCAGGACGGTGTTGTTTGGCGCTTGTTCATTGCTGCTGACTTTCACCGCGGCGGCGGGCGCCCGCTCGAGGGTCCTACCGCCTACCAACTTAGCAAGTTGCCCTTCGGTGTTTGGAGCCGCACTTGCCACCTCGCTGGCCTGAGCGGCCTTCTGGTCGGAGACCTCTGTAGGTACCGCGACTCGTACGTAATACCTGCGAAAGGGGAGCGCTGGGACCCGACCAACGAAGCGGGCCGCCTTAGAATCCGTAATGCCCAATTATTTTTTAAACAGGTCTTCGAAGGCCTGGCGGGCGTCGCTGGAGCGCGGGGGCGCAGGCGCGATGGAACCGGTGGATTGGGCGTAAGAAGTAGGAGCGGTGTCTTTTTCGACCGTCATGCGAAATTCGTAGAAGGTGCAGTTGTTCTTGGCGTCTTTGGGGGAGATACGCTCGCGAATGGGCTGCGTGCATTCGAACTGCGCGCCAGTGTCGAAAAATCGGCACTGCTTGCAGCAATGGAGCTCGAACTGACACTTGGGACATTTGCCGTTGGGATCAAAACCTGGAGCGAGAACGGCGCCACAATTGGAACAGCGGGCGCGAGTGACGGTTCCGACCATGCGCGGGGTGCGAGGGCCGAATTGATCGGCGCCGCGGGGTCCGCCGGATGGCGGCTTCTTTTCGTGAGAGCGCTCGCGCTTCTCACTCTTTTCCGAATCGCGGTAACCGCGATGACTATACTTGCGATCCACAAACGCCTCCGCCCGCCAGTCCTGGCGGGACTGCAACGGCTACAATTAAACTTTAAGGCAATCGTGTGCCAACTGGCTTGTGTCCATTCGGGTTGCTACACTCGGCCGGACCGCGCTATGCCTACCTGAATTAGCTTTGCAGAGTGACGTACGTCCGAGAGCAGGAGATGGGACCTCTATGTTTGTAGCGCTCTGGGAGTTCGAAGTCAAGCCGGGCTGTGAAAAACGTTTCCAGAAAGCCTATGGCCCCGGAGGGGACTGGGCCAAATTGTTTCGGAATGATTCGAACCACCAGCAGACTCGATTATTGCACGATCCCGAGCATCCTGCAATGTTTCTGACCTTGGACTTTTGGGCCTCGCGGCAGGCGTACGAAAGCTTTATGGCAGAGCATGCCGCACAATACAAGAGGTTAGACGCGGCGGGAAAGAAATTGACGCGGAGAGAGCGGAGCATTGGGTGGTTTGAGAGCTTGGAGCATTGAGAAGGGAGTAGGGGAGCGAGCGATCAGAGAACAGAGATCAGCTGACACGACTATTGCCCAACCACATTGCGATGAAGCCGTCGGGGGCGAGATCGGGCTGGAGAAAGGCGTTGGGCGCGCCGGAGGCGCGCAGAAGGGCTTCCGCGGCGAGGTAGCCGCTGCGGACGGCGCCTTCCATGGTGGCGGGCCAGCCAGTTTGCGTCCAGTCGCCGGCAAGGTACAAGCCGGGGATTTTCGTGGTCTGCGAGGGACGCCAGCGGTCTACGCCGGGTTCGGGAGAAAAGGTAGCGGCGGCTTCCTTGATGACCGTGGCTTTGAGCAGTTTTGCATCACGGGCTTTGGGAAGAGCATGCTTCAGTTCGGCGAGGCAAAGGTCGATGATTTCTTCGCGGGATTTTTGCAACAGATCGTAAGAGGCGCTGATGACGAGTTGAAGGTATTGCGAGGAGTGGCGAGCGGCAGAAACGGAGGAGGCATTCTTTGGTTCGTCTTGCGCAGGCGTGCTGGGAAAGACAGAGCTTAGAGATTGTTCAGGATGCTCATAAAGAAGAGTTTTGTTGAAAATCCATTGGATGGCGGCGTCCAGGAGCGTGAGGAAGGGCTCGTCCATCACCTGGCGATCGAACCAGAAGTGAACTCCGGTGATGGGAGAGGTTTTGATTTTGTCGAGATGCGCGAGGGCCGGATCCGCCTGCTTCAGGCTCTCGGGGAGCAGCTCCGCAAGGGCGATGTGCGGGATCGCGAAAATGTAGGCATCGGCGGATTCTTCGCGGTTTTCGTCGAAGCGCACGCCAGCAAGCTGCCCAGTTTCGAGTTTCAAGCCGCGGACAGGTGAGCGCAATATGACTTCCCCGCCGCGGCGCTCGATTTCCGCTTTGCAACCGTCGTAGAGATTCGAAAGCGGAACGGCGGGAACGCCCATGCGATAGCCAGTGCTGCTGGAAAGAAAGGCCTTCCAGAAAACGTCGACGCCGAAGCGTGCGTCGGTGCGGTCGAGTTCTTCGTCGAGGGCGCTGACGAGAACGACGCGCCAGAAGCGATCGATAGCGCCCTGGCTTTGCCCGCGGCGGCGAAGCCATTCGAGCATGGAGATCCCGCCCGGTTCGTGAAGCTCCGGCGGATCGCCCGCGTGCTGAATGACGTTGAGCATAGCGCGAGCGATGGAAAGTCTATCGAGCCAGGTGAGCGGGGCAAAGGAAGCGAAAGAGCCAGCAAAATGAAACGGAGCAACAAGCGATCCTGCTCTTATTTCGCCGCGGCGGCCCTGAGGATCAAGGAAAGCGAGGCGGTCGAAGAATTTGATTTTGTTGGACGCGCCAACGCGTCGGTAAAAATCTTCGAGGTTGGTGCAGCAGCCGAGAGTGACGTGCTGGCAATTATCGACGTGCTCGCCGTCGGGTAACACATAGGAGGTCGCGCGGCCGCCGAGGAAGGGCCTCTGCTCGAATAGACGAACGCGCCAGGCTGAGTCAGCCAGCGCGACGCCGGCTGCCAGCCCCGCCAGCCCGCCGCCGATCACGATCACGCTTTTCAAGAATGTTCTCTTCCGTGTGGTGGCCGAAACGGGCCTGGGCCATGAATACCATCTTTTCCGCTTTGGAGAGACGGATTTTTTCGCTGAAGACGGCGAAATCGAGCGCCTCGACTCGGCCGAGTAGTGCGCTGTACGTATGCACGAGAAGCCACAGAGCGCTTCGACTATCCGGTTCAACCAGGGCGAGCAAGGCCGAGCCTTCCTCGTAAAGTTGCCAGGAGCGGTCGGCCTCGAAGCAAAGCAACTCGCGAATTCCGAGGGTGGCTCCTTTGCGCCCAAAATCTTCGGGCGAAACCCCGTAGCGCGCCAGGTCTTCTTCGGGAAGGTAGACGCGGCCGAGTTTGAAGTCTTCATGGACATCACGAATGATGTTGGTGAGTTGGAAGGCGAGGCCGAGTTTTTCGGCAAGATCGAGGGCGCGGGCGTCACTAAAACCGAACACGTGCGTGCAGGTCAGACCTACTGTTCCGGCCACGCGATAACAGTATTCGCGGAGACGGTCGAAGGTCGGATAACGGCGAACGGTGAGGTCCATTTCGGCGCCGCTGATGAGATCGTGGAGATAGCGCGCGGGCATGTTGTAACGCCGCATCGCGTCAACCAGTGCGGGCAGGACATGCCTAGCGCCCGCCAAAGCGGCGGCGGCAGAAGCCACGGCGGCATTTCCGTCGAGGACTTGCTCTTGTCCCGTGATGGCTTGGTCGAGAGCTGTGCGCCAGCGGGCGAGACCACGCTGCTTGGCCGCCAGGTCCTGGCCTTCGTCGGAAACATCATCGATGAGACGCATGAAGGCATAAAGAGCAGCGAGGGCATCGCGCTTGGGCTTCGGCAGGAGGAAAAATGCGTAATAGAAGTTGCTATTCGAGGCGCGCGCGATGTGATGACAGTGGTCGTAGGATTCGGCAACCGTTGTCGCCAAGTCTGGCGCAGCATGCGGCGCTCCTGCTACCGAAGGCATGGATGAAATTGTCGCTGACCGAGAACCACGAATAACAAGGTTTTTGAGCAGAGTGCGGCCGAGCAGGCGAGCTTGTTTGATTTTGCTGATAGCAGGGCGCTTGTGAAGCGTGTTATAGCCCATGGCTTCAATGGCGTCGAGAACGGCGAGGCCGCCGCCGCTGAACATTTCCAGGTCAACGCTGAGGCGCTTGTCGACGATTTTCGCGAGAGGCAAGCCCTCGGCAAAAAGAGCGCGCGTGCGAGCAATGAGATCCCGCATCAAGCGCACGTAGCGGTCGTCAAAGCGGCGCTCGACGATATCGTTCTCGGTAAGCCCCTGAGCGGCAGCAGCATCGAGCGGAATGTAGATGCGGCCTTTGTCGAGGTCGCGCGAAACGTCCTGCCAAAAATTTGCAAGCTGCAAGGCGGTGCAGGTGGCGTCGGAAAGGCGCTGACGTTGATGGTCGCGATAGCCACAAAGGCAGAGAACCAGGCGGCCGACAGGGTTGGCAGAATAGACGCAGTAACCGAGAACCGAGCCCCAATCCGGATAGCGTTTCCTGGTTTGATCCTGGCGAAACGCTTTTAGCAGATCAGCGAAGGGCTGCTTAGGGATGTCTTTGGCGAGAACGGTTTGGCGCAGTGCGACAAACACTGGATGAGATGGCTTGCCTCCGTAGCAAAGATCGAGTTCGCGCTCCCACCAATCGAGAAGCTGAAGCGCCCGCATAGGATCGGGCACTTCGTCGCCGAGATCGTCGGCCCAGCGGCAGTAA
>Ga0066679_10001155_pt1 | contig 10276 bp, 10 predicted proteins | sample GraSoiAngelo_128_FD_62298 | JGI IMG/M metagenome (GOLD analysis project Ga0066679, IMG submission 62298) | Grasslands soil microbial communities from the Angelo Coastal Reserve, California, USA - 14_0927_12_20cm | ecosystem: Environmental > Terrestrial > Soil > Grasslands | place: USA... | reverse complement strand
AATGGTGGTCGTAGCTCAATGGTAGAGCCCCAGATTGTGGTTCTGGTTGTTGCGGGTTCGAGTCCCGTCGGCCACCCCAGTGCGCCGCGGCGCGAATTTCAAATCTCAAATTCCCGATCTCGCAGTGCCTGTAGCTCAACCGGATAGAGCTTCTGACTTCGGATCAGAAGGTTGGGGGTTCGAATCCCTCCAGGCACGCTTGTTGCATTGTCATTGCGACTGCTTGAGCCGGACTGACGGCAAGCGCAGCATCCTCGCATTTTACAAGCGCCTTTGCTTTTTTGAATCTCTCGTGTCCAACCTTCACGCTTTACGCGCGAGAGAATGGTTCCGGGTGGAATACCCATGTTGCGCGGGATCTCGCGCAGACCGAATGCCGCTTGCGTCGGCGGTCTTAATTTGGTGCCAGATTTCGTTGGTGATGTTTCGGCGCATTCTAAGTGGCTCGCCTAATTGGCCTTTATCAACTGCAGGGGGATCGTGTTCATGGGAACATATATCGGCGAATTGGCACCGCAATATTGATTTGCTTATGACAATCATCGAAATCAGACCATTCCGAAACGGCTGGCAGGTGTATGAGAGTGTCGTTATACAGCCGGTGTTCTTAGATCAAGAGCAGGCAATTAATTACGCGAAAGGCCGCGCGTGCTTCGGCTCTGGCGAGATTCGCATTCTGGATTGAGGTCGTCAGGAACTTCACCGGAGACTTTCCGTAGTAAGGTTAAAGGGAGGGGGACAGTGGAAGATAGCGGGAGAGAGATACTCGATTTTGGTCAATCTTGCCTGCCTTGTTCTGCCTGTTTACTTGAGCATTTCCGATGAACAGCATTTCTGTTTCAATCTATCTGCAAGAGGAGCCGGTTGTGTGTCCGCAATGTGGATCGACAGTCCGGCTCGCTCACGACCTTTGTCTGAGGTGTATGCTTTTGCTAGGAATTGCCGCCCGTGGCGGCACCAGTGAGACGCTGGATGACCTGCTTAGCGAGATCGATGTCCAGGACGCCGAGTGCCGGTTCAAAGCGGGCATCGGATGAGGCTCAATTCAAGCGGCGGTCAGACCTGCCCGGATTACAGTGGACATTAGGATTGAGGCAAACACGTTGTCATCGCAACAACTCCGCAATTGCTTTCGCGTGCTATTGAATGCGTCGCGGGTTAGCGCAATTGCTTCCCGAGGGTCATCGGTCAATCGACAAGCGAAGCTGTAAACAGCCGGATAGTAACGCGCGACCAAAGCATCAAAACGTGAGCTTTTCGTTTTGATCGTCAACTTCGCTTTGTGATTCCGTGCTTGCAGTTGGCCGTGCAGCACATTACCGGTCCGTCTGGGGGGTGCTTTCACTTGTACTCTCTACTACGGAAATGTCGGAACCAAGTTCCCCGACAAAACCCCGGCTGGTTGTTGCACCCTAAGGGTGCGAACGATGAAGGTTGGGGGTTCGAATCCCTCCAGGCAGGGATTTAAGCTTTTGCGTACGCTGGGATATTGAGTGGTCTCCACGTCCCATCACCAAGCGATGAATCAGTCGCATGGTTCAACCCGCGTTGCTTCGACAGGCAAGAACAATTATTCATCTCTCGAAGCCATGACGAGGGAACGAGATGAACAATTCATGCGCGCTGCGCTAAACGAGGCAAAAAAAGCGCTCGGCCAGACTAGCCCCAATCCAGCTGTGGGAGCAATTCTGGCCATTGACGATCGAATAGTAGCGAGAGGGCACCACCGGGAAGCGGGTCGCGATCACGCTGAGATTGAATGCCTCCGCGATTTCGGTGCGCGTGTGCCTGGGCGCGCCACGCTGTACGTTACTCTGGAGCCGTGCTCCACGGCAGGGCGCACTGCTCCGTGCACAGACGCAATAATCAAAACTGGAATCAAAAACGTGGTGGTCGGCGCGACTGACGTAAATCCGTGCCACTCCGGCAAAGGCATCAAGCAATTGCGAAATGCGGGCGTCAAAGTGCGAGAAGGCATATTGGTCGATGAGTGCGCGCGGCTTAACGAGGCTTTCAACAAGTGGATCGTCAGTGGGCGCCCTTTCGTCATCGCAAAATGCGGGATGTCGCTTGATGGTCGCTTGACGCGGCCTCCCGACGAGCCTGGTTGGATCACAGATCGTTTGGCCCGCCACCACGCACGTGAGCTTCGCGCGCGCGTGGACGCGGTGCTCGTTGGAGCGGACACGGTACGAGTGGACAATCCACGATTAACCGTGCGCGGTCTGCGCCAGGCGCGACAGCCCTGGCGCGTCGTGCTGACCCGTTCAGGCAAGCTGCCAGGGCACGGTCACTTATTTTCTGACCGGTTCGCTTCACGAACGCTGATCTATCGCGGTAAATCTTTCGCTACTGTGCTGAAAAATCTGGGCAAGCGAGATGTCACGAGCGTGCTGATAGAGGGCGGCGGCGAAGTGCTCGGCCAAGCGCTCGATGCGCGTCTCATTGACAAAGTGCAACTGTATCTGGGTCCGATCTTGAGCGGAGGATCAGTGATCGCGTTCCCGGGCCGGGGAGCCGAAAACACTGCGAATGCGCTGCGCCTTCGCTGCGTTTCGTATCGACGGATTGGGCAAAGTGTTTGCATCGCGGGCTATCCCGAGGCTCTATCACCCAAATAAAGCGGAAAACTTTCCCCTCGCTCCCCTGTTTAATACCTAGGAGGTAAAGTAATGAAGAAACTTCTCTTAATCGGATTGGTGGCTGGAGTACTGGCTTTCGTTCCCGCGCAGCGTTCCGACGCTGGCATTGCGGTCGGAATAGGGATGGGTCCCGGGTACTATGGATATTACCCGTATGGCTCCTACTACCCGTACCGTTATTACCAGCCGTATCCGTACTATGGGTACTATAATGGGCCTTCATTCTATTGGTACGGCGGGCATCGATATTATTACCGCCACCATCGTCACCACCACCATTATTATAGGTACTAAGGTGGTGACGTAGGATCTAGAAATCCAGACTGAGCTGGCTCGAAAACGATTTCGAGCCAGCACTTTTTTAGGGGGCGAATCTTTCCCTGCGGGGAATGTGCAAAAGAGGAAAAAGGCCGACTCTACTTTTTTGGATTAGGCGACTCCGCCGGTTTGGCGGTGGAACTTCTGGCCGGCTGATCAATTTGGAACTCTTTTTTCAACTGCTGAATTAGCCCCGGAAGTTGCTGCTGTCGTTCCGCTTCAATTTGGTGCCGGAGCGTTTGTTCCACTTTTCGGCGCTCCTGAATGTAGCGAGATTCAAATACAGCGCGTTCCTGCGGATTCAGGCGGAGGCCGGATTCGCGAAGTGCCGCTTCAGTCTCCCGCTTGATAGCCTCACGGCGCAGATTCTCGCGCTGGCGCATGACGTTGCGCTCCTCCGGGCTCATCCGCATCCAACGCTCGGCGTTGCGCCGGAAATTTTGCCGGGCCTCCGGAGGAAGTGCGAGTAACCGCTCACGTATATTATGGCCCGGCGGTGGCCCACCCGACGGCCGTCCAACGGGTCGATGTGGTTGCGGTTGCGCTTGTGCGGCAGCGCAGAATAAAGCGAAAACCGACGAAGCGACGATTAGTTTACAAAGTTGGCTTTTCTTCCCACACGGTATTTTCATCCCAGGCGATCAATTCATCCAGATCAGCCACGACGTCATAATCTTGTGGATCGATTTTAGCCAACACGTCTGAATCATTTGCAGACGCTGTCCGCGAGACTGGATGATGCGTGGCGATAGCCATGCCGACCAGGAGGATTGCTACAGCGGATGCTGCGGCAAGTCTCCGCAGGCTAAACCAGTTCCGCGCCCGCTCGAAACGGGTTGCTTCCTGGCGGATCTTTCTCAGCACGTTCCGGGCGAAGAATGGCGAAAGCGTGGGCTCGGGAACACGGCCGAGAATATCCCACAACTCTTTGTCATCTTGAGGTTCCATAGTCTCCAGTCAATTAAACTATTTGCAGAGTCGGAAGTTGCGCTCGAATGAGCGCTGAAAATCCATGTTCAAAGTCCAGGGGCTTCAAGGAATCCCTCCAGTTGTCGAATACGTGTTGGATGCCGCATTTTGCGCAAGGCCTTTGCTTCAATCTGACGAATGCGCTCGCGGGTAACTTGGAACTGCCGGCCTACTTCTTCCAGGGTCCGGCTGTATCCATCAACCAGCCCAAATCGTTGTTCGAGCACTTGCCGCTCCCGATCGGTCAACGTCTCCAGCACGTCCTTGATTTTCTCCTTCAGCAAAACAATCGCAGTCATGTCGCTCGGGTTTTCGGCGCCTCTGTCCTCGATAAAGTCGCCGAAATTTGTTTCTTCGCTCTCGCCTACAGGGGATTGGAGCGAGATTGGTTGCTGCGCCATCTTCAGGACCGCGCGAACACGATCCACTGGCAGGAGCACTTCTTCGGCAACTTCGTCAGGCGTCGGTTCTCGCCCATATTCCTGCACGAGCTGTTTCTGTACACGCATGAGCTTGTTAATCGTCTCAATCATGTGGACGGGAATTCGAATCGTGCGCGCCTGGTCCGCGATGGAGCGGGTGATGGCCTGGCGAATCCACCACGTCGCGTAAGTGGAAAATTTGTAGCCCCGCCGGTATTCGAATTTCTCGACTGCCTTCATTAGTCCCATATTTCCTTCCTGAATCAGGTCGAGAAACGACAGACCGCGATTGGTATATTTTTTTGCGATGGAAATAACGAGACGGAGGTTGGCCTCCACCATTTCAGTCTTGGCCTTGAATGCGTGGCGCAGCCAACCCTTCAGCGTTCGATACTCTTCTGCATACGCAGAAAGCGAAAACCACAGGCTCTTCTCTAACTCGCGCAGCTTGTTCTGAAGTTGCAGCCGCCTTTTTTGACTGCGAGGATTTTTGGCGATCTCGGTTTGCAGGTAAAGCGACGTGTGGTGCGCGTCGTCCGCCAGGTGGACAAATTCCTCCGTGACTCTCTGCTTGAGATAAAAATGCGGATAAATCCGCTGCAGCGAAGCCATGGTTCTTTGCAAGGCCCTGAACTTCTGGGAACGTTTCTTCGAAGAGTTGCGTGCAAGATCGCAAAATCGCTTGGTGATCGACGCGCTTAATTGTTCCACCTGTTTGCACAGCCGCGGGAGGTTCTTCATATATCTTTCCCGGCTCTCGATTTTTTTGTCGAGAATCACCCGGTCGAACCGTTCCCGGCCCTCGAGCAGCTTTTGGGCGAGATCCAGATGGGCGCGCGCAACAAAGCCAAAGCGACTGATGTGCTTCTGCACCATTCCCTCGGCTTCTTCGATCCGTTTGGATATTTCGACTTCTTGTTCCCGGGTCAGAAGTGGGACCTGGCCCATCTGCTTGAGATACATCCGCACCGGGTCGTCCAGAATATCAACCTTGGTTTCCGTTCTCTCTTCCTCTTCGTCCTCCTCGTCTGCGTCTTTCTTACCGTCTTTGTAGCGATCCACCTCCGACGCTTCGATAATGTCGATCTCCAGGCGACGCAGTCGCGTCAGGATAAGATCCAGTTCATCAGCGTCGGTGACCCCCTCGGGCAACGCCTCATTTAGATCGTCAAACGTGAGGTAGCCTTGTTCTTTTGCCAGCTTGATCAGTTCGCGAATGCGATTCTGGACTTCAATAGTCGAAAATAGAACAGAGGCCGACACCTGCCGCGATGGCTCGGGCAGCGATCCGTTATCACGCCGTGTCGAGCCGGATCTTATGCGCTTGACTTTGAGCGCAGCGATTCCTGGCTGTTTTTTTCGATTCTTTCGAGAAGCGAAAGGTCTTCTTGATACGCTGGGGCGACGATGGCTTCGATTAAGCCGTTGCGCCGACGACCGTCGCCTGCCTCCCCTTCGTTTCGAATGCCTGGCCAAGATAGTACGGTTACGGATTTGACTAAGACGTTCGACCTTCCGCACGGCAATAGATCGACAACTAATTGTCGGCCGCGCCGGCGGGCTGCGAAAGCTCGTGGAGCTGTTCCTGCAGGTCAAGAATTTGTTTTTGCAAATTTACGATGTCCCCGGTGCTCAGTTCCGGAAGCCTTATGCGGTTCTGTGCGGCCTTCAGCCGACGCCGCAGCACCGCATGGCGAATCCCAAGCCACCATTTCTCAACCATCGTTTCTGCGGCAGCGGGCACTTTTTGCAGCAGCCATGCTGACACAAGCGCCTCTTCCGCGGGGGGAAGCGTGGCCATGAAAGCGCTGAGCGACGCAGGATCATCCGGATGCAACTCACTTTGAAGAATCCGGATGAGAATTTCCGCATCCGGCGCTTGCTCGAGAGTCTCGCGCCAATTTTGCGCGAGTAGAAAATTTCGTGCCGGCTCATCGCGCAATGCAAAAAGGCAAAGCATCGCAATGTCGTGTCGCGGCCCTGACGCAGCCTGAGAATGCGCTGACTCTGGTCCCTCCGAGGAAGCGGTTCCGCGCGGCCTTGTCGAGAGAAGTGTTCCAAAATCCGCTGGAGAGACACCCAGTCGCGCAGACGCTCTATTCACCACCTCCCCGCGCATGAGCGGATCGTGTACCCGCGAGACGGTCTCAGCCAGTCTGCGCGCGACCTGCATTTTCGCGCCCAGAGAGCTAACGTCCGCCGCCTCCATTTCGCGCTCGATCCAGTAATCAAAAAAATCTTGCGCACTCGCGACACGATTTTCGAATTTCTCTTTTCCCTCCCGACGAACCAGGGAATCGGGATCTTCCCCGACTGGCAGCTCCACTACACGCACGATCAAATCATTTTGCAACAACGCATCGAGAGAACGCTCGGCGGCTTTGGCACCGGCCGCATCTGAATCGAAACAGAGAACCACTTCATCCACAAAACGCTTCAGGATTCGCGCCTGATTTTCCGTAAACGCTGTCCCCTGTGGCGCGACCACGTTCGTGATTCCCGCTTCGAACAAGCTGATCAAATCGATCTGGCCTTCGCAGACGATCGCGCAATCGGCCTCGATCAATGCGCGCTTGGTTTTGTGCAGGCCGAAGAGCACGTTGCCTTTCCGGAAAAGCGGCGTCTCGGGCGAGTTCAAATATTTCGCTGCGTCTCGCTCGTCTTTCAGAAGCCGTCCGCTGAATGCGATCACTTCGCCCACGTCGTTGTGTATTGGGAACATGATGCGCCCGCGAAAACGATCGTATGAGGTTTGAGCTTTGAGGTTCGAGGTTTGATTTTGGTCGGAGTCGGCTTCGTCCTTGATCCTGACCAGGCCGCTGGTAATCAGGTCGCGCGCATCGTAGCCTCGCGCGCGCGCCCAACTCCCGAATGCATCCCATTCGTCCGGCGCGTAACCGAGCTGCCAACGTTTAGCGATTTCCGCCGTGATTCCGCGCTGCTTTAGATATTTCCGCGCTGGTTCGCCAACTTCCCTCTTAACCAAATTTTCGTGAAACCACTCAGCAGCTTCGGCATGCAGCTTTAGCAACGTCCGACGCGTCTCATATTGTCGCTCTTCATCAGCAGCGCCGCGTTTCTCCACTATCGTGATCCCAGAGCGCGCGGCGAGTTTGCGCACGGCTGACGGGAAATCGACGTGCTCATAGTCCATCACGAACCGGAAAACGCTCCCGCCCACGCCACAACCGAAACAATGAAATGTCTGCCTGCTGGGGCTTACCATGAACGATGGCGTCTTCTCCTGATGAAACGGGCAGAGCGCCTTGAAATTCGCCCCCGCGCGCTTGAGCGGAAAATACGAACCAATTACTTCAACGATGTCGTTCGCGGCGGCGATTTGTTCAATTGTCTCCGAAGGGATCGTTCCCATGCGCGCCTGATTATTTTTGCCTCGTTTGAATTTGAAAGCGATGCCAAACTTACGCAGTGCGGCTGCGTTTCAAATGGAGGAAAACTAATTCACCCCCGGTCATCCCGAGCGAAGTCGAGAGATCTCGCTGCATTACTTTAAGGTGTCGCCACAGGATTCCTCGCCTTCGCTTTGCTTTGCTCGGAATGACGGTGCAGATCACCGCGTTTTCTGCTGCGATATTGCCGCTCACAACCGCAACTGCACATGCGCGCGAGGCGATTCACAAAGCTGACGTCGTCGTCGTGCCGTTGCGCGGTGAAGTTGCGCCGTCGCTCCTGGCATTTTTGCGGCGTGCAGTGAAAACAGCCGAGAGCAACGAAGCTTCGGCGATCATTTTCGAAATGAACACGTACGGCGGACGACTCGATACGGCGGGTGATATCGTGAACGCGCTCAACCAGACGAAAATTCCCACTTACACATTCATCAACACAAACGCCGGCTCGGCTGGCGCGATCATCGCGATTGCGACACAACATATTTTTATGGCCCCAGTGAGCGCGATCGGCGCGGCGGCCCCAATTCTTCCTACTGGCGAGGACCTTCCCGCTACCACGAAGGACAAGACGATTTCATATTGGTCTGCGCTGATCCGTGGTTCCGCGATTAAGAATGGGCACAACCCCGACGTCGCAGAGGCGTTCATGAATAGAGACAAGGAAGTGAAAATCGGCGATCGCGTCGTTCATGCCAAGGGCGCGATCCTTACTCTGAATGCTCAGGAAGCAACTGAACGGATCAACAACAAAGCGTTGCTCGCAGAAGGCATCGCTGATTCGATTCCCGATTTGACCAAGAAAGCCGGACTCAAGGGCAACATTGCCAATATCGAACCTACCGGCTTCGAGCAGATCGCGTTTTGGATCACTGCGCTCGCGCCTTTGCTGCTGCTGGGTGGAATCCTCGGCGCGTATTTGGAATTCAAAATTCCTGGAGCGACGTGGCCCGGGATCATCTCTGCAATTTGTTTCGCTCTGTTTTTCCTCGGCCACTATCTGGTCGGACTCGCCGGCTGGGAAGTCGTTGCGCTCTTCATTCTCGGAATAATTCTCGTGTTGATTGAGATTCTCTTTTTCGCGCATACCACAATCGTCTTCGGAGTGCTAGGCGTGTTTCTCATACTCGCGTCCTTGCTCTGGACGATGGTCGATCGCTACCCAGGTCAAAACTTTTTCCCAACAGGCAAAATGCTCGCAATGCCGTTGCTTAACATGTTCATCGCAATCGTGGGATCAATCATTGTCATTGCCCTGCTGGCCCGCTATCTGCCGCGCACGAGCATCTACCGGCGATTCGCCTTGATCGATTCAAATCCCCCGGGTCCATCCCTTGCTGGCGCGACGCGACAATTCGCGACTTCGCTCGCGCTCACCCCCGGAATGCAAGGCACCGCAGTCACCGTCTTGCGGCCGAGCGGCAAAGCGCGTTTCGCCGATCACGTTGTCGATGTCGTCACCGAAGGCGAATTCATCGCCCCGCAGACTCCTGTGACCGTCATCCAAACCGACGGAATGCGAGTCGTAGTGAAGAGCGCAGCGCAGATCTAGCGGCCAGCTTAATTCAGTTTATCCACCTGCGACGACTCGGATGAATTCGATGCGGTCGCCCTCAGACAATGGCCGCTCCTGCCACTCGTGTCGATGTACGGCGAGGCCGTTGTGCTCCACCAAAATGGATTGTGGCGGCAATTGATAGCGGTTGACTAAGTCCGCGATCGTCTTCGCTTCACGCGCATCTACGTGTTCGCCATTGAGTGAAATCTTCACGCTCCGCAAAGGGCCTGGTCCCAATCTTTCCAAACCGGTTCGAGGCCGCGACGACGAAGGACGGCGGCGATTTCGGCTGGCGAACGTTCGTCGCTAATCTCGAATTGGCCGGTAGCGAGTTGGTCTTCGCCATCCTGGTATTCGGGCGCGACGATGCGTCCGCGTACAGTGCGATGCAAATGTTCGCGGCCTTGCCGGGTATAACCGCCGGGCTCGGTGTGGCTGCCGGCGCTCATCATCGTTACCCCGATTAACGAGAGGGAGTCCCGCAGCGGCGCGCGCTCGCGCGTGCTGAGCACGATGCCGAGGTGCGGGAAAGTAATCCGCAAAGCGCAAACCAATTGCGCTAGTTCGCGGTCGGTCATCGAAAAAAGCGGACGAAATCCGCCAGCTGCCGGGCGCAATCGGGGCAGGCTCACGGTGATTTGCGCCTGCCAACAGTGTTTGAATAAATGTTCCAAGTGCGCGGCGAGCGCGATCGTTTCATCCTGCCAACGCGATAGACCGACGAGCGCACCAATACCGAGCCGGCGAAACCCCGCCGCGTACCCCCGCTCGGCGCAATCGAGTCGAAAATTGAAATCGCGTTTCGGCCCGGCGGTGTGCATTTCGGCATAGACACCGCGATTATACGTCTCCTGATAAACGACGAGCCCTTCGGCGCCAGCCTCGACAATCGGCACATAGTCATCCATCTCCATCGGGCCCACCTCGATGGAAATCGACGAAAAATCCGGGGCGATG
>Ga0066679_10001154_pt1 | contig 10277 bp, 6 predicted proteins | sample GraSoiAngelo_128_FD_62298 | JGI IMG/M metagenome (GOLD analysis project Ga0066679, IMG submission 62298) | Grasslands soil microbial communities from the Angelo Coastal Reserve, California, USA - 14_0927_12_20cm | ecosystem: Environmental > Terrestrial > Soil > Grasslands | place: USA... | reverse complement strand
ATACAGTTCTGGACTGACGCGGCGCCAAAAACGATCGAGAATTTCAAGAAACTGGCGCGCCAGGGTTTCTACAATGGCACCATTTTCCACCGGGTCGTCAAAGGATTCATGATCCAAGGCGGCGACCCGAATTCTAAAGATCCGGCAAAAGAAAACAGCTACGGAGCAGGTGGTCCGGGTTACAAGATCAAAGCCGAGTTTAACGATCATCCGCATGAGCGCGGCGTGATCTCGATGGCGCGCGAACCTGATCCGGATTCGGCCGGCTCGCAATTCTTCATCTGTCTTGCCCCGATTCATCGGCTCGACCATCGATACACGACCTTCGGCAAGCTTATCAAGGGCGACGATGTGTTGGAAAAAATCGGGGACACGCCGGTGACGAAAAACAGCATGGGTGAAATGAGTAAGCCGACGAAACGCGTGGTGATCGAAAGCGTGAAGATCGTGCCAGCCGAGTCGGTGAATTAAAGGATTCTCCTCCCTGTCATGTTGAGCGGAGTCGCTGCCAAGCTGTAGCTTCTTCCGAAGGCTGGAGACATCTCTTGCTGTTGCCTTAGAATAAATTAGAGATTCCTCGACTTCGCTCGGAATGACAAACACAACGAAAATTGCTCTGATCCAGATGCGCTGCGGCCCTGAGCCGGAAAAGAATTTCGCGCGCGCGATTGAATTTATCCGCGAGGCGGCAGGAAAAGGCGCGCAGATGGTTTGTTTACCGGAACTTTTTCGATCGCAATATTTTTGTCAGACAGAAGATCACAAAAATTTCGATCTGGCCGAGGAGGTGCCGGGAAAATCGACAGCGGCATTGGGAGAGCTGGCGCGGGAAACCGGCACGGTGATTATTGCCTCACTTTTCGAAAAGCGCAGCGCCGGCGTTTACCACAACACCGCGGCAATCATCGACAGAAATGGAAAGTTGCTCGGCAAATATCGCAAGATGCACATCCCGGACGATCCGCTGTATCACGAGAAGTTTTATTTCGCACCAGGCGACTTGGGATTTCAGGCGTGGCAAACGGCACAGGGGAAAATTGGCGTCTGTGTTTGCTGGGACCAGTGGTATCCCGAAGCGGCGCGGCTAACTGCATTGCGCGGTGCGGAGATTATTTTTTATCCGACGGCAATCGGCTGGCATCCGTCGGAAAAGAAGGAGTTCGGCGCCGCGCAACATTCCGCCTGGGAAACGGTCCAGCGCAGTCATGCGATCACGAATGGTTGCTATGTCGCGGTTGCAAATCGCGTTGGCCATGAAGCACCCGCCGGCGGCGACGGAATCGAGTTCTGGGGGCAAAGTTTTGTTTGCGGACCAGACGGCGAAGTCATTGCAAAAGGATCCGTCGATCAAGAAGAGATTGTGATGGCCGACGTGGAATGGGATCGCGTAAACGAACAACGGACGCATTGGCCATTTTTGCGCGATCGGCGCGTCGACGCTTACGCCGAACTTGATCGACGGATGATAGACTAACGCCTGCCATCAGCCGAAAACAGCAGCCAAGACGTCCGCTCCTTTACAGGTCAGGCCCGCCGCGAGGCTGAAACGCGTGCTGTTTTGAATCTCCCTTTGTGTTAATGACGATCGCGATGACTGCGACGGTTTCGCAAAAGGCACGCCGGCCTTGGTATCGCCCCTCTTTGACAGTGCAAATTATGATCGGACTCATTGCCGGCGGTCTGATCGGCTGGCTCCGGCCCGATTGGGGGAACGCAATCTATTTTTTGCGCGACATCTTTATCAACCTGATCAAATCCATCATCGCGCCGCTTGTTTTCTCAACCATTGTCGCGGGAATCGCTGGCGCAGGTGCGCTTCGCAAGGTGGGGCGAATGGGAATCAAAGCACTGATTTACTTCGAAATCGTAACCACCGCAGCGCTGTTCATCGGACTGGCTGTTGTGAATTTCACCAAGCCCGGCATTGGGGTGGCTCTCGCCGCCACAAACATCGACGCCATTAAAACGATTGAGCAAAGTCACCCGAAAACTTTCGTCGAAACTATCGTCCACGTGTTCCCCTCCAGCGTAATTGACGCCATGGTGCGCGGCGATGTTTTGCAGATCGTCGCATTCAGCGTGCTCTTCGCGCTGGCTGTATCAGCGATTGGCGAAAAGGGAAAACCGATTATCCGGGCGATGGAGAGCCTCGCGCAGATCATGTTCAAGTTTACAAATTACGTAATGATGTTTGCGCCGATCGGGGTTGGCGCGGCGATGGCGCATACGATTGGCACGCAGGGCCCGGGCGTGCTGGTGAATCTGGGCAAATTGATTGGCTCGCTTTATCTGGCTCTCGTGATTTTCATCTTGTTGATCTTTGGATTGGTGATTTGGATCGCGCGGATTCCGTTGCAGCAATTCGTCAGGGCGGTGCGCGAGCCTGCGGCGCTCGCCTTCGCGACCACGAGCAGCGAATCAGCCTTGCCGAAAGCAATGGAATCGATGGAGCGTTACGGCGTGCCGCCGCACATCGTCGGCTTCGTGATGCCGACCGGCTATTCATTCAACCTCACAGGATCGACATTGTATCTGGCAATGGCCTCGGTGTTCGTGGCGCAAGCAGCAGAGACGACCATAGGATGGCACATGTCGTTAGGCCAACAGATCACAATGATGTTGACGTTGATGCTGACTTCCAAAGGCGTCGCCGGCGTGCCGCGATCGTCGCTTGTCATTTTGCTGGCGGCATTGAATTCGTTTGTGCCGTCAGGATTGGGACCGATCGGTGTGGCGATTATTTTCGGCGTGGATGAATTGATGGACATGGGGCGCACCTGCGTGAATGTGATCGGCAATTGCCTTGCGACGGTGGTGGTCGCGCGCTGGGAAAAAGAATTTGATGAAAGCCGGGCGCGCGTTTTTGGGACAGCGGGCGAAGCGGAGTTGGATTTGAAATCAGGCGATGTCGCCTTTGCCGATGCAGTCGCCCAAGGCGATTGAGACCGAGAATTGATAGTAGGCGCTATTTCGAAACTGGTCGCCAGCAGACCGCTTGCCGGATGGCGACAGTTAGTCGCCGGTTTGCGATGTCAATGGATACCGCGTTCTCACGCCAAATGAATGTTGACATTCAAGACGTCCTCTCTGACGGTCGTGAACCTTCACTCATTAAACACCTATGAAAAAAATCCTCGCAACATTCCTGATATTCTCTTCGATTGGCTTGAGCGTTATTGCACTTGGCGTGGGCGGCTCGCCTCGATCGAATGCAAGCGCTGACGCCTTCAACCCGGGCCAGGACGTGGATACATCGAGCGCGATCGTCCAACTTAAAGGTGATCCCCTGAGTATTCATTCCGCTAGCAAACCAGCCGCTGGAAAGAAAATTGATCTCAATAGTTACACCGCGAGATCGTACCGCGCCCAGTTGTCTGCTGGACGCAACGATTTCAGACGCTGGCTGCGAGCCAATGCGTCCAGAGCAAGAATAACCAGCGAGTACGATATCTCGCTCAACGCGGTCGCCGTGCAACTTAACGGGACGCCACTGGAGACGATCGCAGCCGCGCCGATGGTGGAGCGCGTCCAGTACAACGCCCTTTATCATCCTAACCTGAGCGAGAGCTACAAGATCATCAACGCGTCGGATGCCTGGACTGCCGCAGGCGGCAGGTCCGTCGCCGGCACGGGTATCAAGATTGGAGATATAGACACGGGGATCGACGAGCTGCACCTCTTCTTCGACCCGACTGGCTTCAGCTATCCTCCAGGATTTCCCAAATGCGATGCAGCAGATAGCACTTCGCACCACCCCGACCAAGACTGCGAGTACGTCTCGCCAAAGGTCATTGTTGCCAAGGTCTTCTATAACAAGGCCCACCAGCAGGGCCTTGATGCCCAAGCCATCCAAGACCACGGGACACACACCGCTGGAATCGCGGCGGGGGTTACGGGCAAGACTGCGGTCGTCAATGGCGTGAGCATCGATGACATATCCGGCATAGCGCCGGGCGCCTGGCTGGGGAACTACAACGTCTTTCCCGGCAACGTCGATAACGCTCGCAGCGAGGACATCTTAAACGCAGTCGATGCCGCGATCGCCGACGGCATGGACGTTCTCAATCTTTCGCTAGGTGGCACCTACCACGGTAACAACGACCTGCTTGCGAACGGGCTCGATAACGCAGTGGACGCGGGTTTGGTCGTGGCCGTAGCGGCCGGTAACAGCGGTCCCGGGCCAGGCACTCTCGAGTCGCCGGGCCGTGCGCGCAAGATCATCACCGTCGGCGCGAGCACGAACCAGCATTTTGTCGGCCAGCCGTTCACGTATCCAGCGGGTGGCGGAACGACGATCGGTGCGGCCGTCGGAGAGTTTCCTGCACTTTCCACCGCCTCGTATGATCTTTTCGACACACACAGCACCAGCTGCACCAGCGTCGATCCGGGCGCTTCCGGTAAGCTAGCAATCATCAACCGCGGGACGTGCACCTTCAGCACGAAGGTGCGCAACGCGATCGCGGCCGGTGCTATCGGCGTGCTCGTGATCAACAATGTTGCCGGTGACCCGACCGCCATGTCCAAGGATGGAGGTGGCGGCGACGACTTGCCGGCAGTCATGATCGGCCTGAGTGAAGGGGCAGCACTGCGTGCCTCCGGAGAAACCACAGCTTCAGCGGTCGCCACGTTTGAGGAGTTCATCACTCCCAACAAGGACATCTTGGCCGGCTTCAGCAGCCAGGGCCCGACGGCCGTCGACTTCGCCGTCAAGCCCGACCTGACCTCAGTGGGCGTGAACGTCCTGAGCTCGATCACTTGCGTAGGCAAGCCCGACACGTGTCCGGGCGACGGCACCGGATGGGCCTTCTTCAGCGGAACATCGATGTCAACGCCGCACATTGCGGGATCGGCGGCTGTACTCCTGAACCTAAACTCCTCGTGGTCGCCTGCGGAGGTCAAGTCAGCGCTCGTCAATCACGCGGACCTGGTGATTAAGGATGCCAAGACCGGTTTGCACGACATCGGACCGACAGCACAGGGCGGTGGGCGCGAGAACCTCTCGGTGGCTGCGGATGCGACGACATGGATGGACCCGGTTTCGGCGAGCTTCGGCAAAGTTACAGTCGGTCATCCGACCTCGCTCACTGTGACATTGTATAACCCGACTGGCAGTGATCAGACATTCAATGTCGCGACGACGAAGTTCACTCCCGATACATTCGGAGGAACGGTCCCCCTCATCTACAACGCTGGAACCCTGAGCACGCCAGATGATCGGATCACCGTCCCGGGAAGTGTCACCGTGCCGGCCAACGGTTCGACCACCATGACTGTGACTGTCAATTCAGGTCATGGCGATGTGGTCCAGGGTTGGATCAACCTAGACGGGGACGGCGGCAACGACCTGCATCTCGCCTACTACGCGATAGTCGGTCGATAATCGGATCAAAAAATACAAACAGGGACGCGGACACAACCGCGTCCCTGTTTTTTTGCGATAGCAGATTCGCTGGTGGGGGATGGCACGCTGTTGTCGGGACGTCGAGCGCATGTTCCTACGATGGAAGCATCGACAAAACTGGATCCTTCTAGTTAGATGTGTTCGTCATGCCAAGTTTGCACACGTTCGCCGGAGCAATCTACCTGATGCGGATCTTCGCTTCTGCTTTTCTCGCGATTCTTTTTCTTCAATCGGGAATTGATAAAATTGTCGATTGCCGCGGAAATCTCGAATGGCTAAAAGGACATTTCGCGAGAAGTCCGTTAGCGAGAGTTGTGCCTGCTCTGCTGACCGTAATTACGATTCTGGAAGTCGCAGCCGGAGCACTGAGCGCGATTGGGTGCGTCGCAGTAATTCTTTTGCACGATGCGAGTGTCGCGTTCTATGGCGCAGTCATTTCCGCCGTTGCGGTTATTGCGCTATTCTTTGGGCAGCGAATGGCTAAAGATTATGCAGGAGCGGCGGTGCTTGTGCCGTACTTTCTGCTCACGCTTGTCGCAATTTATCTGCTCGCGCAACCGTGAATTGGTGAGTTCCCAAGCTGTGAAACCCTGGATAAAACATCGCGCTTTTTCCCGGTTCTGATCTCCGATAAGAGCGCGGCGTCACTCAAAAATGAACCAAACAGTTGTCACAAAAACGATGTGGCTGACAAAATTTGCCCCTGCGCAGTTCTTGGTGGGCGTATTGCTTCTCCTCTGCGCCCTAACGTTCTATTACTTTGCGGTTCTTAGAATTGACTACAGCAAGACAACGCTGCTCGACCTTGCTCCGCATCCGGATGCGACGGAATATTTCGCACAGGCCAAAGCGCTGCGGAGGGATGCATGGCCTTACATACAGATTGGATACGAGAGATTGCCATCAAGGTACCCCTTTGGTTACCCAGTGCTGATGCTTCCCTGGCTGAAGGTTCTGCCAGGAGCAGATAGCGTGCTGGCACCGTTTCGGACGAATCAAACGATGGGGCTGGCCCTGCTTTTGGCTGTATTTGCTTTTTACGCATATCTGGCGATGCCATTGACGGGCGGGTTTGCAGTGCTTGTACTCGCGACCCTGCCTGGCTTCTTCACGTTCTGTCGTTCGTCACTGAGCGAAGTGAGTGCCTCGTTGTTAGTTGTCCTCGCCTTTATGTTCGCCTACCTGGGAGTTAAGGAAGAACGCCGCTGGAAAATCTATTTATCGGCCGTTCTTCTTGGTCTTTCATTAAACGTCCGACTTCAGTCGCTCTTTTTTGCACCGGTATTGCTGGCGATGGCTGTGTTCCCAATGCGGGGGATGCGACTGCGCTGGCTGCTCCATTGCGCTGCGCTTCCGGTTGCTTTCGCGCTCGCGGCCAGCCCCGCGCTCGCGTTCAATACCATCCAGTTTCATTCACCGCTTAAAACAGGCTACGACTTCTGGGCGCCTTATTTTAGCATGAAACATCTTCTTTTTTGTCTTCGCTATATTCCGCGAAACGCTCTGATGCTTTGGAACCAAGCCACGGTGCAGCCACACGGATATGACGCTGCCAATATCTTCGGCACCGGTACCTCCTTTGTGCCAGCCTTCGTCCTTCTAACTTGCGCCGGATTGTTCTTTATCCGGCTCAGCTGGTTCATTGGTTGCGCGTTCTTAGCGGCGTTGAGCTCTTTTACGGCATCGTTATGCTATTTGTTTGGCAGAGACGGACGCTTTTACCTCCCGGTTTTGATTCTCTTAGTCGCGGTCGCTATCCTACCTGTCGCTTGGGCCGCAAACAACCTTGTTGCCAGAAAACAAATTCTTGCTGTGCTGGCCGTCTTCATCTTGCTTGCCGCGGCCTGTCTCGGTTATCCTTCGCGTTCCGGCTATAACACACATGGCATTAATCGGTCGCAGGCGTGGGACGCTCTTCATTTTACCGCACCACCTCGCCAATCCATCCAGTTTGTCGCGCAAAGGCAGTTTGCCAGAGTGTTAAAGCGGCAACCTGGAATCCTTCTCTCCGATATTGATCCTGTTTACTTGAACGCTCTTTTGCCGCGCTCATTCATCGCCGCTCCGATCGATGGAAATCATAATTACAAATGGAGCTATACATGGCGCTATGACCGGCCGCAGGCTCTGGCCATGGTCGAACACGGCTTGGAACAGTCGCTCCCAGTTTATGCGCTATTCGTTTCGCGTGACGAAATGACCACCAAGCAGTCGCGCCTGCCGGCTGTTCCCGGATACGAGTGGCACCTCCTAGATAATTCCCGCGGCAAGACGGCAATTCTAAAGCTTGCTCCCGTCGGGTCTGACGAACCGTGGCCACCACACTAATGCAGTTCACAGCCCTTTTCCGAAGTGTCGCACCCGGAGGTTGACTTGTGCACAAAATTCTTCGACCCGCCTTATTCTCAGGGCTCCTCTTGTTAGCAGCCTGCCTTCGACTACCTGGATTGAGCTGGGGCCTCAGCAGCGGATATGGCCATGAACTGAATTTTCAGCCGGACGAGTTTGTCAGTCTTAGGGGCGTCCTCCAGCTAGATTTATTAGCAGGCCGTATTAAGGCACCTGGTGCATACTTTGAAGGCACCTTTAATTATTACCTTTGGGCCGTGCCACAAGCAATGCTTAAGATATCGGGTAAAAAAGACGTGCGCCCTGCCGACTCAATGAACGCGAACGATCAATCCGATCTTTTGTACATTTGCCGATGGATGTCGATCCTGTTCGATCTCTGTAGCATTGTTATTGTATTTCTTGCCATTAGAGAAGCGAGTCAGAATTTCTATGCGTCTCTTGTGGGCGCGCTTTGCTATGCTGTTCTCCCAATGCAGGTGATTTACGCACATTTTATGAGGACTCACATCTTGAGCAATTTATTGTGCGCCCTGGTTATTTGGCTGTCTCTGAAGCTCCGGAAAACCCAACGGTGGCAGCTGCTTTTTACTGTCGGTCTAATTTCTGGTTTGGGAGCAGCGACCCGTTATCCGGTTGGGATCATAGTAGTGATTCCATGCCTCTATTTGCTATTTAATGGCACGGATAACTTGCAAAGCAGGAAGGTCCGGCTTTTGGAGCGCGTGAGAAACTTAGCTGCAGGTCAAGTTTGGTTGATCGGTTTGGGATTTGGAATTGGACTATTCCTGGGTCATCCGATGCTGTTTTTCGATCCGTCAAGCGTCACAAAAGCAATTACCGGGGAAACGCTAAGATACGCTTCGTTACACGAGTTCACCAGGAGTCAGTTGGTTAATTTATCGGTTGTATGGAGGTATGTCACATACCTGATTCCATTCGCGACGTATCCCTTGCTCTGGGTGGTTCCTTACTGCGCGATTTTGTATCTTGTTTTCAGGCACAGTCTTTACAGCCTTACCGTGCCAATACTGATTTTCTCGCTTTTGTATCTGTATTTAATGGGAAAAGGTTACCTCGGGCCATATTTCGCTCGGATAACCATGCTTTTGTTTCCTGGATTTTGTATACTCGTTGGCATAGCCTGCAGCGACCTCCAGTTGGGACTGAGAAACAAGCGGGCACTTGCCGTCGTTTTAACCGGTGCGCTTCTACTCGTTGTTGGGTCGTCTGTTGCTTTCGATGTAGCATACGATCGCGGCATGCAGCAAAAGGACGCTCGCCAGGCTCTTCGGGAAGATCTCCAAAAGTTGATTGGCGAGGCGCCAGCGACCATTGGCATCTGGCACTACGGACCTTATTTTTACACGGTAATGCCTGCTGCTAGGCCGTTGAACAGCGAAAAAGTGGCGGTTCAATTACAGGGTCCCTGGCAAAACGCTGACTTCTTTCTGGTAGGATTCCCACTCCAGATTGATCCGGCACAAATTAGCGCAACTGTCAGACAAGTGGAGGCGCAAGGAAAATTTAAGTATGAAAAAAGCTATAGCGTTCCCGTGAAGATTTTTGGACACGAGCTTAACCTTATGCGCTTTCCTCAAGATATGACCTATCCTTTTCCAACGATTTTGCTCTTTCGAAGTAGAGTTCCAACGTGAGACTGATCACCCGCTGATTTACAAGACTCTACGAAGCAGACTTCCCAGACGCTGCTACCGAAGAGTCGGGATTCCGAAGAATTCCAGGATGAAATCGATGCTGATTTCCGAGAAGCCCGCCGACTCCAACGCCGGCGACGTTCTACTGCTGCCCATAGCCGCGGTCGCATTTTGGACCCTGGCCTATCATCTCGTTCTAATCGCCAGATGGCCAGCAGAAACAATCACGTGGTGCTTCCTAGCTCTCGCTATTAGCGGATTCCTTTTGCTGCGGCGCCTGTGGAAGAAAACAGGCGCAATCCCAGGCAAAGGGTATCGGTTTCATTTATCCCATGTCCTTCTGCTCGTTCTTGGCCTGGCGTACGCAATCACGATTTTGTTCGTGCGCCGGCCGAATCAGGATGATGTGGTCTATTTTCATCGAGCTCTCGCTCAGCTCTCAGCGCTCGATCAGCCGGTCTTCCTTCATCAGACGAGTGTCGATATGAATGCCGCGGCGTTTTCGCCAGTTCATTTGGCAACCAGCCATGAGATGCTCATGGCCTTCCTGGGGCACTACCTAGGAATCAAGCCTCTGTACGTTTATCAGGTCGTTGGCCATGCATTTGCGGCATTTTCACTTCCATTTGTTCTCTATTGGTGCACTCGACGACTCGGATTGGATCGCTGGGCTGCCGGGATCGGGTCCTTGCTTGGAATCTGTTTTCTGATTATCGCTGATGAGTCGGCGCTCGGATCCTTGCTTGGAGCAGGATTTTCGCTTGTAGCTGGCCACTCACTGGAATCGATCAACACTGCCGGCATGCTCGGATTTGCGACCGTTTCCGGCTACATGTGGCAGGGTAAACCAATCATTTGGATCTTGCTTT
>Ga0066679_10001152_pt1 | contig 10290 bp, 8 predicted proteins | sample GraSoiAngelo_128_FD_62298 | JGI IMG/M metagenome (GOLD analysis project Ga0066679, IMG submission 62298) | Grasslands soil microbial communities from the Angelo Coastal Reserve, California, USA - 14_0927_12_20cm | ecosystem: Environmental > Terrestrial > Soil > Grasslands | place: USA... | reverse complement strand
AGATGGTCGTATGGGGCGGAGAGGACCTTTTTGGTTTAACAAACACTGGCGGTAAATATAACCCTAGCGTGGACAGCTGGGTAGCTACTAGCACGACGACGGCACCTCCGGCGCGATTCCTTCACACGGCGGTGTGGAGTGGCAAGGAAATGATCGTCTGGGGCGGGTGCGCAAATGATAACTGTACTCAGCTTTCGGTCTTCGGTGGAAGATACAACCCCCAGACCGATAGCTGGACCTCCACAACCATTACCAACGCGCCCTCTGCCCGATACGTTCACACGGCGGTCTGGACTGGCGGTGAAATGATTGTTTGGGGTGGGTATGACGGCACCAACTACTTAAATACCGGCGGGAGATACAATCCCGGCACGAATAGCTGGACGGCCACGAGCACCACCGACGCGCCCGGTACCCGAGCCTCACATACGGCAGCGTGGACCGAAAGTGAAATGATCGTCTGGGGCGGGGTTGGGACTGGCGGCCGTACGAACACCGGCGGGAAATACAATCCCGGCACAGATAGCTGGATAGCCACCAGCATCACCGACGCGCCCTCTGCCCGATCCTCACACACGGTTGTGTGGACTGGTGGTGAAATGATTATCTGGGGTGGATCTGCTGGCTCCGGAAACTATTTGAACACCGGTGGGAGATATGACCCGGACACGGATAGCTGGACGGCTACCACCATCGCCAACGCGCCCCCTGCCCGATACGTTCACACGGCGATTTGGAGCGGCAGTGAAATGATCGTCTGGGGTGGGTGGGCTGGGAACCCCAACTATTTCAACACGGGCGGGCGATATTGTGCGCAATCTGGCCCGCCGCCAAGTCCCACGCCTACTCCTACTCCCACACCGACGGCAACCCCATGCACGGGGAGATGTTCACCGACGCCGCGGCCGCGTCCAACCCCAGCGCCTCGCCCGTAGGGCGCTATAGTAAAGTTGATACGACAGAGTTCGACGGGAGCTTTCCGGGCGGGGCGCCGGAGTAGCAGCTCGCTGATACGCTACGCTCTCTTTGCTCAGCAGTAACCGCCCGTTGCCACGGTCCAGGCCGCGGTGTGCGACAACATGACTTTCTGTTCTCGCTTCCGTAGCACCTCCTCACGTTCATCGTTGATTCGGATTTCGACATTTCATGAATTTGTGTCCCATCCGTGGCTGCCAAGCCGAAACTGTGTGAAGGATCGTCCGCTCGCGATGATTTTGGCGCTGGGTAATCCGTGGTTTCTTTTTCTAGCGGCGCAGCGTAAAGAATGCGCGTGAAGGAAGCGCCAAAAAAATTTCATTTCCTTGGAATTTGCGGAACTGCCATGGCGTCGGTGGCGGCGGCACTGCAAGAGCGCGGCTTTAATGTCACTGGTTCGGACGAAAACGTTTATCCGCCGATGTCGACCTTTCTCGAGGAGAAAGGGATCGCGCTGAAGCAAGGCTATCGCGCGGAGAACATCCCATCCGATGCGGATATAGTGGTGATCGGCAACGCCATGAAGCGGGGCAACCCGGAAGTGGAAGCCGTCCTGAACAGAAAGCTGTTTTACCTCTCGTTGCCGGAAGTGTTGAAAAATTATTTTTTGCGCGGCCGTCATAATCTCGTCGTTACCGGGACGCACGGTAAAACAACTACCACGGCGTTGCTTGCCTGGATCATGGAGAAAGCCGGACGCAAGCCCGGTTATCTCATTGCCGGACTGCCGAAAAATTTCGGCCAGGGGGCGCGCCTGAACGATTCGAAATATTTCGTGATCGAAGGCGACGAGTACGACACTGCGTTTTTCGACAAGCGCTCCAAATTCATTCATTATCTGCCGGAGCTGGTGATCGTAAATAATATCGAGTTCGATCACGCGGACATCTTTAAGAATCTTGACGAAATCAAGCTGAGCTTCCGGCGCTTACTCAATATCGTTCCTCAGAATGGAATGGTGCTCCTGAATGGCGACGATCCCAATTGCGTCGAGGTCGCAAAAGATTGTCTGGCGCAGATGATCGAGGTTGGCTTCTCGAAGAATTGCGCCCAGCGAATCCGGGAGGTCGCTTACTCGGCTGAAGGTTCCAGGTTTAAACTTGGCGAAGACACTTTTGAAATCCCGCTCGTTGGCGAATTCAATGTCCACAATGCAGCGATGGCTGCCATGGCGGCGCGGTTTTATGATGTGCCAAAGACGAAAATCGACAGTGCATTCAAGAGTTTTGCTGGGATTGCGCGGCGGCTGGAGCTTCGTGGCGAAGCACGGGGCGTGAAGGTGATTGACGATTTCGGCCACCATCCCACAGCAATCGCGCAGACGTTGCAGGCGCTGCGTCAGCGCTATCGCGAGCACCGCCTCTGGGCTGTCTTCGAACCGCGCTCGAATACGACCCGGCGCGCGATCTTTCAACAACAACTTCCTGAAGCGCTGAAATTGGCCGATGGAGTTTTCATCTCGCAGGTGGCAAGGCTGGAACAGATCCCCGAAGCTGAGCGACTAAAACCAGAGCGGGTTGTGGCTGCGATTGCCAAGGCTGGCCGACCTGCGTTTTACGAACACAGCGCCGATACCATTGTGGATCGAATTGTTCCAATGCTGCGGCCAAAAGATGTGGTTGTGGTTTTCAGTAACGGCGGGTTCGACAACATTCATGAGAAGTTGCTCGCGCGGTTGCATGCGTGATTCGTTTAACGATTTAACGAGCCAGCGGCGCCGCGCTCGTATGGTCGTGCACAATACGCCAGCCTTCTGGCACGCGTTTGAAGATGAGGGTGAAGCGTCCGTGCGGGGAGTCTTTTGCACGCTTCAACCCCCAGCGGCCGAGCACCACAGCTGCGTCAGGTGAAAGCAGCGTGATCTGGAGATCGGAAAAGGTGAGCGTGCCCATCTTCGCGCGATCGGAATATTTTTTCCTGTAACGCTCGCGCACGGTTTCCCAGCCGCGCCTAATTGTATCCTCCGAGACGAAGACAGTCGATGCTGATCGTGCGTAGCCATTCATGAATCCGTCGATATCGCCTCGGTTCCATGCTTCCTGTTGTGCACGGAGGACGGATCGGATTTGGGCAATTGCGTTTTGGGTCTGCGTCGGCGTGGCGGACACAGTCGCCGCCGTCGAGATACAAAAAATGATCGCGAGGGTGCGCCTGCCCCCAAGACTTAAACGGCGAATCGCTTGCAGCATTGGTAATCCTTGATAAGCTACCAGCCCTGCGTCATCCAGCGCCAGCACTAAAGGTCTCAACCGAGGGAAATACGTTGACGGGTTTCATAAATCTACTACGGTCGCCCATCCACCCAGATAGGACTGTGCACCGGCTTTTCTGCATCGCGATGCTCGTGCTTGCCAGCGCGACTGCACTTTTAGCTCAGGGCGAACCGCAGCGCCCCGGGACATTGCGACCTGTCAAGCAAGCCAATCCGCCACCAGCAGATACGCCTGCGCCTAAGGTTGCCAATCCGCCACCGGCAGATGCGCCTGCTGTTCCGAACACGCCGGCGACGGTTCGGCTCCAGTTTCCAAACAGCGATGTAGTCGATGTCTTGCATCTTTACGAGCAGCTCACCGGCAAGAAACTGGTGATGGATAATTTTGTGCAGGGCAAGGTGAACATTTTCATCGCCAAAGACGTTTCGCGCGATGAGGCAATCAAGATCATCGAGATGAGCATGGGTCTCAACGGGATTTCACTTGTTCCGGCTGGCCGCGACCTACTCGACGTCGTGGGGGCCGGCCAGAACCCTCGGAAGGCCCCGGTACCGATTATTTCCGACTTGGCGGACATGCCGGCAGGAAACCCTGTGGTCAGCTTTTTATTCAAGCTGCAGTATGCCGATCCACAGGAGCTTCAACAGGTGTTGATGGCATATTTCCAGGGGAGCTCAGGCACGATCAACATTCTGGCCCTGCCGAAATCGTCCAGCCTCCTGGTGACGCAGAACGCCGACATCATTCGCCAGCTTGCCGGTGTGATTGACCAGGTGGACGTGGCGCCGGCGGAAGTGGTGAGTGAGTTTATCAAGCTCGAGCGCGCCGATGCCACGAAAGTCGTGGATATGCTGAAGGACATTTTCGAAAAGAGCACTGAAACGCCGGGCCAGCCCGGTGTTCGCGCGGTGAAGATGCCTGGGGGCGTGCCGCAGCCGATGCCAGTTGAGGCGGGCGGCGGTATCCTGTCCGAAGAAGCGGTGATCGTGGGTAAAATTAAGATTACTCCCGACGTGCGCACCAACCGCATTCATATTGTGACGCGGCCGATTAACATGCCTTTCATCCGCCAACTAATCCACGAATTTGATGCCAACGTTGAGTTTGCAAAACCGGTCACACGTTATTTGAAATACGTTTCGGCTGGCGACGTTCTGCCAGTGCTTGTGCAGGCGTTGACCGAGCCAGGGACGGAGGCTGGCGCTGGCGCCGCCGGAGGCGCAGCGATTCCAGGAGCTTCGCCTGGGCAAGGACAACCACAAGCGCGCCGGGCGAGTTACACGGGGACAAGTCCCTTCTCCAGCTTGACCGGCGGCGAGACAGGCGGTACCGCCGGCGGCGGCGCAGTCAACATTTCAGAAGAACTTTCCACGCAGCCGGTGGACACTACGCCTAAAGCAGTCACAATCGGAAACGCAAAGCTTATCGCCGATCAGCGTGCGAACTCGATTATCGTTCTCGGCAATCGCGAGGTCGTCGTGAAGGTGGAAAAGATCCTCGACGAGATGGACGTCAAAGCGCCGCAGGTGGCGTTGAGCACCGTAATTGGCCAGTTGACACTCAATAACAACGAGGAATTCGGTGTCGATTGGTTCGCAAAGTACGACAAGAGGTTCGTGGGCACCTCGCGCAACAACACCATATTTCAAAGCGGAAATGTCCCGGCAATTCCGATCCCCAATCCCTCGGCCTCGGCTGCCGGCGGCAGCATCATCGATCCTTCGAACCTGATCAACTTTAGCCAGATCGTTCGGAACGTGGCCAATGGCACAAACATTTATGTCGCGGCCGGCAACGCCTTCGCGGCGATTGTGCATCTCCTTGAGTCCACGGGTAAGTTCAAAGTTATGTCGCGACCGACGGTTTTCACAAGCAACAATAAGAAGGCCATCATCGCTTCCGGGCAGGAGGTTCCAGTTCCTGTAAATACTCTTACGAATGTCGCCACGACCGTCACCCAAACGGCTGCCGTGCAGGCGAGCATCGAGTACAAGAAGGTCGTGCTTCAGCTTGAAGTCGTACCGCTCATTAATTCCGAGAAGGAAGTGTCGCTGGATATTTTGCAAAAGCTCGACAGCATTGTCCCGAACGGAAACGTAACCATCAGTGGGAATTCGGTCCCAACGATCGACACGAAGTATATTCGCACGAACGTTGCTGCTCCGAACGGATCGACGATTATCCTTGGCGGATTGATTGAAGAGCAGAAGAACAAACAGTACCAGGGCATTCCTTATCTCTCCCGCATTCCCCTTATCGGCGCGGCGTTCCGTGGCACAGCAACTAGCAAACAGCGGCGGGAGCTAATCATTCTTATGTGTCCGCAGGTGACCCTGACCAAGCTGGATTCTTATCGGCTGCGCCAGAAATGGGAGGACACCACGCATTTCGGTCCCGAACTCGATCAGGGCGAGTGTCAGGATTGTCCCAAGGTGGAAAGTGGCAAACAGATAAATTTGCCGCCGCCTGATATTCCCGCCGCGAAAGACATGAACTAACTCGCTTCTATCTTTATGAAACGAATAGCTCTCGCATTAATTCTCAGCCTCGGCGCGACCGTCGCGCAAGCTGACGAGTTCGACGTTTTGTCTCACGATGTTTTTCGCCCGACCGACTCATTGGCTCAACGAGACGAATATGGACTTGTCCATCAGGGGCCCCATGTGAATGCGACAGATTTCGCACCGAGATATCACTGGCGATGGTTTTATTACTTTAAGGCCCCCGAACAATTAATTCTCGAACCGGCGTACGTCGGCTCCATGCAGACGGCGTTGCGCCGGCTGGGTTATTATTGCGGGCCGATCGACGGCGTGTTTACCCCAGCAGTAAGCGACGCTATCGCGCGGCTGCAGAAGAACTATTCCATGCGCGTCACCGGGATGCTCAACGATCCGGTGCGGCGCGCATTGCACATGCCCTGAGTTTTTCGGAATGAACGCAGCTCCCAGCCAATCCCTGATTAATCTGCTGCTGGAAAGCGGCGTGCCTTCGAACGAAGAAGCGGTCCAGTTGGCCACAAACCTGAACGGCGGTTCATGGGTGGGCCAGGTGCTCGATTCCGGCAAGGTGGACGAACAACGATTCCTCGGCGCAGTTGGGAATTTCTTCCGGGTGCCGGTTGTCTCCATCGACGCGAAAAAGATTGATCGCGACACATTATCGACCCTACCGAGTCGTTTTGTTTTTCAGCATCACATTCTGCCCATTGAGGTGAAGGAGAATTCGGTCGTGCTGGCTACTTATGATCTTTTCAATTCCATTGGCCGCCAGCTCGCAGCGCAGCTTTTGAAAAAGCCGGCCGAATGGGTGCTGGTGCCGCGCGCGCAGCTTTTGCGCGCGATGAAAACGCTCTACGGCATCGGCGCAGAAACTTTCGACGAAATCCTGAAGACGAACCGTGCCTTCGAGGTGTTGCAAGACTCCGAAACCGCCATCGAGCTCAACGCCGACGATCCGGAGGCGTCCGTAGTGAAATTCGTAAACCAGATCATTCGCGAGGCGATTTTCGAGCGCGCGACCGACATTCACGTCGAGCCGCTGGAAAACGATTTGCGAATTCGGTATCGAATCGACGGAATTTTGCACGAAGTCGCTGTGCCGCCGCAGTTGCGCGTCTTGCAGTCGGCCATCATCTCGCGCCTGAAAGTGATGTCGCACATGGACATCGCCGAGCGCCGGTTGCCTCAGGATGGGCGCATGAATTTGCAGGCGGGTAATCAAAACATCGACGTGCGCGTTTCGACCATTCCCACTGTCAATGGCGAATCGATCAGTCTGCGGTTGCTCAGCCGCAGCGAGCAACAGTTCGGGTTTGATCGTCTCGATCTCAGCGAGAGGCAGGAGAAGATCATTCGCCATTTATTGGCGCAGCCCAACGGCATCATCCTTCTCACCGGCCCGACCGGCTGCGGCAAATCGACGTCGCTTTATTGCTTCCTGACCAGCATCAATTCAGTGCAACGCCGCATCATCACCATCGAAGAACCGGTCGAATATCGAATTCCCGGTGTCTCGCAAATCGATGTGAAACCGGAGATTGATCTGACTTTCGCCAAAGGTCTCCGTCACATTTTGCGACAGGATCCGAATGTGGTCATGGTCGGCGAGATTCGCGACATTGAAACCGCGGACATAGCGATTCGCGCGGCCATGACTGGCCACCTTGTTTTCAGCACGCTGCACACGAACGATGCCGTAGGTGGCATCACGCGGTTGCTCGACATGGACGTGGAACCGTTCCTGCTCGCCTCGGTGGTGAAGGCGTTCATCGCCCAACGGCTCGTGCGCACAATTTGTCCGGATTGCGTCCAAATGGTCGAGTATCCGCGCGATTATCTCGCCGAGATCGGTTTCCCGGTGAAAGAACTCGGCACCTGCTTTCGCCGCGGCGCGGGTTGTGATCAATGCCGCCAGACTGGCTATCAGGGTCGCGCGGCGATCTATGAGATTTGCCTCATCACTGAACCGCTGAGAAAGCTGATCATGCGAAAACGCGATGGCGGCGAGCTCAAGCAATGCGCCATCGCCGAAGGCATGGAGACATTACGGCATGATGGCTGGCGACGCGTGTCCCAAGGCAGGACGACCATCGAAGAAGTTGTGCGCGTCACGCAAACCGACGAAGTGATGGCTGAAACCACCGAAGAAGCCGAGCCGGTGGTAGCCGCCGAATCAGCCTAGGCGCTACTATTCAAAATTGGCTGTCGTATCATTCGCCACGCAATTCGCGAATGGCCATGGCGTAATCTTTCGAGTGAAAAATTGAGGTGCCGGCGACGAGTACGTTTGCACCGTTTTCGATTGAGAGCCTGGCCGTGTCCGCGTTGATGCCGCCATCCACTTCAATGTCGAGCTTGCGATTCAGCGATCTGGCGCGCCTAACTTTGTGCATTTGATCAGTTCGAAATGGTTGGCCACCGAAACCGGGGTGCACTGTCATGACCAACAACAAGTCAATCTTGTCCAAAAAGGGCTCGACGAGATCAAAGGAGGTTTCAGGATTTAAAGTTAGCCCGGCGCGGCAACCGCCGTCTCGAATTTGCTGCAACGTCTTTTCGACATGGTGCTTCGCTTCCGGCTCTACATGAACGGTGATGGAGTCTGCGCCGGCTTTGACAAATCGCGGCACGTAATGATCGGCATGCTCAATCATGAGATGGACATCGAGCGGAAGACTCGTTAGGCCACGTACAATGCTGACAATCTCCGGGCCGAAGGAAATGTTATCGACAAAATGTCCGTCCATAATGTCGCAATGAATCCAATCCGCGCCTGCGGCCTCGACGCGATGGATTTCGTCGCTGAGTCGCGAGAAGTCGGCGGCAAGAATCGACGGAGCGACGATCACTCTTTCCATGGAGTGATGGAGTAATGGAGCAATGGAGCGATGGCAAGCCCCTCCGCAATACTCCGGCACTCGAACACTCCATTACTCCAATAGAAATGCGCTTGACGGCGCGCCGCGCCGTTTCATGTTACGGCGTTTCAGGCTGGCCGAATCGCGGCGCGGGGGATGGGCCCTGCGAAAATGGACCCGGCTCAGACGGGTGAACGCGCTTCCTTCGGACTGGAAAGTGCTACTAAATAATTCATGTTCAACGGACTTTTCGGCTGGTTATCCAGCGACATCGGGATCGATCTCGGAACGGCGAACACTCTTGTTTACGTAAAAGATCAGGGGATCGTTCTCCGTGAGCCATCGGTGGTGGCCGTGCAAGCGGGCACCAACAGGGTGCTGGCAGTAGGCGACGAAGCCAAGCGCATGCTCGGCCGCACGCCAGCGAATATTGTCGCGGTGCGTCCGCTCAAAGATGGTGTCATTGCCGACTTCGAAGTTACGGAGGCGATGTTGCGGCATTTTATCAGCAAAGTGCATAATCGCCGCGTGCGCGCGAGGCCGCGCGTGGTTATCGCGGTCCCTTCCGGAATCACTGAAGTGGAAAAGCGCGCGGTGCGCGAATCGGCGACCCATGCCGGCGCGCGGGAAGTTTATTTGATCGAAGAACCGATGGCAGCGGCGATCGGCGTGGGACTTCCGGTGCAGGACCCTGCCGGCAACATGATCATCGATATCGGCGGAGGCACGACCGAAGTCGCTCTTATTTCGCTTTCTGGAATTGTATTTAGTCGAAGCGTGCGTGTGGCTGGCGATGAGATGGACGAAGCCATCGTACAGTACATGAAGCGCGCTTACAATTTAATGGTCGGCGAACGGACGGCTGAGGAAATCAAAATCAAGATCGGCTCGGCGTATCCGAGCGAAAAGGAAACGAGTGTGGAAGTGAAGGGCCGCGATCTGGTCGCTGGTTTGCCTAAAACGCTTATGATTACTTCTCAGGAAGTGCGCGAAGCGTTGCTTGAACCGATTTCGACGATTGTCGATTCCGTCCGTATTACCCTGGAGCGCTGTCCGCCCGAGCTTTCTGCAGACCTTGTGGATCGGGGATTGGTTCTCGCAGGCGGAGGCGCGTTACTGCGAGGGTTTGACAAACTCTTGAGTGAGGAAACAGGTTTGCCCGTCCATGTAGCCGAAGATCCACTCAGCGCGGTGGCGGAAGGGACCGGCAAATGCCTCAATGAACTCAAGTTTTTGCGTCAGGTGGCCTCAGCGGATCGCCACTGGCGCTGACAAGACCGGAAAGCGGAAAGCGGAAACCGAAAAGGCTTTTGATTCGCGGGTGGCTCTATTCTATCCGCTATCCGGTATCCGGTGTCCGAAATCGAGATGAGCCGCACAAACATCATCGCGCTGCTGATTTTTGGCGCTATCCTGGGATATTTTCTTAGCTTCGGCCCAACCACCACTCAGAAGTTCAAGGCTGGCGTCTATCAGTTGCTGGCGCCATTTTTTACCAGCGGGTCAGGGCTGAAGAAACAGATCACATCCGTGCGCACCGGATTAAAGTCGCTCGATCAACTGGAGCACGAGAATGCTACACTTGAGGTGCAAAATCGGGAGCTGCGCGCGACCAACCAGGGCCTGCGCGATGTCGAGCATGAAGTGAATCGTCTGCGTCACGCCCTCAACTATCGGGAACGCTCGGTCTTCAAGTTAATCGCGGCAGAAATTGTTGCCCGCGATTCGTCGACGTGGTGGCGA
>Ga0066679_10001151_pt1 | contig 10296 bp, 9 predicted proteins | sample GraSoiAngelo_128_FD_62298 | JGI IMG/M metagenome (GOLD analysis project Ga0066679, IMG submission 62298) | Grasslands soil microbial communities from the Angelo Coastal Reserve, California, USA - 14_0927_12_20cm | ecosystem: Environmental > Terrestrial > Soil > Grasslands | place: USA... | reverse complement strand
CGGACGAGAACCCTGAGAATTCGATCCATTGTCTGCTTACAAACTCATTAGCGCCGTCAGGCCGGGTCACGAAAGCCATTGCGGGGATCGTTTCAATCAGATTCCGAAGCTTCTTTTCACTCGCGCAAGCAACTGCAGTTCGTTCCGCAACTTTGATCTCTAATTCATCTCGCGCCCGCCGCAGCGATTGCTCAGCTCGCTTGCGGGCCGCGATCAGAAAGATGGCCACTGTAGCGATAAATGCGAACTCGAACAGCCGCAGAAGATCTTGAATTTCGGATGGAAATGAATGCCGCGGCAAATGCATTAAAAAATGAATGGCCGCCGTGCTCACTAATGCTGCGAACACGCCCGCTCCCGTGCCGGCATACCAGCAACTAACCACCACCGCGGCAAAGAAGAGCGGGGTGACGTAAAGATATGTCCGGAGCGGGTAGCTAATCGTCGCCGCCGCAGCAACGGCTAAGGCTGCGACTGCATACGGAAAAATTCGGGCCATTTCGGCCCGTCTTGTTTTCTGCGCGCTCGCGCATGCCCCAGTGTCCTTCAAGGTTTTGGCCGCGGAATGCATGAGGTAATTCTACCAATCATCCGTCAGTCACCTCAGTTTGTCAGTTCCTTTTCCATCCCTCTAAAGAGGCGTTACCTGCTCTCCCTGTAGGCTCAGCGAAAAATACTCCGACTGCTTCGTGGTGCGACCACATGACCTGCCTAGCGTCTCCAGCGAAAACCAAAGATGGAAATGAGACAATACCAAAGGAATTCGAAGCGCTTAGTGCGCGGAATATTTCGGCGTCACCGGCGACGTCACGATCCGATGCTCGTGTTCAACATCTGGTCGTTTAACTTTACCGACGGGTGGAACCGCGTTTTTGCAAGGGATCAATATGGGCGCTTCTCCGTTTAATGACTTGGTACACGAGTCGTCTCTCACGCTGACGTCGCTGAATGCTGCGCAGCGATCGGTGGTGGTAAAAGCTCCACTTCAGCGTGCTTATGCTCAGTGGGCGCGTGTTGAGGATTTGCCAAAATTCATCACGCCGCTGCGCAACATAAAGAGAATCGACGGTAGCCAGTTTTCCTACACCTGGCACCCTGATGGCCAGGAGCGCCAGGGAGTTTTCCAGATTCTGCTTCAAGTTCCCGGGCGGCGCATCGCGTGGCGCACACTCTCGAATGGTTTCATGTCGGGAGTGGTTTCGTTCGAACCTCGCTCCGATGGAGAAACGGAAGTGACTTTGAAAATCCGATCGATCTTCGACCCGCCCAATCTGTCGCGCAGAATCGATGAGTACCTGGGCAATTTTAAACAACTGGTGGAAAGACAGGAGGGCAGAGTATGAAAAGGTTTCCGACTGCGGAGGAGCTCGTAGCAAGTTATTGGCGAAAACTGGCGCGCTCGATCGAAAGACCGGCGATCAGAAAAAGGCGCGCTGCGTCGCCGCTGGGCCGGCGAAATTCCGAAAGGTTGCCGCGTCGAGTTCACGCGCGAGTAGCGGCTTAAAACAACCGGGGAAGAAAGAGATATGCACAAAGACCTTGAAAGAGTGAAGTTACTCGCGCGCGATCTGCGCGATGGAAAAGAATTCCCGCGCAGCCCGCGCACCACATTGGGCGGCTATGTGCTGGCGGCGCGCGCGGTGGACAAATGCCGCGCGGTGTTGGTGGACTGGCAAGGCGAATACCATTCCAATTGCCCGCTCGATCAGCGCTGGCTGAATTTTGCCGAGATCGACTACGATGACTTTCGTTCGGTGGTCGCGAGCGGCGCAACCGACGAGGAGATCGCGCAATGGATCGGTGAACACGCGAAAAAACGCCCGCGCGCGGAGATCGTTGCCTGGAACAACAAGGAGCGCGACCTGCGCCTGAGCGATCTGCCTCCTGAGCTTCAGGAGTTCATGGAAAATTATATTCAGCGATACGTCCCGCGTAATCGCATCGTGTATCACTGGTTCGACGTGTACGATCTCGAAGAGCAACGGCTCTGAAACGCCTGTAGCCACGACCCTATGGGGCCGTCTTTATAGGAAGCTACTGCGACGAACGACCGGCCACAAGCCGGTGGCTACAAATCCCTGCTATGTTGCCGACGACTTCTCCGCGGCTCGCAGCCTGATGTTGATCTCGGACGTCAGTGTCCGATGAACGGGACATCTGGCGGCGACTTCCATCAATTTCGCGTGTTGTTCCGCGCTCAACGCGCCAGTCAATTCCACTTCGACATCGATCCTGTCGAGCATGCCTTCCTTGGTTTCGCATTCCTCGCAGTCCGATGCATAGATACGCGCGTGCGACAGCGATACCGCAATGTGTTCCAGAGGCAAACGGTGTCGGCGCGCATAGAATCCGATTGTCATTGAAGTGCACGCGCCGAGCGCAGTGAGCAAATAATCGTACGGATCAGGTCCGGCGTCGCCGCCCCCGACGCTCGCAGGTTCATCCGCGACAAAGTCATGTTTGCCGGCAGTAATTTGCTGTCGAAAATCCTCAGCCCCGCCGCGCACAACAACGTGAACTGTCTGTTTGTCGGTTTGTGTGGCCATAACTTGGATCAGGGGCTCAGGATTCCTTTGAAGGCGTCGCGATACCGCCAGAGGAGAAAGACTAACAAGATCGAAATGACGGCGGCCATAGGCAGACCGCTGGGTTCTAGCAAGAGGTGAACCAGGTCGATGTTAACAATAACAGGAGCAAGCAAAACGAGTCCAAGAGGAACAAAGCGTCCGACAAGCAGGAGCAAGCCGCCGACGATTTGGAATACGGCAACGACATGAAGATAATGACTCAGGAAAAGCGCCTTGGTGAAGTCTCCAGCCAACGTCGGCGGTGGCGGTGGCATTGGAATGAAATGCAAAAAGATGTTCGAACCGAACACAACAAAGATCAACCCGAGAAGAATACGGGCGATAGCGGTAGCAATTTTCATTTTGTGATGGTCGCTGATCGATTGAAAATTCCAACCTCGAATTTCTGAAAGCTCGCCGTTAGCCTGGTGACAGCGAAGCGTGATGCTGTCGGTTTTGAGCCCCCGGGGTTTGCAGGCCATCCGTCCAGGCGAAGATTTGACCCTCAAATTTATTCTGCACGGGATCAACATTATTGGCCAGGACGATTTCGAGGACGGAGAAAAGCGTGCGCGCGGCGACATCTTTTCGTTAGCGATCTGGTGTAGCGGACAGGGATTTTTACCGCCCGCGCCTCCCGGCGCTAGAGAACCCGAGCACGCAGAGTATTTCAAAATCTCTGTGGACTCCGGGACCTCTAGGCGGGGACGCCGGGTGGTTAACTTACCAACAGGAAAGCCCCCCATAGCAGACAAGTAGGCCTAGGGAAGCTATAACGGCCAGCCCGATCACGATCGCGGTGATGGTGTAAACCTGTGCCGGCGTCTTGGCCTTGCGATAAAGGTCCTCAAATACTTTGGACATTTTCAGAGATGTAGACTCCGAGACTTCTCAAACGCAGCCCGAAGTTGATGTAAGCTACCTTGTCACGTTCCGCGGGCTTGGAGCCATTGAAGGGCGAAGCGGGCGACTTCGCGCGAGTTTTTCAGATCCAGCTTGTCTTTGATGTGCGCGCGATGGGTTTCCACCGTCTTGGGACTGAGATGGAGCAGCTTTGCGATCTGACGCACTTCGTTGCCTTTGCCGATCAGTTCCAAGATTTCAAGTTCGCGATCGCTAAGTCTCTCGACCGCGTCGGTCTCGCCTTCAGCCTGACGATGCGCAAACTTCGTGATCACCTGCGCCGCCATGGCCGGGCTCAGATAAGGGCGTCCATTAAGAATCTCGTGGATTGCCTGGATTACATTGGCCATCGCTTCATGTTTCATGACGTACCCGTCCGCTCCGGCACGCAGAGCGCGCACGGCGTAGAGCGATTCGTCGTGCATCGAGAGCACCAGAATTGGCAGCTTCGGAAATTCTGCGCGAACGTTTTTTATAAGCTCAATGCCATTGGCGCCAGGCAGACTGAGATCGACAATCGCCAGCTCAGGGTTCAGCCGGCGAATAACTTCCATCGCTTCCGCGGCGTTGCCCGCTTCGCCGCAGACTGCAAAATGATTTTTCTCGGAGTGAATCAGTTCAGCGAGACCTTTTCGAAACAACGGATGATCATCGACAATCACGATCCGCTTCGCCTCCGAAGGATCGCCCTTTGGATTCTGGTTAGTGGATCGGGCGTGTTTCATTCAGCTAATACCTTCCTCTGATTCGAAATCGGATTTTTTCAGCGTCGATCTCGACTGCGCGGAACCCCTGCCGGGCGCCCCATTTTAACTCCCTTCACTTGTCCCTTTTAGCGATACGGCCCCCGACAGGCTTCCAGATGCAGAAATTTAGATCAACGCAGCTAATGCTTTGGTGAGTTTCCCCGGCAATCGCGAGAGTCTATTGCTTTTTGTCGCATCTGATTTGTGTGATTGGTGCGCGTTGTCAGGGAAATGACACGAAACACAGGTGCCGCCTTTTTTTGGACGTTCGATTTTCAAGCGTCCGCCGATCAACTGAGCCCGGTACTTCATGATATGAAAGCCCAAGCCATGCTTCAATTCCGGTTCCTTCGGAAATCCGACGCCATCATCGATTACGCACATAACCATTCCCTGCGGCGATCGTTCCAGTTTGATCACGATTTCGCGCGCTTGGGCATGCTTGTTGGCATTGATAACCGCTTCGCGCGCGATCCGATAGAGTTGCGCCGCGGTGGCGTCATCGGTGACATGAAATGACGGTTTCACCTCCAAACGACACGGGATCTTCCAAATTTCCCGGTCAACCAGGTCTTGCAATGCGGTCACCAGGCTGGCTGCATCGACGTCGGTGCGGTGGAGCGCATGGGAAAGACTGCGCGTATCAGTTGCAGCGCTGTTCACGAGTTCGGCGATTTTCTCGATGTCAGCTGCGTCAATCACTCGGTGGTTCCTTAGCCGCAATGCGACCGAGCGCGCCATTAATGCCACCGCCGTGAGATGCTGGCACAGGCCATCGTGTAATTCTTGTCCCAATCGTTGTTGCTCGCGGTCGCTAACAGCGAGGATTTCGCCTTCCAAGCCTTTCCGCCGCACGATTTCGCCTTGTATGTCCTTATTTGCCGCACGCAGCTCTCGCGTTCGCTCGCGCACGCGCTCTTCCAACAGGTCTTTGGATTTTCGGAGCGCGTCTTCCGCTTTTTTGCGCTCAGTGATATCGATGGCTATAGCCACTGCCGACACCGGCCGACCTGCGTCGAGTACCGGCGTATCGCATACGTTTACCCAGACAAAAGAGCCGTCCTTGCGTTTGTAACGCTTGTCCATATCGAGGGGCTGTCCACTTTGCGCCATTTCCCGGAAGCGGTGTTTCGTGAGATCAGCCTCTTCGGGATGCGTGATTGTGAAGAGGGTCTTCGCCGCGAGTTCCGCCTCTGTGTACCCGAGCATTTCGCGGAATTTCCTATTCGTGAACAAGAAACGACCGGTCAAATCGCAATTAGCAATTCCGGCGTTGCTTTGATTAACAATTGCACGCAGCCGTTCCTCCGACTCGCGCAGGGCTTGCTCGACTCTTTTTTGTTCAATGCCGAGCGTAAGCTGGCCCGCAACCGTTAGCGAAAGGGGGAGTTCGGGGTCAGAGAAAGAGTGAGGCTCATTATAGTAAGTCATGAACTTCCCGATGAGTTTTCCTTCTGCGATCATCGGGATGAAGCTGGCCGCGCGAATGCCTTCGGATCTGATTGCCTTCTTCAGTTCCTTCGGAAGATCGGCAAGATCGACATCGGAGATGCAGACCGGCTGGGGATTTCTGGCGTTGGCCTTCCAGGGTGAATGGCCTTCCACTGCCTGGCGGTAGCGTTTCGACAAATCGCGCCAAGCTACGAAACGCATCACCTCTTTCTCATCGAAGAGCAGAATGGAAGCACGATCGCAGTGGAGAGTTGCTTGAATCGCATCGAGTGCCGCGTCGTAAATTTCGGAAAGCGATGTGGCGACGTTTTGCTGTTGGGCAAACTGATAAAGCGCTTCCTGCTGTTGCTCACTGCGTTTCCTCGCGGTGATGTCAGTAAAATAAAGATTTACGTAATCGCCTTCCGGCACCGGTGCGACCAGAACCTGATAGGTGCGGCCGCTAAAATTCATCTCCGTGACAGTGCGTTCGCGAGTCGCGGCCAACCGCCTAATCGAGGCAGGCGCAGTATCGCCGACTCCCACGCGGAAGCTTCGCAGAAGTTTCGTTGCTACCGGATTAGCGAAGGTCACAATTTGTCCCTGCTTCAACCGCATGATTGGCGAAGGGTTTTCCACGGGCAGGCGGCTGGCGAGTACGAGCGCCTTTTCAGTATCTTTGCGCGCAGTGATATCGTTGTTTGTTTCGAGGACATACGCGCGGTTTCCTCGCGCATCGCGGTCAACCGCCCAGCGCGAGAACACGATCAGACGGCTGTCGTCCCGCGAGGTGTGAATGACCTCGCCTTGCCAGTAATTATCACGAAGCAGTTTTTGGTAGATTTTCGCCAACGGCTCGGGGTGTTCCGTTTTCAACAAATTGTGGATCACTCTGCCAAGCGCTTCCTCCGGCGCGTAACCGTAAAGTTTTGTTGCCCCTCTGTTCCAGTAAGTGATCCGATCGTTTGCATCGCGAACGATGATGGCGTCGTTAGTCAAATCCAACAGCCGCGCTTGCTCGGCTAGCTGTTGTTCGTGACGCTTGCGCTCGCGCAAATCGATGATGGCCGTTTGATAGAGCAGCGCGCCGTTTTTCGTCGTCGAGGTGATTGGGGTACTTAGAAGTTGCGCCGGAACAGGCTCGCCTTTTCTCGTCTTCAGCTGCAATTCCGTTCTCACCTGCTGCTCCGTCGTGCGGCAGGAAAGCAGGTGTCGCATGAACAAATCCAAGTCCCCGACATAGAACGCGAACGGGCGTCCGATCAATCGGTCCCTCGGTTCTCCAAGCAACTGGGTCGCCGTCAGATTGGCTTCCTCAATTCGCCCGCTCCGATCGAAGCTGACATACGCAACGGGAGCGAAATCGTAAAGATCGACAAACCGCTGAATAGCGGCTTCGAGTTCATTCTTCGGATTGCGCTTCAGGGCGGTGCGCATCCGATGAATCGGCGCGCCGTTTTTATTCATGTGTATCACCGCGCCATCATTCGAGAATTTCTGCAGCGCGCTGGACGTTCGTTTCGTCTGCGTGTGACTAGATTGACTGAAACGCCGGAATGCAACTGCTTTGCGTTTCCCAGCAGGCTTTGTGCGTTGCTTGCTATTTCCGCGACGACCCATCTTTTCGATTTCTTTTGTCTGCGTCAGCTTCTTTTTCTCCGTCGATATCCACCAGTGTGATAACAGCGCCATCGATTTTGTTATCCGTTGTGCGATATGGCCGCACCCGCAGCGAGTACTGGCGGCCTTCCTTATCGGTTACTCTGCGCTCACGCGTGCCCAACGTTTCGATCACGTCGCGCAGGATCTTCTCCATGTCGGGAACATCAATGTTAGGCCGCAGCTCGCTCAATGGCCGACCGACGTCAGTCGGCAAAATATTAAAGGCGCCGCGGGCGGCTGGCGTAGCGCGCCGCACCGTTAACGCATTGTCCACCATTACGATTGGCATTTGAGTACTGGCGAGCAGATTGTTTAGCTCGTTCGTCAACTGCATCATCTCCAGGTTGCGATTGCTCAGCTCTTCGTTCAGCGTAGTCAGCTCTTCATTCGTTGATTGCAATTCTTCCTTGGCGGTCTCCAGTTCTTCGTTTGTGGATTGAAGCTCTTCGTTGCTCGACTCGACTTCTTCGTTGGACGCCTTTAGCTCTTCATTGGTCGCCTCCTGCTCTTCGATGGTGGCCTGCAATGATTCTTTCGAAACGGCCAATTCCCGGCGTAGTTCGGTTATCTCACGTTGCACTCCGGTTTTTCCCAGGGACTGCAAGAATCGCTCCGGTTTGCTCCTGCTGGTGGTCTCATCAAAAATCACCAGAAACCACGGCTTGTCGGATCCTGGGATTTTGAATGGCACGACCTGAATATTTATTTCGTAGCCTTTTCCCCGAAGCGTAACCTTCGCCCGCTCTGCGCGGGCGGGTTTGCCCGTTTTGATCGAGCGCCGAATCGTTGCGCGCAGATCCGGCACCAAATTCGTGCGCGCTAATTGGATCAGATTGAAGGTTGCCGGCCCCGGCATGTGTTCGAGAAACAGGTCGGTCCGGCCACGGAACTGGTGCACTTGCATTTTATCGTCAACCACGACGGCGGCCGGCGCGTACGTGCTGAGGATGATGCGATCCGCCACTTTCAAAAGATCGGCATCGAAATTTAGGCCGAGGCCAGCTACCGGCCTTGGGCCAAAATGGGCGAGCTCAAGGCCGCGCCGTGGAATAAACTGGATTGGTCGCGGCACAGTTGCGGCTTCCTTGGTGTAAATTTTGTTCTTCTTGTCCACGAGTTTGAAAAGCTCGTCATACAGCCCCACTGATTCGGCCGGCCCAAGAATCAACAAGCCGCCCGGGTTCAGAGCGTAGTGAAAGTGGGGGATGCAGCGCTTGTGCAGGTCCGGGCTGAGATAAATCAGAACGTTGCGGCAGCTGATCATGTCGAGACGCGAGAATGGCGGATCAGCCGCGATGTTTTGTCGCGCAAACGTGCAAATATCGCGCACGTTGCGATCAATTTGATACAAGCCGTCGCGTTTGACGAAAAAGCGCTTTAGTCGCGCTTGCGAAACATCCTTCTCGATCGCGCTCGAGTAAATTCCCAGACGCGCATGCTCGACCACCGACTCGCTCAAGTCAGTGCCGAAAATCTGGATACGCCATTTCGAGGTGCGGCCACCGAGAGCTTCGAGGATGCAAATGGCTAGCGAATAAACCTCTTCGCCTGTGGCGCAGCCGGGTATCCAGACGCGCAATTCTGGCGGTCGATTCTTGCTTTTCTTTTTGAGCAGCGACGGCAGGAAACGTTTTTTCAATGCGCGGAATACCTTTTCATCCCGGAAAAACCGCGTCACGTTGATGAGCAGATCATCAAAAAGCGATTCGATTTCTTTTTTGTTGTCGCGCAAGAACCGCGCGTAGCGCTTCAACGTGTCGATCCGATGCAGCGCCATTCGTCGGTGGATCCGTCGAATCAGGGTGCTTTCCTTGTAACCGCTAAAATCGACACCCATCTGTTTTTTTAGAGAAAGGAAAACCCGCCCTAGATCGTCCGCCTGGCGATAGGCTTCTTTTTCGGCTCCCTCTGCGTCGATTAGAGGTCGCTTTAGATACGGATGGTCGGCAATGCGTTGGATTTCGCGCGCGATTGCGTCTGGCGCCAAAACGAGATCGACAAATCCCGAGCGAATTGCGCTGCGCGGCATGGCATCGAACTTTGCGCTCTCTTCGGTTTGCGCGAAGGTCAAACCGCCCGCCGCCTTGATTGCACGCAGACCCGCGGTTCCGTCACTGCCGGTCCCGGAAAGGACGATGCCAATCCCGCGCGATCCGCAGTCTTCAGCGAGCGATTCAAAAAAGTGGTCGATCGCCACGTTGAGTTTCTCCGTGCGACTGACCAGTGTGAGCTTGCCGTTCTTGGCGATCACACATTTGTTAGGTGGCTGCACGTAAATAGCGTTTGGCTGTGGCGTAATTGTTTCTGTGACCTCGGTCACTGGCATCGATGTGGCTTTGCCGAGCAGATTAGGAAGACGGCTGCCGTGATGGGGATCGAGATGCTGCACGATCACAAACGCCATGCCTGTCCTCGTAGGCAAATGGCGCAACAGTTCCATCGCCGCTTCGAATCCGCCGGCCGATCCGCCGATGCCCACAATCGGGCAGCTCAACTTTGCCTTGGCTGGTTCCGATCTCGGTTGCGCCTTGGCTAATTTTGATTGCGACGATCTTCTGTCGCTCGTTTTTACTCGCGAGAAGGGTGTTCTCGACTTCGCTTTTCGCTTGGCAGCCATGCCGCTTTTTATGGTAATTGCGGCCTTCCCAAATCACAAGCCTCGAATGCAAGAGGTGGACGCGTTGTCCTCAACGCGTTAGCTAAACACGCGGCTTTGCAGCTTGATTCACTTGTCGCGTCGGTGGTTCGCCAGCCATCGCCTTCGGAGAAGTCGATCCACCCGACTAATGATCCAGCCGCGAATCATCTTATAGAGGCGGCTGGTTCCCAACGACCAAAGACGATATCATCGTCGCCGGCACGTCCGCCGGCGGCGTCGAAGCTTTATGCGAGATGACAATGAGTACGCCGATTGATCTGAGCGGGCAAGATGCTGCGGATAGCTGGCGCGAGCTCTAACGCCCGCGCGGCGTGAAATTCCAGGAAGC
>Ga0066679_10001150_pt1 | contig 10297 bp, 6 predicted proteins | sample GraSoiAngelo_128_FD_62298 | JGI IMG/M metagenome (GOLD analysis project Ga0066679, IMG submission 62298) | Grasslands soil microbial communities from the Angelo Coastal Reserve, California, USA - 14_0927_12_20cm | ecosystem: Environmental > Terrestrial > Soil > Grasslands | place: USA... | reverse complement strand
CCGAGACGCGCGGCTCAACCGACATTCGTACAAGTTCGCGCTCACATAAGACGACGGTTCAGCGTTCTCTGCGCAGGAGTCCGGGCGCACTTGCATCCCCTATGACGACCCGCAGCCTCTCGCGGGTGGTCTGGAAGATTTCATTCCCTATCATCCTCGCACAGGCCAACGAAGCGATCCTGCATCTCATTGATACGGCTTTCCTGATTGACACGGCTTTCCTGGCACGTACATCGGCAGTGACCTTAGCCCGGGCACCTTCGTCGAGGTCGACATTCCAGCCTACTGAGCGTCGGCGATGAGTCGGACGTTCGGAGCCCTGCACGAGGTTGATACATGCCCTGTCAGGCCGTGGTACAAGTCGTGATCTTCACGCAACCAACTCTGGGACGACGAATCGGAACGACCGACGGTTCGAGCGCGGATGATCGCGACGTTGCGATCAGATGGCGGTCATCACATCGTTTGTGACCGTCCACAAGGCACTGAGCAGCGCGCCGAGTGCCCCGCTGTCTAGTACCGGCATCGACTGACCGTTCATTCGTCAGAGGTCGACTCAGGACCGGGAGGAACCGCGGTGGCGAAGCGAAAAATCATCGTTCACATCGCGACGAGCGCTGATGGTTACATCGCTCGCCCTGACGGCGAAGTCGAGTGGCTGACGAATCGGCCGGCGCCGAAAGGTTTTTACGGTTTGCCAAAATTCATGCGCACGGTCGACGCGAAGATTCTCGGTCGAAAGACTTTCGACCTGAGCGTCAAGATGGGCGCGAACTTCAGCGCAAATGACGTGCACTACGTGTTCTCGCGTCAGCCGCCCCCTCCATCGGTCCCCGTCGGCGTCCGTTTCGTGACGCAGCCGATTACTGCGTTCGCGAAACAGATGCGCGCTGAAGCCGGAAAGAATATTTGGATGATGGGCGGCGGCGAGCTCATCGGCTCCTTCCTCGATGAAGGGGCGATCGATGAGTTCATCATCAGCGTCATCCCGACGTTCATCGGCGAAGGCATACCGTTGATAGCGCCTCGACATCGACAGGTGCCGCTCCGCTTGTTGTCTGTGCAACGGTTCTCGGACGGCGTTGTCCAACTTCACTATCACGTGCGGCAAACGGCTGGATGACACCGCGCAGACCGTTTGCAGCAGCGCATCCTTTCGCCACGGCTGCTATGCCGCACAAGCCGCCGCGTGCAGCGATGACAGCTCCGCCACTCAGACGTCATTCTGTTGAGTAGGCTAAAGCGGACTGTGAAGACGACGGAGACTACGCGCGGAATAACGATTCGATGTCGCGGCTGCCGCGCAGCACGCGAAGAATCAGGAGATTGTCGCCATCGATCCGGTACGCGATCACGTAGTCTCCGACTGTGAAAGTGCGAACACCTGGCCGCAGGTCTTCGTCGCGGCGGCGGCCGATGTGCGGCTGGTTGCTCAGGAGTACGAAGCGAGCAGTGATCGAGTCAATTAGCCGATCAGCGATATCGATGCTGCGGCTTTGTGTTTGCGACGAAATACCAAATGCGATCCAGGTCGGATTGAGCCTCGGCTGCGACGCGGACGTCCATCAGCGGCCGGCAGAGCGCTCGGCGTCAAGTCTGCTCCTGCCGCGCTGCTTGATTTCATCAGCCAGCGTTTTCACCGACTCCGCGGTAATCCATCGCCCTTCACCGCGGGCAAGTGACGCTTCGGCTTCGTCGATTGCGGCGACCAGCTCCAGCCGTTGTCGTTCCCGTTCCTCCCACAGCGCGAGTGCTTCCTGGATGGCTTCATCCTCGCGACTGAAACGGCCGCTCTCGATCGCGCGTTTTATCAAGGCGCGCTGGTCCGGCGTGAGCTCAACATTCATGGCATCACGGTAGATGGTCGGGCAAGATGTGTCAACAGTAGGTCGGGGCGCCATCGGCAGGAAACCGCGATCGTTATCGGCCGGTCGTGACCCGCGATTTGGCGCCAGATTCGTTCTTCGTGTTCACCCGATCGCCTCGGCCACGGCGCGTGCCCTTACGGGCCTGACCAGTCGAATTCCTCCGACGACGTGCACGCCATGCGTTCAGCGATGTCGCACTCTCGCCTGACCGCGCGCCCGCGAGAAGGCCTTCGACCGAAATGTCCTCGTCCAGTTCAGGCCAATGAATGCCGATGCCAGGGCCGAGCAGTTTCCAGCGCTTTCGTTCACGCGGCGATCCTTCGGCCAGCCGTGGATACCAGGTAAGCGGCACGGACACGACGCGGCCGTCGCGCAGCTCGACGACGAGCGCGCGATCAGTGACGCGAACGTTCTGAGCCGCCGCTGTTGCCGTCGGAATGCTTGAAGTAGTCATGCCACGCCTTCGAGAGTTCGGCCTCGTGCTTTCGAGCGATGTCCGCGATGCGGTCCAGTTCCGTATCGCTGAATCCATACTTGTACGCCATTCGGACCGGCGCGAGCCAGAACTTCGCGAGCTTGCGATCGCGTTTCACATGGACGTGGACTGGCTCGCCTCGATCGCTCGAGAAGAAGAAAAACCGGGTAGGGACCACTCTCCAGGACGGTCGGACTCATTCAACCGGATCTGCCAACCTTTTTCGAGCGATGCGATGCGGAAGTCCATCAATGTCCGGCAGAGCGTTCCGCCTGGATTCTGCTTCGCCCTCGCTGCTTGATTTCGTCGGCGAAGGCATTCATCGATTCGATGCTTACCGTTCGGCTTTCACCGCGCGCGAGTGATGCCTCGGCCTCGTCGAGAGCGGCAACGAGTTCCAGGCGACTGCGCTCGTGTTCCTCCCAGAGCGCAAGTGCCTCTTGGACGGCCTCTTCCTCGCGGCTGAACCGGCCGCTCTCGATCGCACGTGTAACGAGGGCGCGCTGGTCCGGCGTCAGCTCGACGTTCATGGGATCACGGTAGATGTTCGGGTTGGAGGTGTCAACGAATCACCGCGGGAGCGATGCGCACACTCAGGCGAGTCGTGCGTCGCTCCGGCTTGGGATCATGCGGGAGCGTTCGGGCACGTCAAGGCTTCGTTCGCTTCGCTCACCGCTGCGCGGCCTTGACCCGCCCTCCACCCCACCGCGTTTTTGCTCTTACCCGAGCGACCAGTCGGATCGTCGGAAATCGTGTTGACGCTTGTTCTCCCCCGACCGCCGCCGTTCGCAAGCGTGTCCAGCTCCATTTGCCTAGCCAACGTGTTGACACTCGCGTTGCCGTGCCCGATGCGGTCGCATATCTGGTCGACGAGTTCGGCGCCTAACGGAAATCCGTACGCTTGCACCCGCTCCGAGGACGAAGGCCGTGGGGTTCTTGATCATCAGACAACGCTGCGAACGTTCATGAAACCGCGTTGACAACGTCGAGATCAAGAGCCCGGCGATACGGCCCCTGGTCCTCCCGATCGAGAGCATCGAGAATAGGCCCGTCTTTATTGGTGAAACGTGGTGAGCCGGGTGGGAATCGAACCCACAACCCGCAGATTAAGAGTCTGCTGCTCTGCCAATTGAGCTACCGGCCCGCATCGACTGGCTCGCCAACCGTCGCTCACGCGAACCTGATCGGCGTGAGCGAAGGTTGAAGGGATTGCATCGGCGCGGCGTTTCGCGTCGGCGCAAAACTCGATTTTACTCCATCGGCACATCGGCGCGAAAGCCGCCGCGCGCCCAACCGGGCGTCACGCGGCGCGCGGCGCATCAGCGGTGCAGCGGTCGCGTCGACGGCGTACACGATCAACACTCTCGAGTGGCTGTCGAAAGACTTCCGTGCGGCTGCCTGGGTGTGTGCGCGATGATATAGTCGACATCACGCGCCCGTAGCTCAGCTGGATAGAGCGACAGGCTTCGAACCTGTAGGCCGGGGGTTCGACTCCCTCCGGGCGCGCCACTCCTTCCTCGATCACCACACGGCGAGCACCAAACTTCGCGCGATTTTCAGGCGCCGTCCGATGCTTGTTCTGTCAAGAATCGGAGCATGGTCCCTGCAAGTGCTTGTAGATCGTGTGCTGATTTGCTACGCGTGATTTCAATTTCGTGTCCATCGTTTTTCGCCTTGTGCCGGTCGGTTCGCCACGTTATAACGGAATCACCTCCCCGCCCATGCAGCACCTCGCGCGCCCCATTCGCCGAGAAAGGTGCGCCCATGCGACGGCTCTTGATGTCGTTTGCAGCGCTAGTGGCTTTGTCGTCGTCGATCGCAGGAGCACAAACGGCCTCGCCCGTCATCTACGCCGTGATTCCAGATGCGGCGGGGCAGACGATTACGATTGAAGGGAGCAACTTCGGCTCGTCGCAGCCGCGCGTGATGATCGACGAGATCGAGCTCGTCGTCATCGCTTCGGGTCAGGATCACGTGGTCGCGCAGCTGCCGGCGGCGATCGTGCCGGGCAGCTATCGGATCGTGGTCTGCAAGGCGCCGAAGTACACCGTGGCGGCTGAATTCACGGCGACGATCGGCGCTGTGGGACCGACGGGACCGCAGGGGCCGAAAGGCGACGCCGGTAACGATGGCGTGAACGGCGCCACGGGCGCGACCGGGCCGACCGGCGCGACTGGTGCGACGGGTCCGACGGGCGCTGTCGGCGCGACTGGCGCGACGGGCCCGCAAGGTGCGACCGGTCCGCAAGGTCCGACGGGGGCGACTGGTGTCCAAGGCGCGACTGGTGCAACCGGTGCGCAGGGCCCGACGGGCGCGACAGGCGCGCAAGGTCCCACGGGTGCGACGGGTCCGGAAGGCTCGACAGGTCCGACCGGATTGCAGGGCGCCACCGGACCGACGGGCGCGCAGGGTCCGATCGGCCCGGCAGGTGCCGCAGGATCGTCGGTGTCGATCACGCCGATGGTCGCAGGCGACCCGCATTGCCCGAACGGCGGCACGATGTTCACGCTCAACGGCGCAGCGTCGTATGCGTGCAACGGCGGCCCGCGCACGATCTGTCCCGACGGGTTCGAACGGCGCGGCGCGATCTGCATCGAGACGCAAGATCATCTCGCGACGTTTACCGAGGCCGCCGATTTCTGCAACCAAATCGGGGCGCACCTTCCCTCAGCGGCGGAAATGCGCGCCGCCATCTACGCGAGCCCGTCGACGTCGGGAGGATTCGCCGGCGACTGGGTCGCCGACAATGTCGCCGCGGATCAGGCGCTCTACGTAGCGGATCCCAACGCGCTCAACCCCATCGCGTCCGCCTCGATATTCGACAGCAACTACGCACGCTGTCTGATCCGGATCGAATAAGGTAAACTCGCAGCTGATGGGGCCACCCAACGGTCCCATCGGCTGCGCCCGTAGCTCAATTGGATAGAGCGTCGGCCTCCGGAGCCGAAGGTTACAGGTTCGAGTCCTGTCGGGCGCGCCAAATCGGTTCACGCTGTCCGCTCCACCCCTTCACGATCCCAAGCAAGTCAACGATTGAGGTAGTCGACCGCGCCCGCATTTTCGTCAGCGCCATGGCTCGACTCGGCACACACGACTGTCGCGCGGCGCGCGAACTGAACGACTGCATTGATGTTTCGAGCTGGCGCGCGCGGAATCGAATTTGTAGCCGCAGGGGCGCATGAGCGCCCCCGCGGCCGTGCATAACTGCCAGAAGTGCGGAAGTCCTCGAACGCGGCGTCTCGGGCCGGCGTCTGGCGTCTATTTCAGGTGTGATGCGTGCGCCTACATCTTCCCGATTCGTCATGAAAGCGCACGGCGGACGCGGGTTTCAACAGCGGCGCCGCACTCCGCCCACGACTGCCCGAAGTGCGGCCGCACGACGATGCAAACGGTCGGACGTTCTGCAAGCCCGCCGCTCCTTCACGTGCGCTGCGAAGCGTGCGGACATGTGTCGTCGACGGGCGTTGCGTAAAACGCCCTCGTCAAGGCACCTGTGAATCGTTCAGAAATTCAAACGAAACGCGAACTGGACCTGACGGCTGGTGCCGAGCCCGACCGTCCGTCCCACGGTGCTCGTGATCGTGCCGAACGTGCCGGCAGCGGCTGCCGTATACGGCTGTCCCGGCTTCACCTTGTTGGCTTCGCTCAGGCTGTTCGCCGGCAAGGCGAGCGGCAGCGTCGCTACGGGATTGGTGAAGTTCGCCCGGTCGAACAGGTTGAACGCCTCGACGCGAAACTCCGCGTTGCTCTGCCCGCGAATCGGGAAATGCTTCGCTGCCACGAGATCCACCTGACGGAAGGTCGGTCCATGCAGCGCGCCGCGTTCGAGATTGCCGAACGCGCCGGGCTGCGGCGTCGCAAACGCCGCCGGATTGAGGAAGAGCAGGGCGCTGCTCACGATGAACGGATCGACGCCGGCCACGAGATCCGGGCGCCGCACGTTGCGCGAGGCGCCGCCGCCAGGCGTATTGACCACCGCCGTGCGGCCGGAGGCCGGGTTCGCGAATACATTGCCGGCGGCATCGACATAGAGGACGTCGGGCCGCGTGATGCGCACGTCAATCGGCAGGCCGCTGCGCGCGTTGACGATCCCGCCGACGTCCCATCCGCCGAGGATCGCGTCGGCGACGCCGCCGCCGGATTTCCGGCGTCCGCGTCCGTAGGGGATGGCATAGAGGGCGCTGAAGTTGAACGCGTGGCGCACGTCGAAGTTGTTGTACCCGAGATCGTACTCGAACTGGTCCAGCGTGCGCGCGTTGTTCGCCGCGGTCAGCGCCTCGTTCGATCCGCCGGTGTTGCCGAAGCTGCGCGACAGCGTGTACTGCGAGTTGAGCGACAGTCCGCTCGACGAGCGTCGCGTCAACGAGAGCATCAGCGCGTTGTAGTTGTCGTGGCCGCCGGACGTTTTGTAGTCGACCTCGGCGAACGGGTTCTGCACGCCGACGATGTTGCCGGCCGCGTCGCGCACGGGAATCGAGAACTGGCGAATCACGATCGCCGCGTTGGCGGGATTCGGATTCGTCACCACTTGCGTGATCTGATTGGCGACGCTGCGGAGGAAGAGATTCCGGCCCTGGCTGCCGACGTAGGCCGCCGTTGCCGCCATGCGTCCAGGAAGTTCCTGCTGCACGGAGGCGGTGTACTGATACACCTTCTCCGGAACTGAGTAGTCGTTCGCATACGCCCGCGGCTGATACGAACGATTGTTCGGATTGGACGCGAACGCCGACACGAGCGCGTTCGCGTCGATCGGGAACGACGCGTTGGAAATGGTGGAGCTGACGCGGTCGCTTTCAATCGGCTGGATTTGATCTTCGGTCTGTCCCGGACCGACGAAAACGCCGAATCCCGAGCGGAACGCCGTTCTGCCGGGCGCATACGCGAGCGAGACGCGCGGCTCGAAATTGTTCTTCTTCGACGTGAACAGCCGCGACGTGTTCGGATCGATCGCGCCGGTGTCGATGTTGAACTTGACGATGAGGTCGTTGGCCTCGCGCATCGGCGTGTAGTACTCGTAGCGCAGTCCGTAATTGAGCGTGACGTCCGATCGCGGATGCCACTCGTCCTGCGCGTAGGCGATGTAGTACTCCTGTCTCGTGTGACGCTCGCCGGTCGCGCCGTTGTTGAAGGGGCTCGCCGCGCTCACAGCGCGCAGGTACTGCACCGTGGACGCCTGGTTCGCGAGAAACGCGGTCAGGTTCGCGAACGTATAGGTGACGCCCCCAATCCGATCGGTCGACATCCGGATCGCACGCATCTCGCCGCCGAGTTTCGCGTAATGGCCGCCGTTGACGAAGCTGACCGAGTCGGCGAACGTCAGCGAATAGGGATTGTACGGCTGCGCGTGGCCGTTGGTCGCGCTGTTGGCGCGAACCAGCCCGCCCGGTACGACGATGCCCGATGAGGCGCCCTGGCCGGCGATGCCGGTGTTGGCCACCGATCCGCTCAGGTTGATCGCGACGGCGTTGAAATTGATCCCGTTGACGTCCGGCGCCTGCCCCACGATGTTCGACGGCGCGGCGTTGTAGCCGAACTTGAGCTCGTTCACCGTTCGATCGGAGAGCACGCCCTGCAGATTGAACACGGCGTTGCTCGGATTGTCGGTGATGTGCACCACACGGCCGCTCACGCCTTCGGGCTGATCGCTCGTGCCCCGGTCGTGCAACACCCGCACGTACGAGGACCAGGTGTCGGTGAACCTCGAGTCGAGACGGCCGCTGACCGCGTTCTCGCGGACGACCTGCGTCGCCTGCAGCTGCGCGATGTCGAAATCCGGATTGGTCGACTTGCCGGCGAGCATCACCGCGGCCGGATCGACGAATCCCGCGCGAAGCGCCGCGATGGCAGGAACAGCGCGTGCCCAGGCGGCATCGCTCGGCACCGCCTCCACGTTGTTGTACCCCGCATCGAGCCGATAGCCTTCGAAGCTGCCGAAGAAGAACGCACGATCCTTTGCAATCGGTCCGCCAAGCGATCCGCCGTACTGGTTCTGCTTCAGCGGCGACTTCGGCAGCCCGGCGGCGGTGTCGAAATAATTCGGCGCGTCGAACCGGTCGCTGCGCACGTATTCGAACGCGGAGCCGTGAACGTCGTTGCTGCCCGACTTGGTGATGACGCTGACCTGGCCGCCCGTGCCGGTGCCGTACTCGGCCGGGTAATTGTTCGATTCGACGCGGAACTCCTGCACGTTCTCGAGGCTCGCCTGCAGCTTGAACGGCGTCGGAATCTCTCCGTTCAGGTTGCCCGGCGCCGAGTCGATGATCGCGGACCCTTCGATGCCGTCGTAGCGGATGGCGTTTTCCTCGACGGCGCGCCCGCTGAAGCGGATGTCCTGCCACGTGCCAGTGCCCGCGTTCTGCGAACCCGGGGCCTGCAGCATCAGCTGCGACATCTGCCGGCCGTTGACCGGCAGGCTGTTCACTTCACGCTCGCTGACGTTCACGCCGATTCGGGCCGAGCTCAGATCCAGCACGCGGGCCGAGCCGACGACGGTCACAGCTTCCTGCACGCCGGCCGGATGCAGCTCGAAGTCGAGCGCGAGCTCCTGGCCGGCGGCGACCGGCATCGACGTGTACTCGATTGGAGCGAAGCCCGGCTTGGCCACCTTGACCGTGTAGGTCGACGGCTTCAGCGATCCCACGAAGAATTTTCCTTGAGGATCCGTCTCGGTCGTGCGAGCGTCGCTCGTCCGGTCGTTCCTGATCGTCACGGTCGCGCCGCCGACGAAGGCGTTGCTCGCGTCGCGCACGCTGCCGATGAGGCGTCCCTGTTCGCTCTGCGCGGCGGCGGCCGTCGCGCACGCGGCCACACACGCTGCAATCACCAGGGGTCTGTACTGTTTCATCGCTCCTCCTGACTGTCTCGCTCGTGAAGAAGAGTAGGAGGACGCGATGATCGTCGCGTGACGGAACTGTTTCGGGCGTGTAACGGGTGCGAGCTCGATCGTTCAGTCGACGAACCGATAGCCGAGGCCGATGACCGTCTCGACCTGCTGTCCGGCCGTTCCCAGCTTGCTGCGCAGCCGGCCGACGTGGACGTCGACGGATCGCGTTTCGACCATGCGGTCGTAGCCCCACACGCGTTCGAGCAGCCGGTCGCGCGACACGACGCGGTTCTTGTTCTGAACCAGGTAGCGGAGCAGCTCGAACTCGCGCCGTGTCAGCCGTACGGCTTGGCCGTCGACGCTGACGGCCACCGCGTCGAAATCGGCGGTGAGGTGCGCCCCGCGATAGACCTTGGCCGCCGGTTCGGCGCCGGAGTCCGCGCGCCGAAGGACCGCGCGGACTCGCGCCGTCAGCTCGCGGAGACTGAACGGCTTCGTGATGTAGTCGTCGGCGCCGATCTCCAGGCCCGTCACCCGTTCGTCTTCGGTTGCGCGCGCGGTCAGAATGATGATCGGCAGCCGCTTCGTGTCGGTCCGCGAACGAAGGATTCGACAGACCTCGACGCCGTCGAGCACCGGCAGATTGAGATCGAGCACGAGAAGATCGGGAGGCCGCTCGGATACGGCCTTCAACGCGCTGTTGTCTCCGCTTCCGACGATTTCCGCCTCGGCGTCGCCGTTTCGTTCGACGGCGTGCTTGATCAAGCCGGCGACGTCTTGCTCGTCTTCGACGATGAGGATTCGCGATTTCGCCATCATGTCTGCGGTACACCGTAATCCGCCGTCCGTATCGCAGCGGTATCGTGCCTGTTAATTGTGTGTTACGAAGTGAAAGGGCTGGGCGACAATGGCGCTGTCAATCATGCCGTCATCCCCTAAACGATCTGCTACGCGCGCCCGTCCGGATGAACAGCAGATGCGCGAGCAGGAGGTGCTCCGCGCCACCAGAGAGCTCGCGGCGTACTTCAAAGGCCGCCGCACCGAGCGCGAGGCTCGCGCCGCCCTCAAGATCATCAAGGCCTTCATCCGCGATCGCGAGCGCATCGATCCCGCGAAGCGACGGCCGTTACC
>Ga0066679_10001148_pt1 | contig 10299 bp, 10 predicted proteins | sample GraSoiAngelo_128_FD_62298 | JGI IMG/M metagenome (GOLD analysis project Ga0066679, IMG submission 62298) | Grasslands soil microbial communities from the Angelo Coastal Reserve, California, USA - 14_0927_12_20cm | ecosystem: Environmental > Terrestrial > Soil > Grasslands | place: USA... | reverse complement strand
ACGGCGACCGATCACCGGCCTTCCACCAAGACCCCCATCTACATCATCAAGGGCGGCAAGCTGGTGAAAGTGAAGGAGTACGACATGACTCGCAAGCCGGAGTGGCTCGGACTCTGATCAGATGCTCCGCCTGGAGAACGTCGAAGTCATCTACGACGACGTCATCCTCGTCCTGAAGGGACTGTCGCTCCAGGTCCCTTCAGGGCGGATCGTCGCCCTCCTCGGCCCCAACGGCGCGGGCAAGAGCACGACGCTCAAGGCCATCTCCGGGCTGCTCGAGGCCGAAGAGGGCGAGGTCACCGACGGCGCGATCGAGTTCGAAGGCCAGCGCATCGAGGACCTGCCGCCGGAGAAGATCGTCCGCCGCGGCATCTTCCAGGTGATGGAAGGCCGCCGCGTCTTCGAGGACCTCACCGTCGACGAGAACATCACCATGGGCGGGTTCACCCGGCACGACCGCGCGGAGCTGCAGCGCGATCGGGAGATGTGCTTCAACTATTTTCCCCGGCTGCGCGATCTCCGCGGGCGGCTGGCCGGATATCTCTCGGGAGGGGAGCAGCAGATGCTCGCCATCAGCCGCGCGCTGATGGCGCGGCCGAAATTGATCCTGCTCGACGAGCCGTCGCTCGGGCTCTCGCCGCTGCTCGTGCAGGAGATCTTCGCCATCATCGGACGGATCAATCGGGAGGAGAAATCGACCTTCCTCCTCGTCGAGCAGAATGCGAACCTCGCGCTCTCGATCGCGCATTTCGGGTACATCATGGAGGGCGGGCACATCGTGCTCGAGGGTGAGCCGGAGAAGCTGAAGAGCAATGAGGACGTGAAGGAGTTCTATCTGAGCGGCGGCGGCAAGAAGAGCTACAAGGCGATCAAGTCCTACCGCCGGCGCAAGCGCTGGCTGTCGTAGAGGAGAAGCGATGCGTCCGAGCAGCGTGTTCGACCGCAAGCTCGAGATGCTCGATCGCGCGGCGCATCGCGCCTGGCTTCTGGAGCGGCTCCGCGCCACGGTCGCCGCCGCGTACGAGAAGGCGCCGGCGGTGCGGCGCGCGCTCGACGGCGCCGGCTTGCGGCCAGCGGATGTGCGCTCGCTCGACGATCTGCTGCGCATTCCCGTCACTCGCAAGGACGCGCTCGCCTCGCTGCAGGCCGCGGACCCGCCCTGGGCGGGGCTGCTCGTCGGAGGCCGGCTGCAGCGCATCCATGCTTCGCCCGGACCCACCTTTGTGCCGCAAGGCTCCGCCGATGATTACTGGCGGTTCAGGATGGCATTCGCCGCGGCGGGATTTCGCGCCGGCGACATCGTCGTCGACACGCTTTCCTACCACCTGACGCCCGGCGGATTCATGCTCGACGCCGGATTGCGCAGCCTCGGCTGCGTCGTCATTCCGGCGGGCACCGGATCGACCGATCTGCAAGTCACAGTCGCCTCGCACGTCCGCGCCACCGGCTATGCCGGCACGCCCAGCTTCCTTCGCACCCTGCTCCACCGCGGGCGCGAATTGAACCTGCCTCTGAGCATCGAGGTGGCGTTCGCCACGGCGGAAATGCTTCCCGAATCGCTGCGCAGCGAGCTCGAGACCGGCTTCAACATTCGCGTGCTGCAGGGATATGCCACCGCCGACCTCGGCGTGCTGGCCTATGAGTGCCCGGAAAAGAATGGGATGCATCTGCAGCCGGAGTGCATCGTCGAGATTCTCGATCTGGAGACGGGCAAGCCCGCCGCGCCCGGCGAGGCGGGCCACGTGGTGGGCACCACTTTCGACGCCGACTATCCCTTGCTCCGCTTCGCCACCGGCGACGTCAGCGCCTTTGCCGCCGAAGCGGGACCCTGTCCCTGCGGGCGCACCGCGCCGAAGCTCAAGGGACTTCTCGGCCGCGTCGGCGACGCGATCAAGGTCCGGGGCATGTTCGTGCGCGCCAGCATGATCGAAGAGGCGATGAAGGGATTTCCCGCGGTGGCGCGCTTCCAGGCGGTGGTGACGCGCGAGGAGCACCACGATCGCCTCGAATACACCGTCGAGCTTGCCCAGGGCACATCGCTCGACGCCGCGAAGCTTTCCGAGGCGCTGCGCGAGGCGGTGAAGATCCGCGGCGAGGTCCGCATCGGCAGCGTGCCGCCGGGCGCTCCGCGGCTCGACGACCGGCGCGTGTGGAAATGACGACGCCGATCGCGCATTTCGCCGCTGTCGCTTGACAGCTCGCGCACCGGCTGTTAGCAGTTTTGACCATGTTCGCCCCATTGGCTTGCGCGTGTTGTCGTTGCACCGGCTGTTCGAGCCGCGTGCGCGCGCGAGCCTGAGGCGAACCAAGCCCCATCAGCTCTGAGCTCCGGCGCACCTGGACTGCGATGCAGTTCCCGTCCGTGCAAAGGAGCCAGGAGCCGTGCCTTCCGTCGATCTGTTCCCCGCCTTTCTTCGCCTCCAGGGCCGCGCCGTCCTTCTCGTCGGCGGAGGCAACGTCGCCGCCGCCAAGCTCCCGGCGCTGCTCGCCGCTGGAGCGGGGGTCACCGTCGTCGCGCCGCAGATCGGCAGCGAGCTGCGCCGCCCGGGCGTGCAACTCCTCCAGCGCGCCTTCGAGCCGGCGGATCTCGACGGGAAATGGTTCGCCGTCGCCGCCGCGCCGCCCGAGATCAACCGGCAGGTGGCAGCCGCAGCGCTCGAGCGGCGCATCTTCCTCAACGCTGCCGACGATCGCGACGCCGCCAGCGTCTTTCTCGGGGGCGTGGTGCGCAAGGGCGACGTCATCGTGGCCGTCTCCACCGGCGGCCGCGCTCCGGCATTCGCCGCTCTTCTCCGACAGGCGCTCGAACGGCTCTTGCCCAACGAGATCGGCAGCTGGCTGGACCTCGCCGAAAACCTGCGCAAGACGGCGCCGCCCGGCGAGCGGCGGCCGGCCCTCTTGCGCGCCCTTCAGGAGCTGCAGCGATGACGCGCGGATTTGTCTCCCTCGTCGGTGCCGGCCCGGGCGATCCCGAGCTGCTCACGCTCCGCGCAGTGGCGCGTCTGCGCGAAGCCGACATCGTCTTCTACGACGCGCTCGTCGACCGCGCCGCGCTCGCTCACGCGCCGCAGGCGCGCTTCGCTTTCGTCGGCAAGCGCGCCGGCCGTCCTTCCATCGAGCAGCGGACCATCGAGACGCTGCTCATCCGCCATGCCCGCCGCGGCGAGCGCGTGGTGCGTCTCAAGTCCGGCGATCCGTTCGTCTTCGGCCGCGGGGGAGAAGAAGCTCTCGCGCTTGCCGCCGCCGGAGTGCCCTGCGAGATCGTCCCCGGCGTCTCCTCCGCCTTCGCCGCGCCGGCGCTGAGCGGAATCCCCCTCACCCACCGCGGCCTCGCCTCCGCCTTCCTGGTCGTCTCCGGCCATGCTCCCGAGGCATGGCGGCCGGCACTGCAATCCTTGCCGCCCGGCGCGGCGACGGTGGTCGTGCTGATGGGCCTCGGCTCTCGCGCCGCCATCGCCACGGCGCTGCTCGCTGGCGGATGGAGCGCGCGAACGCCGGCAGCGGTGTTGCTCTCCGCCTCGAGACGCGAAGCGCACACCTGGCGCGGAACCTTGGCGAAGCTGGGCCGCGCCGACGTCGACAGCGGCGCGCCCGGCGTCCTCGTCGTCGGCGCCACCGTCGACGTCGCCGCGCAGCTGGAAAGGCTTGCCGCGCCCGCGGCTCTCTCTGGAGGTGCACGATGACGTTGCTCGATTCCCGCACGCTCGGCCGCGCGCGCCTCGGCTTCGCCGAGGAGAAAGACCTCGACGCATTCATCGAGACTCTCGACCGCTACGAGCGCGGCGAGATCTCCGCCGACGCCTGGAAGGCATTCCGCCTGGTCAACGGGGTCTACAGCCAGCGCCAGGAAGGCGAGGCGATGATGGTGCGGGTGAAGATTCCCCAAGGGATCCTCGCCCCGCGGCAACTGCGCGCACTTGCCGAGGTCGCCGACCGCTTCTCCACCGGCCGCGGCCATCTCACCACCCGGCAGAACATCCAGTTCCATTTCATTCCGCTGGGCGAGAGCAGCGAGGCGCTGGCCGTGCTCGCCAGCGCCGGCCTGACCACGCGCGAGGCTTGCGGCAACTCGGTTCGCAACGTCACCACCTGCCCGTTCTCGGGGGCCTCCGCGCTCGAGCCCTTCGACGCCACGCCCTGGGCAGAGGCCGTCAGCCGCCATCTCTTGCGCGGCCCGCTCTCCTCCACGCTGCCGCGCAAGTTCAAGATCGCCTTCGGCGGCTGCTGCGGCCACGACTGCGTCGGGGCCTCCTTCAACGACATCGGCTTTCTCGCCCGCGTGCGCGATGGCCAGCGCGGATTCCGCGTCACCATCGGCGGCGGCCTCTCCACCCTGCGCCGCAACGGGATCCTCGCCCACGAGTTCGTCCCTGCCGAAGAGGTGCTGGCCGTCGCGGATGCGGTGGTGCGCGTCTTCAACCGCACCGGCGATCGCAAGAACAAGCACAAGGCGCGGCTCAAGTTCGTCATCGAGGCGATCGGGCCGGAGGCGTTCCTCGCCGAGTACCGGCGCGAGCGCGAACAGATCGACATCGCCGCCGAGCCGCTTCCTCCCCCGCCGCGCCGTGAGGTCGCGCCGCGCACCAGGACGCCGCGGCCCGGTTTCGAGCAGTTCGCCGCGACCAACGTGCGCGTCCAGCGGCAGCCCGACCGCGTCGCCGTCACCGTCCGCCTGCTGCTCGGCGATCTCACCTCCGCCCAGCTTCTCGCGCTGGCGGAGATCGCCGAGGAGTTCAGCGAAGAAGGCGAGGTGCGCACCACGCTGGAGCAAAATCTTCTCCTCCGCTTCGTCCCGCGCCAGCATCTCGCGTCGCTGCACGCCGCTCTCGACGCCGCGGGGCTCGCGCTCCCCGGCGCGCGCACCGCCGCCGACGTGACGAGCTGCCCCGGCGCGTACTCCTGCCGGTTGGCGGTGACCGCTTCGCGCGGCATGGCCGCCGAGCTGACCCGCTCGCTGGAGGGCCGCGCCGACGCGCTCTCGATCAAGATCTCCGGCTGTCCCAACGGCTGCGGCCAGCATTACGTGGCGGGCATCGGCCTGCAGGGCTCCGTGCGCAAGGTCGGTGGCCGGGCCGTGCCGCAATACCATCTCTATCTCGGCGGCGGTTTCGGAACGGAGCAGGCGCAGTTCGGGCGGCTCGCCGCCAAGCTTCCGGCGCGGCGCGTGCCGCAGGCGGTCGCGCGGCTGATCGATCTCTACGCGCAGGAAGGCAGCGCCGGCGAAGCGCCGGAAGCATTCCTCGCCCGCCTCGAGCCGGAGCGAGTGCGGGCGCTCCTCGCCGATCTGGACAAGCTCGAGCCGCAGGACGCCAGGCCGGAAGACTTCGTCGACCTCGGCGAGGACAAGTCCTTTGCTGTCGAAACCACTGAAGGCGAATGCGCCGCTTAGAGGATCAAGACAATGAGCAACCGAAGCCGGATCTCTCACGACTGGTGGGCCGTGATCGCCGCTCTCGCGGCGGTCGTACTGGTGAAGGCGGGAATCCTCCCGAACATCCCCTGGTGATCATTCCATGAGCGAAGCGATCGCGATCGAACCCCTTCCACTGGCGATTCCGCGCCGCGTGCTGCGCCTTCTGCCCGGCGTGGCCCTCCTCGTTGCCCTCGGCTACGCCGGCAAGCTCGCCGAGCAGCTCTTGCGCGACTACGGCAAGGCGCACCATCTGGCGCTGCCGCAGATCGAGTACGTGCTCTGGGCCATCGTCTTCGGCCTGATCGTCGCCAACACCGTGGGCGTGCCGCAGATCTTCAAGCCGGGGATCGCCACCTACGATTTCTGGCTCAAGGCCGGCATCGTGCTGCTCGGCGCGCGATTTCTCCTCGGCGACGTCCTCAAGCTCGGCCGCATCTCCCTCTTGCTGGTGGGCATCGAGCTGGTGGTCGCCATCGCCATCATGACTGTGATCGGCCGCTGGTTCCGGCTCAAGCCCAAGCTCACCAGCCTGCTCGCCATCGGCTCCTCGATCTGCGGCGTCTCCGCCATCATCGCCGCCAAGGGCGCCATCGAGGCCGACGATGACGACGCGACCTTCGCCATCGCGGCGATCCTCGCGCTGGGAGCCTTCGGATTGTTCGCCTATCCGGCCATCGGCCACCTCCTGCACATGAGCGACCGATCCTTCGGCCTCTGGGCGGGGCTCGCGGTCGACAACACCGCGGAGGCGGCGGCCGCCGGCGCCATCTTCTCCGACGCCGCGGGCAAGGTGGCGGTGCTCACCAAGTCGACGCGCAACGCGATGATCGGCTTCGTCGTCCTCGCCTACGCGCTCTACTGGGCGTCGCGGGGACAGGCGCACGAGGTCAAGAGCAAGGCTGCCTTCGTCTGGCAGAAATTCCCCAAGTTCGTGCTCGGGTTCCTCTTCGTCTCGGCGCTGGCCACCGCCGGCGCCTTCCAGCCGCAGCAGATGGCCAGCCTCGCCAACCTCTCGCGCTGGGCGTTCTTGCTCACTTTCGCCGGCGTCGGACTGAAGACCGACTTCCGCGAGCTGAAGCGGCAGGGCTTGCGCCCCTTCGTGGTCGGCGCGCTGGCCGAGCTCTCCATCACGGTGGTGACGCTGGTCCTGGTGCTGGCGGCTTCCGCGGTGTTCGACCTGTGAGCCATTTCTTCGCAGGCCGGCTCGAGCGAGCGGTTTGACGGGAGCGGCGCGACCTGTTTTCCTCCCCCGCGGCAGCGCACCTCGACCGGAGGTTTCGCGATGTCCGCTTCCCTCAGCCGCCGTTCGCTCCTTGCGCTCGCGGCCGGCTCGCTGGCGGCGCCCCGCGCGCGCGCCGCCGCCGGCGCCAAGCTGAAGATCGGCCTCCTGCTCCCCTTCTCGGGCACCTATGCCGCGCTCGGCGTCAACATCGCCGACGCGATGAAGCTCGCCGCACGCGAGCACGGCGGCAAGCTCGGGGGCCGCGAGATCGAATGGGTGCAGGTCGACGACGAGTCTGATCCCGCCAAGGCGCCCGGCAACGTCAACCGGCTGGTGGTGGGCGAGAAGGTCGACATCCTCACCGGCCCCGTCCACTCCGGCGTGGCGATGGCGATGATGCAAATCGTCCGGCAGGAGAAGACCCTGACCATCGTCACCAACGCTGGCGCGCAAGCCGTCACCGGCACGCTCTGCGCCCCCAACGTCTTCCGTACCTCCTTCTCCAACTGGCAGGTGTCCTATCCCTGCGCTGAGGTGATGCTCAAGGCGGGCCACAAGAAGGCGATCCTGATGTTCTGGAACTACAGCTTCGGCCAGGAGTCGATGGCCGCCTTCAAGGAAGGGTATTCGAAAGGCGGCGGCTCGATCGTGAAGGAGATCGCCGTTCCCTTCCCCAACACCGAGTTCCAGGCGAATCTGTCGGAGATCGCATCGCTCAAGCCCGACGCCGTCTTCGTCTTCTTCGCCGGCGCGGGAGCCGCGAAGTTCGTCAAGGACTACGCCGACGCCGGCCTCAAGGGGAAGATTCCCCTCTACGGCAGCGGGTTCCTCACCGAAGGCGTGCTCGGCGCGGCCGGCCCCGCGGCCGAAGGGATCAAGACCACGCTCCACTACGCGGAGACTCTCGACAACCCCGCCAACAAGAAATTTCGCGAGGCCTTCAAGAAGGCCACCGCGCGGGACGCCGACGTCTATGCCGTCGCCGGTTGGGACACAATCCAGGCGCTCGCCCAGGCGCTCGACAAAGTAAAGGGAGATACCGGCGCGCAGAAGGAATTGATCGCCGCGCTGGAGTCGGTGCGGCTCGACAGCCCGCGCGGCGCCTTCCGATTCTCAAAGGCGCACAATCCCGTCCAGGACATCTACCTGCGCCAGGTGAAAGGCGGCCAGCAGGTGGTCCTCGGAGTGGCACAGAAGGGCGCCGAGGATCCCGCCGCCGGCTGCAACCTGGGGAAATGACGCTTTCGCTCTTTGCCCTGCAGCTGCTCAATGGGATCGAAGTCGGGCTCTTGCTCTTTCTCGTCGCGAGCGGCCTGACGCTGGTCTTTGGCGTGCTCGGCGTCCTCAATTTCGCGCACGGCTCCTTCTACATGCTGGGGGCATATCTCGCCTGGTGGCTGGCGGAGCGCACCGGCGGACTGATCTGGGCGGTGCTGCTCGGCGTGCCGGTGATGCTCGCCCTCGGCTGGGCGGTGGAGCGCTTCGCCATCTCGAGACTCTATCGCCGCGACCACCTCTCCCAGGTCTTGCTCACCTATGGCCTGGTCTTGCTCTTCAACGAGCTGCAGCGGACGCTCTTCGGCAACGACGTCCACGGCGTACCCGCCCCGCGCGCGCTCGACTGGACGGTCTCGCTGGGCGAAATGCAGACCTGGGGCGCCTATCGCATCTTCACTTCGATCGCCTGCCTCTGCATCGCCATCGGAATGCGTCAGATCATCCTCGGCACGCGATTTGGCATGCGCGTGCGCGCCGGCGCGAGCAATGGAGAAATGCTCGAGGCGCTGGGCGTGGACGTGCGGCGCCTCTTCTCCGTCCTCTTCAGCATCGGAACGGCGCTGGCCGCGCTGGCCGGCATGCTGGCCGCGCCCCTCACCACCGTCTTCCCCGGCATGGGCGAGAGCGTGCTCGTCGTCTCCTTCGTGGTGGTGGTCATCGGCGGCATCGGGTCGATCAAAGGGGCCTTCGCCGGCGCGATGCTGGTGGGCATCGCCGACACCTTCGGCAAAGTGCTCCTTCCCAGCATCTCCAGCGCAATCGTCTATGCGGTGATGGCCGCGGTCCTCATCTTCCGCCCGCAGGGCCTCTTCGGAGAGGCGCAGGCGCGATGATCTCCTCACGGGCGCGGCTGTTTCTCGCGCTCGGCGCGCTGGCGTTGGCGGCGGTGCCGGCGAGCGGCGACCGCTTCTGGATGCAATTTCTCGGCAAGGCGATGATCGGCGGAATCTTCGCGATGAGTCTCGATCTGCTGGTCGGCTTCGCCGGGCTGGTCAGCCTCGCGCACGCCGCCTTCTTTGGCCTCGGCGCATATCTTCTCGCCGGCCTGAGCAACCGCTATCAGCTCGCGCAGATGGCGCTGACGCTCCCCATCTGCATGGCCGGCGCGGCAGCCGGTGCGCTGATCATCGGCTGGCTCAGCCTGCGCGCCGCGGGCGTCTATTTCATCATGGTGACGCTGGCGTTCACGCAGATGCTCTACTACTTCCTCAACGACGCGCCCTGGTTCGGCGGGTCGGACGGCCTCTATGTCGCGCTGCGGCCGTTGAGCAATCCCATCGCCGCTTACTATGCCATCTGGATCGCGCTCGTCGCCGTCTTCGCGTTTCTCCTCCTCTTGCTCCGCTCTCCCTTCGGCCGGGTGCTCATCGGCATCCGCGGCAACGAGCAACGGATGCGCTCGCTCGGATTTCCGACGCGGCAATACCTGCTCGCGGCCTTCGTCCTGGCCGGATCGCTCGCCGGTCTGGCCGGATATCTCGACGCAAACCTGTACGGGTTCGTCAATCCCGCCCTCTTCGGCTGGCGCGAGTCCGGGCTGGTCCTGATGACGGTGCTCCTCGGCGGCAAAGGAACGCTCCACGGTCCGGCGCTGGGCGCGCTTCTGCTGGCGCTCTTGCAGCAGCAGGGTGAGCGTCTCACCGAGCATTGGACGGCCATCATCGGCGCGGTGGTCATCGCCGTCGTTCTCTTTCTGCCCCGAGGGGTGGCGGGCCTGCTCGAGGCGCGCCGTGCCTGAGGCGCTGCTCGAGACTCGCGACCTCTCCCGCCGCTTCGGCGCGCTGGCGGCGGTCGACGGAGTTTCCCTCTCCTTCGCGGAAGGCCGCGTTCATGCCGTGATCGGGCCCAACGGCGCGGGCAAGTCGACCTTTCTCAATCTGCTCTCCGGCGAATTGCGCGCCACCTCCGGCCGCGTCTTTTTTCGCGGCCAGGAGCTGACGCGCGCGACGCCCGACCGCATCTCCCGGCTGGGCATCGCCCGCAGCTACCAGAGCGCCAACGTCTTTGCCGAGCTGAGCTGCGGCGAGTGCGTCTGGTTGGCGTCGCATTCCCGCGCGCGCACGCTGGTCTTCCCCTCCGCCGGAGTTGCGGAGCGCGCCCGGCGCGCGCTCGCGACCTGCGGTCTCGCGGAGCGCGCCGGCGTGAGGGCGCGCCAGCTCAGCTATGGAGAGCAGCGCCAGCTGGAGATCGGCATGATCCTCGCGACCGATCCGCTGCTCTTCCTCCTCGACGAGCCGCTCGCCGGGCTCGGCCACGACGAGGCGCAGCGCATCGTTGCGCTCCTGCAAGAGCTGGCGAGACGCCACACCATCGTCCTCGTCGAGCACGACATGGACGCGGTCTTCTCCATCGCCGACACCATCACCGTGCTGGTCGACGGCCGGGT
>Ga0066679_10001147_pt1 | contig 10300 bp, 7 predicted proteins | sample GraSoiAngelo_128_FD_62298 | JGI IMG/M metagenome (GOLD analysis project Ga0066679, IMG submission 62298) | Grasslands soil microbial communities from the Angelo Coastal Reserve, California, USA - 14_0927_12_20cm | ecosystem: Environmental > Terrestrial > Soil > Grasslands | place: USA... | reverse complement strand
CGTTTCTGCCAGCGCGCGGTCAGGAACGCCATCCAACCTGTCTCCTCCCAGATCGAGATGAGGAGAGCGATGAGAACGAGGTTGAACAGGTAGGTCGGAAGGAACTGCGGAAGCTTTGCGCCAAATGCGCTCAGACTGGCCGGACCCTGGACCACGGCGCCCCCGATGAGGAGGAGGAGTGGAGCCCCGAACAGCGCCAGGAGGTACCACTGCGGACCGGTGCGCCACGTGAAGTAGCGCCGGCGAAGGTCGCGGACTCCGTCCTTGCCGTCGGCGATCCGCGTGATCAGGAACGCCCCGCCGGCGAGGGCGATGAGCGACAAGAGAAGGATCGACGGCTGCGCCGGGATTTCGACCGGTATGAGGCCGAAACCCAAGGTCCCTAGCAGGGCGGGAAGAAACAGAATCCAGCTCGTGACGTAGAAGAAGGCCAGGAATGCCCCGCCGGGATGCTTCGCGATTGTCGCGCGAATAGACGCCATGAACGTCGGTTGGGTAGATGCGATCACGAGAACCCCCATAGCGCCGATCCCGTCGGGCGCATCTTCACCTTACTCGGGTGACCAAGCAAGGAAGCACGCGGCGGGTCGCTACGACAGCCAATACCGGCCCGGCAGCCGACGCTGCCGGGCCGTCCGACGGCCGGCTTACGCCCTCGCGGGCATCGGAAGCGCGCCGATCTGCTCAAGCAACGTCATCAGGTCGAAGAAATGTCTGGTCTCGGCGACCTTGTCCCCTTTGAATCGGACGAGCTGGACCGCCTGCACCGTCACGCGTTTCTGGCTGGCAGGGATGGTGCCCATCGGCGAGACGAGGTCACCCGTCTGCGTCCCCTGCCACGTGATCTCGAGCACAACTGTGTCGGTGCCTTCAGTCACCTTCGTGATCGTTCCCTTCGTGTCGGGAAACGCCTCTTTCCATCCCTTGCTCGCCTCGACGATCTGATCCGGGCCTTGGACTTTACGTTGCGTCGCGAGCTCTTCGTATATCGCGTCCGAGCTCAGTGGCGCCTTGAATCGCTCCCAGTCTCCAGCGTTGAACGCCTCGATGCCCTCTTTCGCCAACCGAACCTTGTCTGTCCCCATCTTGTTCCTCCCCTTTAACGCTCGACAACGACTGGCCAGACTTCCTCGCCGAGCGTACTCGGGGACGCAAGCGCGCGATCGCTACGAGTCGGGCGGTCCGAAGCGGCGCGTTCGGATCGCCGTCCCGATGAGGACGGGCTCCGGCGGCACCTCGACGCGCACGGATCCGGCATCGTCCACGAACTTCCGCGTGTAGAGGCGGTGGTAGAGGCCGCTCTTCGCGAGCAGCTCAGTGTGCGTGCCCTCCTCGACGATCCGCCCCCGGTCCAGCACGAGGATCCGATCCGCGCGCTCGACGGTCGAGAGCCGGTGCGCGATGACGATCGTCGTGCGGCCGCGCATAAGACGGTCGAGCGCCTGTTGCACGAGGAATTCGCTCTCGTTATCGAGCGAGCTCGTGGCCTCGTCAAGCAGAAGGATCCGCGCATCGCGAAGGATCGCTCGCGCGATCGCGATGCGCTGCCGCTGCCCGACTGAGAGTCGGACGCCCCGCTCGCCGACGATTGTCTCCATGCCTTTGGGCGTCCGCGTGATGAACTCGGTCGCGTTGGCTGCTCTGGCCGCGTCCTCGATCTCTGCTGACGTCGCGTCGAGCCGGCCGTAGCGGATGTTTTCGCGAATCGTGTCGCCGAAGAGGATGGGCTCCTGCGGAACGACCGCGATCTGCTCGCGCAGAGACCGGATCGTGACTTCGCGGATGTCGCGCCCATCGACGCACACCCGACCCGCAACCGGGTCGTAGAAGCGGCCGACGAGATTAACGAGGGTGGTCTTCCCCGCCCCGGACGGCCCGACAAGGGCCGTCGTCTCGCCCTCGCGGAACGCGGTCGACAGCGATTCGAAGATCAATGGGCTGCCGCCCCCAGGCGCCCTTGCCCCTGCCTCCCCGTACCTGAACGAAACCTTGTCGAACTCGATCTCCCCTCGGATCGGCCCGATCGCCACGGAACCGGGGAGGTCGCGGACCTCGGGCTCCGTATCGAGCAGCGCGAAGATCCGGTCGGCGGCACCGAACGCCTGCTGAATGCCGGTCCACTGGCTTGCGAGACCGCCGACGGGCCCCGCCACCATCCCCATGTAGAGGAGGAATGCGACGAGCTGCCCTTGCGTGAGCTCGCCGGCGGCGACCTGATGACCGCCGTACCAGAGGACGACGATCGACGACGCGAAACCGAGGAAGCCGATGGCCGGGAACATGATCGCGCCGATGCGCGAACGCTCGATGCTCTTCTGGAACATCACGAGAAGCTTCTCGTGGAACCGTTTCGCCTCGTAATCCTCACGCGTGAACGCCTGGACCACGCGCACCTCGGCGAGCGCCTCCTGCAACACGCCAACCGCCTCGCCCTGCGCGTCCTGCGCCGCGCGCGAGATGTCACGGATCCTTCGGCCGAGGTACTGACCAATGATCCCGATCGGGGGTGCGACGACGAGCGTGAGGAGCGCGAGCCGCCAGTTCATCAAGAAGATGATGGTTACGCCGCCGACCAGCGTGAGGACCTGGCCGAGCACCTGGATGATGGTCTGCGTGACGACGCCATGCACCAGAGTCGCATCGCTCGTCACATGTGACATGAGGTCGCCCGTCTTGCGGACGTTGAAGAAGGACAGCGACATGCCCTGGAGATGGTTCACGATCGCCATCCGAAGATCGAAGATGACCTTTTCCCCCGTCCACGCCATGACGAATTGACGGACCCCGTCGATGACGGCTCGTACGAGCAGGACCACGATCAGGACGACGACGAGCTCGTCGAGAAGCCCGGGCTCCTTGAAACCGAGGTCGAGGACCCGCTGCACGATCTGCGGCCACACCAGACCGAGCGCGGTGGCGATGACGAGAAGCGCGGCCGCGAGCGCGAGGTTCCAGCGGTACGGGCGGACGAATCGGAGCAGCCGTCGGTACATCGCCACCGTCGGTCGCTTCTTCGCCATGTCACCGCGCTGGCCCCACATGAACATGTGGACGCCGCCTCCGCCCATCGGGATCATCACTTCCTTAAACGCTAGCCGATGGGATCAGGGACGCAGCCACACTGTGCCGAAATACTCGATTCCGGTGTACCCGACGAGGCGCGCGGTGGCGGCGTTGGGCCGGTCGGCGAACAACAGGGGTACGCGCAGCGCCTCGGTCCGAGCGATCTTCGAGACCTGCTTGTAGAGCTCGGCGCGCTTGTTTGGATCCGCATCGCCGCGCGCCTTCCGGACCAGCCCCACGATCAGCGATCCGGCGGACGGGTCGTCGCTTCCGTACAGCGGCCAGAAGACGTCGTCGGGATCGAGGCCCAGCACGGTGGTGTCGAGCGTGAGCGTGGTCTTCGCATCGCGGAGCGCCGTCGGATCGACCGCGCGCAGACGAGCGACGATGCCGATCTTGCCGAGGTCCGCCGCGATCGACTGGGCGACCCGTTGTGGATCGGGATACGCGGCGGTCGGCGTGCTTGGATACGCCAGGTCGGTGGAGATCGGCGTCACCACCCGCGCGTCGGCGAGGGCCTTGCGCGCGGCGTCGGTGTCGAGCGCGGCAAATTCGACGACGCTGTCGTCGTAGCCGAGCGAGCCCGGCGGCACGACCTGCGTCGCCGGGCGTGAGGTGCCGGCATAGACGGTCGAGAGAGCGTTCCGGTTCACCGCCATCGCCACCGCGCGTCGGGCCTCGGGTCGATCGAACGGCGCTACGGTGGCGTCGAAGCCGAGCGAGGCCAGAGCCGCGTCCTTTCTTGGACTCACCACGAGGCTCGGGTCGCTCCGGGCGCCGGACGCCTGCGCAATCGGTAGATCGAGCGCCACCTCCGCGCGCCCCGCGCGCAGCTCCGCGAGTCGCGACGTCGCATCTCGAACCGGCCGCAGGACGAGACCGTCGAGGTACGGGAGCTGCTTCCCCGAGGCGTCACGACGCCAGTAGAGGTCGTTTCGCCGAAGCGTGAGCGTCCCGTCCGGCGCGAGGGCGGCGGCGGATGCCGCGAAGGGCCCGGTCCCCGAGTTGTTGGGGAGCGCGATCGCGGCCTGCGGCGCGGCGAGATGCGCAAGGAACGGACCGAAAGGCGCGCGCAGGTCGAAGCGCACTGTCCGCGCGTCGACAGCCTGAATCCCCACGAGCGCGGGCGGATCGTCGAAGAGCGCCCGGTATGCCGGCGCGCTGGCTGTCCGTCCTCGCTCGAAGCTCGCGGCGACGGAGGACGCGTCGAGCGGACTGCCGTCGTGAAAGCGGACGCCGTCGCGGAGCATGAAGATCCACGTCGCTCCGTCGTTGGCCATCTGCCAGGACGAGGCCAGGGCCGGCACGATCCGCGAAGTCGCCGGGTCGACCTCGACGAGCGTCTCGAAAATCTGGCGTGTGGCGATGAGCGAAGCGGGGTCGGCGTTCCAAGGGTCGAAGGACGTCACCTCGGCCGGTAAGGCGACGCGAAGCGTGCCCCCCGTTTGCGCCCCGGTCGGCGCGGGCGTCGCGGTCGCCGGCGCCACCTGACAGGCGACGCCGAACAAGAGCGCGAGCGCGAGGGTGGGAACGCGCGGCACGAGACCTAGTGTGTCTTGAGACGGGGGTCGAGCGCGTCGCGCAGGCCGTCGCCGATGAGATACAGACAGAGCACGGTGAGGAAGATCAACACACCCGGGGAGACCACGAGCCACCACGCACGAACGAAATACGAGACTGCGTTGGTGAGGAGGTTGCCCCAGGTCGGCGTGGGCGGAAGGATGCCCAGACCCAGGAAGCTGAGTGCTGACTCGAGAAGGATGATCGCGCCAATGTCGATCGCGGCGAGCACGAAGATGAGAGGCAGCACGTTGGGCAGGATGTGACGAAACATGATCCGCCTGTCCTTCGCACCGATGGTCCGCGCGGCGGTCACGAACTCCCGTTCTCGGAGTGCGAACGTTTGGCCCCGCACGAATAGCGAGATGCCGGTCCAGTTGAGCAGACCGATGATCACGATGAGGGTCAGCGGCCCGGGCTGCCACAAGGCGGCGATGATGAGCAGCAGGTAGAGCTGTGGGATCCCATTCAGCGTGGTGATCACCCAGGTGATGGCGTCATCGAGCGGGCCGCGGAAGTAACCGGCGCTGAGTCCAAGGCTCACGCCAACGGTCAGGTTGACGAGCGCGGCGACGAATCCGACCGTGAGCGAGATCCGTCCGCCATACAGGAGGCGCACCACCTGGCTACGGCCGATCTCGTCCGAGCCGAGCAGATACGCCGGATTCTCGAAGGTCGGTTTCTCGTACGTGTGAAGGAGATCCTGCTGCTCGAACCGGTAATGGAAGACGTAGTCGGAGAACAGCGGCGCCGCCAGAGATAGGGCACCGAGGACCAGGAGGATGATGAAAGCCCCGATCGTCAGCTTGTCCCGCCGCAGCTTCCACCAGGCATTGCTCCAAAGGCTCCGCGACGGCCGCGCCAACGACGGCGGCGCGAGGACCCCCACCGTCGCCGTGGTGGTCGCCACTACCCGACCTTGATCCGCGGGTCGACGATGGCGTAGGTCAGGTCGCGCAGGAGGTAGCTCAGCACGAGCAATGTGCTGGTGAACATCACGCCCGCCTGCACGATCGGATAGTCCTTCGCGATGGCCGCCTGGAACGTGAACTGCCCCACGCCCGGCCAGCTGAAGACCTGCTCGATCACCAAGGCGCCGCCGACCAGCGCGGCGAGGATCCCTCCGAGCGCGGTCACGACCGGGATCAGGGCATTCCTGAGCGCGTGCACGTACACGACCGTTCGTTCACGCAGGCCCTTGGAGTGGGCCGTGCGCACGAAGTCCTGCGCGAGGACATCGAGGGTCTCCGTCCGGAGGATCCGTGAGTAGTTCGCGATCCCGGTGAGCGCGAGGACGAACGCCGGCAGGATCATGTGTTTGATCCGGTCGGCGATGTCCCACTGATCGTGGCCGACGGTGAGCATTCCGATGCTCGGAAGCCACCTCAGGTTCACCGCGAACAGGATGATGAGGATCAGGCCGAGCCAGAAAGCGGGCACCGCGTGCCCGGCGACTCCGAAAATGCGGATCGCGCCATCGACCCAGCTGCCGCGCTTGAGCGCTGCGAGCACGCCCAGGGGCACCCCGATGATGAGCTGAATAAGGAGCGCCACCAGGGCGAGCTGCAGCGTGTTGGGAAGGCGCTCCATCAACATGACGAATGCGTCGCGGTGGTAGATCAGCGACTCGCCGAAGCTGCCGCGAAAGATGTTCGTGACCCAGTCGACGTATTGGAGCGGCATGGGTTTGTCGAGCCCGTACGCATGGAGAAGGCGGAGATAGTCCTCCTGTGTGAAGTCTTTGATCCCGAACGTGAAGAGGCGGATCGGGTCCCCCGGCGAGAGCCTCGCGATGGCGAACGTGATGATCGAGATTCCAATGAGGGTGGGGACGGCATATACGAGGCGCCGGATGATGAAGTCGCGCAACGCTCCTCCCCCTGATTAGGAGGGGCACCCTTGCGGGCGCCCCTCCCCTCTCAGTCCGCTATTGCTTGATCCACCACTGGTGCACGTTCCAGATCGCGCTGAACGAACCCGGATCGAAGGCTTGCAGCGTCTTCTGCGCGCCGACGAGCACGTTGTTCGCGTAGCCGAAGTTGTACGGCTGATTCTCATTCAGGATCTTGTTGAAGGTCTCGTACTGCGCCTTGCGGGCCGCGGTCGAGCAGTCTCCGTTCGTCGGGTTGCGACCCTGCTCGATGGCCTTGTCCATCGCCGCGTCCTTGAAGCCCGTGAAGCCGAAACCGGTCGTGCCCTTGGCGCGGTCGGGGATCTGGCTCGAGTGCCAGATCTGGTACGGGTCGACGTCGCCGCCAAGCGACCACCCGATGATGTTCGCTTCGATGACGGGATCGCCCGTCGTGAGCTTGGTCACGAGCCCCTGGAAGGCCTCTGGGGCGGACTTCGCGTCGATGCCGAGCTGCTTGTATTGCTCGGCCGCCACCTGAGCCAGAGTCTCACGCTCCTGATTACCCGAGTTCGTGGTGATGGTCATCGCGAACTTCTTGCCGTCCTTCGCGAGGATGCCGTCGGATCCCTTGACCCAGCCCGCATCGGTCAGGAGCTGCTGCGCCTTCGCTTTGTCGTACTTGTATGGCTCGAGTGGCGAGCTCGGGTAGGCCCATTGGACGGGCACGTGGTGCGCGACCTGCTTGGTCGCCTCTCCGAAGACCACTGCCTTGATGACCTGGTCCATATCGATGCCGTACGCAAGGGCCTGGCGGACACGCTTGTCCGCGAATGCGGGCACCGTCGGGCTCAGGGTGTTCCAGCTGATGAACGTGTAGCCGAGGTTCTGGTACTTCGTGATCTTGATCGTGTCGACGGTCTGCATGTCGGCGAGGTCCTTGGGCTGGATGTTGCCCCAGGTGATCTCGCCGGTCTTGAGACCGTTGGCGATCGCCGTCTGGTTGGCGACGACCTTGTAGATGTACTGGTCCACATTGGGTGCGCCCTGCCAGTAGTCGGGGTTCTTGTTGAGGATGACCTGGTCGCCCTTCCGCCACTCGGAGAACTTGAACGCGCCGCTGAAGACCGTCGGCGCCGTGTTCTCGGGCGCCGTGTCGATCTCGTCCTTCGAGCTGTCGGTGACGTACTTACCGAAGACCTGGGTCGGCAACGTGTACCCGTTGAGGTCGATGATCGCCGGGCAGCTGATCTTGGTCAGCTTGACCGAAAACTTCTTCGGATTGGCGCTATCGATCTTTACTCCGGAGATCTCTTTTGCCGTGCCCGTGCATCCCGACGAGGAGGAGCCGACGCAGTAGTCGAGGAATCCCTCGACGTCCTGGAAGTTCGACTTGCGCACCGTCTTCTGCGACTTGCCGACGGCCTTGATTCCGGTCAGCCAGTCCTGCGCGATCACCGGCTTGCCATCGGACCAGTTCGCTTTGGCGTTGATCTCGAACGAGTACGTCAGTCCGTCCTGCGAGATGCTGAAGGTCGCCATCTTTGGCTTCGGCTCACCGTTCTTGTAATCCTGCTGGATGATGCCGTCGTAGATGAGGTTGATGATCCGGCTCGATGCCGTGTCCGCCGAAAGGATCGGCTGGATCGTGGCGATGTCCGAGATGGTCGCCTCGACGATCCGACCACCCTGCTGCGGCTTCTCCGACGTGGCTGCTGTCGGGGTTGGGCTCGCGTTCCCTTGCCCGCCCGGCGTGCACGCCGTGACGAGCAGAAGGGTCCCGGCGAAGCCCGCGATGAGCGTCCTTAAGCGCTTTTGCGTCATGCCCCTCTCTGGCTCCTTTCCAATGCGAGAACTTCGCGAGTCTAGGCAAAGTCCGTCCGCCAGGCTGGCGAACGTCCCCGCCTTGCTATACCGGCGTACGGCCGAAGCCGTTCGGCCGATCAGGAGGAGGACCTTTCGGCGCGCATACTCGCCAATCGAATGCGCGTCTTGACCATGACACTGGCGGCGCTCCTGGTGACCGGTGGCTGCGCGCCGCGGGCAACCCCCGACCCGGTTACGGCGCTTCACGAGCACGGTCCCGATACCTCGGTTCGCTGCGAAAATCCGACAGCTCCGCTCGCTGCGCTTCCCCCGGCGGTGCCCGCTTGGTGCGTGACTCTCACGGCCGGCGTGAATAGCGCGATTCGAGGTGTGAATAGCTGGACTGACGACTTTGCGAGCGGAGTGGTGAACGCGCACATCTCATCGGACTACCGCGTCTTCGAGCTCGCCCGGGAGCGAACGTCGTCCGTGTTCAAAACGCAGCATTTCGCGCACAACGGGCACTGGATGGTGGACGTCGCCGGGCACGGCGCACCCCCAGGCGTCTACGAGGGATCCGCCGCGGACTTCGCGACAGGGCCGAACAACGGCGGCGCGCTGATGCGGCCGGAAGCGGGATTTCAGTTCGTCGACGGACGCCTGGTGATCGAGGTCGACGTGGCGTCAGGCATGACCGCGTACGGCGACCGGATGTGGCCTGAGATCGTCGTCACCACGGCGGAAGCGCCGACGGCACAGGAGACCAACGGGTGGTACGCGGCCGGGATCTTCGGAGGCTATCCCGTCGTCGCGTGCGGACTTCCCGCCGATCGTCTTGCCGAGTGCCGGATCTATGACGACGAGACGATCACGGCACGTTTGGATGCCACTTCACGCGGGGGCGCGACGTTCGCCGAGGGCGGCGCCCCGACGACCCCGGCGCGCGACTCGGCCTGGCGACGCTGCGCGCCGACACAGGCGGATGAGCTCTGCCGAGACCGGTTCCGGCTGGTTCTGGAGAAGGACGCGGTCACGCTGTTCGTGAACGGCGTCCGTTATATGGAGCATCGCGGCCTGCCTGAAGGGTCGCGCTTGCCCAGGACGCTGACTACGTCGACGGTGTACGTCTACTTCGCGAGCTGGGTCTACATGGTCGAACCGACGGTCGCGCGCTTCCACTGGGGCCGTATCGCGATCAATCCCTGATCACGCACCCGGGAAGTGGCAGGCGGCCCAGTGTCGCGGCTCGTGCTCGATGAACTCCGGGTCAACTTCGGAGCAGATCTGCTGCGCCTTCCAGCAGCGTGTGTGGAAGCGGCAGCCCGACGGTGGGTTCACCGGCGAGGGCACGTCGCCCGTCAGGATGATCCGCTTGCGTTTCGACTCGACCGCCGGATCGGGGATCGGCACCGCGGAGAGCAGCGCCTGGCTGTACGGGTGGAGGGGACGTTCGTAGAGGTCGACCCGGTCCGCGAGCTCGACAATCTTCCCGAGGTACATCACTGCGACGCGGTCGCTGATGTGGCGCACCACGGAGAGGTCGTGCGCGATGAACAGATAGGTGAGCTTGAAGCGGTCCTGCAGCTCCTCGAGAAGGTTGATGACCTGAGCCTGAATCGAGACGTCAAGCGCTGAGATCGGCTCGTCGCACACGATGAACTCAGGCTCGACCGCGAGTGCGCGCGCGATCCCGATACGCTGGCGCTGGCCACCCGAGAACTCATGCGGGTAGCGGTTGGTGAAGTACGGGTTGAGACCGACGACACGCAGGAGCTCCTGGACGCGCTCGGTCTTCTCTTTCCCGCGGGCCAGGTCGTGGACCTCGAGCGGCTCGCCGATGATGTTGCCGACCGTCATGCGGGGATTCAGGGACGCGTACGGGTCCTGAAAGATCATCTGCATACGGCGGCGCATCTTGCGCATCGCTTCGCCGCCGAGCTTGGTGAGCTCGACGCCATCGAACAGCACGGCGCCAGCCGTGGGCTTGTAGAGCTGGAGGATCGCGCGGCCGGTCGTCGACTT
>Ga0066679_10001145_pt1 | contig 10301 bp, 9 predicted proteins | sample GraSoiAngelo_128_FD_62298 | JGI IMG/M metagenome (GOLD analysis project Ga0066679, IMG submission 62298) | Grasslands soil microbial communities from the Angelo Coastal Reserve, California, USA - 14_0927_12_20cm | ecosystem: Environmental > Terrestrial > Soil > Grasslands | place: USA... | reverse complement strand
CCGTGGCGCTCGTGGATCTCCTTGCAGAAGTGCTCGCCGACCACGTACTGCTGCAGCTTCAGCTCCAGGCCCGTGAGGCGCCAGAAGAGCTTCTCGAAGACCGTCTTCTCGCCGGTGCGCGCCTGGTAGGCCGCCTCCAGCTGCTCGAAGCCGGGCAGGACCTTCTTGCCGACCACGTCCATGACCAGGTTCGAGTAGCCCTCGACCAGGGACATGGTCGCCTGCACCCTGCTGATCACGGAGAGCTGCTCGCGCAGTCCGAAGCTCATCGAAAGCATCCGCTGCAGGGGACTGCGGCTGCGGTCGATGGCCGCGCCCAGCACTTCCCGGATCAGTCCATTCAGGTGATCGCGGAGCCACGGATGCGCCTCGAACTGCCAGGCATGCGTCATCTCGTGGAGGATCAGCCAGCGCCTGAGCTCCTCGCCCGCCAGGCCCGCGTCCTCCTGCCAGTCGGCGATGTTCGGCTCGATCAGGTAAAGGCCCGGCGTCCCGGCCGGCTCGTGGCCGAGGAGCTGTGGGTCGTACTGGCCCAGCACCCGCTTGGAGAGGAAGCCCAGGATCAGGCCCACGTAGCGGTCGAGCAGGCCTCGGCCGAACTCCAGGAAGCGGCTGTTGGGCAGCCGCTCCTCGAGCTCGACGATGGGATCCAGCGCGTCTCGGAGGATCCCGACGTTGAGGTCCACCCAGCCGTAACGGTCGAGCGCCTGGAAGGGCGGGAAGGGGCCGTCCATCCCGCCCACGAAGTCGAGCAGCGGCGCTTCCAGCTCGGCGGCGAGCTTGCGGTACTTGGTCTCCAAGGCACGCCGCTGGCGGCCGTCGATCCCGTCGTTCGGGTCGAGGCGGCGCAGCGCCGCGTCGCGGATCTCGTCCCAGTCGATGATCCGGGCCTGGCCCGGGCGGGGCCGGACGGCGTCTACGATGGCGAACGCCACCGCCCCGACCGCCATTCCGGCGGCCAGGTTCCGAAGCACCCTTCGGGTCCCGAAGACCATCGCCCTAAGTTACCGGCCGGACCTTCCAGGCCGTGGGCCGGATCGTGTAGACGACACGCTCGCTCTTGTCGCGGACGTCGGTCGTGTAGCCCCGATAGCGTTGCTGCAGGAGCTGGTAGAACTTGCCCTCCGGGTCGTCCTCCTCCTTCTCAACCTCGCCGCGGAGCTGGAGGTAGCGGTACTCGTCATCGGGATCGGTGATCGACAGCGCCACCCGCGGTTCGTCCTTGAGATAGCGGTGGTTGTGACGCGACTTGGTATGCGTCAGGCGGACGCGGTTGGTCTCCGGGTCATAGACGAACCACATGGGATTGGAGCGGGGGGCGCCGTCGGAGCCGACGGTGGCGAGATGCGCGAAGAGCGGCTTCTCGAGCAGGTCCAGGTGGGATTCGGGCGGCTTCATTTCTCTTTCCAAGAAAAGCAGAAGGGCCGGACTTGATGCCCGGCCCTTCCGCCTCGACGCGTTTGACTGCTAGACGTCGAGGAGGGTTACGTCCAATTCCTTAAGGGCGTCGGGCGCCTTGAGGCCGGCGACCTGCAGCTGCTTGAGCAGGGCCAGGATGTAGCGCACGCCGGCCAGGTTGACGCCGTGCTTGCGCGTCAGGGTCTGGATGGACTGCAGCTTCATGAGGTCACGCTGCGAGTAGCGCCGGCGGTTGGTGGCCGTCCGCTTCGGCTTGATCATGTTGAGGTGCTCGTACATCATCAAGGTCCGGGGGTGGGTCGCCAGGATCTCGGAAGCCACGCTCAAGGTGTAGATGGGCTTGTCGAGGTGGATGCTGGGGTCCCGGGGTGCGGGGATGGCCAGGGTTGCGGCCGCCGAGTCGTCTTTTCGTTTCATCAATCCTTCCTTGAACTGCACCCTTATCAGGCTCAGCTATATAGCCTTCGGTGACAGCCGACCTATGGTGTTGGATTGTGGGTGCGAAGCCGACCCCGGACAAGTGATTTTTGTAAGGCTTCGCCGACAAGCCCATCGTCGCTTTAAAGGTCAGCCCGAAAAAGCCCTAAGTTGAGCCTCTCGCTATCAGCGAAGGTCGAAGTGGCAGACGCTCGAATTCGCCGTCTCGGTTTCCAGGGCGGCCCTGCCGGCTAGGGCTTCTTGTTGGGCGGACCTCCGCCGTCGCCGGGCTGCGGTGTCGGAGCCGGGGCGGGGGCCGGAGGCGGCTTGGGTGCGCTCGTGGTCACGCCCGGCGGCAGGGGCGGGGCCGGGGTGCTGGGGTTGGTGCCCGGGAGGAACCACTGCAGCTTGCCGTTGACGTTGTAGTGATCGAGCCCGGCCGGTTCGGCGAACCAGTCGTTCCCGGGCTCCTGCATGTAGGTGCTGGTCGCCCACTGCATGTACTCGTGCCAGACCGGGGCGGCGATGATGCTCGCCTCCAGGTTCCGCGGCATCGGGCTGTAGTCGGGGTTGCCGAACCAGAAGGCGGTCGCCAGCCAGGGGGTGAAGCCGACCGTCCAACCGTCCCGGTAGTCGTCGGTGGTGCCCGTCTTGGAGCCGACCTTGCGGTCCGGCAGGGTGAGGTTGGAGCCGTGTCCGAAGATCATCGCCCGGTTCGAGTCGTCGGACATGATCTGGTCCATGATGAAGGCCACCCGGGGGTCGACGACCTGCTTGGCTCCCTGGTTGGGATCTGCCTTGTAAATCGAGGCGCCGTCCGGGCTCTTGATGCTGAGCACGGAGTGGATCTGGCGCAGCGAGCCGCCGTTGGCGAGGACGGATGCGCCGGTCGCCATCTGCAGCGGGGTCTCACCGATGCTGCCCAGTGTCGTCGACGCCCCATAGGCGTCCAGCGGGTCGTTGCTGGTGAAGGTCTTGCTGTCGTCGTGCCAGGTCCAGGGCGGCGCGCCCATGTTGCGGGCCATCGTCACCACGTTCGGGATGCCCTGCATCAGCTCGACCTTTACGGCCGGGATGTTGAAGGAGTTGAGGAAGCAGGCCTGCAGCTGGCAGGTGCCGTGGTAGCCCCCGTCGTAGTTGCGGGGGATGTAGGGCTTCTGGCCAGGACCCTGCGGGATGGTGACCTGGGTGTCCTGGATTGGGGTCACCATCGTGAACCTGCCGCTGGCGATGGCCGCGGTGTAGTTGTAGATCTTCATCGAGGATCCAGGATTGCGCGGCGGCCAGACGGCGAAGTTGTACTGGCCCCCGTTCTCCTGGGCGTTGGCCGAGCCCACCATAGCCAGGATCTCGCCGGTGCGAGGGTCGATCGCAGTCATCGCGCCCTGGTGGACGTTCGCTCCGCCGTACTCGTAGCGCCCGACCTGCCCCGCGATCACGTCCTGGGCGGTCTGCTGCATTCGCATGTTGACGGTGGTCGTCACCCGGAAGCCATCGCGGTAAGGGGCGTCGGGGCCGAAGCGCGCCTTGAGCTCGTCGACCACGAAGGCGACGAACCCCGGCGTCTGGATGATGTTTGCGTCGCGGAACATGTGCTTGGGCTCGCTCAGGTCCTCGGCGAAGGCCTGGTCGGCCTGGGCCTGGGTGACCATGTGGTTGCGGACCATGGCCGCCAGCACGGAATGCTGCCGCGCCTTGGCCCCCTCCCAATTGACGAGGGGGTTGTTGTAGGTCGGGTTTTGCGGGATCCCGGCCAACATCGCGGACTGGGCCAGGTCCAGCTTGGCCGTATCGGTGTGGAAGTAGCTCTGGGCCGCCGCCTTGATGCCGTACGCGTTGTTCCCGTAGAAGGCGGTGTTCAGGTACATCTCCAGGATCTGTTTCTTGGAGAAGTCCTGCTCGACCTGGAGCGCCAGCACCGCCTCCTTCGCCTTGCGGTCGATGGAGGGCTTGCTCCCGATCAGCCGCAGCTTGACGAGCTGCTGGGTGATGGTCGACGCCCCCTGCACCGCAGCGTGGTCGTGGTAATCGACCCAGGCGGCGCGAGCGATTGCGGCGACGTCGACGCCTGGCTCGTTGTAGAACTTGGCGTCCTCGATCGCGATCGTCGCCTGCGGCAACAGCGTCCCCATCTCGGTGAGGTGCTGCTCGTAGTGCCGATAGCCCTCCTTGTGGATGTCGGCGAGGACGGTGGTCAGGTCCCGGTCGTAGATGATCGAGTCCTCTGGGAGCGAGTTGAGGGCGATCGAGCGAGCGTCGGGGAGGTCGTTGGCGTACCTGACCCAGACGGCGGAGGCGCTGATGAAGGAGCCGGCCGCGACCGCCGCGACCAGCACCAGGCTGAGCAGTGCGGCCGGGCCGGCCAGCGGCTCGACCGAACCGTGCCGGCCGTTGCCCCGGCGCCGGCCGGCGGCACTGGCTCGCCAGCGGCGGCCGTCCTCTCCCCAGCGGAGCTCGCGACGCCTCATGGCGGGGGTCCGGCTCTGCTCGAGCTGGAAACGCGCGGCGCGCCAGATCGTGGAGAGCACCCCACCGGCGGTCCGTGCCGCGGTCGCGGCACCCGCGGCGCTGCCGGCCAGGCCCTTTTGGCCGGCGCTCCAACTGCGCGCGCCACGTCTCGCTATTCCCATCTCAGACTGCAGGTCCCCCACGCCTAACTGTGACTCCCGAAATTACTAAAGATGATGATATCGATATCAGGTCTAGTGTCAACGGCTGGATCGAAAACGGCTGGCCCCAGATGGTGTCCCGGACTCACGGTCTAATCTTCTCGGATGAACGGCAGGCTCGCTGTGAGCATCGATGCCGGTCGCTCGCTGCCCTCATCAGTAGAACGCGCGAGGGTGGCAGAAGGATTCGGTTACGACTCGATCTGGTCGAGCCAGCTGCCTCCGGCCCGGGATACCTCGCTGGTCCTGGCCGCCTATGCCTGCGCGACCTCGAGCATAGGGCTTGGAACGGCGGTGCTGCCGATTTATCTGCGCCATCCCACGGCCATGGCCCAGATGGCGGTGACCCTCGACGAGCTCTCGGGCGGTCGCTTCCGGCTCGGCATCGGCGTCAGCCACAAGGTCACGGTCGAGGGCATGTGGGGCCTCCGCCTGGAGCACCCGGTGGAGGCGATGCGCGAATATCTGACCATAGTTCGCTCCCTGGCCACCGAGGGCTCCGTCTCCTTCCAGGGCGAGCACTTCACCGCCCGGACGGCCTATACCGCACCCCGGCGGCCCGAGCTGCCGATCTACATCTCGGCCCTCAGCCCGCGGATGCTGGAGCTGGCCGGCGAGCTGGCCGACGGCGTGTCGCTCTGGATGTGCGCCCCGGGCTACATCCGCGACGAGGTCATGCCGAGAGTCGGCGCCGGGAGGAAGAAGGCAGGCAAGCCGCTGGACGGGTTCGAGGTGATGGCCGCGGTGCCGGTCAGCCTGACCACCGATCGCGCGGCGGGGCTGGAGGGTTTCCGGCAGACGGCGACCATGTACGCCTCGCTTCCCTACTACCGCAAGGCCCTGGACAAGACCTTCGCGGACATGAGCGACACACCGAACGACCGCATCCTCGACGAGCTCGCCGGGATCGGGGACGAGAGGGCGGTGAAGGCCACCCTCGAGCGCTACCGGGAGGCCGGGGTGACCCTGCCGATCATCGGCCACTACGGTGGGCACGCCGGCGCGGCCAAGTTCGAGGAGACGCTGGAGGCATTGGCGGCCTGAGCCAGACGGCCATCGGCATCTCCTCGCCGCGGCCGTGAGCGAGCTGGTCGGCCTGGCCCTGGTCAGCCTCTCGGTCGGCCTCAGCAACTTCGCCGGCTCCATCGGGATCGGACTCTCCGGCGTTGACGCCCGGACGCGGCTCCGGGTCGGCGTCGCCTTCGGGCTCTTCGAGGGCCTGATGCCCGTCCTTGGCCTGCTGATCGGGCAGGCCCTGGCCTCGACGCTGGGCACCTATGGGCGCTACCTCGGCGCCGGGCTGCTGGTGCTGACCGGGGCCTACACGATCTGGCAGGGGCGGAAGACGGGCGAGGTGGAGCGCGCCGAGGAGAAGGGCGCCCTGGAGACCCGCCAGCTCCTGGTCCTGGCCGTGGCCCTGTCCATCGACAACCTGGTGGTCGGCTTCGCCCTCGGCGTCTACCGGATTCCGCTGGCGCTGGCCGCCGTCACCATGGCCGTGGTCAGCGTGGGCCTCTCCCTGCTCGGGCTGGAGCTGGGCAGCCGGTTGGGATCGCGGGTCGGCGAGTGGAGCGAGGAGATCGGCGGAGCGGTCCTGATCCTGGTCGGCATCGCGATCGGCGCGGGATTGATCTAATAGGCTCGTGGCCGATCTTCCGAAGCTCGAGGCGGTGCTGGTCGGGCTCGACGCGCGAGTCGCCACCGTCACCCTGAACCAGCCCGAGAAGCGCAACCCGCTCTCCGCCGCCATGGTCCGAGACCTCCAGGCCGCCTTCGACTGGTGCCGCGAGGAGCCGGAGGTCCGCGTCGTGGTCCTGACCGGCGCCGGCGACAGGGCCTTCTGCGCCGGGGCGGACCTGGCCGGTTCCTTCAACGCCGAGGCGGCCGAGCTCCAGCGTCACCAGGGCCGGCGCGGCATCGCCGACCTCTTCCTCGCCTTGCGCGATCTCGGCAAGCCGGTCATCGGCCGCATCAACGGCCACGCCCTGGCGGGAGGGTTCGGCCTCGCCTCCGCGTGCGACATCCTGATCGCGGTCGAATCGGCCAGCTTCGGAACGCCCGAGATCAACGTGGGGGTCTGGCCGATGATGATCTCGGCGGTCCTGGCGAGGAACCTTCCTCGCAAAGTGATCCTGGAGATGATGCTGCTCGGCGACCGCTGGACCGCGGCCCGGATGCAGGAGGCCGGCCTGGTCAGCAAGGTGGTTCCCGACCTGGGAGCTCTGGACGCCGCCACCGCCGAGCTCTCCGCCGCGCTGGCAGCGAAGTCGCCGGTCATCGTCCGGCTCGGCCGCGACGCCTTCTACCGGACGGAGGACATGAGCCTCGAGGAGGCACTCGCCTACCTGCACTCGCAGCTCACCCTGGTGACCCTGACCGAGGACACCCAGGAAGGCGTGAAGGCCTTCCTGGAGAAGCGGCCGCCGGAGTTCAAGGGCCGGTGAGCGCCGGGCGGTCGCGGGAGCTCCGCGAGAAGGCGCTGGCGGGCGGGACCCGCTACCTGGGCAAGCTGCGCGAGCAGAACAAGCTTCCGGTCCGAGAGCGGATCGACCTCCTCCTCGATCCAGGCTCGCTGGTCGAGGATGGGCTCTTCGCGAACGTGCTGGCCGAGGAGCTGCCCGCCGACGGGGTCGTAACCGGGCTGGGCACGATCGACGGGCGGAAGGTGGCGGTGATGGCCAACGACCCGACCGTCAAGGCCGGCTCCTGGGGAGCTCGGACTGTCGAGAAGATCATCCGCATCCAGGAGACCGCGCTGCGTCTCAACCTCCCGCTCTTCTATCTGGTCGACAGCGCGGGGGCCCGGATCACCGACCAGATCGACATGTTCCCGGGGCGCCGCCACGCGGGCCGGATCTTCTACAACGAGGTACGCCTGTCGGGTCAGGTGCCGCAGATCTGCCTGCTCTTCGGCCCCTCCGCGGCGGGCGGCGCCTACATCCCGGCCTTCTGCGACGTGGTCGTGATGGTCGAGGGCAACGCCTCCATGTACCTGGGCTCGCCCCGGATGGTGGAGGTGGTGGTCGGAGAGAAGGTCACGCTCGAGGAGCTGGGTGGGGCGCGGATGCACTGCACCGTCAGCGGCTGCGGCGATTTCCTGGTCGCCGACGACCGGGAGGCGATCGCGGTCGCGCGCACCTACTTCTCCTACCTGCCGTCCAACTGGACCGAGCGCCCGCCCCGAGCCGAAGCGGCGCCGGCGCCCGCCATGCGCTCGTTGGAGGAGCTGATCCCGGCCGAGCCGCAGCGCGGCTACGACATGCGGAAGCTCATCGCGGCGCTGGTCGACGATGGCTCCTGGTTCGAGGTCAAGAAGCTCTTCGCGAAGGAGCTCCTGACCGGCTTCGCTCGGCTGGACGGCAGGGTCATCGGGATCGTCGCCAACCAGCCCCTGCAGAAAGGCGGCGTGCTCTTCGTCGACAGCGCCGACAAGGCGGCCCGCTTCATCTGGATCTGCGACGCCTTCAACCTGCCCCTGCTCTTCCTGGCCGACGTGCCCGGCTTCATGATCGGCACCGATGTCGAGCGCCAGGGGATCATCCGGCACGGGGCGAAGATGATCAGCGCGGTCGCCGAGGCGACGGTGCCAAAGATCTCGGTGATCGTGCGCAAGGCCTACGGTGCAGGCCTCTACGCGATGGCGGGACCTGCCTACGAGCCGGACTGCACCATCGCGCTGCCCTCGGCGCAGATCGCGGTCATGGGGCCGGCGCCGGCCGTCAACGCCGTCTTCTACAACAAGCTGGCGGATCTTCCCGAGGAGCAGCGCGAGCAGCGGCGCAGGGAGCTGGAGGCGGAATACCTGGAGGACGTCGACCTCTACAAGCTGGCGGCGAACCTGGTGGTCGACGCGGTGATCGAGCCGGACGACCTGCGCGAGGAGCTGATCCGGCGCTTCGCCATCTACGCGTCCCGCAGCCAACCGCGTCTCGAAAAGAAGCGCGCAGTGCCTCCGGTCTAGGCCGCCGCAGCTGCCCTGAAAACCAGGTCTCGATACCGGCCTTTGCCGGCACTGACGGCTTTTCCGAGCGGGGGATGGCGGCCATTGCCGGCAGTCGCCGAGTGCCGTTCGGTTACTCCCGGCGCACCTCGCGCGCGATCGCGTCGCCCACTTCCGCGGTGCCGGCGCGCCCTCCGAGCTCACCCGTCAGGAACTCGCCCTCCGCGGTCACCCGGTCGATGGCCGCCTCGATCCGGGCCGCGTTGGCCTCCTCTCCCAGGTGACGCAGCAGCAGGGCGCCGCTCCAGATGGCTCCGATCGGGTTGGCCTTGCCCTGGCCCGCGATGTCGGGAGCCGAGCCGTGGACCGGTTCGAACAGGCTCGGGTGCCGTCGCTCGGGGTTGAGGTTGGCGGAAGCCGCAAGTCCCAGGCTGCCCTGGAGGGCGGCGCCGAGGTCGGTGAGGATGTCCGCGAAGAGGTTGGAGGCGACGACGACGTCGATGCTCTCCGGCCGCGTCACCATCCGGGCCGCCATCGCGTCGACGTGGACACGCTCCACGGCCACGTCCGGGTATTCGGCCTGCCCGAGGCCGGCCACGACCTCGTCCCAGAGGACGTACGCGTAGCGGCTGGCGTTGGACTTGGTGACGCTCACCAGCCGCCGGCGCCGCTCCCGCGCTCGCTCGAAGGCGAAACGGGCGCAGCGCTCGATGGCGTGCCGGGTGAAGACGGGGACCTCCACCGCGAGCTCCTGGGGATGGCCGACGTGGACGCGGCCCCCGGTGCCCGAGTACTCGCCCTCGGTGTTCTCGCGGACGAAGACCATGTCCACGTCCTGCGGGCCCCGGTTGGAGAGCGGTCCGGCGATGCCGGGCAGGCAGCGGACCGGCCGCAGGTTGACGTACTGCTCGAAACTCTTGCGAATCGGCAGCAGCAGGCCCCAGAGGCTGACGTGGTCGGGAACCGTCGGCCAGCCGCAGGCCCCGAGGTAGATGGCGTCGTAGCGCTGGAGGGTGTCGAGCGCGTCCTCGGGCATCATCCGGCCGGTCCTCTCGTAGAACTCGCTGCCCCAGGGGAAGGCCTCGAAGTCGAGCTGCGAGCCGGTTGCCTGGAGGACCTTGATCCCCTCCGGCACCACCTCCTTGCCCACGCCGTCCCCGGCGATCACCGCGATCCGCTTCATGAGGTCTGCAGGCGAGATTAACCATCTTTACCGGGTTGGTTGGCGGTTCCGGGTGGCAGGCCCTAGCCTCGGCCGCGCCATGAAAGCCCTCTCCATCCGCCACCCCTGGGTCGACCTCATCCTTGCCGGCGCCAAGACCATCGAGATCCGCACCTGGGCCACCCGCTACCGGGGCCGCTTGCTGCTTCACGCCTCAGCCGGCTACGGCATCTCGGAGCGCGACGCCTCCGCCCGGCTGGGGCTGGGCCGGCCCGCCCCCGAGACGCTGGGCGCCATCGTCGGGATCGCGAACCTGGTCGACTGCCGCCACGTCCGGCCCGAGGACTGGGCCAACGCCTCCCTGCCACCCCTGGAGGGCAAGCTCTGGGCCTGGGTCTTCAGCGAGCCGGAGGCCGTCGAGCCGATCCCCTGCGCCGGCAAGCGGACGCTCTTCGATGTAGGTGATGAGGTGCTTGCCGCCGCGGGCTGAGCCCTGCCGCTATGGTGGCTCGGTGCCGGAACGGTTCGACGTCATCGTCGCCGGGGTGGGCGGCATGGGCAGCGCCGCCGCCTATCACCTCGCCCGCCGCGGCCGGAAGGTGCTCGGCCTGGAGCGCTACACGATCCCGAACGAGATGGGCAGCTCGCATGGGGTCAGCCGGATCATCCGGCTGGCCTACTTCGAGCACCCGTC
>Ga0066679_10001142_pt1 | contig 10319 bp, 10 predicted proteins | sample GraSoiAngelo_128_FD_62298 | JGI IMG/M metagenome (GOLD analysis project Ga0066679, IMG submission 62298) | Grasslands soil microbial communities from the Angelo Coastal Reserve, California, USA - 14_0927_12_20cm | ecosystem: Environmental > Terrestrial > Soil > Grasslands | place: USA... | reverse complement strand
CCTTTTTCAGGTTGCGGACCAAACGACCCTTGGCATCGGTGACGGTCACATCAACCGGCACGAGATCGGTATCGATCTTGATGACGTCCTGCGGATCGCTTTCAGTCGGCAGCGCGCGGCGAGGACGCTCTTGCTTTGAAGCGTCGGTCTGAGCGAGAGAATGAACTGATGCCGACAGCGTGAGCAATAATGCGAGCAGGACAAAAACAAATTTTCGGGGCACGTGAAAATCATTAAAGCTCGACATGACGTTTCGGTAATTATACGCTTGCGCCGATTGCGCCGCTATATTTCGGGGCAACGTTAGTTGCAACGAGAACCTCATAAGTTCCGTTAGGAACGAAATATTTATAGACGACAACCATCCTTTGATTACTTAGTCGGCAAGCGACATCGTGATGTCGCTTGCCGACTAGATCGATGAGGGAATCTCGCGTTCTACAAATATTTCGCACCTATCGGAGCTGGGAACCGGAGCGCTCGCCGAAGGGTTCGTCCTCATGATAATGTCGAGGGTATAGGAGTAGCCATGACATTTAGTAAACCGATTTTTGCAGCCAGTCTTCTCGTGTTTGTCTGTGTTACTGCCGTTGCGCAGGACAAAAACACTGCCTCGATCAAAGGCAAAGTGCGCGTGGAAAAAGGCTCGGCCGCGGGCGTCGCAGTGGTGCTGCTTCAAGGTGAAAGAGAAGTGGCTCGCCTTGTGACCCACAAGAGTGGTGACTTCGTTCTGTCGCGGGTTCAGCCCGGAACCTACAGCATCAAGCTTCGCAAGGCCGGCCTGAGCGTCGGCACAATCGACGACGTGACCGTCAAGGCAGGACAGACGCGCACGCTCGGCGATCATCTTTATTTGACGATCGATGAAGGTTCGATCGTTTTCATTCGCGGCAGCGTGTTCACTGAAGATGGACGCAGCGTCCCCGGAGCCCGCGTGGATCTGGTTCGGGTAATCGACGAGAAGTCGGTGCAGAAACTTGATTCGCGCATGACCGGCGAGACCGGCGAGTTTGTTTTTCGTCTGCCGCCGAACGAGGCGAAGTATCGTTTGACATTAAAGGCGGACGGCGCCGAGTCAGTTTCGAAGGATGTCGATGTTGAGAGTGCGGCCGTCTATCGCGTGGCGCTGCCTTACAAAAAGAAATCATAGTTTCAGGTTTCAAGTTTCATGTTTCAGGTTGAAGACGAACCTGAAACCTGAAACTCAAAACTTGAAACCCAATCCATGTCCGATCGCGAAGAGTTTCTGACCGCGAAACAGCTCGCCGAAATTTTGCAGGTGAGCGAATCGACCGTGCGGCGTCTGGCCCGGAAGCGACGCATTCCGTCCGTGCGCCTGACGCCACGCATCATTCGCTTTCATCTCGACGCGGTCCGTGAAGCGCTGGATGTGCCGCGCGTTTCCAGCCCGCATCACTTGCAGACCGACGACGCGCAGTTGAGTTTCGAAGATTTGCTTTCGAGTTGATTTACGCGCGTCGACCACCCAGCGGAATCTCAATCCAATTTCCATTCTGATTGACGAACGCGCGAGTCTTCTTGATGGGAAACTTACGCGCAAAAGTCGGATTATTTTTGAGGAACGAATTGATAGTAGCGGTATCGCCCGTAGCCACGCGCCATTTTCCATCTTCGCGAATCAGATATTGCTGCACGACTAGTTTGCCGTCAGCGTCGAAAGGTTGTTTGACGTGCGCATACATCGTCGTATCGACGACGGCGATGTTTCCGGCAACCCGTACGGCGCCGATGTCGATGCGCTGAAGCTGAAACATGCTCTGACTGCGGCGCAAACCCTGAACTAATTTGTCGCGCGAGATTCGCGCCCGCGAAGCAGACGGCAGCGAATCGTAAACCGCTTCGTATTGACCGTTCTTTAGTTGATCGAAGATGTGCTGAACGGCGCTCCGCACATCAGATTCATCCGAGGCAGCGAGCGCGGTGTTGAGCAAGCCTGCGAATGCGAGGCCGCCAGCGAGTGCAAAGGTCAGTAATCCAATTCTAGTTTTCATTTGACTGGTCATGCTCTTCTTCTGATTCGTCATCTCGCGTTTCCGTTGTCGCTCGCAATTGACCGCGATAACTCAGGAACCAGGCGCATGCTCCCAAAGCAGCAGTCACGAACGCGGCAGACAAATTGTCTCGCCAAAGAAAAACCGCTGCCGCGATTAGCAGCAGCGCAGACAGAAACATCCACAGGCGCGTCGCCGTCATTTCGCATCCACGTTGACGGGATAGGTTGCGTGTAAGGTCGCCGGCGGGAAACATTTTTCTTCGTCGCAGGCCTGAACGCGAACTGAAATCGCCAGAGATTTCTTTCCGGGAGAATGCGCGACCAGGAGAAGCGTGACATTGACGTTGCCTTCGTACACGGCGAGCGGCTGATCAGCAAATTGAAATTTCCTCTTTACGGCGGGCGGGTAAATCGGTTTGCCAACGTCGAGCCCTTCGACTTTGTCTGTCGTGACTTCGGTAGCGATCAGGTAAGAGAAGGTCGCCGGGTTGGCGTTGACGTGATAACCCGCGTCGATACGTATGGGAATTTCAATACTGCCACTGCCGGGTGCTGAAAACCCGACGCCCGCTCCGCCCAACCTGACAACATTCTCAGACGAGGTAACCGGTGGCGGACCACCGGAATTGATAACTTCGCCCGAAGGTTTCGATCTGGGGCAGCCGGTCAAACACAGAAGCAGGAGGCAAAAGGCGGCGGCCAAAGAAATCGATTTCATTCCTCACCTTCTTCCTTTCCGTCTTTCTCGTCCGGCCGCTTAATTCCAAACTTTTCCAAACGATATTGTAGAGTGCGGAACGTCAGACCCAGCAGCTTCGCAGCCTTGGTGATGTTGTAGTCGGTCTGATCCATCGCTTGCAGAATCAAATTCTTTTCGACCTCTTCAAAGTTGATTCCTTCGGCCGGCAATTTGAATCCGCCCGTGGCGACGCTCGAAGATTCCTGACGAACTTCAGAGGGCAAATCTTCCGGCGAGATCAAGTCGCCTTCGCACAAGAGAATGGCGCGCTCGATCGCCGATTCCAATTGGCGCACGTTTCCGGGCCAACCGTAATCATGAAGAATGCGCTTGGTTTCCGGCGCGAGGCCTTTGATCAAGCGCGACGTGTTCTTGGTGTGCTTCCGGACAAAAAAATCGATGAGCACGGGAATGTCTTCGCGTCGTTCGCGCAGTGGCGGCACATCGATCGAGAGCACGTTGATACGATAGTAGAGATCGTCGCGAAAGCGTCCATCGCCGACCATCGCACGCAAGTCGCGATTCGTCGCAGCGACGACGCGCACATCGACCGGGATTTCAAACGTGCCGCCGACGCGGCGAATGCGACGTTCCTGCAGCGCGCGCAAGAGTTTGACCTGCATGCTGATGTTGAGCTCGGCAATTTCATCAAGAAAGAGCGTGCCGCGATCCGCAACTTCGAACAATCCCTTTTTTTCGGCGTGCGCGCCCGTGAACGAACCTTTTTCATGGCCGAACAACTCTGACTCGAGCAAGTTCTCGTTAATCGCCGCACAGTTCACGGCCTGGAACATCTCTGACGATCGCGGCGACTGATTGTGAATCGCGCGCGCGATTAATTCCTTGCCGGTGCCCGACTCGCCGCGAATCAGAACGGTTGAATTTGAGCGCGCGACTTTCAGGATCATCTTCTTGACGGCTTCCATCTTCGGCGATGCCGATATGATCTCCACGTCGATCTTGTCGAGCGTGCCCAGCGCGCGCTTGATCGTGTGCAGCAACTGATCGCGATCGAACGGCTTCTGCAAATAATCAAACGCGCCGCGTCGCAGCGCTTCTTTCGCAGATTCGATCGTGCCGTGCGCCGTCAAGAGGATGACGATGATGGACGAATCGAGCGCGAGCAGGTGCTGCAAGAGCTCTATACCATCCATGCCGGTCATCTTCAAATCGGTCAACGCGAGATCGAAGCTGCGCTCTTTCGCAAACTTCATCGCCGCCTCGCCCGATGCCGCGGGCGTAACGTCGTAACCAGCATCAGTCAGAATCTCAGACAGGATGTCGCGTTGTGGTTTGTCGTCGTCAACTACGAGTATTGATTTTCGTGGCATAATCGTTTCAAAGTATCGCTACGATCCGGTCGCATCCACCACCCCACGCGGGCTGCCCGCGCGGGGACCCCGGTCCGCTCCCGGTTTTGACACGATGGTTCGCGCCTCTGACGGCAGCGTTATCGTGAATGTTGTTCCTTCCCCTGTTTTAGATTTTACCGTAATCGTGCCGTGATGATCGTCGATCGCCTTCTTCACGATCGCCAGCCCAAGGCCGGTGCCCGTTTCCTTCGTCGAAAAATAAGGCTCGAAAACCTTTGAAATATCATCCGGCGCGATGCCCCGACCGGTGTCGCTGACATCGATGCGCGCGCGTTTGCCTTTATCTTCGCTCGACAAAACAATCGTCACTTTTCCGCCGCTGCCGTCCATCGCCTGAAGGCTGTTAATGATCAGATTAGTCAATGCCGATCGCACCGATTCCGCGTCCGCCGTGACTAATGGGACCTGACCCTCCGCTTGCACGCTTGCGTCAACGTTCGTTTCGGTCGTTTGGACTTCAAAAATGCGCAGTGCGTCGCGCGCTATTTCCTCGAGATTGAGCGGTTCAGGATGCAGTTTCGGCGGGCGCGAGTAGTTGAGAAATTCAGTTATTCGGTAATTGATGCGCGCAACCTCGGACTTGAGTTGCTTCGTCAGGCGATCGAATTTTTCCTGCTTCCGAGGATCCGCAGGTGCGAATGTTGCGCGCAAATGATCCAACGTCAGATTGATGTAGTTCAGGGGATTGCGAATCTCATGCGCGATCGCTGACGCCAGACGGCTGACGACGATTGCTTTTTCGGCATTGTAGAGCTGGGCTTCGAGTTCACGGGTCCGCGCGAGCTTGACCGTCATGTCGTTGAAAAGCTCCGTCAGCTCACCCATCTCATTTTGCCGTTTCATTTCGGGAACACGATATGAAAAGTCACCGACCGCGACGCGACGCGCGGCAATCGACAAGGACTTGATCGGACGAGTGAACTGCCAAACTACGATTGCCGTCAAACAAGTCATCGCCAGCAACACGGCAAGAGTATAAAGTAGGGACTGACGAGCTTGGCGTCTGAAAACTGCCGACATTGTGTTCGCCGAATCGAGCACGACGATCACATAGCGGAAACCATTGGTAGTATCAACCGGAAAGTAGAACGCGCCGGCCGAGCCCGCCCGATTTTCCGGCACCACATTCATGCCCTCAGGCAGCGGCGTGTTGTCAGCGGTTAGGCCAACTGTGCTGTTGAGCGGCGGCAGCGAAATATCCTTCACCTTTACGTGGGTGATTGACTTGTCTGCGTTATAGCGCGGGACCTGATTCTTATCCAGGCTGTCCTTAATATTTCCCTGCTCATCAACGATGATTATGTTTTTTACACGCTGCCCCTGATCAGCCTGCTTTGCTTCGTCCCGCATTTGGTCGAGGTATTCGCCGCTGGTAATAGCCTTGACGCCCAGAGCGACCCCAGCAAGGATGGCTTCTCGTTGCTCAATCATGAACCGCGTATTCGTGCGCGCGGATCGAAGATTGACGTAGTACTGCGCGGCGAGCGTGAGCACCAGTAGTGCTGCCAGCAAAAGCAACAGACGAACTCGGAAGCTGTTTAGTAATCTCGACAAGGCCACAAACCACAGCAAAATACGCGCCAATCGTCGTATAAGCACCGCTGATTTTCGTATTGCTGTTTCGTTATGGCGATGTTATAGTTGGCCCGGCTTCAAAGCAAACCCGACCGAAGCTGCCCGCGGGAAGCTGGTCCCGCCTCATGTCAGGCTGCGGTGGAATTTCGGACTCGATGGTTTTGATTACCGGAATTTAGTTACCCTTAACGGTTTCTAAAGCTTACAAGGACGAACATCGCGCGTCGCCCCTCGGCGCGCAATCAAAGCAACGAGAGTTTTTTCGTTCCGCCTCGATAGTGATTGTTTTGCCGAAAATATTCACGAGGGAGATGCCAATGAAATTTAATCGTTCCCCAAGGGTTGCACTCATATCGTTTAGTCTCTTCATCCTCTTTGCACTAATTGGTTCAAATTACTTACAAGCTAACGCACGTCCCAAGCATCAGCGTGGCCGGGCTGCTGCCGGCCGCGGCCGGGCCGCTTCGCGCAGAGTAGCGCGGGGCGGGAGACTTTCCCGGCGCGAACGTCGCGAGTTGGCCCGCGGGGGACGACGCGGCGGCCGCGTTCATTTATCGAAGCGCGAGATGCGTGCCGAACGTGCGCGAATCGCCAGGGATCAATCTGCTTATATCGCGAAACTTCAGAAACGTTCGGGCCGCAAATTGAACAAGCGCGAACTTGCCGCAGAGATTCGCAAGTTTCAGCGCACCCATCGTCGGGACTTGGAAGAAGCTCGACGTCGCGCCGAAGCGGCGCGGCAGGCCGCAATCGCTCGGCAGCGCGCAATCGACGAAGGTATGCGCAACGAAGCCGAATCAAATATTGCCAAAGACGACACCATCGGCGAGGATTTGGAAGTTCGCAAAGCGGCGGTCGCAGCACTCGGCCATCATGCCGGAACAGTGGTGGTGATGGATCCGAAAACTGGCCGGGTCTACACAGTGGTAAATCAAGATTGGGCGCTGCGGCGTGGATTCAAGCCGTGCTCAACAATCAAGTTGGTCACCGGTGTCGCTGGCATTTCTGAGAAAGTGATTCAGCCCGTCGAAACAGTTAGTGTTGGCGGTAATTACAGCATTAACCTGACCGATGCGTTGGCACACTCGAACAATCAATACTTCCAGCGCGTCGGCGGCGAAGTTGGATTCGATAAGATGCTTTCCTATGCACGCGAAATGGGCCTGGGCGAAAAGACCGGCATCAACTATGTGAACGAGTACGCCGGCCGAGTGCCGCTATTCAAATCGGGATACGCGGTAAACCATATGAGTTCACACGGTGACGACTTCGAAGTCACCGCGATTCAGTTGGCGACGCTCGTTTCGGCAATGTCGAACGGTGGCAAACTGGTCGTCCCGCACGTGCCGCGCACAGTCGATGAGAACTCGAAATTCAAAGCCGAAACTCGACGTAGGATTAACGTTGACGGTCAGACCTTTAATCGAATGCTGCCCGGCATGATCGGCGCGGTGAATTACGGCTCGGGACGCAAAGCTTATCGTCCGGAGCAAACCGTTGCCGGCAAAACCGGCACGTGCATCGGCCAGGGATCGTGGTTGGGCTTGTTCACATCGTATGCTCCGGTGGTCGATCCGAAGCTGGCGGTCGTCGTGATCACTCGTGGCACCGACGCGCACAATCACTTGCCGGCGGCGGTCGCGGGCGACATCTATCGCGCTCTAAGTCCGCGGTTCGGCACTCAAATTAATTTCCAGGTCGCCCAAACCGACGACGACTCGACGCCGACGAAGGACAAGAAGGCCGCGGCGCTCGATGAAGAAGCTCAGGAAACGAAAGCTGCGACCGAAGCCGAAGAAAACGGCGACGCGGCTGCGGCTGAGAAGATGAATTCAAACACGGCGGACACCAAAACGAATGTCACCGCCGCGCCTGAATCAAAGAGCAAAGTCAAAGCGACCGTAATGCCCATCGACAATAAATCGAAGGGAACAACCAAGACGGCGCCGGCGTCTAAAAAGCCGGAGACGAATGAACCTAATGACGGTCGGCCACGGCGCATCCAACCCGATCAGCAGTAGCACTGCAAAGCGTATCGCTGCGCGGTTTTTGAACGACTAAATCCCTGCCGAACTCTCGTGAGTTGTTTGCGAGAGTTCGGCATTTTTCATGCGATCGCGCTGCGGCGGAATGTCGAGTGATTTCAAGCTTGACACCTGAGCCGGTGTTGCATGATTATTGCCGCTTTGCGTCGCAAGTAATCCCCGGAAGCAAGTCTGTAGTTGGCTGTAATGACAACGAGCGGCTCGCCAATTGCATCTTAAGAATCGCGCCGTAAGGCGAATGCAACTTCGCCGACGTTGCATTAAGACAGATGGAAGAATTCGATCGGAGGCTTTTAGCAAACACGATGAAACGAACGATCAAGATTATGGCACTAGCTGTCGCGCTGGCAGCGTTCGCTGTTCCCGTATTGGCGCAGTCGAAAGAGTGCAACGAAGAAAACAAAGCGGCCTGGTACAAGACATTTTACGATAACTTCAAGGGTGATGAAGCGCAGCAAAAGGCTGCTTATGACGCGGCCAATACCTACATCGCGGCGTGCCCTGCTGATCCCGCCGACCAGCAGCGGCCGTACATGGAGAAGTGGGCCAATAAGTACAAGGCCGTGAAGGACAAGGCTGCGCTGGTGAAGGAGTTCGAAGACGCGGTAAAGGCAAATAAGTATTCAGATCAAGTTAGAGTCGGCAAACAACTCCTCGCAACCGATCCGGACAACCCCGGCATAAATATAGCGCTCGGCATTGCCGGTGTGGGCGACCCAAACCTTCTTCCCGAGTCGGTCCAATATGCGAAGAAGTCGATTGAATTGATCGAAGCAGGAAAGTCTATTGCGCCTTTCACGTCCAAGGATCAAGTGCTGGCCCGTTTAAACTACGTACTTGCTAAGAATGCTAAATCAGATCCGAATACGGCGATTAATTATCTGGTGAAGGCTGCCAAGTACGACAGCGATCTCAAAAAGAACCCGTTGCTCTATAACGATCTCGCGACGGCTTACGGCGAAGGTCCTGTCGCTAAGTTTTCCAAGGATTACCAGTCGCTCGCAGAAGCAGGAAAGTCGGTGGACAGTCCGGAAGCCAAGCTGGTTGTGGCGAATTTGAATCAAGCGCTCGATCGGCAAATTGACGCCTTCGCCCGTGCCGCAGCCGTCAGCACAACTCCTGCGGACAAGAAAGCGTTCATGGATGTGCTCGCTGCAGTATATAAGGATCGCAACAAGAAAGATCCGGCTGAGACCGAGTTGAACTCCTTGGTTGCGTCCGCGCTATCTAAGCCGGTGCCTGATCCGCCTACTCCGATCACTTCGCTGCCGGCACAATCAGGCTCAACGCCCGCCACGACTGGCGGAACTAATGGAACCAACGGCGGAACCAACAACGGAGCCGGCAAGCCGGCGCCAAATAACACGACTACGACCAATGGCCCTGCGAAAACCGGAACCGCAACCAATACTGCCGTGCAAGGCGGATCGGCCAAGCCCGCCTCCAGCCCGACTCCGATGAACAAGCGGCCGCGGAGTTAATCGAAAACGATAACGGCGCGCGCGCGTTCTTTCATGCGTATCAACGCCGAATGCATCGTCAGTTTCGACGCTGCGTTCGGCGTTTTGCTAAAATCCACACGAGTGAAATCAAACGACCTCGAAAATCCGGAACAGCTCGAAGAAATTCTGAATTATCGCTTTTGCGATCGCGGGCTCTTGACGCAGGCGATGACGCATCGTTCGTGGGCGCACGAGCAAGTCTCGCCACGCGCCGGGACGCACGCGCGCAATCTGCACAACGAAGCGCTCGAGTTTCTTGGCGATTCAATTCTCGGTCTCGTCGTGGCGGATTATCTCTTCAAAGCAAATCCGAACGCGAGTGAAGGCGAGTTGTCACGCATGAAGCATCGCCTGGTGAGTGCGCCCACGCTCGCGAAAGCGTCAGATCGTCTGCGACTTGGCGAGTACCTGCGCTTCGGTCGCGGAGAAGAGAAAAGTGGTGGCCGGCGCAAACACGCTTTGCTCGCGGATGTTTTCGAGGCTGTTACCGGCGCGATTTTTCTCGATGGTGGATTGGAAGCTGCGAGCAATTTTGTGCAGCACGTGCTCGGCGAAGAATTGCGCGCTGCCGACCCAGTTGCGGCGGCGGCGGCCGATCCAAAAACAATGCTTCAGGAAAAACTGCAGGCAACGCATGAGCCGGCGCCGCAATACACGGTCGTGGAAACGCTGGGCCCGCCGCACAAGCGCATGTTTCATGTCGAGTTGAAATGGAACGGCGGCGTCGCGCGCGGCGAGGGGCAAACGATTAAGGCTGCAGAGGCGGCAGCGGCGCAGGAAGCTCTGAAGCAAATGTCATTGAAAGAATCGGTCGCTTGACCGGCTAATGAGCAACATCTACGATGGCCGTGATGAATGAACCGGTGACGACAGAGAAGAAGATTGTAGAGAAGCCGGAAGTGTTTTCGGCTCGCTCGGTTCGTCCCAACGGACGCGAACGCGATCTGAAAGTCGAAGCGAAACCAGCCGGCCCGCCGAAAACGGTAATTCGCGAATACTTCGAATCGGCAGTCGTTACCGTCATCATGGCTTTGTTCGGAATGACGTTCGTGGTTCAGGCGGTGAAGGTTC
>Ga0066679_10001135_pt1 | contig 10348 bp, 9 predicted proteins | sample GraSoiAngelo_128_FD_62298 | JGI IMG/M metagenome (GOLD analysis project Ga0066679, IMG submission 62298) | Grasslands soil microbial communities from the Angelo Coastal Reserve, California, USA - 14_0927_12_20cm | ecosystem: Environmental > Terrestrial > Soil > Grasslands | place: USA... | reverse complement strand
GCGGTTACGTGGACGACGTCGCAGGGCTGCTCGTCAACGAAGGCGTGAAGATGCTCGTCGTCGCCTGCAACTCGGCGTCGAGCGCCGGCCTGGACCACGTCCGCGACGCGTATCCGGACATCGCGTTGGTCGAAGTGATCGAACCGGCCGTTCGAGCAGCCGTGAAGGCGACGCGTAACCGCCGTATCGGGGTGATCGGCACCGCGCTCACCGTGGCGTCGGGGTCGTATGTGCGCGCGATCGCGATGACCCGCGAGAACGTCGAGCTGTTCCAGCAGGCGTGTCCGCGTTTCGTCGAGCTGGTCGAGCGCGGAGAGACGGCCGGCCCCGAGGTGCAGCGCATCGCCGGGGAATACCTTTCCTCGCTGATCGAGAGCGACGTCGACACGCTGATCCTCGGCTGCACGCACTACCCGCTGCTCCGCGGCGTGATCCAGTACGTGATGGGACGGGACGTCGTGCTGATCGAGAGCGATAAGGAGGCGGCGATCGACGTCTTCAGCGAGCTCACGCGGCGCGAGATGTTCCGTCCACGCGACCTGCCCCCGCAGCACCGGTTCCTTTCGAGCGGCGACCCGAAACAGTTCGAAGAGCTGGGCCATCGATTCCTCGGACCGGAGATCACCAAGGTCGAGGAGCAGCCGTGGAGCTGACCGTCCTCGGCGCCGACGGGACGTATCCGCGCGCGCGCAGCGCGTGCAGTGGCTTCCTGCTGCAACACGACGGCTTCACACTCTGGATGGACGCCGGGAACGGCACGCTTAGCTTCCTCCAAGAGCACGTCGAGATGGAGGACGTTGACGCGATATTCCTGTCGCACGCGCACGTCGACCACTGCGCCGACGTCTATCCGTTCTTCTATCGGTCTCTGAACACGGGCAAAGTCGTTCCCGTCTTCGCGGCAACGTACGTGCACGAGAACATGGCGCCGTTGATCGGCGACGACTCGAAGCGCGAGTTCGCCGAGCTGTTCCAGTGGCACCCGATGGGGTCGGGCGACGTCGCCGAGACGGGACCGTTTCGATTCGAGGTCTTCAACGCAGCGCACTCGATCGAGAATGCGACCGTGCGCATCAGGGCCGATGAACGGACGCTCTGCTACTCGGGCGACACGGGGCCGAACCCGGATCTCGCGAGGGCTGCGCGCGGTGCCGACCTGTTCCTGTGCGAGGCGTCGTGGCTGGAGAAGGACGAGGGATTGATGGAACCGATCCATATGCGCGCTACACAAGCAGGAGCGGCCGCGCGCGACGCCGGCGTCGAGCGGTTGATGCTCACCCATGTCTGGCCGCCGAACCCGCTCGATCAAGTCCGCGAGGAGACATCGACGACGTTCGACGGCACGATCGAGTTCGCTCGCGAGACGAAGAAGACGACCGTATGAAGCGCGCCGACGGGAGAGGACCCTCAGACCTGCGCCCGGTGAAGCTGTCGCGCGCGTTCCAGCCGAATCCCGAAGGCTCCTGCTTGATCGACGTCGGACAGACGCGCGTCGTTTGCGCCGCAACCGTGGAGCCCGGCGTGCCGCAGTTCGTGCGCGGATCCGGCCGCGGGTGGGTCACCGCCGAGTACAGCATGCTCCCGCGCGCGACCGTCGAGCGGACGCCACGCGAGGTGAAGTCCGGACGGCCGTCCGGGCGCACGCAAGAGATCCAGCGCCTGATCGGACGCTCGTTGCGCGCGGTGACCGACCTCACGCTGCTCGGTGAACGGAGCATCACGATCGACTGCGACGTGCTGGTCGCAGACGGCGGGACGCGTACCGCGTCGATCACCGGTGCGTACGTCGCGCTTGCCGATGCGATCGCGTCGTTGATGTCGCTGGGTGAGCTGCCCGTGTCGCCGCTCATCAGCGAGGTGGCCGCGATCAGCGTCGGCGTTCTCGAGGACACGCCCGTGCTCGATCTGGACTACGCCGAAGACGTCGCCGTCGAGGTCGACATGAACGTCGTCATGACGGGGAAAGGCGGGCTCGTCGAGGTGCAAGGCACGGCCGAAGGCGAGCCGTTCGATCGTGCGCTGCTCGACGGCATGCTCGACTTGGCCGCGTCGGGCATCGAGCAGCTCGTCGCGATGCAACGAGCCGTTCTGGCGGAGTGAGCCTGCTTCGCGTCGCTTTGGCGACGAAGAACCCCGGCAAGGTGCGCGAGATCGCGTCGATCCTTGCGGAGGCGCCGATCGAACTGACCGGTCCCGACGCGGTGTGGGTGCCCCCGCCGGAGGACGAGCCGACCTACCGCGGCAACGCGCTGACCAAGGCGCGGTCGCTGCTCTCTCTGTCGAGCGGCCCGTGCCTGGCCGACGACTCCGGCATCGAGGTTGACGCGTTGGACGGCGGACCGGGGCCACGCTCCGCTCGGTATGCCGGCGAGGGCGCGAGCGACGAAGAGAACCTGCACAAGCTCATCGAGGTGGTACGGCGCACGCCCGAACGCGCGCGCGGCGCGCGCTACAGGTGCGTCGCCGTGATTGTTGTCCCCTCGGGAGAAGAGCACGTCGTCGAAGCGATCGTGCAGGGCACGTTGATCACACAGCCGCGAGGCTCCGGAGGGTTCGGCTACGACCCGATCTTCGTGCCCGCCGGTGAGCAGCGAACGATGGCAGAGCTCTCGCCGGCAGAGAAGGATGCGATCAGCCATCGTGGCAAGGCGTTCCGCGCGCTCATCCCCGCGTTACGCACGCTCGCCGGCTGAATCAGTTCAGATACATGCTCCCGGTCACGCGGTCGATCACGTACGGATGCTGGAGTCCGCGCGTATAGGCGCTCACGTAGGGCCTGGACCACCAGAATGCTTCTTCGACCGTAACCTTGCCGTCGTGATTCGCGTCCGCCCTCTTTCCGTAGATGCCGAGGTTCACTTCCCACCAGGTGAACACCGAGTGATGAGCATAAGGATCCTCGTAGGAAAGTTCGCTCTGGGGTGACGAGAAGGTCAGGATGCGCCCCGCCTTCACCATGCCGTAGTCGCTGAAGCCCGCGGCGCGGCATGTCGAGATGTCGATCCACATGTGGTACGCGGCCACGCGATTCATCTCGCGTCCGAGCGTGCCGTCGATGATGTAGCGGTTGTCCGCCGCCCAGAGCTCGACGTCCATCGTCTCGTTGTCACCGTCCGCGAGCGTGCGGGTGTGATTCTCGTGGCCCGAGTAGTGGAACACGACGATCGAGTTCGACTTGGTCTTGTAGGACAACCATCGGATCCCGTCGATGATGTGCTGCGCCGTTGCGTCGCCGTCCCTGATCAGGATGATGTGGTCCGTCCGCCACCCGAGATTAACCAGCGTGGTACGCAAGCCTTCGGCGTCTTGGCGCGCGCCGATGTTGTCGACGGTCGGCGCGGCATAGTTGTTGATCCCGATCAACAGGGCCCATTTGTGTGTGGATGCCGCGGTCGTCTGCGCCGCCGCCGCTTGTAGGGGGTACTTGCCGATGATCCAGGAGCTGAGGGCGGCACGTGCCGGGGTGGTGCTGACCAAGGTTGCGACAAGGGCGAGCGGAAGAGATATCGCGATCGAGCGAACCGGTCTGCGCATCTTCCCCCCTGGTGACCAGGGTACCGGGGGCACAGGGGCGCGGGAATCGGTCGATGTGCCTAGTGCGTAAAGACGAAACCGGCCGATTCGGCCCGATGCCGGTAGGCAATATTGGGGAGTCGGCTCGTGCGAGAGGGGAGACTTGAACTCCCACGGGTTGCCCCACAGGATCCTAAATCCTGCGCGTCTGCCTGTTCCGCCACTCTCGCGCGCGACAACGGTAACACCCCCAGAAGAGGAGAGGGAGCGCATCGCGCTCCCTCTGCTTGGTGTGGGCCGCCAGGGTTTCGATCCCCGAACCCCCGGTTTAAGAGACCGGTGCTCTGCCAATTGAGCTAGCGGCCCGAAGACGCGGACTATACCAGCCGGGTCGAATACAGGTTGCCGATTCCCTCGATCCAAGCCAGTACACGCTCGAGGTCGAGACGACTCCTTTTCATTCGTATCTGGACGGTTCCGTTGTACAGGATGTTCTTCCTCTGCCCCGTTCCTTCAGATTTGACGAACGTTTTGCCGAATCTATCGGGCGGAATCTGTGTCGCTTCTGACCAGTAACGCAAGCGTTCCAACTCCTGTTGACCTGAGTGGAGATGCATCCGAACGGTGAATCGAGACACGTCGGCTTGAAGGTATCTCTGCGCCCATACGAGAAAGAGACCCACCAGCCTCGGGTCCGAATTCGAGAAGCAGATCTCCTTGGTCTTTGCACCCTCTGACCAGTAGGCGACGACCCCGGCGACAAATAGTGGTTCGGTTGCCAACACCGTCACCTGTGAGCGAGCCGCCGTACGCGTCGCCTCGTGTCTGTCCCGCGCAACCTTTCTGAGATGCTCGCCCACCGCTTGCCGCACGGCGAGGCGCGGTCGCTTCGCAGCGAGCCGCGCGCGCTGCTCGTCGCTCAGCTCAACGTCACGACACCACGCGGACAAGGTGCCGTCGTGAACCGGGATCACCCTCGCGATCTCGTTGTACGAAAGCCCGAGACGCCGGAGCGCTTGGCCGAGCTCGCGCCGCTCCCACCGCTTCAGCTCATCCCATCGTGCTGCGCGTGCCAGTAACTCTGCCGGAATCTGGGGAAGGCCGTCGAGGACGACCATGCTCTGACGCTACAAGACGGGTGTGACACGATCGTTGGGTGGCGTAGGGGACTTGAACCCCCGGCCTTCGGGACCACAACCCGACGCTCTAACCAGGCTGAGCTAACGCCACCAGGCGCAGCGACGGAGTTTATCAGCGACGACTTTTTCCGCTTCCGTCAGGGAGCGCCCGGAAGGACTCGAACCCCCGACCCGCTGCTTAGAAGGCCTCTCCCGCGTAACGCTGTGCCGAAAATCACTTTAACAGTAACCGTGCGACGTTTAGGGGAAAATTATCCGCTCGGTTCGCGTCGGAACACAATCGACTTGGCTAATCCGGCGACCTTCGCCGATCGGCGGATCGGTCTTCCTCGACATCAATGAGGGTGGTGTTGCTCAAGACGAGCGGGCCATCGCCCGATAGCCCATTAGGGCGCAGACCTTGTCGTTTTCCGGAAATACAAACGGTAAATGGGTATCAACGATGAATGATTCCCAACGGGGTGCCGAGCTGAATCCCGCGAGGGGCATCGTTCAACGCACCGGACGACTGCGTCGCGCTGTTCTCGTGTCCGTCGTCGTCGCCGTTGCGTGCATCGCTCAGGGGATGCCGAGCCCCGCAGCGACCGGTACCCCCTCGGCTCCGTCCCTCGTCGTGGCCTCTCAACCAGGTCCGGCCCCCGAAGTGACCGTCTCGTGGGACCCAGGTGCCGGGCCCGCCCCCACCGGAGCGGCCGTGGAGCTCTGGTCAAAGACGGCCTCTGGGTCGTGGGAGAAGCAGACGTCGACAACGTGCTACGCGGGTTGTGCTTCCGTCGCTTTCCGTTACCTGCGATTCGGGACCGCATACTCTGCGGCTGTTTTTCTGATCAACGCGGGCGGCACCGGGCCTGCGTCCGCCTCGAACGTCGTTACGCTCCGCAATACATGTCCCGTCGGCTTATGCATCACGGCGGATTCGGGCAAGCTTCGCGCGCCTGCGGTCCGACAAGCCGGAGGTCTTCTGTACTCGATGGACGGCACGCCGGCGGACGCCGCGACGCTGGCGCAGCTGAAGCCGGGGATGTGGCGAGGCTCCAACGGAGATCAGCCGGGCAATCCATGGGCAACGGCAACCGCATTGAACATCCCGACGACGTTCCTGCTGTCCGACGTATGGCGAGCGAAGACGAACGGCGGCCAGATCACGCCCTGGTCGGACTGGGCTGGCTACCGAGATTGGGTCGTCTGGGTCGCACGTCAGACCCAAGCGTTCGGTATCCGCGTCGATTATTGGGAGGTCTATAACGAGCCGGATAACATGAATTACAACTACTACCCGCCGGCTCAGGGTCAGACCGTCACCGCCGACCTGCTGCTCACGCAGTTCCTTGTGACCTATCAAGCGATCAAGTCGGTGTTGCCCAACGCGCAGATCATCGGCCCTTCGACTTCCTTTTGGATCGAGGATTCGCGCCCGTGGGCGTTCTCGATGCCGCAGTTCCTCGACTTCGCCGCGGCGAACAACCTCTCCCTGGCTGCGCTCAGCTGGCATTTCAACGATCGGGTTAGTCCGCAAGCGATCGAGGATCAAGTGTCGGAGGCCAGACGCTTGATCGCCGCGCGCCCGGCGCTCGGGAATCCGAAGATCTTCATCAACGAGTTCGGTATCGAGCAGACGCAACGGATCCCCGGCTGGGACGTTCAATACCTTGCGGCGCTCACCGCGGCACGCATCGACTCCGCGGGCCGCTCGTGTTGGGAAGGCGATTGCTTCACGCCGGTCTTCGACGGGCTGCTCGCCCCCGACCGTTCGACACTCCCGGACTTCTGGGCACGGGTGGCGTACGCCGAGATGACCGGGAGCATGGTGGCTTCGGCAGCAAACTCGGACAATGTTGGAGTGCTTGCCTCCATGGACGCCGATCGATCACACGTGCGATTGCTGTTCGGCTATGGACTCGGCTGCATCCAGGACCCCCGATGCGCGTCGAGTTTCCCATTGGCGACGCTGGGCGGCTCGCTGACGACGCAGGTAACCGTCCGCGTCCCATGGAGAACCGGACACGTTTCCGTGAGCGTGATGCGGATCCCGGGAACATCGATCGCCGCGATATCGCGACCCTCCACACGCGCTCTGGCGCCGGTCGCGATCGTCGGTACGTCGAGAGGCCCGATGGTGACGTTCAACGTCGGTCCGGTTGCCGACGGAGACGCCTGGTCGCTCACGCTGACACCCACCAGCTAAAGCACGAGCACTGGCTCATCGCCGTCGCGCTGACGATGAGATGTCGGTAGCACCGTTAGTCCTGAAGTTATCCGCGCACACTGGATGACGGATCGCCGGAAATGCATTTGGCCTGTTAGAGCGCCCGGAGGGACTCGAACCCCCGACCCGCTGCTTAGAAGGCAGCTGCTCTATCCACCTGAGCTACGGGCGCGCGCAACGCCCAAGTTTATCAGTGAGGCTTTTCCGGCCCGGCAGCTTTACGCGCCGGCGACTCTTCGAAGCCACAAAGCAACAGCACCCGCGGCGAAGACCAAGACGAACCCGATCGGATACCGGGCGGCCACGCCCGTGATCGGCAACGGAGGCACGTTCGACAGCTCATCGAGATGCTTCATCCGAACGGAGCTCTTCGGCGCCCCTGTTTGCTGCGGCGCTTGGACGGTGGTGTTCGGCGTCGGCGTCTCGACGACCGACGTACGGGGAGGTGGCGACGCCGTCGACGTCGTCCGGTCGTTCTTAACGATGATCGCGACGACGCCCGCGCCCATTACCACAACGATCATCGTCGCCAGGAGCTTGTGGAAGCCGTTCAAATCCGCCCCCTCGAATAACAATGGTGTAATTCTACTCAACCTTCGGGGAAGGGACCTCAACTCTGAGCGGGTGACGGGAATCGAACCCGCACCACGAGCTTGGAAGGCTCGAGCTCTACCATTGAGCTACACCCGCGCGGTGCGCCGAGCCATTCTAACGGTGGCCCTGGCTTCAGGCCCTGCGGTAGAGCCCGATGAGATGGACGCGCGCGCCCGACAACCCGGGGAGGTCGAAGACCCGCTCCAGCGCCGCCCACGCACGGAACGAGCGCGGGCCGAGCGCCAGGTAGGTCGGATCGCCGTTGAGCACAAGCTGCTCGCGCACGAGACCGGCCTCACCCATGATCCGATCGACGGTCCGGGGGGTGTTGATGCGGTAGCGGACGGGATAGGTGTCTCGGACGTCTCGATGCTGCACCCGTCGCATGATCGACGGATGGAGCCGGTTCGGGATCGCGCGGATCACCCACGTCACGGGGTTCCGTCCGTTCGGCGTTACGAAAGCGAAACGGCCGCCGGGCCGCAAGACCCGCGCGATCTCGCGCACGAACGCGCGCGGAGAATCCACGTGCTCGAGCACCCACGCGCTGCAGATCAGATCGAACGCGCCGTCCTTGAACGGCAGCCGCTCGCCGCGCGCGGCTGCTCGCAAGGAAAGTGTGTCGTGGTGGGCGATCGCCGTCGCGTCCGGATCGACCCCGAACAACTGAAGGCCGGGTACGTCGTCCAGCGGGTAGTCCTTCCGGCCGGCCCCGACGTCCAAGACGCGGCCGGACGCCGGCGCCGCCGAGCGCGCCATCTCGCGAAACAGGGTGGCGGCCGGCTGCCAGCCCGGCCGCATGCGCCGGTACCGTCGGCGGAGCTCACCTTGGACGCTGCCCGCAGGCATGCTCGAGCTCACAACGAACGTCCTTCCTCACGACGAGCAGCCGGTCGGGGCGGCCGGATTCGAACCGGCGACCTCCTGCTCCCAAAGCAGGCGCGCTAACCAAGCTGCGCTACGCCCCGCGAGCGACAAGCATAGCCCCCGGCGATGCCCCACCCGCGCGGCTATAATCCGCGGTTCTCACCATGAAGACCTCCCTCACTCGCGACAGCGCTTCCAAAGTGCGCGTTCAGGTTGAAGCGACCTCGGAAGAGGTCGAGCCGGCCGTTCAGCGCGCCGTCCGTTCGCTGTCGAACCAAGTCAAGGTCCCCGGCTTCCGCAAAGGCCACGTGCCGCGCAAGGTCCTGGAGACGAGATTGGGAGCCGAAGCGATGCGCGACGCCGTCTTGCGCGAAGCGATCCCCGAGCTGCTGCAGAAGGCCACCGACGAGGAGACACTCGCGCCGGTTGCGCCACCGCAAGTCGAAGTGACGAGCTACGACGTCGGCGCAGACCTCTCGTTCGAGGCGACGGTCGAGGTTCGTCCGGAGATCGAGCTGCCCGACTTCGCCATGCTGTCGACCACGCGGCCCTCGTCGAAAGCGACGCCGGAAGAGATCGACGATCAGCTGAAGCGCATGCAGGATCGGTTCTCCACGCTCGAGCCCGTGCAGCGTCCCGCGCGCGCCGGCGACTACATGCTCGTGGATATCCACACGACGCTCCACGGCAACGAGATCGCCGAGCTCTCCGGCAACGACCAGCTGTACGAGCTGGGCTCGGCGTGGCCGGTCAAGGAGCTCGACGACGAGTTGGCCGCGAAGCGGACCGGCGACATCGTGAAGTTCAACGCGACGATCCCCGAGGGGCTCGGCGGCGAGCACGCTGGGAAGGAAGTCACGTTCCAGGTCCTCGTCAAGGAAGTCCGTGAGAAGAAGCTTCCTCCGCTGGACGACGAGTTCGCGAAGACGTCGTCGGAGTTCGAGACGCTCGACGAGCTGCGCGCGGATCTTGCGCAGCGCATCGAGAAGATCAAAGTAGTGCAAGCCGACGCGGAGGTTCGCAACCGGATCCTCGAGCAAGTGCTCGACGATGTCGAGGTTGAGGCCCCAGAGTCGCTGGTGCAGTCCGAAATGGCGTACCGCCTCCAGCGGCTGGAAGAGCAGCTGCGCGCGGCGAGCTTGACGCTCGATCAATACCTGACATCACAGAACCTGACGGAGGAACAGATCGAGGCCGACCTGCGGGCTCAAGCAGATCGCAACGTGCGCGCGCAGCTGATCCTGGAAGAGGTGGGCCGCCGTGAGGGCTTCCAGGTATCAGAAGACGAGCTTCGTGAAGAAGTTCGCTATCACGCCGAAACATTGCGCACCGACCCCGACCAACTGGCCAAAGAGCTGGGAGAACGCGGCCGGTTGATGGCATTAGCCGGTGATATCATCCGAAGAAAGGCACTGAATCTGCTCGTCGAAAGAGCCGAAGTCAAAGACGAGGACTCGTCCGACGAGCAGGCCGGCGGAGCAAGCCCCGGTACGGGGAAGACAGAAGAACCCGGCGGGCAGGTCGAAGACGAGTCCCCAGAATTAGGAGCTTGATATGCAGAACTATCTAGTCCCGGTGGTCGTCGAGCAGACGAACAGAGGCGAACGCTCGTACGACATCTACTCACGTTTGCTCAAGGACCGCATCATCTTCCTCGGCACCGACATCGACGACAACGTTGCCAACTTGATGAACGCGCAGCTCCTGTTCCTCGAGCACGAGAACCCCGATCAGGACATCAACATCTACATCAACTCGCCGGGTGGCTCGATCACCGCGTTACTGGCCATGTACGACACGATGCAGTACATCAAGCCTGACGTTTCCACGATCGTCATGGGCCAGGCTGCCAGCGCCGCCGCGGTGCTCCTCGCCGCAGGCGCGAGGGGCAAGCGCTACGGCCTGCCACACTCGCGTGTGCTTATCCACCAGCCCTCGGGTGGCGCCGGTGGACAGGCTGTGGATATCGAGATCCAGGCACGCGAGATCCTGCGTTACCGCAGGTTGCTCGACGAGATTCTTGCGGATC
>Ga0066679_10001132_pt1 | contig 10355 bp, 11 predicted proteins | sample GraSoiAngelo_128_FD_62298 | JGI IMG/M metagenome (GOLD analysis project Ga0066679, IMG submission 62298) | Grasslands soil microbial communities from the Angelo Coastal Reserve, California, USA - 14_0927_12_20cm | ecosystem: Environmental > Terrestrial > Soil > Grasslands | place: USA... | reverse complement strand
TTTCATGGTGCGGTGAAGAATAGCAGCCCCGGGCGCACCCGGCTCAAGGCGTGCGTCACGCCTGCGGCGCACCGTCAGACAGCTCCCGCCAACGATGGCAGGCGACCCGGCGCGAGCCGTCCACCTCGTCCCACGGCGGGAGGCGCTCGCGGCAGATGTCGATCGCGTGCGGGCAGCGCGTTCGATAGACACAACCGCTCGTCGGTGAGCCGCCTTCACCGCTCTCCCCGCCGAGCGGTTGTGTCTATCGAACGCGCTGCAAGACGGCCGGGCTGGATGTCGGGGTCCGCGATCGGCACAGCGGCCAGCAGCTCCCGCGTATAGGGGTGCAGCGGGCGCGTGTACAAGGACTCGGCCGGCGCGAGCTCCATCATGCGACCGAGATACAGCACCAGCACACGCTCGCACAGGCGCCGCACGACCGCGAGATTGTGGCTCACGAACAGCATGGACATGCCGTGGCGGCGCTTGAGATCGGCAAGCAGAGCCACGATCTGCCGCTGGATCGGCACATCGAGCGCGCTCACCGGCTCATCGCACACCAGCAGCCGCGGCTCGAGAATCATGGCGCGGGCGATACCGATCCGCTGGCACTCACCGCCGCTGAATTCGTGCGGATAGCGGCCGACCATGTCGGCTGCCAGACCGACTTGCCGCAGCGTTTCTGCAACCGCTTGCGCTCTGCCCCGGGCATCGAGCCGCGGACAGTGCACCCGCAGCGGCTCCTCCACGATCGCGCCGATCGTCATGCGCGGATCGAGGCTCGCGAGCGGATCCTGGAAGATGATCTGCAGGTCACGGCGCAAGGGCTTCAGCTCGCGCGCCGACAGGCTCTCCAATGCCTGCTGCATCCATACGACGCGCCCGGAGGTGGGTCGTATGAGCTGCAACGCCGCCCGCGCCAGGGTCGACTTGCCGCTGCCGGACTCCCCGACCACGCCTAAGGCTTCGCCGGCTCGCAACTCGAGACTCACGCCATCGACTGCGCGCACCACTGCGCGCGAGCCGAGCCAACCCCGCCGGGCGGCAAAATGCACGCTGAGCCGTGAGAGCTTCAAGGCCACGGCGGCGCTGCTAGCATCCTCGGCGGCCCTGGCGGGCAGGACATCATCAAGGCGTGGGACCGCGCTCAGCAGCGCCTGGGTGTACGCATGGCGCGGCGCCTTGAGAATGGCCTTCACCGTATCGAGCTCGATGATCCGTCCGCTCTGCATCACCGCCACCCGGTCGGCCACACCGGCCACCGCGCCCAGATCATGGGTGATGAGCACCAGTGCCATGCCGCACTCGCGCTTGAGCTCCGCCAACAGGGACAGGATCTGCGCCTGAATGGTGACATCGAGCGCAGTCGTGGGCTCGTCCGCAATCAACAGCGCCGGCTCGCAGGCGAGCGCGATTGCGATCATGACCCGCTGCCGCAGACCCCCCGACAGCTCGTGGGGGTACTGCTGCATGCGGCGCTCGGCGTCGGTCACGTGCACACGCCGCAGCAGCGCCAGAGCCCGCCGGCGCGCTTCGCGCCAGGAGACTCCGAGATGCCGGACGACCGGCTCGGCGATCTGTTCGCCGACCGCAATGTGCGGCGTCAGCGAGGTCATCGGGTCCTGGAATACCATGCCGATGCCGGCGCCGCGCACCCGGTCGAGATCGGCCGATCGCCGCCCGATGAGATCGGTTGACCCGAAGCGCGCGCGTCCCCGCACGCGCCCGTTCGGCGCCAGCAACCCCAGCGCACCGAGAAACACCTGGCTCTTGCCCGCGCCCGACTCGCCGACGATCCCGACACACTCGCCAGGCTCGACGGTCAGCGAGAAATCCCGTACCGCGGCGACCTCGCCCTGAGGAACGGCGAAGGTGACGTTCAGCTGCTCGAGCTGCAGCACAGCGCGCTCGCGCTGCGGCTCAGCGGTCGCGCGGATCGAGCGCATCGCGTAGACCGTCGCCGAGGAGGTTGCAGCAGATCAGCAGCGTGACGAGCAGGCTGGCCGGCACCAGCAGCATCCACGGCGCCGACTGCATCTCCTGCGCCCCGTCGTTGATGAGGCTGCCGAGGCTCGCGAGCGGCTCCTGCACCCCCAGCCCGAGAAAGCTCAGGAAGCTTTCGAAGATGATCATCTGCGGGATGGTGAGCGTCGCGTACACCGCGACCGTGCCGACCAGGTTGGGGAGGATGTGGCGTGCGATGATCGCGGGCGTGCCGACCCCGAGCGCGCGCGCCGCCTCGATGAACTCGCGGCGCTTGAGGGACAGCGTCTGGGCGCGCACGATGCGCGCCATCGTGAGCCAGCCGACCGCGCCGATCGCAACAAACAGCACTGCGAGACTGCCGCGCTCGAACAGCGTCGTGAGAATGATCACGATGAACAGATACGGCAGCGAATACAACACATCAACGAAGCGCATCATCCACTCGTCCGTGCGCCCGCCGGCATATCCCGCAACCGAGCCCCATGTCACGCCGATCACGACGCTCACCGCGCTCGCGAGCAGGCTGATCAGCAGCGAAATGCGCAGGCCGTGCAGGCTGCGGACGAACAGGTCGCGCCCCAGGCGGTCGGTGCCGAGCCAGTGCGAGGCTGCGAGTTGCGGCGCAACGGCGAGGTGCCCCCAGTCGAGACTGTCGTAGGCATACGGGCTCAACGCCGGGCCGAGCAGCGCCGCCAGACCGATGAGCACTACCAGACCCGCGGCGCCGAGGGCCACCCGGTCCGCCTGCAGGCGCTGGCGGGCATCACTCCAGAGCCCACGCCCTGCCCCGGCGCCCGCCGCGGGCAAGTCATTCATGGCGCACGCGAGGATCCAGCCAGCCGTAGATCAGATCGGCGACCAGATTGAGGATCAGCAGCAGCGCGCCGTAAACGGTGACCATCCCCATGACGAGCGTGTAATCGCGATCGATCGCGCCTTGTACCAGATACCGCCCGGTTCCCGGCAAGCCGAACACGGTTTCGATGACGAGCGAGCCCGTGACCACGAACGCCGTGGCCGGCCCGAGATAGCTCACCACCGGCAGCAGCGCCGGACGCAGGGCGTGACGCCACAGCACTCTCAATTCCCCTAACCCCCGCGCACGGGCGGTGCGTACGTAGTTGGCGCGTAGCACCTCAAGAAGGCTCGCGCGAGTAAGCCGCGCTACGTAGGCGACGACGGGTAGAGCGAGCGTCAGTACCGGTAGGATGAGATAGCGCGGAGCACCGGCCTCCCACCCCGCCACCGGCAACCATCGCAAGTACAAGCCGAACACCAGTGCGAACAGCGGGCCGGTCACGAAGCTCGGCAGCGCGATGCCCAACACGGCGAAACCCGTAACACCATAGTCGAGCGCCGTGTTGCGCCACCTGGCGGCGGCGACGCCCAGCGGAATTCCAACGAGCACAGCCAACACGACCGCGGCCAGTCCGAGTGTGACGCTCAGCGGCAGGCCTTGGCCGATCAGCTGTCTCACACTGTAATCGCGCTGCTTGAACGACGGCCCGAGATCCCCGTGCGCCAGCCCACGCAGGTAGCGCAGATACTGCGCGCCCACCGGCCGGTCGAGCCCGTACAGCCGGTCGAGGTTTGCCCTGATCCCGGCAGGCAGCGCCTGCTCCTGGTCGAACGGTCCTCCGGGCGCTAATCGAACGACGAAGAACGACGCGGTGACGATGATGAACAGCGTGACGAGGATTCCGGCGATGCGACGAGCCGCGTAGCTGAGCATCGAGCGACTTTAACGCAGGCTGTGGTCGGATATCGCGCCAATGGGGCATCGGGACGTTGCGCGACGGGCGCAACAGTTCCTACACTTGCGCCCCTCCGGTCCGACTTCGTCCACGAGTACTGCGCCGATCCATGGAATCGACTCGTCCCATTCGCGCCCTGGTGCGCGGCCTCGATGCCCTGTCGATGCTGAACGTGCACAACGGCGCGACGGTCTCGGAGGTCGCCCAGCAGATCAGGCTCCCGCGCACGACGACGTACCGCATCCTCGAGACCCTCACACATGCCGGCTACGTCTATCGCGACCCCGTGGATGACCGCTACCGACTCACGATCATGGTTCACCGTCTTGCCGACGGCTTCGACGACGATGCCTGGGTCACGCAGATCGCGCGTCCCTGCATCGATGACCTCGGCAAGGAAGTGCAGTGGCCGGTGGCGGTCGCGTCGCTCTCCGGCACCCAGATGCTCGTCCGCGAGACTACAGATCATCGCAGCCCGCTCGCTGTGGAGCGTATCTCGGCGGGCACACGCCTGCCGCTACTTGTGACCGCGGTAGGTCGAGCCCACCTCGCCTTCTGCCCGCCCCAGCAACGCGAGTCCCTCCTCGAGATCCTGCGCCGCTCGACGAACGACGTCGACAAGCTGGCACAGAACCGGGCGGAGCTCGATAAGATTCTGGAGGACACACGCGCACGCGGCTATGCGAGCGCCGTGCACTCGCGACGTGTATCGGACGAGATCACCATGGCGGTGCCCGTGATGCTCGCGGATCGGGTCCTGGCCGCGGTGGTCATTCGCTTTGCGGAGCAGGCTGTGCCGCTGAAGCTGGCCGTCGAGCGCTTCGTACCGAAGCTGCGCGATACCGCTCGCAGAATCTACGAGACGTTTACCGAACAGCAGCGGAACTCACCGTATCAGCACCCGCGGGCCGCCTCGATGCGGTAGCCACCAGCTGCGCGGCTCACGGCGCTCGCCAGCCATGCGGCGCCTCCCGCTATACTGGCCGCTCACCGAGCTTCACCCGAGAGCGCCGCGTTAATGAAACGTATCCTGATCGGCATCAAGCGTGTCGTGGACTACAACGTACGGATCCGCGTGAAGCCCGACGGCAGCGGCGTGATCACCGACGGCGTGAAGATGAGCATCAACCCATTCGATGAGATCGCGCTGGAAGAGGCGCTGCGGATCAAGGAGCGTGGTGGTGCCGAGGAAGTCGTCGTGGCCACAGTAGGCCCCGCGGACTGCCAGCCGCAGCTGCGCACGGCGCTCGCGATGGGCGCGGATCGCGCCCTGCACGTGCAGGCTGACGGAATCATCGAGCCGCTGGTCGCCGCCCGCGCGCTGCTGAAGCTCGTCGAGCGCGAGCAGCCGCTGCTGGTCATCCTCGGCAAGCAGGCGATCGACGATGACAACAGCCAGACCGGCCAGATGCTGGCCGCGCTGTGGAATCGGCCCCAGGCGACCTTCGCTTCGAAGGTGGAGCTCATCGCGGGTGAGGGCGGGCAGAAGGCGCGCGTGACGCGCGAGGTGGATGCGGGTCTGGAGACCATCGAGGTGGATCTCCCCGCCGTGATCACGACCGATCTGCGCTTGAACGAGCCCCGCTACGTGAAGCTGCCGGACATCATGAAGGCGAAGAAAAAGCCGCTCGAGGCGCTGAGCCTGGGCGCTCTCGGCGTCGAGCAGCAACAGCGCCTCAAGCTCGTGCGCTTCGAGGCACCCCCTCAGAGACAGAAGGGGGTTCGAGTGAAGGATGCCGCCGAGCTGGTCGATGCGCTTAAAAAGAAGGGACTGCTGTAGCATGCCCAAGGTCTTAATCGTCGCCGAGCACGACGGCGCCAAGCTCAATCCCAGCATTGCCAAGTGCGTCGCTTGTGCGCGCGGCATCGCGGCGGCCGAAATCACGGTTGTCGTTTGCGCCGCGGATGCCTCCGCGGTTGCCTCGCAGGCGGCGCAGCTTGCCGGGGTCACGCGCGTGCTAGCGATCGAACACGCTGCCTATACGCACCAGCTATCCGCTGTGTTGGCGCCGCAGATCGTTGCGCTCGCCGGCCCGTTCACTCACGTGCTCGGGCCATCTACAACCTTTGGAAAGGATGTGATGCCGCGGATCGCCGCGCTGCTGGGCACAGCGCAGGTGAGCGACATCATGGCCGTCGAGAGCCCCACGCGTTTCCGCCGTCCGATTTACGCCGGCAACGTCATCTTGACCGTCGAAGTGGATGCCGACAGCAAGATTGTCGGCACAGTGCGCATCGCATCGTTCGAGGGCGTCGCCGGGGGCGGCTCCGCTCCCATCGAGAAGGCGTCGTTGAGCGCAGAGCTGCCGTCGCACACGCGTTTCATCTCCGTCTCGGCAGCCAAGAGCGACCGGCCCGACCTGCAAACGGCGGCACGCGTGGTTTCCGGTGGCCGCGCGTTGGGAAGCGCCGATGCTTTCAAGATCCTGTATAGCCTCGCCGACAAGCTGGGTGCGGCCGTGGGCGCCTCGCGAGCAGCCGTCGACGCCGGCTTCGCTCCCAACGAGCTGCAAGTCGGGCAAACGGGGAAGATCATCGCGCCGGAGCTCTACGTCGCGATCGGTATCTCCGGAGCCATCCAGCATCTGACCGGCATCAAGGATGCGCGCACGATCGTCGCAATCAACAAGGATGGCGAGGCGCCGATCTTCGAGGTCGCGGACATCGGGCTGGTCGGCGACCTCTTCCAGATCGTTCCGGAGCTGGAGAAGCTGCTATAGGTGCTCGGGCGCCACGCGCACGAGCGCCCTGCCGAAGCTCTCGCCCTGCAACAAGCGGCAAAACGCCTCGGGGGCGCTCGCGAGCCCCTCCGTGATCTCCTGCCTGTAGTGGAACTGCCCCGAGCGAATCCAACCGCCGACCACGTTCACCAGCTCCGGCAGACGATGCAGGTGATCGTCAACTACGAGCCCCCTCACTGTCGCGCGCGCAGCGACGAGCGGCCCGAGGAATGAGCCTGGCGGCACCGGGTCGGAGTCGTATCCCTCGGTCGCGCCGCACAGGACCACACGCGCGTGCAGTGCTAGCTGACTCACTACCGTGGTGAGCACATGGCCGCCGACACTGTCGACGTTCACATGCACTCCGTCCGGACAGACGCGCCGCAGGTGTGAGGCCAGATCCCCGCTTCGATAGTTGATGCAAGCCGCGTAGCCGAGTTCGCGCAGCGCGTATTCGCATTTGTCCTCGGAATCGGCGATGCCGACGGCGCGTGCGCCAATCAGTCGCGCGCTCTGCCCCGCTGTGCAGCCGACTGGTCCGGTAGCGGCCGTCACCACCACCGTCTGCCCGGGCTTCGGCTCGCCGAGATACACCAGCCCCACGTAACCGGTGAGTCCGGGCGCTCCAAGCACCCCGAGAGCCGTGGAAATCGGCGCGTTGCCGGGATCGAGCTTGCGCACGCCCTGGCCGCTGGAGAGCGCGAATTGCTGCCAGCCGTTGCGCACCACGATGTATTCCCCGGGACGATGGTCCGGATGGCGCGACTCGAGCACCTGCGCCACCGTTTCGCCCGCCATCACGTCACCCGGGTTCAGCCGCTGCGAGGGCAACGCTGCGCCGTGCGCGACCCAGCCGTACAAGCGGTCGAGCGACAGATAGATGGTGCGTGAGAGGAACTGCCCTGGGCCCGGCGTAGGTACAGCCGTCGTGTCCGCGCGGAAGTCCTCCGGCCCGAGGACTTCACCATGCCGGAGAGTGACCACGATGCGGTGATTGCGATCGCCAGCGTCGTGCATGGCGCACCCCCGGCTAGTATCGCGCGCCCGCTCGATTTCGTGCGTGGTTTTGCGCGTGCGCTTAGGTCTCGGTCGATTCCGTGGTCCTCAGCCCAGTTGGCCCAGGACGTGCTCCGCTGCGGAGACCTTGAACTGCCCGGGCGCCTCGATGTTCACGTGCTTGGCGATCCCGTCCTGCACAATGATCGCGAAGCGTTGCCCGCGCGTGCCCATTCCGAAGCCGCGCGCGTCGAGCTCCAGACCCAGCGCTTTGGCGTACTCGCCATTGCCGTCCGCCAACATGAGGATCTTGTCGCCGACGCCCGCGGACTTGCCCCACGCGTTCATCACGAACACGTCGTTCACCGCCATGCAGGCGATCGTATCCACACCCTTGGCGCGGATCTGATCGGCGAGCTGCACGAAGCCCGGCAGATGCTTGGCATCGCAGGTCGGAGTGAACGCGCCCGGCACCGAGAACAGCACCACTTTCTTGCCCTTGAAGAGCTCCTGGGCCGGGACGTCCTTGGGACCGTCTTTGGTCATCGTCTTGAGCGTGCCCGCGGGCATGCGCTCGCCCGCCTTGATAGCCATGTCTTGGGTCTCCTTCTATGCGGCAGGGACGTGCTCTCAAGCCTGCTTGGCGTGCAGGCTCCAGAGATTGGCGAGGCGCTCGAGAGCCGCATCGCCCTTGACCGAGTGGAACGCCTTCACCGCCTCGTCCTTGTGTCCGGCCTTGAGCTGCGCGATGCCAAGCAGCAGCCGCGCCTCGGGCTCGCTGCGCACGCCGCCCTTGCTCAGCCCCTTCGACAGCGCCTCAGCGGCCTTGTCGTACTGCTGGTAGCCGAGATAAGCGAGACCGAGGGCGACGTCCTTATCGCCGGTCTTGGCCGCCTCGGCGTCCTTCTCCACTCTGGGGAGCGAGGCGAGATCCGCCGCCGCCGCCTTCTTGGCGGAGGCCAACAGCCGTTTGTTCTTGTCCTGGCTGCGTTGATCGGCGAATACGTTCTTCTCGAACGCCTTCTCGAGAATGTGCTGCGCCTCGCCGGGGGAACCCTGCTCGATGGCGAGCGAGGCCATCTCCGTATAGTCGTCGGGACGCTTCAGCACGTCGACCTCGGACATGAGCCTGAAGGTCTGCAGCAGCGTCTTGTCGTTCTGCGAGGGCTGCTGGAACAGCGTGTACAGCAGCTCCTGCCAGTATTCGGTCTTCGGGTAGTACGCCACCAGCTTCTCGAGCGCGCGCGTCGTGCAGTCCGCGTCTTCCAGCTTGACGCAGGCGCTCAGCAGCAGCTGCAAGGCCTCGTTCTTGGGCGTCTGACCCTTCTTCACCTGGCTGTCCACCACGCCTTCCTCGAACTTCAGGGTGCCCTTCCAGTCACCCTTGAGGTAGTACGCCTGGCCCACGAGCGTGTACATCTCGTCATCGGCGTAGCCCGCCTTGATGGCGCGGGTGCCGAACTCGATCGCTTTATCGTAGTTCTTCAGCCGATAGTTGAGCTGCGCGACGGCCTTCACCCGCGGGGGGATCTCCGACTCGCTCAAGAAACCATCGTTGATCTGCGCCTCGATCGCCTTCACGGCGTTCGGCTCGTCCTTCGTGGCGTAGTAGGCGGCGCCCGCCAGCATGTTGATGACGTGCTCGTCGTACGGGGTCTTCTTCGGATTGCCCTCCGCCTCCTTGAGCTTCGCGAGAGCCTCGGAATACTTCTTCGCGTTCAAGGCGTCCTGCGCCGCCTTCAACGTCTTGGCGAGCTCCTTGCTGACCTTCTTTTCCTCGGCGGCGAATGCGGGCTTGCCGGGCACGAGCCCCGCGGCACCCACGACTGCGGCGCTTACAATGAGCGCCGCCACCAGGCTGGATCTGACCTTCATCATGTGGTTTGGCATCTCTTGCGGCCTAGTCTTTGAATTCGGATGTGTTCACGAACCCGATCTTCTTCATCCGGTTGCGCTGCGCCGCGGCCAGCACCTTCGCCACGAAGTCGTACTTCACACGCCGATCGGGGCGCAGGTGGATCTCCGGCTGCGGGTCTTTAGCCGCATCGGTGTGGAAGTAGCTCTCGAGCTGCTGCAGGCTCGCCACGACGGTGCCATTCCACACCACCGTACCGTCGAAATCGATTTCCAGGTCGATGACCTCCGGACGCTGATCGGGCGGCGGCGGATTGTTCGCCTGCGGCATGTCGAGCTTCACCGCGTGGGTCATCACGGGAAGCGTCACGATCAGCGTGACCAGCAACACGAGCATGACGTCGATCAGCGGCGTCGTGTTGATGTCGCAAAAGGTGGCGCCAGAGGCGGTTCCGACACTCATTGACATGGGACTGGTCTCCTTTAATACCTGGAGCCGCGCACGCCGCGATCGGGCTCGGTGAGGAACCCCACCTTGACGATGCCGCCGCGCTGGATCATGTAGATGACGCGGCCCACCGCCTCGAAACGCGTCTCCTTATCCGCACGGATGTGGATCTCCGGCTGGGGTTTCTGCACGGCGGCCTGCTTCACGAGCGCCAGCAGGTCCTCGCGGCTCGCCACGCTTTTGTTTTTCCAGTACACCTTGCCGTCGCGGTCCACCGCCACCGTGATGTTCTCGGGCTTGGTCTGCGTGGGGATGTTGACGGCCTTCGGCAGGGCGACGTTCACGGTCTTGGTGATCACCGGAATCGTGATGAGAAAGATGATGAGCAGCACGAGCATCACGTCCACGAGCGGAGTCGTGTTGATCGTCGCCATGACGCTCGGCTCCTCGCCTCCCGAGACCGGTCCGACACCCATCGCCATATTCGCCTTCCTCTCGTTACTTGCGCAGCGCCGCTGCCGGCGCTGCCGCCGGGCGGGCTCCGCCCATCTCATTGCTGCCGATGCGGGCGCCGCTGACGAGATAGGCATGCAGGTCGCTCGCGAAGTTCCGCAG
>Ga0066679_10001130_pt1 | contig 10365 bp, 7 predicted proteins | sample GraSoiAngelo_128_FD_62298 | JGI IMG/M metagenome (GOLD analysis project Ga0066679, IMG submission 62298) | Grasslands soil microbial communities from the Angelo Coastal Reserve, California, USA - 14_0927_12_20cm | ecosystem: Environmental > Terrestrial > Soil > Grasslands | place: USA... | reverse complement strand
CCGAAAACCTCGTCCACATCTCCGACGCCTTCGACCTCGGCCACCGGCACCCCGGCGCGCCGGTAGTGGTCGAGCACGGGCGCGGTGCGCGCGTGGTACTCGTGCATGCGCTCCATGATCGCCTCGCGCGTGTCGTCCTCCCGTCCTTCGACCTGGGCGCGATGCAAGAGGCGGTCGACGAGCTGCAGCTCTGGGACGTCGAGGGCGACCACGAAGTCGACCTTGCGGCCGAGCTCCGCCAGCATGCGGTCGAGCGCCTTGGCCTGCTCGGTCGTCCTGGGGAAGCCGTCAAGAAGCACGCTCTCGGCCGGGTCGGTGCGGCCGAGGCGGCTCTCGACGATGCGGTCGATCAGATCGTCGGGGACGAGGTCGCCGGCGGCCATGATGCGCCCGGCCTCCTTGCCGACCTCGCTCCCGTGGGCCACCTCGGAACGCAGGATCTCGCCCGTCGACAGGTGCGACATGTCGAACTCGCGCTCGACCCGAGACGCCTGAGTACCCTTGCCACTTCCTGGTGGGCCGAAGATCAATCCGATCATTGAGGCTCGCGCCGTTCGGGGATCCCGATGCGGAACCGGCGCTGCCACCATCGCCTGGCCTCTTCGGCGAGCAGGGCGTGGATCGCAGGGTGCGGCCCCGCGGCCTGGCCCGCCTCTCCGGCCGCCAGCCAGCGCCTGGTGATCTCCACGTAGAGGTCCGCCTCCGTCCAGCCTGGCATCTGCTCCACCACCTTGTGCCGGCGGATCGCCTTGGCGATCGGAAGGTAGACGTTGTCGTACCAGCTCGCCACCGCCTCCGGGAGCGACACCTGACGGCCGCGCTCGAGTCCGAGGAAGTACTGATGGCCGAGGATGTGCTTGAAGATCTCGTCGTAGCGCCCGAGCCGGCTGCATTCGAGCCTTGCCTCCGGCCGCAGCCGGTGGAGCTGGGTCGCATCCAGGAACTGCGCGTACTCGGCTGCTCTCAGCAGGTCCTCGGGATCGACGTTCGTGCCGAGCGGAGCCCTCGTCTGGACGTCGATGATGCGGGCATTGATGGTGTCGCGGCCGAGGCTGCGGGCGACCGAGACGCGATGGTGCCCGTCGATGACGTAGTAGCCGTCGCCGACGCGATAGACGTCGATCGGCGGCAGCTCATCGCCCTCGGTCATGGCCGTGTACACGCGCGTCCAGCGGTCGCGCAGGCGCCGCGTGGCAGGGAGGAAACCTGAGTCGAAGTCGTTGGCCTTGGCCGGGGACGCGGCCGAGCCCACGACCTTGGCGATCGGGATCTCCTGCTCACCCCCGAACGACCGGCCCTCGGCGCCGGCGGCGTCGAGCACCGTCTCCAGCTCGACGAGCCCTTGCGCGCGGCCGGTCAGGGTGTTGCGGACCGACCTCCAGAACGCGCGCGAGCGCGCTGAATCGAAGTCCTCACCGGCACGTATCCGTTCCACACGCTAGAGCGCTAGATCAGGGCTTGTTCGGTCTGGGCGTCGAAGAGATGCAGTGTGCGCGTGTCGAGGCCGAGACGAACCGTGTCGCCCGGCTCGACCTTCATCTTCGGGTCGACACGAGCGGTCACGGTGTCGCCGCCGACCTGCCCGTACAGGAACTGGTCGGAACCGAGGCGCTCGACGACGTCCACCTTCATCTCGAGCGCGCCCGTCTGATCCGAGATGCGGTCGGTCACGCTCTCCGGCCGGAATCCGAGCGTGCCCTTGCCCGCGGGCACCGACTTGGGCAGCTTGACCTCGAAGCCCGATGCCTTGGCGGTGCTGTCGGAGGTGGTGACCGGCACGAAGTTCATGGTCGGGCTGCCGATGAAGCCGGCGACGAAGAGGTTGGCGGGGTGGTCGTAGATATCGCCGGGCGTCCCGACCTGCTGGAGGATGCCCGCGTTCATGATCGCGATGCGGTCGCCCATGGTCATGGCCTCGACCTGGTCGTGCGTGACGTAGATGAACGTGGTCTCGAGGTCGCGGTGCAGCTTCTGCAGCTCGATGCGGGTCTGCCCGCGCAGCTTGGCGTCGAGGTTGGAGAGCGGCTCGTCGAGCAGGAACACCTTCGGGCTGCGCACGATCGCGCGGCCGAGGGCGACGCGCTGGCGCTGGCCGCCTGAGAGCGCTCTCGGCTTGCGCTTCAGGAAGTTGTCGAGACCGAGGATGCGCGAGGCGTTCTTCACGCGTTTGTCGATATCAGCCTTCGGCATGTGCTGCATCTGCAGCGGGAAGGCCATGTTGTCGTACACGCTCATGTGCGGGTAGAGCGCGTAAGACTGGAACACCATGGCGATGTCGCGGTCCTTGGCCGCGACGTTGTTGACGACACGATCCCCGATGCGGATCTGGCCTTCGGTGATCGCTTCCAGGCCCGCGAGCATCCGCAGCGCGGTCGACTTGCCGCAGCCGGAAGGCCCGACGAGGACCATGAACTCCTTGTCCTTGATCTCGACGTTGAAGTCCTTCACCACCGTCACATCGGCGGTGTAGCGCTTGACGACATGGTCGTAAGTGACTGATGCCATTTCCCTATTTACCCCTTCACAGATCCGGCCAGGATGCCGCGCACGAAATAGCGCTGGAGGCTGAGGAACACGACGATCGGAATGACCATCGAGAAGAACGCCGCTGACGTGAGCAGCTGGTAGTTCTGGCCGAGCGAGTTGGTGAGGTCGGCCAGGTTGACAGTCAGCGGCGCGACGTCCGGTGAGCCGCCGACATAGATGAGGGCCACGAGCACGTCATTCCACACCCACAGGAACTGGAAGATGATGAGGGACGCGAGCGCGGGAACTGAAAGCGGAAGGATGATTCGGAAGAACACCGTCAATGTGCCTGCACCGTCGATCTCGGCCGACTCGAACAGGTCGCTTGGAAGCGCCCGGAAGAAGTTGGCCAGCAGATAGGTCGAGAAAGGAAGGCCGTAGCCGGCATGCGCCAGCCACAGACCGAGCCATGGTGGCAGCCCGACTTCCGTCAGCTTGTCCGGGACGATCCCGTGCTGAACGAAAAAGCTGAGGACGGGCACGAACGTCAGCTGAAGAGGGACCGCAAGCAAACCGACGAAGGCCAGGAAGATCCAGTCGCGAGCCGGGAACTTCATCCACGCGAAGGCATAGGCGGCGAAGGCAGCGACCGCCACCGGGATCACGGTCGACGGGATGGACACCATGAAGCTGTTGAAGATCGCGGTGCCCAGGTTGCTCTGGTCGAGCATGTCGCGATAGTTCTGCAGGGTGAACTGGAATGGAGGCGAGAACGCGGTCCACCACCCGGTGTTCAGGATGGCGACTGCCGGGCGGAAGCTGCTGACGAGGAGCCCGACCGTGGGCACGATCCAGACGATCGTCAGGCCGATGACGGCGACGTGGAGGATGACGCGCGAGAACCTCTGCGCGATCCACTGCGGCGACCAGACCGCCGCTGTCGACTCCGGACGGGCCGCGGTTGCAACGCTCATCGCCTGGCCTCCACAGCCCTGAATTGCCTCAGGTTGAAAATCAGCACTGGGATCACGGCGATGAGCAAGATGATTGCCACCGCGCTCGCCGCCGCATTGTTGTGTGAGAGATACAGCAGGTTGAACATCCTGAGCGCGAGCACGTCGGTGTTGTAGTTGCCGTTGGTCATGACGTAGACCTCGCCGAAGATCTTGAGCGCGAAGATCACAAGCGTCGTGCCGACGACCACGATGGTGGGCATCATCAAAGGAAAGATCACCCGGCGGAAGATGGTGAGCTCGCCGGCGCCGTCGACGCGGGCGGCCTCGAGCAGCTCACCGGGGATGCCCTTGAGCGCAGCCGACAGGATGACCATCGAGAAGCCGACGATGCCCCACGTCGCCGCCGTGACGACGGCGAGGTTGTCGAGGATGCCGATGCCATTCGGCCACTGATCTTGCAGCCAGGCCACCGGCTCGTGATGGAAGAAGGTGACGAAGGCGTTGAGGGTTCCGGTCTGGGACGCTCCGGCGGGCTGGTACCAGTACATGAACTTCCAGATCACGCCTAGCGCCACCGACGAGATGGCCATGGGCATGAAGATCAGCGTCTTGACCAGGGTCTCGTAACCCACGCGGTCGAACAGCACGGCCAGCGCGAGACCGAACGCCAGCACGAAAAGGGTGTAGAAGATCAGCCAGATCAAGACGTTGTTCCGGATTGCGATCCACGAGCCGCCGCTGGGGAAGTCCGCGAGCTGGGTCGCGTAGTTCTGCAGTCCCACGAAGTTTCCGTGGTTGTCCTGCACGCTCTGGATCACTGTGGCGATCGCCGGCAGCAGCAAGATGCCGCCGACGATGACGAGTGCAGGTCCGACCCAAAGCCAGGGTCGGACCTGCGGGCGATTCTCGTCAGGTAGGCGCCGGATGAGGTACTCGCCGCCCACGATGTAAGCGACGAGCACCGCCGGAACCCCGATGATGACGACCAGGAGCGTCGGGATGTCTTGCAGCAGGATGCTGAAGTCCACGCCCTCTATCTCCTAGTCGATCACGACTTGTATGCGGACGCTTGCACGGTGTCGAGGCTCTTGAGGATCGAATCGAGCTTCGACTGGTTCTGGATGAAGTCGAGGAGGCCCTTCCACGCCGCTGAACGCATGTCCGCCGGCATGTTGTCGGTGGCGTCGTACTTGGCGATCTGGGTGTTGACGATGATCTGCGCCGACTCCTTGGACAGGACGTCCGGGTAGTCGTTCAGGTTGACCTGCTTGTTGACGGCCAGCTTGCCGCCGCGCTTGACCCAGATGGCCTGGGCGTCGGCCGTGGTGAGGTACTTGATGAGCTGCTTCGCCTGGGAGGTCTCATGGAACATCGACCACGAGTCACCGGCAACTACGTGGGCGCCGGTGAACTGGCTGCTCAGATCGGGAAGTGGGAAGAAGTTGAAGTCGGTGCCCGCCTGCAGGGCGGGGTTGGCGCTGGTGAAGAAGCTCGTGATGAACGAAGCCTGGTTCAGCATGTAGCACTTCGGCGGGCTCGCGAACATGGGCGTGCCGACGGCGCCGAAGTCGGTGGCCAGGACGTACTGGCTGCCGCCATAGACGTTGGCGTCGTTCGGTCCAAGAATCTGGCCGAAGGTCTGCCACGCCTGCTTGATCTCAGGCGAGGTCCACTTCTGGGTGCCGGCCACCCACTTGTCGTAGACGTCAGGACCTGATTGGCTGAGGACGATCTCCTTCAGCCAGTCGCTTGCCGGCCAGCCGGAAGCCGACCCGCTGTTGACCGTGATGCACCAGGGAGTGGTGCCTGCGCCCTTGATTGTGGTCTGCAGGGCCTGCAGCGAGTCCCAGCTGTTGGGGACGTTGTAACCCTTGGCCGAGAAGTTCTTCGGGTCATACCAGATGAGGCCCTTGACCGCGGCCCACGAGAAGATCTGGTACAGCTTGCCGTCGTGGAGCGGCTCACCGAGGTCGACCCACGTCTTCGCGGTGCTCTGTTGAAGCGCGTTCACGTCCACCGCGTCGTTGAGCGCCACGACCTTGCCCTGCTTGGCGAACTGCGTCAGAAGCTGCGGGCTTGGCGCTGCGGCAAGATCCGGCGGGTTGCCGGCGGCCACGCGCGACGTGAGGATGGCGTCCTCGTCACGCGTCGACTCATATGAGATCTTGATCCCGGTCGAGTCTGTGAACGGCTTGACCACGGCCATGAAAGCGGCTTGCTCCTGACCGGTCCAGACCGCGATCACCTTGACCGAGCCGGCACTCTGGGTTCCGCCTGTGCCGCACGCAACCGCGGCAAATATGGCCGCCAGAGCGACGACCACTGCGCGAATGAGACTCGAAGATCGCATGCTTTAGATCCCCCACGTATGGAAGGCCGAACACCTTCCCATAAACAAAATCGAATCCGAGCCAACGACCATTCTATGTACCTCCCTGTATTTGGCAAGCGCGCGCACTCGGCGCGCGCGGGTCAGATCCCAACTACGAACCCTGGCTCGCCACCTCCTTTGGACGAGAGGTGGAACCGCGAACCACCAGGCTGGTGCCGAGCGGCGGCGGCGAGGTCACGGCCTTGCCCTGCAGCCGCTGGATCAAAAGATGCGCGGCGAGCCGGCCTTTCTCGACGATCGGCTGTCGCACCGTGGTCAGCGGCGGGCTGGTCCATGCGGCCATCGGCAGGTCGTCGTAGCCGACCACCGACAGGTCGTCGGGCACGCGCATGCCCGCGGCTTCGGCCGCGCCAAGAACGCCAATCGCGGCCATGTCGCTCATGGCGAGGATCGCGGTCGGGCGTCGCCTGCCCTTGGGAAACGACTCGAACGCCCGCGCCCCCGCCGGCATCGTCGCTCCGGCGGTCACCTGGTACGGAATCGGGGCATCGAATCCGGCGAGCGCGGCCTTGTAGCCCGCGAGGCGCCGCGCCGAGGTCGGGGTCGGGCCGGCCTGCGCGCGCGTCGGCGGCAGCAGGATCATGGCGAGCTGCCGGTGGCCGAGGTCGAGGAGGTGGCGCGCCGCCGCCTCCGCCCCGCCGGCGTCGTCCACGTTGACCGCGGGGTGTTCGGCCGATCCCTCGGAGTCGATCAGCACGGTCGGGATGCCGATCCTCGCCAGGGTCGCGAGCGCTTCGTCGTCCGGGCTGAGGCCGAGGCTGATGAAGCCGTCGACCGACGCCTGTCGGATGGCGCCTTCCAGCGAACCGGCGAGCGGCGGTACGAGAAGAAGCGTGAGGTCGTGCTCCTCGACCAGCTCGCCCAGGCCCTGGAACAGCTCGCTCAAGAACTGGTTCGCGAACACGGTCGACAATCGCTGGGGGATGAGCACGCCGATGGTGCCGCTGCGGCGGAGGGACAGCGCCCGGGCGGCCGGGTGCGGGGTATAGCCCAGCTCGTGGGCGACCTGGAGCACACGCTCGAGCGTCGCCTGGCCGAGCTTCTCCGGGTTGTTGAAAGCGAAGGAGACGGCGGTCTTCGACACGCCCGCGGCGCCGGCCACGTCAGCGATGGTGACCCGCATCACCGTCCCACCAGCGGGGGAACGACTGTGGCTCCATCCTCACCCCACTACTTAAACCGCTTTAGTAAAGCGGTTTAGGGCCGAAGTTATACCGAACCCCATGGCGCTGTCAAGTCCGGCGTTCGGCAGTACTCTGCGCAAAATTCCGCACGTTTGGCGTCAAACGTGCGCGTCCGGGCGCTCGGTAACGCCTCTTTGGCGTGCGAGATCTAGGGGTCCCAGCTTTTCCTAGGAGGAAGCCTTGGGCGTTTCCGTGATTGGGCGTACGAGTGCCGGATCAACCTTTGGACGCCGGTCGAAGGTCAGCAGGCCGTTCTGCTCTTCCTCTATATCGGTCAGCTGCGTGTAGCAGAAACCTTCCACAGGTCCCGGCTGCATCAGCGCCTCCACCATCTCCCGGTACGTTTCGAGCAGCTCGTTCGCGCCCGCCGCCTTCGTGTACCCGAACGCTCCACCCTCGAGCGCGACGCCGCCGAACTCGCTGACCACGACCGGCTCGCCGCGATATGCGTAGCCCTCCAGGTAGGGCGGCTGCTCGCGGGCGCCCGCCTCGATCGCGGACTCGAGATTCGAATAACGCCGGCTCAGGACATCGGCGGCCGCGTAGTCGTGCAGCGTGCACAGATCGCTGGTCGCGTGCTGCCAGCCGTCGTTCGACATCACCAGCCGCTCGCCGTCGAGCTCGCTTGTGAGCGCGCGAAGACGCATCAGGTAATCAGCCAACTTGACAGGCTGGAGGTCCTTCAGGCCCATCGTCTCGTTGACCGGGACCCAGGCCACGATCGAAGGATGGCCGCGATCGCGCACCACGCGCTCTCGCCATTCGGCCTCCAAACGCGCACACGCCTCGGGTGAGGAGGCGTGGAAGCACGGCATCTCGGCCCACACCAGAAAACCGAGCGTGTCGGCCCAGTAGAGCCATCGCGGGTCTTCGACCTTCTGATGCTTGCGCGCGCCGTTGAAGCCCATGGCCTTGGCCACCTCGATGTCGCGGCGGAGGGCGCCGTCGGACGCGGCCGTGAGCAGCCCCCCAGGAAAGTACCCCTGGTCGAGGACCAGGCGCTGCACGTAGGGCTCGCCATTCAGGAGGAAGCGGCCGCCCTTCGCCTCGACCTTCCGCAGCCCGAAATAGCTCGAGACGTGGTCTTTTTCGGAGCTCACCTCGAGTCCGTATAGGTGGGGACGCTCCGGGGTCCACGGGCGAACCTCCGTCAGGGCGATGCGTCCGGCGTCCGCGTCTCCCGACCACCGTCCGGCGGGCCGGCCGTCGAGCGTGGCGACCACCTGTTTACGGCCTCCGCCCACGATCTCGAATTCGACCGCGCCCGCATCGAGGTTCGGCTGGATGCGCATCGACTCGATGCCGCCATGGTGCATCGGCTCGAGCCAGACGGTCTGCCAGATGCCGGTGGTGGGCGTGTAGAACCAGGGGGCCCCCATTCCCTCCGTGCGCTGCTTGCCGCGCGGGATCGATTTGTCGCCGACCGGGTCCTCGGCGCGGACGACCAGCTCGTTGTCCTGGTCGCGCACGAACGGTGCAACGTCGAAGGAGAACGCCGTGTGGCCGCCCTCGTGACGCCCCACCTCCTCCCCATTCACCCACACGGTGGCGCGGTGGTCGACGGCGCCGAAATGAAGCATCAGCCGAGGCGAACCGAAGGCGTTGAAGCGCCGGCGGTACCAGACCACATCGGTCTCTTCCCAGTCGCCGATGCCCGACAGCCGGGACTGCGGAGCGAACGGAACCACGATGCTGCGGTCGAATCTCCGCGCCGGCCCAACCCCGAAATCCCACTCCCCGTTCAGGTTCATCCAATCCCGGCGACGAAGCGACGGCCGTGGATATTCGGGACGAGGGGCCGTTTTCAGAGACCTATGATGCGGAGGATGCATCCGCCGCCCCAGACGGCGTCCGGCCTCGCCGCGGTGCTTCGCGGCGTGGTCGCCGACATGCAGCACGCCTCAGGCGCCGACATCGTCTCCATCTTCCTTTATGAAGAGGAGACCCGGAAGTACTACGCACCCTTTGCCACCGGGCAGCCACAGGAGAGCCTGCTCGACTCACTCGCCGACATGAGCCAGCAGCTCGACCGCTACCTCGCCGACCAGCGCCAGGGCAAGGTGCCCGACGAGCTGGGGGTCCATCACTACGGATCGACGGTCTTGCTGACCGTCACGCGCCAGAAGCTGGTCGCGCGTGACGCCCCGACCGAGATCGACAGCACGTTCATACGCCGCTACCAGGTCCAGGCCACCATCGGGCTCCCGCTGATGTCAAAAGACCGGCTGCTCGGCCTCGTCTACCTCAACTACCGCACCCGCGAGCGCGTCCCCGACTCAGCGCAGCTCGAGGAGCTGGAACGACGCGCCAACGCCGCGGCGCAGGCGGTCCAGGCGGTCCTCGCCGAGTCGGAGCGGGCCGCGCTCGACGGGCTGGGCCGGTTGACGGCGCTGCTGACCGCACCCATCGGGGACCCCAAGACCGATGCCAAGGAGCTGCGCCGCCTCCTGTCGATCGCGCTCGCCGACCTCCTGCTGGCGAGTGACTTCGACGCCGCCGCGATCTATCAGTTCGCATCCCAGCGGACGAGCCTCGAGCTGGTCACGGCGCACGCGCCCGTGGCCGCCCCGCCGCGCATCGATCGGCACGATCCCGCGGCCACATGGACATCGGTGCTGAACGAAGCGGTCGCCGCCGGCACCGCCGCCGCGGAGCTGCATGTGGTCGCGACCTTTCCGCTCGGCGACTCCGAGGCGCCGCATGGCTACCTGGTGGTGCTCAGCCGCGACCCGCTCGCCTCGGTGCGCCGGCCGCCCGCCACCGACGTCCTTCTGGCCGCCGCCGCCGACCTCATCGGCGCTTCGCTGGCGAGCCGGCTGCTCATCGCCGGACTCGAGCACAGCAACCGGTTGCTGGGCGCGCTCGGGAACATGACGACCGCGATGCTGCGGCCGGGCGCGGGCAAGCAAGAGGTCCTGAATGCGGTCGCAGCGCACCTGACCGACGCCTCAGTGCCCGAGTTCGATTTCAACTTTGCCACCGTGTACCTGCTCGACGAGCGGGCTGACGGCACCGCCGTCGTCCGCATGGCGGCGGGCGCGGCGACGACATCGACGATCGCCGCCACCGAGATGCTGAAGGACGGGGCGCACCCCGTAGCGAAGCGGGTACCCCGGTGGGCGCTCGAGGAAGAGCGCGAGCTCGCCCACAACGATGTGCTCGTGTACGTCGCGTGGAGCCGGCAGGCGGCGGTCGTGGGCGCACTCGCCGCCGGCGTCGAGTCGGACCGCGGCGACGTCATCAGCGGCAGCATTCCGGAGTCGGCCACGTGGACCGACATTCCGGTGGTCTGGAGCGACGGCGCGACCATGGCCCACGTGGCGGCCCTCCTCATCGGCGAGCCGAAAGGCCCCGACGACCGCCGGCC
>Ga0066679_10001129_pt1 | contig 10375 bp, 7 predicted proteins | sample GraSoiAngelo_128_FD_62298 | JGI IMG/M metagenome (GOLD analysis project Ga0066679, IMG submission 62298) | Grasslands soil microbial communities from the Angelo Coastal Reserve, California, USA - 14_0927_12_20cm | ecosystem: Environmental > Terrestrial > Soil > Grasslands | place: USA... | reverse complement strand
GCGCTCTGGCCCGGGCAGATCGGCGAGCCGAGGCAGCGGTCGCTGCGGCGGACGCCGCAGTTCGCGCTTCGGCCAGCCGCGCGCACGCAGGCCGGAGAGGAATCCGGGCAGCGCCTTGCGCAGATCGGGCGCGAGCCGATCGATGAGACCGAGCCGCAGCGCGCGCCTCGCATCGAGCCGCTCGCCGAGCAAGAGCCGCAGGCCGGCGCCGAGGCCGAGCAGCCGCGGCAGCCGCTGGGTCGCCCCGAAGAGGGGAATGAAGGCGTAGTCGCGCAGCTCGGGCATGTAGAAGTGCGTGTCGTAGCTGTCGCGCGCGATCCGGTAGTCGCAAGTCAGCGCCAGCTCCAGACCGCAGCCGTAGCAGTTGCCCTCGATGGCGGCGATGGTCGGCACCGGCGCGGCGGCGAGGCTCAGGTAGCAGCGCTGCAGCGCGTGTGCCCGCTCCATCGCGGCCTCTTCGCTGTGCGAGGAAGCGGCGAGCAGGAGCCCGACGCCGTTGATGAAGCTGCCGGGCTTCTTGCTCTGCACCACCACCGCGCGGGCGCCGGCCTCGAGGCCGGCCTCGAGCTCGCGCTCGAGCTCGAGCGCGACCGCGGGCGTGAAGACGTTGACCGAGGAGCCCCGGGTGTCGAGCGTCAGGTAGAGGATTCCGCCGCGCAGGGCCCCGGTGCAGCCCGCGGTCATTTCTGCTCGGTGAGAAAGAGCGCGAGCGACTCGACCGTCAGCTCGGCAGGGTCGTTGACGCTGGCGATCCACTCCGGCAGGAACACCGGCCTGCCGAGCTCCTTCTCCAAGAGCACGGTGAGCTCGACCACCTTGAGCGAGTCGAGGCCCAGGTCGGCGAGGATCGACGCCTGCGGCGTGATCCTCTTCCGCAGGCTCTTCGCCACCAGCGGCTCGAGCGCCGCGCGGACCGCGGGGAAGAGCTCGGGCTCGCGCTTGCGTGAACGTCGCGCGGTCATCGGGGTATCATTTGATACTCGGGCGGGGTGCGGGCCCTGTAAAGAATTTTCCACACTGATACCCTTGCACACATGAGCTCTTCCCAGCGGGCAGCGCGGGCGTTGTTCCTCGCCGCCACCGCGGCGCACGGGCTCGTCGTCGCCGGGCTCGCTCATGCCGAAGAGCATCATCGCGAGGATGTCTCCGAAACGGCCCAAGCCTGGAGAGCGGCAGGCGATCCGCTCGATGCCCTTGCCTTCGCTCTGACCCACGCGCACCAGCGTCCCTCGGGGCCCGCGGAGCGCAAACACTCGCACGGGCCGGGGCGTCATGGCTCGGGCAGCCTCTCGCACCTCGCCGTCGCACTCCACGCCGCCCCGCAGCTGCCGCAGCTGGAAAGGGCAGCTCCGCAACACAGGCCGCCCATCGCTGCCGTGGCGCCGCGGCGCGCGACGCTCCGGTATCTCATCGTCGAGCAGGCGCAGGGGCCGCCGCCCGGCTGTTGAAGCGCAGCGATCGCAGCCGGCTCATTCGTTCTCGGAGATACCGATGCACCCGATTTCGCGGGGGCGCTGCCATGCGCTCTTGCTCGCGTTCGCCATCCCATCGCTCGCGAGGGCGGAGGAGTTGGCGCTGCCCAGCGGCTTCGCGCCGCCGCGCCTGATCGAGCGCGTCGAGGCCCGCTATCCGGACGAGGCGCGCAGAGCGGGCTTGAGCGGCACGGTGCTCCTTCAACTGGTGGTCGACGTCGACGGCTCGGTCCGCGAGGCACAGGTCGCGCGCGGTGCGGGGCACGGATTCGATGAGGCCGCCCTCGAAGCTGCCCGCAAGCTTCGCTTCGAGCCGGCCCGGCAAGGCGGCGCACCCATTTCGGTGCAGCTCAACTACGAGATCCATTTCCTGCTCACGCCGGAGCTGCCGACGCTGCACGACGTGGCAAGGCCGGCCGGCTCGGCGCCGGAGGAGGCTGGCAAGCAGAAGTCTTCTCGCGGCCCTTTCGAAGTGACGGTCGAGGGCGAACGGCCTTTCACCGCCGCAAGCGCCCGCGTGGTGCGCGACCGCGACTTCCTCTTGCGGCCGCGGATCACGCCGGAGGACATCCTCCGGGTCGTCCCCGGTCTGGTGCTCGCGCAGCACCAGGGCGGGGGCAAGGCCGACCAGCTCTTCCTGCGCGGATTCGACGCCGACCACGGCACCGACGTGTCGGTCAACCTCGACGGCATTCCCGTCAACATGCCCTCGCACACGCATGGGCAAGGGTTCGCCGATCTGCACTTTCTCATTCCCGAAGCCATCGAGCGTATCGAGGTGGTGAAGGGCCCTTACGACGCGCAATACGGAGACTTCGACACCGCGGGCGCGGTCAACCTGGTCACGCGCGACGTCTTCGACCGATCACAACTGACCGTGCAAGGAGGAGTCTTCCCCACCGCACTCGCCGCGCACGACGTCGAAGGCGGCCCGCCGCGCGGCACGAGCTGGCGCGCCCTCGGCATTGCGGCGCCGGCAATGGAGAAGGTCCATCCCTGGTTCGCCGCCGAGGTCTCCGGCGCGCAGGGCCCCTTCCTGCACGGCGAGCGGCTGCAGCGCTACAACCTTTTCGCCAGCTCTTCGTTCGAGCTGTCGCCCAGGGCGCAGCTCTCGGTCTTGGGCCTGGCCTATGCCTCGAGCTGGATCGGTTCGGGACAGATCCCCTCGCGGCTGATCGAGCAGGGCTTTCTCGACCGCTACGGCGCCATCGACCCGAGCGAAGGAGGCGACACCCAGCGGCAGCAGCTCATCGTCTCGCTGCGCGCGCGGCCTGATGACAGCTCGTCGTTCACCGCGGCGGGCTCGGTCCTCCGCTACGGGCTGACCCTGTTCAACGACTTCAGCTTCCAGGCCAAGGATCCGGTGAACGGCGACGAGATCGAGCAGGACGATCAGCGCACGTCGATCTTCGCGAATTTGAAATACGAACGGCGGGATCTGGGATTTCTCAACAGCACTTTGGGGGTCCAGCTGCGGAGCGACGACGTCACCGCCTCCCTCTTCAAGGTCCACAAGCGTGCGCGCCTCGCCCGGTGCCTCGAGATCGAAAACCCCTGCGTACGCACCAACGATCGCCAGACAGACGCTGCCGCTTATCTGCAGGCGGACCTGCGTCCTCTGGCCTGGCTCCGCCTGGTGCTCGGCCTGCGCCACGACCTCTTCGAGTTCGACGTGCGATCGCTCAAGCCCGGCTTTGGCCTCGACGCGGAGCATCCCGATCCGCTGCCGCCGGCGGTGCAGCGCAGCATCACCAGCCCCAAGGCGAGCCTCGTGCTCACGCCGCTGCCGCAGCTCGACCTCTACTTCAATTACGGGCAGGGGTTTCACTCCAACGACGCGCGCAGCGCCGTGGAGACGGGAGGGAGCGGGGCGCTGCCGCGCGCCATCGGCTACGAGATCGGAGCTCGCACCCGGCTGCTCGACGAACGCCTCGACCTGGCCGCCGCGCTCTGGCGACTCGACCTCGCCAGCGAGCTGGTGTGGAGCGGCGACCAGGGAGGCACTTCGCCCTCCGACCCGACGCGGCGGCAAGGCATCGATCTGGAGGGACGCTATCGCATTCTCCCCTGGCTCTTCGCTGACCTCGACGTCTCGCTCGCCAATGCGCAGTACCGGCAGGACTTCGGCAACGGCCACGCCGTCGCGCTCGCGCCGCCGCGGATCATCACCGGCGGGCTGACGGCGCGGCATCCGTCCGGCGTCTCGGCGTCGCTGCGCGTGCGGCACATCGGCCCGCGGCCTGCGTCGCAGCTGGAGGCGAGCAGCCCGCTCGATCCGGCGAATCCTGCAGGGCCGCGCGTACCGACCTGTACGCCCGCCCTCGACGCGAACGATCCGGTGCAGTCACGCTGCTTCCTGGTCGCCGATGGATACACGATCTTCGATGCGGTGCTCGGCTACACCACGCCGCGCTGGTCGCTCTTCCTCATCGCCGAGAACCTCACCAACAGCGCCTATCGCGAGGCGCAGTTCGGCAACGTCTCGCAGGTCATCGCGCCGCCGGACGGCCGCACCGTCTCCTCGAAGGGTGCGCCGTGGACCCCGGAGGGGCATGCCGTGCAGGACATCCATTACACGCCGGGCAATCCGTTCGGCGCGCAGCTTGCGGCGACCCTCCACTTCTAGATGACCTACACTCGGCCCGGCCATGCAGATCTCCTCCGGCACGCTGGTCTACCGCTGGCGAAACGGCGCGCTCGAGGTGCTCATCGTCAAGCCCGGCGGCTTCGCTGCCAAGTACGGCTGGAGCATTCCCAAGGGGCTCGTCGAGCCGGGGGAGGACCTCGAGGCCGCCGCGCGCCGGGAGACGCGCGAGGAGACCGGAGTCGATCCCGATCAGCTCACGCCGCTCGGCCATGTGGACTACACGAAGTCGAAGAAGCGCATCCACTGCTTCTTCGGCCCCGCCCCCGCGCAGGAGCCGAAGAGCGAGCCCGACTTCGAAGTCGCCGAAGCGCGCTTCGTCCCGCTCGCGGATGCGCGGCGTCTCCTGCACCCGGACCAGCGGGCGTTCGTCGACATGCTCGCGGCGCGCGTCGGCCAGAAACCGTAGTTGCTCATCGCGTCGCGGCGTGCGAGGAAATGGCATGCCGCCCGGCCGCGTCGAGCACATCCACCTGGCGGGGCATGCCGGCGAAGCGATGCGCAGCATCGAGCGCGTCCGCGCTGTCGCCGGCATCGGCCTCGAGGGCGATCGCTACGCCGCCGGCCTCGGCCGCTTCTCGCAGAACCGCAAGCTGAGCCGCGCGCTGACGCTGATCGAGGGGGAAGTGCTCGATGCCCTGCGCGCCGAGTCCGGCGTCGATCTGCAGCCGGGCGAGTCGCGCCGCAATTTGACGACCCGAGGCATCGCGCTCAATCCGCTCGTCGGCCAGCGCTTCCGCATCGGCAGCGTGCTCTGCCAGGGGCTCGCGCTCTGCGAGCCCTGCGAGTATCTGATGGAGTTGATCGGAAAGCCGGTGCTCGATCCGCTCCTCCACCGCGGCGGGCTGCGGGCCGCGATCCTCGAAGGTGGAGAGATTCGCGTCGGCGACGAAGTCTGCCTGGCCTGAAAGAAGACTGAGGCCGGAGGGCGGGCGGCCGCCTGCAAATGTTCACAAAGGCCTCCTTGACAAGCATCGCGGCGGAGATCGACAAGGCCTCGTGAGCGAAAATCTCGACCTCGCGCAGCCGCGCGCCTCGGTCCCGCCCCGCCGGGCGCGCACCGCCGCCGACGGCTCCGCCCGCGCCGCGCAAGGCGAGCGCGAGATGCTCGAGGTCGGCGCGCTTCCCCCCGAGGCCGTTTTCACCCGCTTCGGAACGAGCGACAAGGGCCTCACGCCCGATCAAGTCGAAGAGCGGCTCGAGCGCGTCGGCCCCAACGAAGTCGAGCATGCGCGCCGGCTCGGCTTCTTCGGAGAGATCTTCCAGCGCTCGAAGAACCCGCTCGTCATCCAGCTGCTGGTCATCGCCGTCGTCTCGCTGGCGCTGGGCGACGTGCGCGCCGCAACGGTAGTCGGCGCGATGGTGATCCTCAGCGTCGCCCTCGGCTACGTGCAGGAGCGCCGCTCCAACAACGCCGTCGAGAAACTGCTCTCGATGATCAAGGCCACCTGCACGGCCATTCGCGGAGGCAAGGAGATCGAGCTCCCGCTGCGCGACCTGGTTCCCGGCGACCTGGTGGTGCTGGCGGCAGGCGACATCGTTCCTGCCGACCTTCGGCTGGTGGCCACCAAGGACTTCTACGTCAGCCAGGCCGCCCTCACCGGCGAGTCGATGCCCATCGAGAAGACGGCCGCTGCCGCCGACACCGCCGGCAAGAACGCCATCGATCTCCCCAACGCCTGCTTCCAGGGCTCGAACGTCCTCTCCGGCACTGCCCGAGGCGTCGTGGTGAACACCGGCGCGCGCACCTATTTCGGCGCCATCTCCGCCCGCCTCGCCGGCCAGCGCGTGCTCACCAGCTTCGATCGGGGCATCGAGAGCTTCACCTGGCTGATGATCCGCTTCATGGTGGTGATGGTGACGGTGGTCTTCTTCATCGTCGCTCTCACCAAGCACGACTGGGCCGGCGCGCTCCTCTTCGGACTCTCGGTGGCGGTGGGGCTCACGCCCGAGATGCTGCCGATGATCGTCACCGTCAATCTCTCCAAGGGCGCGATGGCGATGAGCAGGAAGCAGGTCATCGTCAAGCGACTCAACTCCATCCAGAACTTCGGCGCGATGGACGTGCTCTGCACCGACAAGACGGGCACCCTGACGCAGGATCGGATCGTCCTCGAGCGCTACGTCGACGTGACCAATCGCGAGTCGGACGACGTCCTTCGCTACGCTTACATGAATTCGTACTACCAGACCGGCCTGCGCAATCTGCTCGACCGCGCCATCCTCGCCCACACCGATCTCGACGTGGAGCGCAGCGCCCGCAAGGTGGACGAGATCCCTTTCGACTTCCAGCGCAAGCGCATGTCGGTGGTGATCGACTACCAGGGCGATCACGTCCTCATCTGCAAGGGAGCGGTGGAGGAGTTGTTCCGGGTCTGCACTCGCTACCAGGTCGACGACGACATCAACCCGCTCATCGACATGCTCAAGCAGGACCTGCTCGAGGAGTACGAGAACCTGAGCCGCGACGGCTACCGCGTCGTGGCCATCGCCTATCGCGAATTTCCACGCACCAAGGAAGTGTTCTCGACGGCGGACGAGACCGATCTCGTCCTGCTCGGCTACCTGGCCTTCTTCGACCCTCCCAAGGACTCGGCGATGGCCGCGCTCGAGGCGCTGCGCAAGAGCGGCGTCGCCACCAAGATCCTCACCGGCGACAACGCCCTCGTCACCCGGAAGGTGTGCCGCGACGTCGGCCTGGTCGTCGAGCAGGTGGTCACCGGCGATCAGCTGCGCGGGCTGGGCGAGGGCGAGCTCACCGACCTCGCCCGACGGGGGAACGTCTTTGCCCGCCTCACGCCCTCGCAGAAAGAGGACATCATCCGCGCCCTCCAGCGCGGCGGTCACGTGGTCGGCTTCCTCGGCGACGGAATCAACGACGCGCCGGCGATGAAGACGGCCGACGTCGGCATCTCCGTCGACACCGCCGTCGACGTCGCCAAGGAGTCAGCCGACATCATCCTGCTGAAAAAAAGCTTGCTGGTGCTCGAGGACGGAATCCTCGAGGGCAGACGGGTCTTCGGCAACATCACCAAGTACGTCAAGATGGGCGCGAGCTCGAACTTCGGAAACATGTTCTCGGTCGTCGGCGGCAGTTACTTTCTTCCCTTCCTGCCGATGGCGCCCATCCAGGTTCTCGTCAACAACCTGCTCTACGACTTCTCGCAGGTGGGGATCCCCGCCGACCGCGTCGACGACGAGTACCTGGAGAAGCCGCGCAAGTGGAACATCGAGAACATCAAGAAGTTCATGATTTTCATCGGGCCGATGAGCTCGATCTTCGACTACACCACCTTCTTCCTCATGCTCTATTTCTTTGGCTGCATCGCCTACAAGACGACGCCGAATCTCGATCTGAAGGACCATTACGAGCGCCTCTTCCACACCGGCTGGTTCGTCGAGTCGCTGCTCACGCAGACCTTGATCGTGCACATCATCCGCACCAACCGCGTGCCTTTCTTCCAGAGCCGCGCCAGCTGGCCGCTCACGCTGACGACGCTCTCGGTGATGGCGGCCGCCTGCGCGCTTCCCTATTCGCCGATGGCCGACTATCTCGGCCTGGTGCGATTGCCCATGTCTTTCTGGCCGTGGATGCTGGCCACCTTGATCGCCTACTCCACGCTGACGCACTTCGTGAAGATGCGCTTCATCCGGCGCTACGGGGCCGACGAGTGAAGGCGCTGCTCACCGCCCTGCGCGAAGGGCGCCTGGTCGAGCTGCCGGACGCAGACAAGGGAAAGTCGCTCGAGTTCCTCGCCAACCTGATCGAGGCGGTGCCCGACCTGCCCAGCGTGCCCGAGCTGTACGAAGCGATGATGGCGCGCGAGAAGTCGATGAACACCGGCATCGGCAAGGGAGTGGCTTGCCCGCACGTGCGCGCGGCCGGAAATGGCGAGCTGGTCTGCGCCGTGGGCTGGAGCCGCTCCGGCATCGATTACGGCGCGCCAGACGGCAAGAAGGTCCATCTCGTCGTCATGTATTACATCCCTGACTCGCAGAAGAACGTCTACTTGAAGGAGATCTCGTCCTTGGCCGCCGCGGTCCGGCGCGAGGGCGACATCTCCGCGCTGGCCAGCGCCGAGGACATCGCCACCGTGCGCGAGCGGCTGCTCGACTGGGTGAGCGCGGCGGTCGACGCCAGCATTCCCGAGGCCAAGGCGCGGATGATCCGCCTCGAGTCGCGGCAGGCGGTGACGGAGGCGGCGCCGCTCGCGACCGGGCCGGGGGCGCTGCAGATCTTCAACGTCCTCGTGCTGGACGCGCCTGGGCAGAAGCCGACCGTGCTCTGCCAGCAGCCCGACCTCGCCGCCGCGCTGGAGAAGGAGGATGGTCTCGGCGCCCTGGTTCAGCAGCGGGGCCAGTTCGATCGCGGCGGATATCGGCTCGTCTTCAACTCCGCCACGCAGTACGACAAGGGGCGCACGCTCTACGACTACTGGGCGGTGAAGACGGCGCCGCCGGCTTCGAGCCCGCCCCCGCCGCCGCGCAGCTGAGGCGGGTCACGCGAGCAAGAGCCCGCGGGGGACCAGCGCGCGCTCGAGCAGATCGAAGAGCGCCTGCACGGCGAGCGCCAGCAGCGCGGCGGGCACTGCTCCCTCGAGAATGAGGCCGGTGTCGGCCAGGCGGATGCCGGTGAGGATGGGCTGACCGTAGCCGCCGGCGCCGATGAGCGCGCCGAGCGTGGCCGCGCCGACGTCGATCACCGCCGCCGTCTTGATCCCCGAGAGGATGCTGCGCGAGGCGAGGGGCAATTCCACCCTGGCCAGCACTGCGCGCTCCGGCAGACCGAGAGCATGCGCCGACTCGCGCAGCTCGGGCGCAATCCCGGAGAGGCCCGCGTGCGTGCCGCGCATGATGGGCAAGAGACTGTAGAGAAAAAGGGCGACGATGGCCGGCCCGGCGCCGATGCCGAGCAGCGGGATCATGAAGACGAGCAGCGCCAGGGAAGGAATGGTCTGCACCACTCCTGCGACGCCGAGCGCGACCTGTCCGAGCCTCCGCCAGCGGAAGGCGAGGATGCCGAGCGGCAGCGAGAAAGCGATGGCGGCGGCCAGCGAGACGGCCACGAGAAAGAGATGCTCGGCGGTGCGCTGCGCAATGCGCGCGGCCAACCCGGCGCTGGCGACCGGCCGGTCGAGGCCGAGCTTTTCGCGCAGGAAGTCGGAGGCGACTTGCGCCTCGGGTACGCGATCGATGAGCGCCCGCGCGTTCATGGCGATCATCTCCGGTGCGCTGATCGCGCCCGCAAGGCGGGCCAACGCGCGGGCGGCAGGAGCGGGGAGCGGCGCCCGGAAGAGGAAGACCGCCTGGTAGCGGGGAAAGGCGCGGCGGTCGTCCTCGAGGAGCGCGAGATCGCCGGCGCGAATCTCGGCGTCGGTGGAATAGAGGTCGGTCGCCTGGATGTCGCCGCTGCGCAGCGCGCGATAGGCCAGTTGGTGATCCATGCCGCGGACGCGCGCCTGCGAGAGCCGATACACCTCGCGCAGGCGCGGCCAGCCGTCGCGCCGACGCAAGAATTCGTTGCTAAAGCCCAGCTCGATGTTCGGCAGGCGCGAAAGGTCGCTGATGACGCGCACGCCCAGCCGCTCGGCGACGTCGCGCCGCATGCCGAGAGCGTAGTTGTCCTCGAAGCCGAGCGGATCGCTCATGCCCAGGCCGAGGCGCGCCAGCGCGCCGGGAAGATCCCGTTCGCCGGCGAGCATCTCCTCGGCGATCGTGCCGGTGTACTCGGGGTAGATGTCGATCTGCCCCGCCCGCAGAGCCTCCCAGAGCACGCGGGTGCCGCCGAGCTCGCGCCGGTGCTCGGCGGGCGTGCCGTTGGCGCGCAGCGTCTGAACGGCGATCTCGGCGAGGATCACCGACTCGGTGAATTGCTTCGAGCCCACTTGAACGGCGAGGGCGAGGAGCAGCGCGGTCACGGCGCCCTCCGCTGCGCCCGGACGAAGCTGGTGACGAAGGGATCGACTGGCGCGCGGATCAGCTCCTCGACCGCTCCCTGCTGGACGATGCGGCCGGCGCGCATCAGCACGGCGCGGTCGGAGAGAAAAGCTGCCTCGGCGAGATCGTGCGTCACCAGCACCACCGTCTTGCGCAGGCGAGCGAAGACGTCGCGCAGGTCCTGCTGCAGCTCGAAGCGGGTCATGGGGTCGAGGGCGCCGAGCGGCTCGTCGAGGAGCAGCACCTCGGGGTCCAGCATCAGGGCGCGCATCAGGCTCACCCGCTGCGCCTGTCCGCCAGAGAGCTGCGAGGGGAATCGGCG
>Ga0066679_10001123_pt1 | contig 10385 bp, 9 predicted proteins | sample GraSoiAngelo_128_FD_62298 | JGI IMG/M metagenome (GOLD analysis project Ga0066679, IMG submission 62298) | Grasslands soil microbial communities from the Angelo Coastal Reserve, California, USA - 14_0927_12_20cm | ecosystem: Environmental > Terrestrial > Soil > Grasslands | place: USA... | reverse complement strand
CCGGCGCTCTCTGAAATCTACATCGTTGAGGGCGATTCCGCCGGCGGCTCAGCCAAACAAGGTCGCGATCGAAAGAACCAGGCGATCCTTCCGCTCAAAGGAAAAATTCTGAACGTTGAAAAAGCGCGCTTCGATAAGATGCTCGCGCACAATGAAATCAAAGCGCTGATCATGGCGCTGGGCACCGGCATCGGCAAAGAGGATTTCGATCTGTCAAAGCTTCGTTATCATCGCATAATCTTGATGACCGACGCCGATGTCGACGGCTCGCACATCCGCACGCTGCTGCTCACGTTCTTCTTCCGGCAAATGCCTGAGCTGGTCGAGCAAGGCTACGTCTACATTGCGCAGCCGCCGCTCTTCAAAGTGAAGAAAGGTAAGAAGGAAGAGTACATCAAAGACGAAGGTTCGATGGTGCATTATCTGATGCGGCAAGCGACGACCGACATGAAGGTCACGACCGGCAAATCTAAAACGGTGATCGAAGGCGCGCAGCTCGCGCGCAATCTCGAGCGCATGGTTGATCTCCGGCGATATTGCGAGAAAGCGACGCGACGTCTTCGCGGGGATTCGCATCTGCTCGACATTTTGCTGGCCGCGTTCGGTGGAAAGAAAGGCGTTCTGCGCGAAGAAGGCTCGACCATGAAGCGAACTTTCCAGGATGAAAACTTGATGGCCCGCGTCGAAGGCGTGCTCGATAAAGCAGGTTACAAGACCGAACTCACCGAAGATGAAGAGCACGGGCTTTGGGAGGTCAAAACGACCACAATTTCCGGGAACGCGATCGCGATCGATTACAACTTCGCCAGCTACGTTGAGTTTCAGAAAGCCGTCGAGCTGTTCATGAAACTGGAAGATCGTCTCACGCCGCCATTCATCACCGGCGAAAATGGCACCAGCGAAGAGATCGAATCTCGCGACGCGCTACTCGATCGCGTACTCACCGCGGCGAAAAAGGATCTTTCGATTCAGCGTTACAAAGGCTTGGGCGAAATGAATCCTGAGCAGCTTTGGGAGACCACCATGGATCCCGCGACTCGCACGCTCCTGCAAGTGCGCATCGACGATGCGGTTGAGACTGATGAAATCTTTACCGTCTTGATGGGTGACGCCGTCGAGCCTCGGCGCAAGTTCATCGAAGACAACGCGCTCGATGTTCGTAATCTGGATATTTGATTAGCGCAAGTTGGTAGCTTGCGTACTGCGGGAAAAGATCCAGCCACAGATTCTCACGGATTTACACAGATAGGATCTAAGTAATTCATCATCCTATCTGTGCCGATCGGTGTGAATCTGTAACTAGTTTTTTCGGCGAATAGTTAGGCGCACCGCGCGAACGGCATTACGCGCGCAGGCTTCGGACGCGACAAAGTTGGGATTGCTTCAACTCCCGTGGTAACTTCAAAGACGGAATCCAGTCGCGTAATTTCAAAAACGCGACGGACCAATCCGCTGGCATTCATCACCCGCAAGCGCACGCCTCTCGCTTGAAATTCATTTCGCACTTGCAGCAGCAAACCGAGACCGCTGGCATCGATGGTGCTTACGCCCGCCACATCGAGTACGATTGCACCGGCCGTGGATTGCGCGCGAACCGCTTCGCGCAGGGTCGCCGTTTCACCGTTAACGATGCGTCCCTGCAGGCTTAGCACGGCAATGTTTCCCAAATTCCTTGTCTGTATTTTCAGCATGACCGATCTCCCCTGTTTAGATTACGGCGGCTCCTGCTGGTTAGTTCGCGTCTTTTGATCAATTAGTCGAAGCTTCCGCTCGTTCTGTATGACGGTCGGGTTTCTTCTCGCGCTCTTAGAATAATTTAGGGGAAGGCTAATCGAACCCGCCCTCCCCATCGCATGAAAGAGCACCTCATCGTTGTCAACTAGTAAGTGCGCTCAGAAGCAAATTGGTTTCAATTATTTTCGAGCCTCACGAAAGACTTCAAAAGTTCGGCGACTCTTACGATTCAAAGTATCCGCCGGCTGCGTAGTTCATAGCTGTTAAGTAGACGAGTCTGATCGTGACGGTGTTAACAAAAAGAAAGGCGAGTAGGCTGCTCGCCCTCTCGAATCGTGTTTATATAAGTGCCGGCCTTACGTGGAACTAAAAGTTCGCAGAAATTTCATTTGGGCCGAATCGATGATATAAGCATCTCCACCAAACTCTGGGAGAGAGCATGAAGAGAAAAACGGCAACCTGGCTCGCGTTAGGCTTTCTGGTTCTGGTTTCTGCCGGCGGGCGTACGCACTCAAGCCCGCAGCAGAAGCCGGCCATCGGAAATGTTCCTGAAGGTATGTACACGATCGCCGGCGAATCGAGCCGTCGCTGCATTGAAGTCCCTAACAGTTCCTGCACTTCTGGAATCGGTCTGCAGATTTTCGAATGCGACGGATCGGAGGCGAGCAATAATCAGAAGTTCAAGGTCACGAGCGACGGCGCGGGTTATTACACGATTTCGCCGGCGCACAGTGATTTGTGTTTGGAAGTTTCGAACGACAAGATCTTCGACCGCCTACCGATAGTTCAAACCGAGTGCGTGCCTGGCAAGGAAAATCAGAAGTGGGCCATGTCACAGTTTGGCGTGAATCTTGAAATCCGTGACGTTTCGAGTAATCGCTGTCTGGACGTCATGCTCAAAGCGAAAAGCGATTCCACACCGATCTACCTGCGGCCTTGCGGCAACGGCTCAAACCAGCGATGGAGGTTGCACAAGACAACCATCAATAACGATCAGGGCGTGATCTGCCGCGACTCGCTCGTTCATCCGGCGCGGAACTGTTCCGGCACGAACGATCAGCAGAAGGAAGTGCACTTGGGTAAGACGCTGACGAAAGCTCGATGCGAAGAAGCGTGCCGAGTCAACAAGATGGTTAGTTGCAAGTGGGACGGTGCGAAGTAGGTCTACTCTGAATATCGATCAGCTCTAAAGCGAAAGAGCTTTACCTTCGTTCCCCGGGCGATACCGGCTTTGCGTGAAGCGATTTCAACTTGTTGGCTGGCACTCTTGATTGCTTCGAGGTTGGGAAGCAAGAGTCCGCGTTGAAAGCCGCTATCGTCTTCCACAATCACCCCATAGATTTCCGGATCGAGATCGTCAAACGTGCAGGGCTCGGGCGCGGAAAGCACATCGACAGAATATTTCAAGTTTGGCAATTCTTCTTTCTTCACCGGCGGAAAGCGCGGGTCGCCCGTGGCGGCGCTGATTGCGTTCGCTATGATTTCTTCGGCGAGCGTGTCTTTCACCGGATCGATTGTACCGATGCAGCCACGCAAGTCGCCTTCGCTGGTTTTGATCGAGACGAAGCAACCGGCGCGCGCAGTCATCTCGACCGGAAAATCTTTTGGCGCCTCAACGATCGTGCCCGTGTTGATGAAGGTTTCGATTGTCAGGCGTGCGAGAGCGGGTAGAGAGTCAGAACCGCCGGCGGTAGCGGGCGGACCGAAATCCTCGCCGCTAGCCGGATCGCTTGATTGCGCCGCTGTCGTTGCGCGTTCTGACGCGGGCCCGCACGCTACTGCCGGCGGTTCTGATAAGAGTTGGGCCACCAGATATCCGACGCCGAACGGCGCCTCGTAGCTGATCACGTCGCACTTTGAACGCGCGTCGTCAATGACGCCGAAAGCGACAAGCATCGAGCGATAACCGCACTCTCCCGCGGTGCGGCGCAGTTCCTGATCGATATCGACGATGCGACTTACCTGACAAGTTCGAATCGCCTCGACGACTTCCTCGTCGAACAGATGTGCTTCGCTGTTGTAACCCCCGGGCGCACCAGGCTTGAGGCGATGACTCAGGTCGCCGCTCGCGACAAACGCAACGCTACGGCCCAGCTTTTCAATTGCCGCGCGCACGCATTTCCCAAAGCGGAGATGATCTTCGCTCGACAAAAAGCTGTAGCCGAGAGCAACCACATTTCCATTCCATCCGTTGTGTTGCAGGAAATACAGCGGAACGGCGGTGCCATGATCGAGGTCAAATCCTCTGATTCGCGTCACGATCAATTCTTGTTCGGCGGCCTTACGCGTGATTTCATTCAGCAGCTCTTCATCGAGTTTGGCGTGCGCAGTCGCGGTAGGCGCGCGAAAGTTCGCGAAGTCACCATAGAGTTGCGGCCCGTCATACGCGACGAACGCGGACGCTTCAAGCGGTGCGTGTGGTGAAATCAAGACTACAGTTTCAGCCTGGCTCTCGATGATGCGCCGCGTCAGATCGGCCATTCCATCGATCGATTTACGCACCTCGGCAATTGCGCCGCGGCCGACTTCGGGGACCATGATCGGGGGATGCGGAGCGATGCCGGCAAAAACCAATGACGTGGTGCTGACCATAAGAGCAACTGTGGAGGATAAGAATTAGCCACAGATTAACGCAGATTGACACAGATCAGAAAGAAAGAAAGTCATCCGTGGATTTACACAGATCGACACGGTAGAGCAAACGTAGCCCGGTAGGTTTTATTATCTGTGCAAATCTGTGTTTATCTGTGGCGGACTTTTCGTTTCTTGCGAGCGACTACGCACGCCTACTATCATGCAGCTCAGATGGATCGATTCGATGTCTTGATTGTCGGCGCCGGGCCAGCCGGATCGTTCGCTGCCGAACGGCTTGCGCGCGCTGGTGTGCGCGTGGCTTTGTTCGACGGACGGCCGCCCGGCGAGCCAAAGGCATGTGGCGGCGGGGTGACGTCGAAGGCTCTGAAGGCCTGGCCACATTTGCTCGAGGCCGTCGGCAGAACGATCGATGAACTCGACATGTATTCGCCCTCAGGTAAGCATCTGCATTTGAAACTCGACGAGCCATTCGCGGTTTACTCGCGGATCGCGTTCGATACTTTCTTAAGAGAGCGAGCGCGTGCTGCCGGCGCGGAAGTGTTCACGGAAAAAGTTTCGGGCCGCGGTTTCAGCCGAATATTAGACAAGTCAGATGCGCCTCGTCCGGTCGCTATAGCTCCCGCTACTGACAATAACGATGGATGGATCGTGCGCACCCAAAGTGGAGCAGAGTTCTCGACAAAATATTTGGTAGGCGCCGATGGCGCGAACAGCGCAATTGCGAAGAAGCTCGCCGGAAACTTGCCGCCGGCGGAGATGGAAGTTGCGTTCGGTTATCGCGCGCCGCTGCCCGATTCGGGCGATGCGGCAACCGTCGTCGCGTTCTTGCCGAATTGGGTTGGCTACGCGTGGGCATTCCCGCGCGTCGATCATGTTTCGTTTGGAATTGCTACAACGCAGGACGCTTTCGAGCATGAATCGCTCGATGCTTTGCTGTGGGATTTCATGGTCGCGTATTACGAAGTAGCGCAAGGTGGTAACTTGCGAAGTATGAGGCTGTGGAAGAAAAGCGACGAAGCGCAAGTTAACAACTTGCGCCACACCGCGGAACGCTACGCCGCGCGCATTCCGGGCTTAGCGCCGCGAACGTGGGACACGCGCAAAGCTTGCGGTGAAGGATGGGCTTTGCTGGGTGACGCAGCGGGCTTTGCCGATCCGGTAACTGGCGAAGGAATCTATTACGCAATTCGATCCGCGGAACTCTTTGCCGATACGTATCTCAAGGGCGCGCCCCAAGAGTACGAAAAGCTCTGGCGCAAAGACTTCGGCGGCGAACTTAAGCGCGCTTCCGAGATGCGCCAACGCTTCTACGGCAACTTCTGGGGCGCGCCGTTCACCGATCGCATGATTGAATTTGCGCGCGGCCATCGCGGCATTCGCAAAGTGCTGGGCGAACTGGTTGCCGGAGATCAGGGTTATGTAGATTTGAAGAAGAAACTCGCCAGAAGCGCGCTCAAACCACGCTAAGATCGTAAGGCAGAAAATTCGCGGCGAATCCTGAGCGCTAGATATTCAATTAGCGCAACAACGCTCTTACGCAGAGCTGGATGTTTGTGCTACTTTCCTAGTCAATTCATCGTCGACGTGCCTTGTCCACGGAAGCATGGCGGGCAACATCCCCTGAACGCAAGCGTGATTTGACACTATCCCTTTGCTCATGTTTTCCAGGCAGTTCTGACATGAGAACGACGCTGCTGATCGTCTTGCTTTTGTTTCCACCGCTCGTGCTCGGTGAACGACTTCCGCTCAAGCAATACACGGTTGCCGATAGCGCCGACCACGATCAATTTTCATCTCCAGAACATCTATCAAAAGCTTCAAGTACATTCGAAGACCGAAGCGGTGGCCAAGGCTCTGCGCAACCGGCTGATCTAAGAACGATCCACAGATTACGCAGATTAGTGGTGTCAGAACCGCGAGCGGTAGCGACCGGATCGATCATGTTCTGGGGATTAAGGCTCGATACCATTCGTTTATCGGTTCAACTGCAAGTTCTTCCTGATCCGGTCGCTACCGCTCGCGGTTCTGACACGCTCTGCGTAGTCTGCGGATTGATCCTGTGAATCTTCACGGTGACACGTCGCGCGCGCGCATTTACTATTCGCGCACCCTTCCTCCAAGAGAATCAATGAAGCTACGAGAAACAGATTTGGAGGAACGTCATGTCGAATAACCAAAGAGACGTAATGCGCGATCAGCAGCGCGGCTTCACGCTGCTCGAACTCGTTGGCGTAATCGCAATTATCGCGATTCTGATCGGCTTGCTATTGCCGGGCGATTCAGAAGGTTCGCGAAGCCGCGAATAAAGAAAAGGCCGTCGCCAGTTTGCGCGTAATCGCTGCGGCTGAAAAGAATTTTTTCGCCGCCCATCACACCTACAGCGCTGCGATCGACGACCTTAATTTAGGTGGAGTGTTCCAGTGCTCCGATGTTTCAAACTGTGCACATCGTCAGAACAATGGCTACTTCTTCGAAATTGTCGTGAGCGCTGCTGGCGGTGTCTGGAGCGCCACGGGCACGCCCGCAGTCGTCGGCAAGACTGGCTCGACGCGAGTCGTTACCGACAGCACAGGTGGCATCTTCGAAGCGCCGCTTCCGGAAGCGGAATCGGTACATCAGCAGATGTTCGATCACATCAACGCTGCTGTAGTGCAGACGCTGCTTCGTTTGATCTTGCAAAGACCGCAGGACTTTCCGGAGATCACGCGCGGCTTGGAATCGCAAAGGACGACGGAGCGCGCGTTCAATCAACTCGATCTGAACGGCGACGGCCGAGTGTCCTTTACCGATCTCAATAATTACAGCGGCGTGGCGCTGATGTGATTAACCCATTCATCGCGATCATCGATCAGGAAATGCAACTTGGAGCGGGCGGCGAAGATGTCGGCGCGCTGCCCGGCGTGACTCTCGAAATGCTTGAAGTAAACCCGGGGCCAATTAATGCACAGGTGTCCGGCCTGAGCCAGTTCATCAACCCGGGGCCGAACCAGGATCCAGCCTCGAACCCAGGCCCGCAGCAGGTACCGGCGGTGCAGCTCGCCGGATTCGCCGATGGCAGCGTGCGCACCGTCCAGGGAAATGATCAAGAGAATTCGCGCGGAAACAATACGTGGACAGGCGGAACGTTCTTTAGCAATCTGAGTCCGCCTGATGCCGCCACAAACAATGCGTGGGGCGGAACTCTGACGCTAACCGATCAGGCCGGCAACTCGCTCAACGGAATTCTAATTGGTCTGTTGCAGCCGTCGGTAACGAACGCGCAGCGCAGCTTTCTTGCGATCATTATTGTTGCGCACAGTGTGGGTGACTGGAACGGTATCAGCGGCAACGGCGACGCGACGATCAATTGGGCGGACCAAACCTTCAATGGACCATTTAGCGCGAAGCTGCGCATCACTCCGCCGGTGCAGCGAAAGGAATGACGATCGCGAGACAAACGCTGGACTTTGTTTAGACCGCGGAACTTGTCCGCTGTTCGCAAGAGGGCCGGACAAGTCCGGCGGCTAATAAACTCTTTTGAATTTTCAAAGTAAGGAGATCTCGTCATGAAAAAACTAATCGCAACGACATTCGCAGTTTTGGTTTTGAGTAGTACAAGTTTCGCGACCGGCGGAATCTGGATCACGATCTCGGGAAACCAGGGACAAACCAGTACACAGGCCGAAGAGTTTCGCTACAGTCAATCGCCGCGCGATCTCGCCGGCGGATCGTCAAGCATGGCTGCCGTGAACGCGGGCACGAGTGCGCGAGGCGCGGGCGGGGGACGAGCAGCAATGCGGCGCACAAACGATCCGGTCGCGATCGTTAAGCCTATGGATGAAAGCTCAAGCTTTTTTGTGAACGCTGCTGCCAACGGCGCAACGTTTACTTACGTGAGATTCGAGTTCAAACGCACGGTCGGAACTCGCACCGAGGTCTATCAAACGGTGACTCTAACTAATGCGACAGTTTCGTCCGTGAGAGAGATTAATGGAAACGGCGGACGGCCGATGCAGGAAATCTCGTTCACGTTTCAGAAGATCGAATACGAAAACAAAGATGGCGCAGCGGCCGCTCCCGGAAGTTGGAACTAGTTATGAAAAGGAAAATCCCAGTGAACCGCGCTCTGATTGTTGTTTTGCCGGCACTCGTTTTGTCGGCGTGTCTGCGCTCGTCAACAACTCGATCGGGCAACGAGCCGACATCGACAAATAAAACGGGCAGCGGCTCATCGTACGCCGTCGCTGTCGCTAAGCTGACCGACGCGTGTACGCTCATGCCGACGGACTATGTTCAGAAACTCGTTCCCGGTGCGTACGCTCCGACGACAGAGCGCTACCCGCTGAGATGCACGGTTCGAAACGACAAGTCTGCGCTGGAGATTACCTTCGACAACGGGCCGGACGAACCGATCAAAGGTGCTGACTCACTCGCAGGCCTTGCGAAAGCCGCCTATCTTGAGCGGTTAGATCCTGTTTCTAGGGGTGACGTCTATCTCACCGTGATTCTCGGCAGAGATGAAAAAGATTTCAACCACAACCTGCACGTCGAAGTTGCCGGCCACGACGGCAAGGATCATAAAGACGACGCGATCGCGATTGCGCGCGACGTCCTTGCGCATTTGAAGTAACTAACCGCACCCTGCGCAGCGTTGACATTAGAGTTGAGACGCCGATAACGTAAGAGGCGATTAGCTTTAATGACGTGATCCCAATTACTCGCCTGAACCACGCCGTACTCTTCGTTCGAGAACTCGATCGCACGATCGAGTTTTATCGGCGCGCATTCGGCTTTGAAGTCATTTCAGGGACACCCGGCAAAGCCGCCTTCCTGCGCGCGGAAAATTCTACCAATCACCACGACCTCGGGCTGTTCGCGACGCCGTCCACATCGCGACCGCCGCTTGGTTCGCCGGGTCTGTATCATCTTGCCTGGGAAGTCCCGACGATTGAAGATCTCGCGGCTGCCCGTGCGACGCTCGCTGATCTCGGCGCATTGATCGGCGAAAGCGATCACGGCGCGACAAAATCCCTTTACGGAAAAGATCCGGACGGAAACGAGTTTGAAGTGATGTGGCTGGTCCCGCGCGATCTGTGGGGCGAGCACGAAACCGCCGCAGTTATTGAACGGCTCGATCTTGAACGGGAGCTAAGGCGCTACGGCGGCAGATAGCTCTTGAATCCCTTACGTCCAAACAGGTAATCTGTTTTAGGAATCACCATCTGGAGTTTTTACTTGTCCTGCTTTTCGCACCCGGTTAGCCTCCTCGTTCAGATGAATTCGTTTCCTTCCGGCCGATGAGTATTCACGGAACCCTTAAAACAATGAACGTCTCTGACCTGCTGCAGTTCCTGGCGGCAGGGCGCAAGACAGGCACACTCAAAATTGGACGCGGCAGTATCTTCAAGCAGATCTATCTCGAGAACGGATCGATCGTCGGCTCGAGTTCAAACGATCCGAAAGAATTTCTCGGCCAGTATCTCTTGCATTACGGAAAAGTCACTGAGGACCAGTTGCAGAGTGCGATGGATATTCAGCGCCAGTCGGGCGGGAGACTCGGCGTGATCCTCTCCTCGCGCGGATTCATTAGCCAGAAAGAGGTGATGGAATCTCTGCGCACGCGAACGCTGGAGATCATCTACGACCTTTTCATTTGGGAAGAAGCCGACTTTGAATTCTTTGACAGCGATCCGCTGCCTGACGATCTGATCCGCATTCAAGTCGATGCGACGTCGGTGATCATGGACGGCATTTATCGCATCGACGAGTGGTCGCGCTACCGCCGGGTCATTCCATCAGATCGCACCTTCTTTGAACTCAACCCGGGATGGACCAAATCACTTCCAGACAGCAAGGAAGTTCGCGAAGTTCTGTATCACGTCGAGAGGCGAATGACCGCCGCCGAGATTTGCTACAACATGCACACATCGTTGTTTCACGCGTGCGCGGTGTTATTCGATCTGATTGAGAAAGGCGTGATCAAAGTTGCGGGTGAAGTAGCGGTTGTTGAAGTCCCGGATCTGTTAGCCTTGAAACTGCCGCAGAGCGTGCCCGAGTTGCTAACGAGGGCCCGGGCC
>Ga0066679_10001120_pt1 | contig 10393 bp, 6 predicted proteins | sample GraSoiAngelo_128_FD_62298 | JGI IMG/M metagenome (GOLD analysis project Ga0066679, IMG submission 62298) | Grasslands soil microbial communities from the Angelo Coastal Reserve, California, USA - 14_0927_12_20cm | ecosystem: Environmental > Terrestrial > Soil > Grasslands | place: USA... | reverse complement strand
GCCCACTGGTCGGACTGACCCTGACCACTGACGACCCCTGACCGAAGGAACTTGTGGGGACCGAGGTCGAGCACCGCGCTCCGCTCCGCCGCGAACACGAGCCCGGTCCGCCAGCTCAGACCAGGCCGCGACACGAGCAGCGCGTCGAGCGTGAGCTCCAAACCGCGGTTGCGCAGCTTCCCGACGTTCTCGAGCCGCGTGGCCGCGGCCGCTGGCTGCGGCACGGGAACATCGAGCAGCAGGTCGGAAGTGTTCTTGACGTAGTACTCGATGCTCCCCGCGATTCGGTTGTTCATCAAGCCGAAGTCGACGGCACCGTTGTACTGCGTTGTTTGCTCCCACTTGAGGTTCGGGTTGCCGACGTTTTGCGGGACGACGCCCGCCTGCGGCACGTCGCTCCACGGATACGCCGCGCCGGTCCCGCCAACCAGGGTTGGCAACGAGTTATAGGGTTTGATGCCCGGATTGCCTTGACGCCCCCACCCGACGCGCACGCGCAGGTCGGAGAACGGCCCGCGCACCACCCCCCCCTGGGTCAGGTGCCACGACGCCGACAGTCCCGGGAACAACGCCCATTGGTGCCCCGCGGCGAACTTGGACGATCCGTCGTAGCGCAGCACGCCGGTCACAAAGAACCGGTCCCTGTAGCCGTAGTTGGCCCTCGACAGGAAGGACACGAGCCGACTCTCAGTCGCAAACGAGGAATCGCGCAAGGTTCCCGCGGCGTCCAGAGCGTTGTACAAGAGCGCGTCGGTCACGAACCCGATGCCCTGGCCCATGGCCACGTTCTTCGTGAACTTGCTGTACTCGTATCCGCCCACCACATCGAAGCTATGTGCCTCCCCCACCTGCTTCCGGTACGTCAGCAGGGTCTGCACCGTCTTCGTCGCGTTGTCCTGACTGTACACGCGCGCCAGCCCGTTCCCCAACGTCCGGCCGAGCGGACTCGCGATGGGGAAGTAGATGTCACGCCCACCGGCGGAGTAGTCCAACCCGACCGTCACCTGACCCGTCAAACCCGGCACGAGGTCGATTTCGGCCGTCCCGTTGGCGAGGGTGCGGGTGGTCTGGCCCCGGTCGGTGATCTGCTGCGCCAGCGCCACCGGGTTGCGCAACGAGTTGCCCCCCGGCTCGTAGTACGTCGAATCGTTCGCCATGACGGGATGCGTCGGATCGAGGTTGGCGGCGTTCTGGAACACGCCGCCTTCGAAGCCCGCCCGGTTCTCGAACAGGATATACCGGTCGTTCACGCGCGACGTCGTCACGTTCACGCCCAGGCGCATCCGGTTATCCAGGGCCTTGTGCGTAGCGGTCAGGCGCCCCTGAATCCGCTCGAGGCCGTTCGCGAGCGACACGCCCTGCTGGTTCATGTAATTGAGGGAAGCGCGATAGCGCGTGTCTTCGCTCCCCCCGGAGAACGACAGGTCGTGATTGTGCGTGGCGGAGGTGCGGGTGACGGCGCGGTACCAGTCCGTGTTCGCAGATCCCAGTTGCGCTTGAATTTTCGGATCGAGCCCACGGGCCGAATTGAAACAGTTGGCGTCTATCACGCCGCCCGGGTGCGGGCAAGCGACCGTATCCGCGATGAAAATCGGCACCTGCTGCCCTACGAACTGCCGGTATTGGTCTGCGGTCACCAAATCCAAGTACTTGGCCGGAGACGACGCCGCCACGTACGTGTCGTACTCGATGCTCGGCCCGCCCGCCGCCGCACCCTTTTTCGTCTCCACCAGAATCACGCCGTTTGCGGCGCGGCTGCCGTAGATCGCGGTCGCCGACGCATCTTTCAGGATCGTGATGGACGCGATGTCCGAGGGATTGAGCAGATTCAGCGGATTGCGCGGCAGCGGTGGCGTGCCGGCGGCCGCGTAGCCGGGCGGTTCGGTGGGCTCGTTGTAGATCGGCACTCCATCGACCACGTAAAGGGGTTCATTGCTGTTGCTGATCGAGCTGCCACCGCGGATCAGGATCTGCGTGCCGGCGCCCGGCTCGCCATTATTTCGCGTGACCTCGACACCGGCCGCCCGGGCCTGAATCATCTGGTCGACGTTGGTGATCACACCGACGTTCGCCGCGGCGGCGCTGACCGTCGAGACCGAGCCGGTGATCGCTTCGCGTCGCTGCGTGCCGTAGCCGGTCACCACGACCGGCTCCAAGATCGCGGCCGCCGGCGCGAGGGAGATCTGCGCGGTAGTGGTTCCACCCGGGGTGACGGTGATCTCCTGGATCTGCGAGCCGTACCCGATGCGAGTCGCCCGCAGGCGCTGGGCCCCCGCGGGAACGCCGTTCAGGGTAAAGCTGCCGTCGGCGCGGCTGAGCTCGCGGTGCGGAGTCCCGGCGACGGCCACTTCGACGTTGCCGAGTGGCTGTTGGGTCGTGGCGTCCACGACCTTCCCCGTGACGGCGCCTGTGGGTTGCTGCGCGCTCAGTGGGACCGCCCAGAGCAGCACAGCGACCAGCGCGGAAACGAGATGACGGACTAGGCGCATGCGTCGGCCCTCTGCAGGGTGGAGAGTGGGGAATCGGATCGCGGCGCGCTGCCCTACGTACGTGCTCATGGATCTCCTCCGGGCGAATTCTTTGAGGAGGTGACGGATTGCCGGGGCTAGATATGGCCCGCGCCGCAGGACTCGTCAAGAGGCTGCGGGACAGGCTGTTTGAGCCCCTGTCGACCGGCGTTCCCCAATGAACACGCCGGGTCCCCGGTCCGGGGGCGACGGTTGGGCGCTCCCCGCCCTCCTGGCTCCACACATATAGATGAAAGGGCTACGTCAGGCCCCTTCCATCCCGCAGGCCGTCATGGCACGTTGTCTGGAACTCCCCCGTGATGAGGATGACGCTCATGCCCCCGATCAGCTTCACCGTCAACGGCAAACGCGAAACGGTCAACGTCACTCCCGACACGCCGCTCCTCTGGGTGCTGCGGGACACGCTGGGTCTCACCGGCACCAAGTTCGGCTGCGGCATCGCTCAGTGCGGCGCCTGCACCGTCCACCTGGACGGCGTCGCGACCCGCACCTGCGTGCTGCCGGTGTCCGCCGTGGCCGGCAAGCGCGTGACCACGATCGAAGGCCTGTCCAAGAACCGCTCGCACGCGGTGCAGCGCGCGTGGATCGAGGAAGACGTGCCGCAGTGCGGCTATTGCCAGTCGGGGCAAATCATGGCTGCCGCGGCCCTGCTCGCCAAGACGCCGCATCCCACGGACGCCGACATCGATACGGCCATGACCAACATCTGTCGCTGCGGGACCTATCAGCGCATCCGCGCCGCCATCCATCGCGCCGCGCAAGGAGCGTGACATGAGCGCCGCTCCAGAAATCACCCGACGCGACTTCCTCGAGGCGGCGAGCGTCGCCGGCGCCGGCCTCGTCATCGGCTTTCACCTGCCTGCCACCGGGCGCGGGCGCCCTGCCGCAGTCGCGGCACCGTTCGCGCCGAACGCCTGGCTGCGCATCAATTCTGACGAGAGCATCCTCGTGGTAGTCGACCGCTCCGAGATGGGCCAGGGCGTGACGACCTCGCTGCCCATGCTCCTCGCGGAGGAGCTCGAAGCCGACTGGTCGAAGATCCGCATCGAGTTCGCACCGGCCGACAAGGCCTACGTCAATCCCATGTTCGGCATGCAGGGGACGGGCGGGAGCACGAGCGTTCGAGCCGCGTACACGCCGCTTCGCAAGGCGGGCGCGGCGGCGCGCGAGATGCTCCTCAGCGCGGCAGCGGAGACGTGGGGGGTCGAGAAATCAACGTGTCGCGCCGAGCAGGGCGCAGTGATCCACACGCCCAGCAACCGGCGCCTGACCTACGGGACGCTGGTCGTGAAAGCGGCCACGGTCCCGCTGCCGCACGACGTGCCGCTCAAGGAACCGAAGGACTGGAAGATCCTGGGCACCCGGGTGAAGCGGCTAGATTCCCCGCCGAAGGTGGATGGGAGCGCCCAGTTCGGGATCGATGTGAAGGCACCGGGCATGCTCGTCGCGGTGATCGCGCGCTCGCCCGTTTTCGGGGGCAAGGTGCAGAGCTTCGACGCCGCCAAGGCGAAGGCCGTGCCGGGCGTCAAGCACGTCGTGCAGATCTCGACGGGCGTCGCGATCGTGGCCGACGGCTATTGGTCGGCCAAGAAGGGCCGGGACGCCCTCACCGTCACCTGGGACGAGGGTCCGACCGCAAGCGCGTCGAGCGTGACGATCTCGCAGCTGTTCAGCCAGAAGGCCGAGCAGACCGGCGCGGTCGCGCGCCACGATGGCGACGCCCAGGGCGCGCTGCCCGGGGCCGCGACCAAGCTGGACGCCGCCTACGAGCTGCCGTTCCTCGCCCACGCGACCATGGAGCCGATGAACTGCACGGCCCACGTGCGACCCGACGGGGTGGATATCTGGGCGCCGACCCAGTTCCAGACCGGGGCGCAAGGCCTCGGCGCCGGCATTGGCGGCGTTCCCCCAGAAAAGGTCAAGGTGCACACGACCTATCTGGGTGGCGGCTTCGGCCGGCGGTTCGAGCTCGACTTCATTAAGGAAGCGCTCGAGACCTCCAAGGCCACCGGCGCGCCGGTGAAGGTGGTCTGGTCCCGCGAGGACGACATCCGCAACGCGCAGTACCGCCCCGCCTCCTATCACCGGTTCCAAGCCGGTCTCGACGCCAGCGGCCAACCGGTGGCTTGGACGCATCGCGTGGTCGCCCCGTCCATCATGGCGCGCGTGTTCCCCGACACGGTGAAGAATGGGCTCGATCAGGAAGCGGTGGAGGGCGGCGTCGGCATGCCATACGCAGTTCCCAACGTCCACGTCGACTACGTGCTCACGGACACCGGCATCCCGGTCGGGTTCTGGCGCTCGGTGAACAACTCGTACAACGGGTTCGCGGTCGAGACCTTCATCGACGAGCTGGCCCACGCCGCCAAGAAGGATCCGTACGAGTATCGCCGGGACCTGCTCGGCAAGGCGCCGCGCCACCTCGGCGTGCTGAACCTCGCCGCGAGCAAGGCGGGCTGGGGCACGCCGCTCCCGGCGGGCCGCGCGCGGGGGATCGCCGTGTACAAGGCGTTCGAGTCCTTCGTGGCCGAGGTAGCCGAAGTCTCAGTGGGATCGGACGGAGCCCCGCGCGTACACCGCGTCGTCTGCGCGGTGGACTGCGGGCCGGTCGTGAACCCCGACATCGTCGAGGCGCAGATGCAGAGCGCCATCGTGTACGGCCTGACGGCCGCGTTGTGGGGTGAGATCACGATCGACAAAGGTCGGGTGCAGCAGAGCAACTTCCACGACTACCGCATGCTCCGCCTCGCCGAAATGCCGGTGGTGGAGGTCCACATCGTGCCGAGCACGGACGCGCAGGGCGGCGTCGGTGAGCCGGGCACGCCACCGATCGCGCCGGCGGTCTGCAACGCGTTGTTCGTGCTGACGGGCAAGCGGATCAGGAAGCTACCGATCGGGAAGATGGCCTAGACCTCACCCCCTGACCCCCTCTCCACAACGTGGAGAGGGGGAATGGAGGAAATCATGACGTCCCGCATCACTCGTCGCGAGTTCGTCGAGAGCACCACGGGCCTCGTCATCGCCTTCTCCCTCCCGTGGCGCGCGCACGCCGCGCCGGACGCCGCTGCCGAGCCGTTCGCGCCCAACGCCTGGCTGCGCGTCGGCACCGATGGCATCGTCACGCTGACGGTCGACAAGTCCGAGATGGGCCAGGGGTCGCAGACGGGCCTCGCCATGATCCTGGCGGACGAGCTCGAGGCGGACTGGTCCACGATCCGGCTCGGCCCCGTGCCTGAGAATCCGGCCGGGTGGTCGCGCCGCATGTCGACCGGCGGCAGCACGGCGATCCGCACGTCGTGGGAGCCGCTCCGCAAGGCGGGCGCCGCGGCGCGCGAGATGCTGATCGACGCGGCCGCATCCACCTGGGACGTGGACCGCGCGTCGTGCCGCGCCGAGCGCGGCGCCGTGGTGCACGACGCGAGCAAGCGACGCCTCACGTACGGCAAACTCGTCGCCCAGGCCGCCCGGATGCCGGTCCCGAAAGATCCGCCCCTCAAGGATCCAAAGGACTTCCGCCTGCTCGGCACCCGCCTGCCGCGGCTCGACACACCGGCCAAGGTCGATGGCAGCGCCGTCTTCGGCATCGACATAAAGGTGCCCGGCATGCTCGTCGCCTCGATCGAGCGCTGCCCGGTGTTCGGCGGCACGCTCAAGTCGTACGACGCGACGAAAGCGAAAGCGGTCCCCGGAGTGCGCGCGGTCGTGGCGCTCGCGCCGAGCCCCTGGACCGGAACGAACGGCCCGTGGGCCACCGGCTGCGCCGCCGGTGTCGCGGTGGTCGCCGACACCTACTGGCAAGCCGTCACCGGACGACGCGCGCTCGAGATCCAGTGGGACGAGGGAGACGCCGCCGCGCTCGACTCGGACGGCATCCGGGCGCAATTCGTCAAGCTGGCGGATCAGCCCGGTGTGGAAGCCCGCAAGGACGGCGACGCGGCGACGACGCTCGCCGCCGCGGCGAAGCGCGTCGAGGCCGTGTACGAAGTGCCGTTCCTGCACCACGCCACCATGGAGCCGATGACTTGCACCGCCCACGTGCGCGCCGACGCGTGCGACGTGTGGGTGCCGACCCAGAACCAGACGCGGGCGCAGGAGGTGGCGGCCGAGCTGACGGGGTTGCCGAAGGAGCAGGTGCGCGTGCACACCCCGTTCCTGGGCGGGGGATTCGGGCGGCGGCTCGAGTCGGATTTCGTGTCCGAGGCGGTCCGCGTGTCCAAGGCCGCGGGCGCGCCCGTGAAGGTGATCTGGTCGCGCGAAGACGACGTGCAGCACGGTTTCTACCGGCCGGCGACCTACAACCGGTTCGCCGCGGCGCTCGACGCCAGCGGCACCCCGGTCGCCTGGACGCACCGGATCGTGGCCCCCCCGATCCTCTTGAAGTTCGGGCCGCTCGACAAGGGGATCGACCGCACCCTCATCGACGGGGCGTCGAACCTCCCCTACGCGATCCCCAACGTGTTCGTGGACCAGGTCGCGGTCGACCTGCTCCCGGTGCCGCGCGGTTTCTGGCGCTCGGTCGGGATTTCCCAGAACGCGTTCGTCACGGAGTGCTTCTTCGACGAGGTGGCGGTGGCGGCCGGGAAGGATCCCTACGAGCTGCGGCGCCAGCTGCTGCGGGACAAGCCGCGGCACCTGCGGACACTCGAGCTCGCGGCCCAGAAGGCCGGCTGGAGCACCCCGCTGCCAACCGGCCGCGGCCGCGGCATCGCACTGGCCGAATGGGCCCCCACCACCTGCGCGCAGGTGGCGGAGGTCTCCGTGGCCCCCGACGGGCGCGTGCGGGTGCATCGCGTCGTGTGCGCGGTCGACTGCGGGCCCACCGTGAACGTCGGCCAGATCGAGGCCCAGCTGCAAGGCGGCATCGTGTACGGCCTGACGGCCGCCCTATACGGTGAGATCACCATCGAGCGGGGCCGCGTGAAGCAGAGCAACTTCACCGATTACCCGATGATGCACATCGACGAGATGCCGGTGGTCGAGGTGCACGTGGTGCCGAGCGACGACAAGCAGGGCGGCATCGGGGAGCCGTCGGTCGGGCCGGTCGCGCCGGCGGTGTGCAACGCGATCTTCGCGGCGACGGGGAAGCGGATCAGGAAGCTGCCGATAGGGAAGATCGTCTAGAAACGGGAGCAGGGAACTGGAAGCAGGGAGCAGTCGTGATGAGTCTGAACTGCTCCCTGCTTCCTGCTCCCGGCTCCCGTTGTTTCAGTGCACCACCGTCACCGAGCCCGTCATCTGCGTCGGGTGTACGCTGCAGTGGTACGTGTAGCGACCCACCGTGGTGATCGTGTTCTGATGCGTCCCGGTCGCCTGAGTGCCCGAGTTCGTCGGCAGGGGCGTCGGGCCGCCGTCGTACGTCACGTTATGTAGCGCCGCGCCACCCCAGGTCCAAGTCACAGTCCCGCCCGTTTGGATCACGACCGCTGTAGGGCTGAACGAGAAGTCCGCCACGGCAACGGACGCGGTGGTCGGCGGCGCGGATGCGGCCTCCGTGAGTGTGGCTGCGTTCGGCAAGCCGGTGACGCTCGCATTCACCTTCTGGAGCGTCGACGAGCCGATCGAATCGCTCGTCGTCGCGACGCCGTTCGCGTTGGTGGTGCTCTGAGCGGGGGTCACCCCGCCCCCACCCTGCGTCACGGCCCACGTCACTACGACGCCGGGGACGGCCCGACCGTTCGCGTCCAGTACCGTCACGCTCAGCGGCGTCGGGAGCGGGTTGTTGAAGTACCAGTTCTGGCCATCTCCGCCGCTGGTCACGAGGTTGGTGGGCGGGCCAGGCGGCTGCGTTCCGCCGCCGTTGCAACCCGAGGCCCAGACGATACCCACCAGCACTCCCCACCGCACCCAATGCCGGCGTGTCATCCGGTCACCTCCTCGAGAATTCACCGGAATCTAGTAGCCTAGTCCGCAGAGCGAGCAAGGAGCACGAAAGAGAAAGCGGCACCCGCCGCTCGCACCGGAGGGTACCGCTCCCTGCTCCCCCCTTGTGTCAGCGCAGCACCGTGATCGTCCCGCTCATGCCAGCGTGGTTTGTGCAGTGATAGTCGTAGGTCCCGACGGCGGTGATGGTGCTCGAAAACATGCCGGTAATCTGATTCGGCCCGTCGGCCGGGTGTGGCGTGGGGCCACCGGTGTATGTGACGTTGTGCGCCGCGGCACCGCCCCAGGTCCACGTCACCGTCCCACCAGTCTTGATCGCGGCGTTCTGAGGGCTGAAGAAGTTGTCTTTCACGTCAACGGCCGCGCTCGTCGGCGGCGCCGCGGCGGTCGCCGAAAAGGTGAGCGTCGGCAGCGTCGTGATGGCTGGTGTCGCGCTCACCGATTGCGGCGTCGACCCTCCGATGCTGTCCGTCGTACTCGCCACACCCGACGCGTTGGTGGTACTCTGCGCGGGGCTCACCCCGCCACCCCCCGACGCGACCGTCCAGTTAACCACGACGCCGGGAACCGCACAGTTGTTCGCGTCCAGCGCCTTGACGCTCAACGCCGCGGGAAGCGGGTTGTTGAAGTACCAGGCCTGCCCGTCCCCACCGCTCTTCGCAAGCTGCGTTGCCGCGCCCGGGGTGCAGGGTCCGGTGCCGCCCCCGCTGCTACCCCCGCAAGCGGCCGCGACCAGCAGCACGCCGAGTCCCGCCAACCGAATTGAAGACACTGGAGTCATGAACTCCTCCCCAAGGAATTATGAATGGAAAAGACGTGGGGAGCGAGCGGCCCGGAGACGAGCGCTCCCACTCCCCACGCTCGTGATACCCTACTGCTTGACGACTTGACCGCGGATCTCTCCACCCGGGTGGGCGCGAGTGTGCACGTTCACATACGCGTGGCCGTTGCGCATCAGCACGAGCAGTGAATCCATCGTCATGCCGACCGGCGCGCCGAGGTCCCCGCCCACGCCTTGAGCGAGCGTCCCGGTGAACCCCAGACCCTTGGGCGCCGCAGGAACGAAGAGATTCAGAACGACGCCCGCGGTGGCACCCGTGTCCGCCGGCCCGTGAATGTGAGCCAAGAATACGCTGTCGATGCTTGCCACGTCGATCCGGTAAACGAGCGTGCCGATGTCGGCGATGTATTTGAAGTCGGCGGTTCCGGTGGCGCTGCTGGTAATCGGCGTCGGCCGCGAGTTCGCGCCTGAGAGAGTCGCCACGAAGTGCTCGCTGACGGTAATGCCGACGTTGTCGGTGCAACTCCCCAGCGCCACCACCACGCCGAGGGTGAGCCCTGCGAACATCGGTCTACGCATGAGGGCCTCCATAGTCGGAACCCCGCAAGGGATCGCGCACGCCCAATCCTCAAGCCACGTGCCGGGGCGCGTGATTGTCAATCCCGATTGATGTTAGAGAATCGTCAGAGAGCCAACGGTGCCGAACACGCGAACGCCCCGGCCGGCGCAGTGCCGCGCGATGGCGGCGCCGCTGCCGGTCGAGGCTCCCGTCACCAATCTACGACCTGCGGGCCAGCGTCGCCGCGCGCGAACGAAGCGCCGCGTCTATGTCACTCAGCGAGACCGGAGCGGGAACCGTCCACGACCCGCGCTGCATCGTCGGCACGCGGATCGCCGCCACGTCGCCCTCCGGTCCCAGGTCGACCACCGCCGTCGCGGCGTCGTCCGGGCCCTGGTTGGCTTTTATCACGAGCGTCCACGTCCCCTCCCTGGGCCACGTGCGCTTCAGGGCGTGCACGCCCTCGCGCGAGGTTTCGGTGAACTCAAGCTGGAGGGAGCGTCGCTCCCCGCCCACGATCCCCTCGGCCGTGCCCGAGACGATATAGCCCATCGCGGTCCCGTGATGGAACGCGTGCACCAGGAGAAACGCGCCCTGCATCGACCGGTCGTACGGGTTGACGGGAAGCTCGATCGAGATCCAGGG
>Ga0066679_10001119_pt1 | contig 10398 bp, 10 predicted proteins | sample GraSoiAngelo_128_FD_62298 | JGI IMG/M metagenome (GOLD analysis project Ga0066679, IMG submission 62298) | Grasslands soil microbial communities from the Angelo Coastal Reserve, California, USA - 14_0927_12_20cm | ecosystem: Environmental > Terrestrial > Soil > Grasslands | place: USA... | reverse complement strand
GCCAACAGATCGCGCAGCGTGCGACCTTCGAGCAGCTCCATCACGATGTAGAGATAACCGTCTTCAGTCGCGCCAAAATCCGTCACAGTTACCGCATTCGGATGTTGCATGCGACCGGCGGCGCGCGCTTCACGGCGAAAGCGCTGCTGTGCCGTTTGATCTCCCACGAATCTCTGACTGAGAACTTTCAACGCGACGGGACGATCAATCAGCAGATGCGTCGCACGATAGACAGTCCCCATGCCGCCACCGCCCAGGCGCTCGTCCAAACGATACTTGCCTTCAAACGTTCGACCTATGAGTGGATCGATGGGAACATCCGCGATCGTGGCGTCGGCTTGCAGAGGCGTGTGATCGCCCGGGCACACGAACACATCATTCGAAAACTGCCGGCCGCATCGTGGGCATTGAAGCATAACTATGTGTTGGAGAGCTTGTGAGCATTATGGCGCAAGTGGAAGGGTCAGCGTTAGTGAGGACGTTAAAGCTGAATGGCGTCGATCCGGCGAATATGTTATTGCTCCCTGCCGATCCACTCCTTTGCCGAAACAAACGATTGCTTGTCATAGATTAGCACGATCGTTCCTACCGGCAATTGCTTGTAGACATCGACTGCAGCGGACATGGGAACGCGAATGCAACCGTGACTCTGCGGCGTTTGCGGAACTGAAGGATTGCCGTGAATTGCGAGCCCGTCGCTGAAATAATTCGGATAGTAGAGCAAGCCGAGCGGCGATTTTCTCCAGCCGCCGATCTTCGAATAAATTCTGAAGCGGCCGCGCGGTGTGTATGCCAATCCGCTCATGCCTTTTTCGCGATAATGTTTTTCGCTACCAGTTGAAACCGGAAGGATCTTCGTTACTGCTCCGGCATCATCCGTCAACAACAGCACCTGTCGATCAAGATCCACTTCGACGTGCTTGTATCCTGGATCCTTCGCCTGCGGTGCGCTCGAACTCATGATCGCAGCTAACTCATCGCGATTAAGTTGCCCCGTAATCTTGCGCCCTTCGTATTTTTGAAAAGCGACCAGACCATTACGCCCAGTTCCGTAACCCATCTCGGCGAGACGCGCTTCAGCCGATTTCAAATCTGCGCGATTCAGCGCGCGCGAACGCGTGTTAGATGAATTTTCCTTCCGCTTCTGGGCCTTTCCGATCGCGTTTGAGTCAGCAGGAGTTAAGAAAAGCAGATTCAGGATCAGCAAGCTTGCCGGTGCTGATTTACTTAGAGCGCGCATGAACATCCCCCTTGAAACCAAATCGATTTGCATCTCTCCAGGCTTTGAGTCGACTACACGCTCGCCAGCGGCAAGCTGCGATAACGCTTTCCGGTCAGCCTGGCTAAAGCATTAACCACCGCTGGTGAAATTACCGGAACAGGCGGCTCGCCGCAGCCCGTTGGCGCTTCGGTGCTGGACACAATATGCACGTCGACCGTGACCGGCGCATCGACAATGTAGGGCGGCGTGTAACCGTCAAAGTTTCTCTGTTGCACGCGGCCATCTTTGAAAGTGATCGCGCCGCCGGCCATTAGTTGCGTGACGCCGAAACCAATGCCTCCCTGGAACTGGCTTTCAATCGTCAGACGATTCACGGCGAGACCGCAATTAACCGCGACGGTCGCGCGATGAATCTTGGGACGGTTGTTTTCGATCGAAACATCAACAGCACAAGCGACGGCAGTGCCGAAACATTCATGGCACGAAATACCGGCTGCATGTCCTTTTAATAAAGAGTTTCGCCAGCCGCTCTGCTGGTCCAACAGATCAAGCGCCGCGAGCAACTTCTTTGCTTCAGGCTTCAAGAGCTTGCGACGATAAGCGATTGGGTCCATCCTGGCGCGCGTCGCTAACTCGTCAATCACGGTTTCCATGACGAACGCAGTATGAGTGTTACCCACAGAACGCCACCAGAGAACAGGCACGTTCACAGTCGGATTGTGTGCCGAGAGATGAAAGTTCGGAATGTTGTAGTTCGTGTCCGACACTCCTTCGACAGTCGTTTGATCGACTCCGTTCTTAATCATCATCACGGCGAACGGAGTGCCAGCCAAGATCGATTGTCCGACGATCACATGACGCCAGGCGCCGGGTAGGCCATCCGCCCCAATTCCAATCTCGACGCGATGCGCATGCATGGGCCGATAATAGCCGCCGCGCACATCATCTTCGCGCGTCCAGACGAGCTTCACCGGTGTGCCGCGCAGACGCTTGGCAATCGTCGCCGCTTCGCGCGGGACATGCGAATCGATCACCGCGCGTCGGCCAAAACCGCCGCCGGCAAATTCAGTATGGAAAGTAACCTGATCGGGTTTGAGGCCGAGGACCTGGGCCACCGTCATCTGATCCATCGTCTGAAACTGCGAAGGGACCCATGCTTCGGCCTTGCTGCCTTCGAAGCGGACCGTCGCGTTCAGCGGCTCCATCGGCGTGTGCGCCAGATAAGGAAATTCATACTCGGCGACGATTCTTCGGGCAACCGGGATGCGACTCATCGCTTTGTCATCACCACGAGCAACGGCAACATTGCCAGGCGTGCGCGCTAGTTCTTTGTACTTAGTCCACAACTCTGAAGTATCAACGCGTTCAAGTCCCGATGTGTCCCAATCGATCTTCAAGAGATCGCGCGCCTGTTTTGCGGTCCAGAACCTGTCGGCCACAACGGCGACACCGCTTCCGTTCACCAGCGGAATTTCGAAAATGTCCTTCACGCCGTCGAGCCGGCGAGCTTCCTTGTCGTCGAAACTCTTAACGCGTCCGCCGAATACCAGCGGATGAGCGACGACTGCGATCTTCATCCCCGGCAGATCGAGATCGAGACCAAACTTTTGCGAGCCATCACACTTTGCGACGCTGTCCAGCCGCGGCACTTTCTTTCCAATAAGGCGAAATTCAGATGGACTCTTGAGACTTACTTTCCCGGGCACCGGCTGGCGCGCGGCGCGCTCCGCCAATTCGGCATAGCGCGTAGATTTTCCGGCAGGTCCGTACACGACGCTGTTTTCTGTGCGGCATTGGTCAGGCGAAACCTTCCAACGCTCTGCGGCAGCGGCGATCAGCATCGCGCGAGTCTTTGCCCCCAGCTCGCGATACTGGGTAAACGAATGCGCAATCGATCCTGAGCCGCCCACCATTTGAAACCCGAAAACCGGATCCTTGTAGACTTCGGCGGCCTGCGCGAGTTCAGAAACAACCTGCGACCAATCCGCATCCATTTCATCGGCCAGAATCATCGGCAGAGAGGTTTGCACGCCCTGTCCAAACTCGAGACGGTTAACTGTGATTAGGATTTTGCCATCGGACCTGACGTGAACGAACGCATCGGGCGGATAAACTTTCGGTGGCGGTTCCTGTGTTGTCTCGTGTGCGATTGCCGGAAGATCCAGATACAACGAAATAAATAATCCGCCCGCTGCAACTGAAGAGACGCGCAAAAAACTGCGCCGGTTGATCCGATCATTTTTAGGTTTTATTGCTTGCATTGATCGATCTCCTTACGTCAGTTGTTCGGCTGCGCGCTTAATCGCTTCACGAATTCTCACATAGGTCGCGCAGCGGCAAAGATTTCCACCCATCGACTCTTCAATATTCGTGTCCGTCGGTTTCGTGGTCGCTTTCAGCAGCGCCACGGCACTCATAATTTGTCCGCTCTGACAGTAACCACACTGGACCACGTCTTTTTCGACCCACGCGTTTTGTACGGCGCGCCCGACCGGGTCGGCGCCGACGCCTTCAATCGTAGTTATCTTCTGATTGCCAATCAGCGAAACCGGAACGATGCATGAGCGAGTCGCAACGCCGTTAAGGTGCACGGTACAGGCGCCGCAGGCACTGATGCCGCATCCATATTTCGTGCCGGTCATTTTCAATTCTTCGCGCAAGACCCAAAGCAGCGGCGTCGATGGATCAGCGTCTACCTTTTTTGTCTGGCCATTCACGTTGAGTTGATAAGTTGCCATGACCTGACTCCTTATTTTGCGCGCGGACATGGAGTGCCGGCCTCGACCCAGGTGCGAGTCGCGGTGACAAATTGCTCATGAGCGAGCGGTGGCGGGGTTCGCATTGATCCATCAAGACGCCGGCCCGGATTCCACGCCCACAGCACCAACGCTGCTTCCTGGTGATGCGTCAGCAGCGCTCGCCCATCCATATTTTCATTCTTCGCTCGATCGGTGACCGATCGACAAACTGCCGCACTCGACAATGGACGGTTGTTCGTGTCCTGCCAACGCATCGACAACGGCGCCAGATGCCAATCTGGACCACCGGGCACGCCAGTGCTTTCGGCATTAACTTCCTGATGACAACCGATGCAGCTCAGCGCGGGCACGCCTCGGCCTTCTCGACCGCGTATGACATTCGCGAAATGGCGATGGCGATCGTCACCCTGCTGCGGATAATTTGTGGCGGTGTGACAGTTGATGCAGCGTGGCGAAACCAAAACCGAATAGACTTGCTCCCACGCAGCCAATCCGTCGGCAAGTTTAGGATTCGCACTATCTCGCTTGCTGCCGGCTCGCGTCGATAGCACGAGGCAAGCCATGCCGACGATAAACATCAACCCAAACAGCGGGGACAGCAAACGACGGTTCGCTAACATAGTCGCCTCCCTCCAACACGATCATTGAAAATCGTGGGGATTGCCAGCTTCAATCAAAAGACTTTGAGGGGGGTTGCTCCTAAAAGATAACATGCAGCGTTCGAAAAAAGTAACTGGCCGACATTATGGAGGTGGACAAACATTCGTCTGCGAGCGATTCAGCCGCATGGGACTAGACGGCCTGACCTCCCGTCGCTGTCGGAAACTACTCGAGCGACGGTTGAATGGTTTCGCAAGCAACCAGTCGAGCGGCAGCTAAAGATGCGCGCCGGTATCAAACCGCAACGAGAGGCTGAGGTGCTGACAGCGTGGCATGCGAAAGTAAAAATTAAGGCGGACCGCTATTGGGGCATTTCTAGTCACTTGCGATCGCAAAGCAGTATCATGCGTTACCGTGAGTCTTCAGTCTTCGCGAAAGATTGGATGGTGGCTTTATCTACCGCCGGTTATTTGCATCGGCCTACTCCTCGCGATTTATGTGAGCGGCCGGAACGTCGAAGTCTTTCTTTGGCTTAATCAGCAAGGCCGCTTTGCGAGCGATAACTTTTGGATCGCTATCACGACCCTGGGCGATGGCCTGGTGCTATTGGTCCTCATTCTTCCTTTCATTAGAAGAAGACCCGATATCGCCTGGTCGCTGATCGTTTCGTGGCTGCTGGTTGCGCTTTTGATTAAGGGCATAAAAATACCGCTCGTCACTTATCGGCCAATCTCAATCATTGATCCAAATCGATTTCGGTTGGTCGGCACGGCCTATAGATATAATTCGTTCCCTTCAGGCCATGCGGCGAGCGAAGCTGGTTTCTTCGCGACGATTTGCATCTTCTATCGTCTAAGATGGGTCCGCTCTGCGGCGATCGCTTTGACGGTCCTCATAGCGTATTCGCGCATAGCGATGGGCTTGCACTGGCCCACGGACGTCTTGGTGGGACTTAGCGGTGGGTGGATTTCGGCGCTAATAGCTTATTGGATTTCACGCCGGTTGACCTTCGGTACATCGCGCATCGGCCAAATAATCTTCGCCGTCATAATCGGCGGCGCAGCCATCAGAATGTTGTTGATTAATCACACCGACTATCCTCAGGCGTTTCGGCTGCTACAGATAATCGCGCTCGGTTCTATGATCTTTGTCGTCTGTGACTACGCTCTGGCGCGACGTAAATCAAAGATGGCAAGGGACGATAAAAACGCGTCTGTGAACTCATTACCTGAGGTGAGCGCCGACCCTGTTCCCAACAAATAGTTCGGCAACGTCAATCGAGCCCAAGACATCGTAACCGTCAGCACCTCACGGGTGTCTATCTTGTTGATGAAGAATTCCTCACACTCCATGAATATTTTTGTGCGATTCAGAAATTCAGCGATTTTGCTGGGTGTATTAGTTGTGTGGCTGGGTTTGTCGGGTGCCGTGCACGCCCAAACCCCGCCCGCAACCGCGGCTAGTGAGACAGTGCCGACCACGCAGGACCAAGCAAAAGCAAGTCCTGGCACGTCGGTAAGTGATTACAAAACAAGCCTCAAAGCTCTCTCAGATCTTTATCAGGATCAAGCAACAAAACTCCAGAAGCAGAACGAGCAAGCCAAGCAGCTCTTCCAGGATGGACTCATCTCGCGCGTGGAAATGGAGACGAGCGATAAAGGCTTGGCTGATGCCCGCGCGAAAGTCGACGAAGTCGCGAAACAGATCGTCGCAGCCAACAAGCCGGCTCCAGCGCCGCTGGTTGTTACGGACGCTTCGTTGTCAAATCAAGCCTGGTCCACCGGCAACAGCCGCATCGATGGCTTAATTCGTTACTACGGGAATCAATATGCCGTCGATCCGTACTTGATCTATTGCCTGATGTCGCAGGAGTCGAAGTTCAGCTCGAGCGCGACCAGCCGCAAAGGCGCGGGTGGTTTAATGCAGATGATGCCTGATACGGCGGCCCGTTATGGAGTGACGAATCGCTACGACATGGCGCAGAGCATCATGGGTGGCACGCGTTATTTGAAAGATCTCCTGAAGATGTTCAATGGCCGCGTAGACCTGGCGCTGGCTGGCTATAATGCCGGCGAGAATGCAGTCATCAAGCACGGTTACACCATTCCGCCCTACGACGAAACGCGCAATTACGTACGCCTGATCATCCAGCGGTATAGCAAGAAGACGAAAGCGTGAAGACAAAGAAGTTTGCCTGACACCCCCCACACCCAAATACCGTTCTGAACTTTTTATCTACTGTTCTTCACATCCCGAACGTTCTGGCATCACTCTTGCCCATAATAGTCAGCGCGCAGCCCGACTGACTGATTAACGGACAAGGAGGGAGTGCCTCATGGGCTACGTAACCTCGGATCATACAAAACGGGATAATTCTGAAGGGCGTTGCATGCTCTGCGAGGCGATGTTAGTTCGAAGCACGGCTCAGGCGTCTGAAGTGATTTGCCTGATTTGCCGCGCGGCAATTCTCGATCGCGTTTTTCAAGCGCGGAGACAGAGGGCGCCGACTCAGGCGCGAGCCGACATTAATCGACTGCGCTTGAGCACTTAATAAACGACTGTGTTGACGCAAATATCGAAACCGGACCGCGCGGGTGGAAGGTTGCGTCGGTCATTATTGTTGGTAATTGGACTGTTGACCGTTCTGTCATTGGCATGTGAGGCAGCGCAGCACCCTGCTAAAAACCAAACGGGCAAACCTAATCAAGCCAGCGAGAATCCCGAACCAACGATTGAAGCCAGCCCAACTTCAGCGAGCGACGATCAGTGGCAGAAAATTACTTCGGACACCCTCACATTGACCGTCACCGCCCCGGGCGCACAGTCAGTCAAAATTCTCTATCGACCGGCCTTCGCCGAAGACCGCCATGTCGAGCTGAAGAAGATAACTTCTCCGGCCGGACCGGACGGCAAGTTCAAGACGCAATTCAAAGTTCCGTCAGATTTTGCCGGCGATGTCTGGGCGGAAGCTTACTACGCGCATGCTGCCAAGAAAGAAACCAAAGCGATTTCGTTGACAGTTGAATCAATTTCAGCCGATGAACTCGCAGGCGCTTCTTATAAACACAACGAAGAATCGGCGCGCTCGGATAAATTCACTGGCGGCCACATCGAAAAGACGGCCCTGCAACCCGGCAATGGCGACATACGCATTACCGTTAACATTGCCGCATTTCAATTGACGTTATGGCAAAACGGTAAGGAAGTTAAGACTTATCAAATCGGCATTGGTCGCAAAGAGTTTCCCTTGCCCAGTGGCCTACGTTACGCGAAAGAGATTGTTTTCAATCCGGAGTGGGTGCCACCTGACAGTTCCTGGGTCGAGGAGCATGACGTAGTGCCCGGTGAACGAGTCGAGGCTGAGGATCCGCGCAACCCTCTCGGCAAAGTAAAAATACCGATGGGTAATGGTATCCTCATTCATCAGGCTTTCAAACCAACTGACATTGGCCACCTCGTATCGCACGGCTGTGTACGACTCAAGCTAGACGAGCTTTACGATCTGATTGACAAGATCATCGCCGCGCGCTCGCTGCCCGTCTCGCGTCCGCAACTTGAACATGCAAAGAGCAGCAAGGATCGATTTGTCATTAAGTTGGACGCGCCGCTGGTAGTAGACATAGCCTACGACACTCAAGTCGTCGAAGGTGGCGTGTTGCATCTTTATCCCGACGTTTACAATAAGAAGACCGACACGATCGACAATCTGCGCGCGGAGCTGAAGGATGCAGGCGTGGACGATTCGCAGCTAGACGACAAGACACTGCGGCAGATGTTGGATCGAGTGACGATGAACGAGGAGTTCGCCGTCAGCGTCGCTGACCTCAAAGCGGGCCGTCCATTGGAGGCAGGCAAGAAGCAGCCGCTGATTGCAGCCTCGGCGCCGAAGAAGCAAGCCGTTACTAGTAGCAAAGCCGGCCGCCGCCGTTAGGCTGCACTCCCTCTGTTCTGGGGCGAGCGCCAAACTCACGTCGAACCATCTTCACAATTCGCGCATCCTAATACTCTGCCCGGCAATAAGACCTCACGAAGGCCGTAATAAAGGAAGTCATGCAAACCCTCAGATTTCGCATTGTGCAAGTTCTATCCATTCTCGTGGTAGTGGCCGGCGTTGGCGTACTCGCCGTGCGCAGCAGCCACGGTCAGTCCCCGGCAGCTAAGATTGAGTCTCAAAATCCCAAGCCTGAAACGCTGGTCAAGCCCACGATTCTCGCAACCGATCGCCCCGTGATGAAAGATGCGGCGCGCTCGCCATTCGCGGAAGCTGCCGCCAAAAACACTCTGCTGCGAAACGATTTGACGTGGACCTTTGGAAGCAAACAACAACACGGCTGGTATCTCTACGATTTACTGATCGGCCAGACGCTAAACATTTCTCATGACGCTTCGACAAACGATTTCGCCAGCGCCATCGCCGGATGGCAGAAGACGAAAGGTTTGAGTTCAAACGGCATGCTCGATGAGAACTCCTGGATGGCCATGGTCACCCAATGGCAAAGCGATCGCCTGAAAGACAAGACGCCTGCCACACCAGATCAATTGCTGATGGCGCCGTCATCGGACTTCTACGATCCGGAACGGTTGCCAGAGCTGCGCCAGGTCGAACGCAACACCTACGCGGCATATCGGCAGATGCTTGCGGCGGCGATTGCTGATCCGAGTCTGAAGCTCGCGCACACTTCCGCGAACGATCTCGCTGCGACCGAAAAATTCTTCAAGATTGTTTCCGCATTTCGCTCACGCGAATACCAGGAGAAGCTTCGGCATGATTCGCCTAACGCGGGCAGCGCCGGTCTCGCAGTAAACAGTCCGCACTTCACCGGCCGCGCTTTGGATTTATACGTTGGCGGCGATCCGGTCGACACTAAAGATTCAAACCGCGCAATTCAAGTTCAGACGCCTGCTTATCTATGGTTGGTTCGTAACGCCGCTCGCTTTGGTTTCCGCCCCTACTTCTACGAGCCCTGGCATTGGGAGTACGTGAAGTAAGGCACATAGGGGTACCCCCGTCTTGCTCGTAAAGAGAGAACCACGGGCTACATTAGAAACACACCACAAAGTCAGCAAGGCACTAAGAAATAGTCTCTTAGTCCTTTCGTGTTCGTGCCTTGGTCGTGAAGTTGAATGCCTGCTGCGCGATGTTACCGTGCTTCCGGCCCGCGACGAGGTGCGCTAGTTCTTCGTCATCTTCAGCCTCGTCACAAAGACTTCTGTATTATGCGCTGAGCGCAGGCCGTACAGACCATCGGTGCTCTTAAGCTTTCCGGCCGAGACGAGATCAGATTTCGCTCCGCTCCAAACCTCTTTGTTATTGATCGAGCAGCTAACCTTGTCGCCCTTAACTGATATTGCGATCTCCTGCTCGACGGGTTGGCCCACCGCGGAGGCTTTGTTGACTGCCGAATCGGGAGTGCCGCGCCCGTTCATTTGAAACGGCGCCGGCCCAAAACCGCGCACGATGAATTTCCCGTCGCCATAAGCCGCGCAATAAAGATAAGTCTGCTGATCAGTGCCCAGATCGTTTCCGGCGATCATGACGCCGTAAGGATGCGGATGCGTGTTGAGGTTCATGAACTTCGGTTCGCGGAAATGCGCCGTGACGGTGTAATCACCTGAAGCTTTGTTCCCCGCGTTCCAGTAAGTCACTGCCGGCCCCGTGACGATGTGAAACGCATCGGCTTCTTTGGCAAACTTAGCGTTGTTGAGCGTCATTCCCTGCGACGCTTCGCGCGCATCGACCTTCCCTGTCCATCCGGGAACCGTAACGCCGCCACCGGCAACAGTGCGCGATGTCTCGTCCTGGCCGCCTTGCGAGAA
>Ga0066679_10001117_pt1 | contig 10408 bp, 7 predicted proteins | sample GraSoiAngelo_128_FD_62298 | JGI IMG/M metagenome (GOLD analysis project Ga0066679, IMG submission 62298) | Grasslands soil microbial communities from the Angelo Coastal Reserve, California, USA - 14_0927_12_20cm | ecosystem: Environmental > Terrestrial > Soil > Grasslands | place: USA... | reverse complement strand
TCAGGAACCCGCACCGATAAACCTTTGTGACGATCGAGAATGAAGGCGACGTTCTCGCGGCGATTCGGCTCGCGCTGAAGATCGGGGACGATCACCACCGGAAATTCCAGGCCTTTCGCCTGATGAATCGTCATCAAACGCACGACGTTCGCCGTTTCGTCCATCTGACCTTCGCCCTCGCGGCCGCCGATCGCTTCAAACTCTTCGACGTAATGAACAAAGTCGCGAATCAATTGGCCTGACTTCTCGAATTGTTCAGCGAGACGAAAAAGTTTTTCGACATTCGCGACGCGCTGTGCGCCATCAAAGTTCGCGGCGATCACGGGCATCAGTTCCGAAGAAGAAACTGCGTAGCGCAAGAGATCCGCGATGCCATATCGGTTCCGTCGCTCGATTAGCGCTGCGAGCAAAGCGTGGATGCGATCCAAAGCGACGTGGTCGTCCGCTTCAATGAATTGAATTTCGCGATGACGACGCACCGCACGCCACAAGTTGCGACGATGCAAACGATCTGACGCCCCGGATGCATCAATCCACGGAGCGCAGCGCAGCGCGAATAAAGCGTTGTCGGATATTCCGCCGAGCGGTGAACGCAGAATCGCCGCCAGCGCCAGTTCATCCGTTGTGTTGTCGAGAAAACGCAGCAGTTGAATCAGGTCAGTAATTTCTTCCCGTTGATAGAAGCCTTTGCCCTGAACGGTGAGATAAGGAATTCCCGCGCGGCGCAACGCGCTCTCATAAGTCCAGACGCCGGTGAACGCGCGCAGCAGAATCGCGACCTCTCCGTAATCAAAGTCGCCGGCGCTTACAAGTTCCGCGACTCGCGTCGCAACTTGTTCCGCGTCTCGTTCATGGGGCGTTAGTGTGCGCTGCTGTGACGCGTCGCCCTCTTCATCCCCATCGCGAACCGCGCTGACAATGAATTCAACCAGCGGCGGCTCGTGCTTGCTTTCGCGCTGTGGTTCGCTGGACTCGTGGCCCACATAGCCAAGCTGCGGAAGCGCATCCACCAGCACGTCTACTCGCGGTTGGAAGATTCTTTCGAACAGAAAATTGAACGCGTCGATCAGTGGTTTTTGGCTGCGAAAGTTCAGATTCAAAGGTTGCTGCGCGCCGCCGGCTTTCTCGATCGCCGCAGTCATCTCGCTAAAAACGTCAACGTCCGCGCCACGAAATCCATAGATCGATTGTTTGCGATCGCCGACGATGAAAAGATTCGCGCCGGTCTTTAATGCAATTTTCGTCAGGATGTCGCGCTGCAAACCGTTCGTGTCCTGGAATTCATCGACGAGAAAATATCGATAACGCTCAGTGACGCGCGCCAGGACTTCTGGTCGTTCGAGCAGACGCAATGCGCGCAATTGCAAATCGTCAAAGTCGAGAACCGACAATCTCTGCTTTTCGATATCAAGCCGGCGATCGATCTCGCGCAAAAGCTTCAGCAACGCCAGCGAATATTCCTTCGCCAACAGATCGAAACCGATCGCCGGCAACCGACCGCGCAGACAATCGCTTCCGCCAGGGTCATCCCCAAACAACGCTGCGTCAATCTTCTCGATTACCGGATGCGTTCCCTTTTGCGGACGTGCGCTCCAGAAATCTTCTATTCCCTGCGTGTACGCGGCGATCGTTTTCTCAGTCGGCGGCTTTGCGAGAATTGCTCGCAACCTGGGCCAATCATCGATCGCTTTCGCGCGTCTCTGATCGGCCGCTTTCGACAACTTGACTGAAAAGAATTCAGCCATCGCTGAGTCGAGCTGCTTCAGCGCCGCGTCGTAATTCGTGCGCGTCGCGTGATTCGCAGCGGTCAACGTTTCGATGGCGTCGATCGATAAGCCTTCACCGCGATACTTCCGATGCAGATCGACCAACGCGCTGGCTAGCGCCGGCCGGCCGGTGCCCTGCGTGAACTGAACTATCGTGTCGTTGCCGTGATGGATTGCGTCGGCGAGCGCTTCTTCGACCACCGCCTCGAGCAGCATCGCCGCCTGATGCTCGTCAAGAAGGACAAACTGCGGATCGATGTTGGCTTCGACGGGAAACTCGTGCAGCAAGCGCGAACAGAAGCCGTGAATCGTCGTGATCACGCCACCTTCGAGCGTGCGCTTGTGCCGCAGCCACGTCTGTCGTTCCTTCTCCTGCGACGCGCGCAGCAGCGCATCGATTCGATCGCGCACGCGCTGCCGCATTTCATTCGCGGCGCGATTTGTGAAAGTGATCGCGACGATATTGTCGACCGAAACTTTTTTCGTGCGCAGGATTTCCAGGTAGCGCTCGACCAGGACGAACGTTTTGCCGGCGCCCGGACCTGCGGTCACGGACAAATGCTTATCCAGCGTGTGCGCAGCGATCTTTTGTTCGGGTTTTAGTTCGCGCGGCTGAGGGCTTGATTGGCTCGACAAAGATCATCCTTTCAAAATGCGTTCGTATTCATCGTGTGGACCGATCCAAAACCAATACAACACGCCCTTATGCTCACGAGCCAACGCTCGCCATCCTCGGCTGATACGGACAGCCAATATTCGCCTTTGCGCTCAAAGCGCAATGACGGGTGACGCGGGTCCTGACGCCACAATCGATATGCTTTATCCGCGCTTGTCTTTATTTGAGATGGAAGAGCCGCGTATGCCTTCCAAAAACTAGGTGTGGTCGAGGACTTCATCAAGAGGTTTGGTGCGGCCGGCCTCGATGTCCTCTAAGGCTTTTTGCCATAGGTGATCAAGCCGTCCCGCCTTCGCATCGACTTCGATCTGGCGATCCCAAGCGTCCTCGAAATCAATCTCCATCAGTCTGTCTAAAAACTCTCCCTTTTCGTTTTCGGAGAGTTCTTTAACAGCATCGATAATTTCGGCAACTGACATGGTTAGAATTTATCCGGTTTCGAAATCTTTGTCACGCTGGATGGAGTCCACGGAATGAGCAGCACTGAACTGATTCAGTCAGAATGAAATGGTGCACCCGGCACGACTCGAACGTGCGACCCCCTGATTCGTAGTCAGGTACTCTATCCAGCTGAGCTACGGGTGCGTGTAGGATGAAGGGAAGTTTAAGGTTTAAGGTTTCAAGTTTCAAGTTAAGCAAAAGTTCAGATTTCCGGGGGTCGCTTTGGCAACTTGAAAATTGAAACCTGCAACTTGAAACCGCGCTTCAGCGCGCAAAGTACCCCGGCTTGGTGCTGGCCACGAGTTCGCCGCGCGCGACTTCGACGCGAATCTCGCGCCATTTGCCGTCGCGCACACCAGCGTTCGGAGGTTGATACACGACGGTGTAAAGCGTGCGAAGATCCGCAGCGACTTCCGCGTATAAGCGGGAAAGATCGTCGAGGCGGCGAATCTCGTGCAAGCGCCCGCCGGTACGATCGGCAAGCAATTGCAGACGCGTGCGCGCCGCCGTGTACATCGCGGTGATTGCGGGATCGGGCAGCGGCAGTTTCTTCGGATCGCCCGAGGGCAATGCCAGCGGAAAAATCGTGACGCCCTGTCGATCGGCGTCGTTGAGAACTGAAATCACTTGCGAGTTCGTTTCAGCTTTGATCGCCGAACCGACATCAGTCGCGGCAGCTTTGCCGACGATCCTGCGATCACCATTGCGCGCATCAGTATCGAGTCCATCGGTCAACACCACGATCGCTTTGCGACGCCGGGGCGCTTCATGGGCCAACTCTTTCACAGAAAGTTTTAGCGCGTCATAGAGCGGCGTTTCGCCTTTGCCGGCTTGCAGCGTGATACCGATCGTGTAAGCGATCCGGCGGCGATCCGTCGAAAAAGGAAGTTGAAGTTTCGCGCCCTTGCCATTGAAATCGACGACCGCGACTCGATCGTCCGGCGCCAGCGCGTCAAGAAACCGAAGCGCCGCCTGATTAATTTGTTGTCGAAAATTAATGGTTGAACCGGACGTGTCTAGCAGCATCACCAAACTGAACGGCGCATCAGTAGGTTCGAAATGCAAAATCGGGCGACGCACACCATCTTCAAATATAGCGAAATCGTTCTGCGATAAGTTCGTGATTGGGTGTCCCTGCTTATCGGCGACGCCGACGCTGAGTTGCACCAAAGATGTGTCGGTCTTGATTACTTCATCCTGCGCGTGCGCCGGCGACGACGCCGAAACCAGGAACAACAGTGCGAGAAGCCCGAGAGTCAGCGATGGCAAGACGCGACATTGGATTCGCTGATAAGGACGGCATCTGTTGGGCGAAAGTGAAATCATTCGATCTTCTAAGAAAGCTTTGATTGCTGGGGTTCGTGAGAGTATGCCTGCGACTTCGGAATCTTTGCAACTTTGCAGCGTAGTCCGTTTGGTAAAAAATTTTGCTCACGCATCCAGGAAATTTCATTTGAGTTTACGAGCGACGAATCGCCTATAATACGGCGCGCCTCGCAGGTTCTCCGCTATGCGCACAGCAAATTTTTGCGCGGAATGTGGCGAGCAGCTCGCGCTGAAAGGTTGGCGTGTGCGACTGGGAGGCCGACTGTGCGATCGCTGCACGCAAAGACTCGGAAGGTTCGCATCGTTTCAGACCCTGATTGGCGTGGGGCTGATTGCAGTTGCGGCATTCGCGATCGGGAAATATTCGCGACCCTCGCCGCCACCATTGATTATTCAGCGCGCCGCGAATTCTCCGCTATATCAATCGCCGGCTGAATCATCAACTGCCGCTCAAGCGAAGCGCGCGGCGACTTATCAATCGAGTCAGACGCCCGCTTCAGTGTCGAACGAAGAAGGTTACATTTGCGGCGCGCGCACCAAGAAAGGCACACCGTGTCAGCGGCGCGTGCACGCACCCGGCGAACGCTGTTTCCAACACAAAGGCCTGCCGGCAATGGTGGCGTTGGAGAAGTTGGTAATTAAGCCGAAAGCCGATTAGTTAGGTTTTGCGCGACGACATTTGAAACGAAAAAAAAGGCCGCGTGCTAGTGAAGCGCGCGACCTCCTTGCTGGTTTCACGGATTGAAGTCTGTGCAACACGCTACTTCGGTGTCTTCACCGGAGCCGCCGGGCGCGCGGGAATCTTCACCGGAGTCTTCAGTTTGTTCATGACTTCAGTGATGCCGCGCTCGAGTTGCGCATCCTTTCCGGCAATTTCTGAAGCCGGATCGTTATCAACTTCGATGTCCGGATCGACGCCGTGGCCTTCGATGATCCATTCGCCTTTGCTGTTCGTCAGCGCTGAACCCGGAACAAAAATCTGGCCACCGTCGATTAGCGGACCACGACTGCCGATGCCTACGACACCGCCCCACGAACGCTTTCCGATCAATGGTCCAAGACCGGATTCACGAAACATGTAAGGGAAGATGTCTCCATCAGAAGCCGAGTTCTGATCGAGCAGCGCCACCATTGGACCAAGAAACACGCCATCGGGATAAGTGCTGCCGATGTCGTCCGTGCGCGAATAGTTGACCCCGAGCAGCTTGCGCCGCAGACGCTCAATCAACATTCGCGAAACGTTGCCGCCGCCGTTCGCGCGCACGTCGACGATCAAAGCTTCTTTGTCGATTTGCGGGTAATACCACTTGATGAATTCGCGGATGCCGGCCGCGCCCATGTCGGGAATGTGAATGTAACCGACACGGCCGTTGGTGGCTTCTTCGACCCGCTTGCGGTTCTTCGTAATCCAAGCGAGATAGATTAAGTTGCTCTCGTCAGTGATTGGCCGATACGAAACAACTCGCGAGCCTTGCATCGTTGGTTTGCTGTTCACCGTCAGAGAGACGGGGTTGTCGGTTTTGTTGCGCAGCAGGCGATAGATGTCGTCGGTTCCTCTGAGTTCTTCACCATCGACGGCCAAAACATAATCGCCGGCATTGATGTTCAACCCGATTTCTTTGAGCGGTGAACGATAAATATCTTCTTCGTTCTCGCCTTCGAAAATTCTTGAGACGCGATAACGTCCGGAAGCCGGATCAACTGCGAATCGCGCACCCGGCAATCCGTAACGAGGCCGCGGCGGAATCAGAAAGTCGCCGCCTTCGACATAAGCGTGCTGGATCGTCAACTCGGAAACCATCTCACTGATCACATAGTTCAAATCCGAACGATGCTTGACGTATTGCAGCAAAGGCTTGTACTGCTCGCGCAGCGCCACCCAGTCATAGCCGTGCATGTTCGGCACATAGAACCAGTCGCGATAGCGCCGCCAGACTTCGTTGAAGATTTGATTCCATTCTTCAGCGGGCACGCGATCGACGACGAGCCCGGCCGTCGAAACCGGCTTGCGACTCTTGTCTCCCTGCGGCGTCGCGTCATACAGTCCGAAACCTGGCCCCTGCCTCGCCAGGATCTTCGAACCGTCACGTGACAAGGCATAGCCTCCTCCGAGATCGTCAATCAAGGTTGTCTCTTTTCGATCTTTCAAAGAAAAGAGTTTTAGCTGTGCCGGCCTGTCACCCTGACGCCCGTAGTAAAAGGCCGGGCCAGTGGCGTAAATCAAAAAGCCCGGCTTGGCCGACAAACCACCGTAGTTGTCCGCGCCTAGTGGTGCGCGCGCGACGCGATTGTTGATGCCGTCGAAATCTATCGTCATCGCTTTCGGTGCTGGCGGTGCGGCTGGCGCCGGCTTGGGTGATTCAGCTTTCGGCGCCTCCTCGCCATCTTTCTTTGCTTCGGGCGAAGCATCGCTCTTGCTCACCGCCACCTCGTCGCTTTCCGGCGGGAACGGATGCTTCACGTCTTTGCGCAAAGCCATCGCATAAATGTACGAGTCGCGATTTGTCGCATAGTTGAATTCGATGTTGGATATCTGCGGTGCAAATTCGCGCGTGCTGAGAAAGTAAAGATAGTTCCCCGTCGGATCCCACACCGGATTGAAAGCATTGAACATCTGATCAGTCACGCGATGAACCTGACCGTCGGCCGCGCTCCAAATAAAAATCTGCGAGAAACCATTGCCGCTTGTCGGCATGCTGAACGCGAGATAGTTTCCGCTGGGCGACCAGGCGTAATCGCGAATCCCGCCGCGCGGCGCGTCGACGATCTCAGTCACCTTTTTGTCGGCGAGCGTGACGACGAAGATTTTTCCGTCTTTGTCGCCAAAGGCAACGCGCTTTCCGTCCGCCGACCATTCGGGCTGATAACGCATCGCTTGCCCACCAGTAGTGATCTGCATCGGCGGCTTCGAAGCGTCTTGCGGCACGATGTAAAGTTCTTCTTCGCCGCTCAAATCGGAAATGAAAGCGATCTGCGATCCGTCGGGCGACCAGTTAGGCCATTTGTCGTGCGCACCGGACGAGTGAGTCAGATTTCGCGTCGGGCCTTTCTCGATTGGCGCGGTGAAGATGTCGCCGCGCGCTGAGAACAACGCGCGCTCGCCTTTCGGACTCAGATCGTAAGATTCGATGTTGTTGGCGGCAGGAATGCGGCTCGGCCGGCGCGCGAGACCGTCATCGGGAACGTTGATCGAAATCTCAGAGGCTTTGCCGCTGCGCGTGTCGAGGATTTGCAGCTCGCCGTCCATTTCATAAACGATCCGGTTCTGATGATCTGAGCTGGGCCAGCGCACGTCCCATTGTTTGCTCCGGGTAATCTGCGTCGTCTTACCGTTGGAAACGCCGTACGCGTAAAGATTAAAATGCCCGTCGCGATCCGAGTTGTAGTAGATCGTGTCGCCGATCCACATCGCGTCACGCGTCGCGCGCGGACCTTCAGCGATCGATTTCGTTTCGTAACTCTTCAAATCAAAGATGTAGAGTCGATTTGCTTGTCCGCCGCCGTAGCGTTTCTCCGGACGAAAGTCACGGTTCTGCGGCGAGTAAACCATGCGCGTAGCGTCAGGCGAAAAATCGCCCGAACCGGCTTCAGGCATCGGCAATGCTTCGGCCGGGCCGCCATCGACTGAGACCGTGTAAAGTCTCGCGATCGGCAGCGACCATGAATCTCTCTGCGACTTGAAAATGATTCGCTTGCCGTCCTTGGTCCATCCGTAAACTTGATTGTCCCAACCCCAACGCGGCGTGAACGGGCCCTTCGCCGGATAAAACGTAAGTTGTCGCGGCTCGCCACCGACGGACGGAATCACATAGACCTGCTCGTCGCCATCGTATTGGCCCGTGAATGCGATCCATTTTCCGTCAGGCGAGAACTTCGCGAAGACTTCCATGCCCGGATGCGCGGTCAAGCGGATCGCCGTTCCGCCCGTCGCGGGCGCGGTCCAAATGTCACCGGCGTAAGTGAAGGCGACGCGGTCGCCATAGATGTCAGGGAAGCGCAACAGTTTGGTTTGCGCGGCCGCGGTGATCGCCACCGCGAACAGCGCCAGGATGATGGCGGGAAGCCGGCGCAGCAGGTTTGATTTCGTGAACAAGGGACTCTCCTCCTTAAAATCCGAGACTGATACGAAAAATTGAATTGATGTTTGCGCGCGATGCGCAGTTGATGCAGACGAGGTTTTACGCTCGAAGTGAAGCGCCGGTTTCAAAAATCGAGCGCGGCGATCGTTACCACTTGATCGATCCTTCTTTCGAGGTGTCGATCGTCGCGAGATCACTCTCGCCGTAAAAGAAACTCTTCATGTTGTCCATCAGAAAGCCCTGGGCGTCCGGGTTGGTCAAGTCGAGGCCGTAATGATTGATAATGCGCGTCTGTGTCTGCAGCCATTCAGACCAGCAAGGCTGGCAAACCTCAGCGCCGATTTTTTGCCCTAGCTCAGTCGGCAACGGCGCGTAACCGAGCGCGGAACGCTTCTGCCCACAACGGGCGCATTTGATTTCGTCTGACATTGGAAACTCCAGTTTCAGGTTTCAAGTTTAAAGTTTCTAGTTGAACATCGTAAACCTGAAACTTGAAACCTCAAACTTGAAACTAGCGTTGTGCGGCTCGAATTGCGGCGATGGTGTCGTCGTCTTTCGGTTTGAATAATCCTAACGGCCGTACATCGCGATAGGTAATCACACCGTCCGGATTGATTACGAAAACCGAACGCGCCACCTTGCCCGGGATCATCGAATTTGCGCCGTAGAGATCGGCGACCTTTCGATCGACATCGGCGAGCAGGCGCAGCGGCAAACTGTGATGCTCGGCAAAATTCTTGTGCGACTCAACGCTGTTCGTGGAAATGCCCACAACTTCCGCGCCGGTCGCGCGGTAGTCCTCCCAACGATCGCGCACCGAACACATCTGGCGCGTGCAGATTGGAGTCTCGTCTCCCGGATAGAAAAGCAGCACGACGACCTTGCCGCGATGATCCGACAGACGCCAGGCAACGCCGTCCCCATCCTGCAAAACAAAGTCGGGTGCCTTGCTGCCTTCCTGGGGATGCGAAGTGTTTGCCAATGATTATTTGATCAGAGCTGCCAGGTTTGCTGCCGTGACCTGTGTACGAATCTCGAGTTCATTTCCGCGCGGCGTAATTTTCAAATTCGCCAAAGCGTTTTCTGCCAGAGCCTTGCGCGGCTGGGCCAGCCTACCGATGAAGAGTCCCCCGAGTTGCTGCAGTCCCTGCACGGTATCGCCGAGGTTCTTTGCCGATTGAACGCTGTCGGTTTTCGCTACCAGCATGATCGAAACATCCGTCTGCGTCGAGCCAATGGATCCATAAACCTGCTGAATCGAGCTAACGTCCTTGGCCATCGTATCATTGCCGACGTCGAGCTTGTTAAGCAATTCGCGCGGCACATTTGCGCCGAAGCCTGCGACTGCGTTGGGATCGCGTAAAGCGAGTGAGATAAGGTCGGCGCTGGCTCGTCCGCGTTTGCCCGCGTCGATGGCCGCGTGCACGTTCGCCACAGAACCCATCGCTAATGAATTAGGATCGAGAACGCAAATCGCCAACTGGTCGACTTTCATATTCCAAAGACCGAACACCTTCATCTGATCGTTCACGTTAATAATCGTAATTGTCGCGCCGCGATATTTTTCTTCACGAGCTTTGCCGTTCGCGGCGGCGCGCGCTGAGGCTATCAGAGATTTGGCGTCGAACGTGCCGTGAGCAATCGCCACTGTTTCAAGTTTGGTTGTGTTCGCGTTTGGATAGGTAAACCGAACGCCCAAAGCCACGCGATCGAATGAACGCGGATCGATGCCGGTGCGCGTTTTGAATTTTTCGACTTCCGCATTTGCCTGGGCCAGCTTCGCCGGATCGTTGCCAAGGATGCTTGGCATCGTTTCGTTCAACAATCGCTTGGCGTCGATGATCGCTACGGCATCCGATGCCGGCAGATAGTTAGCCGCGTCAGAAGTGGCAGCAGCAGCCCTACGCTGCCCTTGCCCAACGAGCGCAGAAGACAAAAGAACGATCATCAATGACGCGAAAGTTGGTGCAGATAAGACAAGTCTTTTATTCACAATTTGACCTTTCCCGAGAGCCTGAGTTGTTCGTCTTGCGATGCGCGAATGAGCGCCTATGGTTGCCGTGTCAGAAGCCCGCGCGTCAGCGAGGGCAAGTCCACAAACCGACGTGTGTGATGCTCAT
>Ga0066679_10001113_pt1 | contig 10418 bp, 13 predicted proteins | sample GraSoiAngelo_128_FD_62298 | JGI IMG/M metagenome (GOLD analysis project Ga0066679, IMG submission 62298) | Grasslands soil microbial communities from the Angelo Coastal Reserve, California, USA - 14_0927_12_20cm | ecosystem: Environmental > Terrestrial > Soil > Grasslands | place: USA... | reverse complement strand
CGGACGAAGCTGGCGAGCGTCAAGCGGAAGACCTCGGTGCTCGTGCTGCTCCCCGCCTCGCTGCCGTTCGCGGGCAAGGTGCCGAAGCTCAAGGGCGTGACGTGCGGCGCCTCGTGCAGTCCGGCGACGCTCTGGTTCACCCACCGCGGTGTCCTCTACACGTGGCAGCACGCCGACCCGCCGAAGAACGCGAAGGCCGTGCTCGGGCGGCTGGCCGCCCAGGCGATCGAGGCAGGGCCGCGATGAGGGACGAACGGCTCCGGCAGTACGCCGACCTGCTGCTCGATACCTGCATCACGGTCGAGCCCGGCTGGCAGGTCCTCGTCCTCGGATCGCCGCCCGGCCGGCCGCTGCTGGAGGAGATCGGCCGCGGCATCGGTCGCCGCGGCGCCTACGCGATCTTCCAGATGTCGATGACCGGGTCGATCGGTGCCTCCGACCATTCCTGGCTGCGGGAGGCGCCGGCGGAGCTGATCGCGCAGCCGGCATCGCTCCAGGTCCATCTGCTCGAGAAGTGCGACGCGATCGTCGCCGTCGACTCGCCCGAGAACACCCGCGAGTCGTCCGCGATCGAAGCCGAGCGGCTGTCGACCCTGCGCGCCGCCTACCGGCCCGCGCTCGAGCGCGTCATGTCGCACGAGGTCCCGTGGGTCGGCTGCCAGTTCGCGACCGCCGCCCTGGCCCAGGACGCCGGCATGGCGACCGAGGATTTCGCAGACTTCCTCTACGGCGCCTGCCTGCTCGACTGGAGCGCGGAGAAGGAACGGATGCAGCGCTACGCCGACCGGTTCGACGCCGCGGACGAGGTGCACATCGTGGGCGAGGGCACCGATCTCCGGCTCGGGGTCAGTGGCCGGCGGATGGAAGTCGATGCCGGCGGCGCGAACATGCCGGGCGGCGAGTTCTTCTGCTCTCCGCTGGAGGACTCGGCCGAGGGCGAGATCCTGTTCGGCGAGTTCCCGGCGGTGCACGGCGGCCGCGAGGTCACCGGCATCCGCCTCCGCTTCGAGGGCGGCCGGGTCGTGGACGCCTTGGCGCGGGAGCACGAGGACTTCCTGATCGAGACCCTCGACGCCGACGAGGGCGCGTGCAGGCTCGGCGAGCTCGGCATCGGCTGCAACCCCGGCATCACGCGCTACATGAAGAACACGCTCTTCGACGAGAAGATCGACGGCACCGTCCACCTCGCGCTCGGCAGCGGCTTTCCCAACCTCGGCGGCACCAACGTGTCCAACCTCCACTGGGACATCGTCAAGGACCTCCGCACCGGCGGGCGCATCCTCCTGGACGGCGAGCTTGTCCAGGAGGACGGCCGCTGGCTCATCTAGCGGGCTCGTAGCGCAGGATCGCGACGCCGTCGCCGACCGTCCTCGACTCGAGCAGCCGCAGCGGCTTCTTGTCGGCCGTCTCGCCGAACAGGCGCTTCCCGCTCCCGAGCGCGACCGGGAAGACCATCAGCCGGATCTCGTCGACGAGGTCGTGCTCGACGAGTGCCTGGACGAGTTGCCTGCTGCCGTGCACGACGACGTCTCCGTCCAGCTTGCCCTTGAGGTTCGTGACCTCGTCGACGACGTCTCCGCGGAGGACGGTCGTGTTGGTCCACTCCGGATCCTCGAGCGTCGAGGAGACCACGTACTTGGGCATCGTGTTGAACTTGTCCGCGAACTCGCCCTCCCTCGTCGGCCAAGCCGCGGCGAATCCCTCGTAAGTGACGCGCCCCAGCAGGAGCGCTGTCGTCGCCATCGTCTCGTCGAGCTTGAACTTGTCGCCCTCGCCGCGGTCGAATGCGAACGTCCAGCCGCCGTGCTTGAAGTTCTCGGCTCCGCCCGGGTCCTCCATGACGCCGTCCAGCGAGACGAACTCGGTCACCACGATCTTTCCCATCTCGTTGCCTCCTCGGTCGTCGATCGTCGGCGCTATGACTCCAGGGGCGTCCGGAAATCATCGTTCTCAACGTCGTAGTGCACGGCCTTCAGGTCGCGCTCGACCAGGAAACGGTCGTCCTCGGGGTAGAAGACGGCGGTCTCGTAGTCCTCGCCGGCGAACGCCTTCACGGCCTCGATCGAGTCCCAGAGCGTGAACATGACGAACTCTGTGCGGTCGTCGACGTCGCGGCGGAGCATCCAGACGCCCCGGTTCCCGGGCGTCTGCGCGTAGCCGGCCACCCCCGTTGCGCGCATATACGCCGCATAGGCGTCGCCCTCTCGACGGCGGACGGCTCCTTTCCAGATGCGGGCGATCATCGCCCAAGCCTATGCGGGTCCGATGAGTTCGGGCCGCCGGCGCCGTCTAAGCAGCAAGATCACCACGAGAAAGGACGGCGCGATGCAGAAGTTCATTCCCTGCCTGTGGTTCGACACCGACGGCGAAGAGGCGGCGACGTTTTACACGTCGCTGTTCCCGAACTCGAGGATCGTGAAGATCAGCCGCTTCGGGCCATCCGGGCCGCGGCCCGAGGGGATGGTCATGACCGTCAGCTTCGAGCTCGACGGGCAGGAGTTCCTCGCCCTGAACGGCGGGCCCGAGTTCACGTTCAGCGAGGCGATCTCCTTCCAGGTCAGCTGCGAGACGCAGGAGGAGGTCGACCGCTACTGGAGCGCGCTCTCCGAGGGCGGCCAGGAAGGCCCCTGCGGTTGGCTGAAGGACAAGTTCGGCCTGTCGTGGCAGATCGTCCCGACCGCCCTACCGCGGCTGCTAGGCGACGCCGACCGCGAGAAGGCGCAGCGGGTCATGCAGGCGATGATGGGCATGGGGAAGATCGAGATCGACGCGCTGGAGCGGGCCGCGGTGGCGGCCTAGGAGCGGCGAGCCGCCAAGATAGAGATGTGGACGAGGCTCAGCAGGCTGTCGTGCTCGTCGAGGGCGTCAGCGACCAAGGCGCGCTCGAGGCGCTCGCTCGGCGCCGTGGCCGCGATCTCGCGGCCGAGGGCGTCTCGATCGTGCCGATCGGCGGCGCGCAGGCCATCGCCCGGTTCCTGGATGTCTACGGCCCCGGCGGGCGCGGCCTGAGGATCGCCGGTCTCTGCGACGCTCCCGAGGAGGGCGCCTTTCGGCGCGGCCTCGAACGCGCCGGCCTCGGCTTCGGTCTCACTCGCGCCGAGATGGAGCGGCTCGGATTCTTCGTCTGTGTCGACGACCTCGAGGACGAGCTGATCCGCGCCCTCGGCGCCGAGAGGGTGCTCGAGATCGTCGACGCGCACGGCGACCTCGGGCCGTTTCGCACGCTTCAGAAGCAGCCCGCCTGGCAGGGACGGCCCACCGAAGACCAGCTGCATCGCTTCATGGGCAGCGGTGGCCGGCGCAAGACCCGCTACGCCCGCTTCCTCGTCGAGGCGCTCGACCTCGACCGCGTGCCCCGGCCGCTCGACCTCGTCCTCGCGGGCGTCTAACCGAGCTCGCTGACCACGGCCACGACGTCGTCGACCTCCTGCTCGGTGTTGTAGTAATGCGGCGAGAGTCGCACGCACGCGTCGACCGCCTTCTCGGCGAAGTCGTAGACGGCGTACTCGTTGAGGCTGACGGACGCGTTGATCCCTCGACGGCGAAGCTCGTCCCGTAGCGCCTGGCTCGGCTGACCGGCGAGCGTGAAGGTGACGATCGCGCAGCGCTCGTCACCCCGGTCGAGGAGGCGGACGCCGTCCACGTCCGCGAGCCGGTCGCGCAGTGAGGCGCCGAGCGCCGGCGTCCGCTCCGCGATCGCGTCGATGCCGACCGCCAGCGCGTAGCGCGTTGCCGCCGCGGCGCCGAGCACGGTCGCGTAGGAGAACTCCCAGTCCTCGAAGCGGGCGGCCGTCTCGACCGGCGCGTAGACCTCCGGCGCGACCCAGCGCGCACCGCGCATGTCGATGAACAGAGGCTCGTACCCGGCGGCGAGCGCCCGGTCCGACACGTAGAGGAAGCCGCTCCCCCGCGGCCCGCGCAGGAACTTGCGGCAGGTGGCGGACAGGAAGTCGCAGTCGAGCTCCCCGACGTCGACCGCGTACTGGCCGACCGACTGGCAGGCGTCGACGAGGTAGAGCAGGTCGAGCTCGCGGCAGCGGCGGCCGATCTCGGCGACGGGTTGCACGAGCCCCGAGTTGGTCGGGATGTGCGTGGCGGCGACGAGGCGGGGACGGCGATCGCGCATCAGCCGCGCCATCGCGTCGACGTCGACGCCTCCCTCGGGCAGGTTCGGCGCATGGGCGATGTCGATCGCGAAGCGCTTGCGGAGCGAGAGGAACGCGATCTGGTTGGAGATGTAGTCGTCCTTCGTGGTCAGGATCAGGTCGCCGCGGGCGAACGGGATCGCGGAGAGGGCGCGCGCGAACGCCTCCGTCGCGCTCGGCGCGAACGCGATGTTGCCGGGAGCGCAGCCGAGCAGCTCCGCCGTCGCAGCGTAGAAGTCGTCGATCTCGGCGGCGCGAGCGTCGGCCGCTTCGTAGCCTCCGATCTCCGCCTCGAGCTCGAGGTGCTCGGTCATGGTCTCGAGCACCTGAACGGGCATGAGCCCGGCGCCCGCGTTGTTGAAGTGGATCCGCTCGGCGCAGCCCGGCGTGTCGGCGCGCAGGCGGTCGAGGTCGAGCGTCATCGCGCCGCCCGGCGGCGCTCGTAGTGACGGCGCGCCTTCGCGCGGTTGCCGCAGCCGGCCATGCTGCACCAGCGGCGCGAATGGTTCTTGCTCGTGTCGAGGAACAGCCAGCCGCACCGCTCGCCGGCGCACCGCCCGATCCGATGCCCGTTCGTGAGGAGACCCAGAGCATCGTCGAGCAGCACCTGCGCCGGCCGGTCGAGCGGGTCCACCGAGGCAGTCTCCCAATCCCACTCCCCGTCCCGCCAGACGAGCCGCCGGCGGCGCTCGAAGGCCGCCACCGCGCGCGAGAACCGCTTCGCCGGAGAAGCCGGAGGCGGGGCGCCGTCGGCCGACGCCCGCAGGACGGGATAGAGCAGCTCCCTCAGCTCGATCGCGCGCCGATGTGCCCGCGCCGCCTTGCGCGGTGACGCTTCGGCGAGGGCGCCGATCCGGTCGAGCTCGGCGGGATCGAGCAGGCGGAGACGCCTCGACCAGGCAAGCAGCGCCGCGTAGTCCGGCAGGAAGTCCCTCCCGGCTGGCTCCCTCGGATCGACGGTGTTGACGAAGTCGAGGGAGGATCGCCCTCCGTGCAAGGGAATCCGACTAACCATCAAAAAGAGTATTGCAGGTTTGCATGTCGACTCCGCTCCGGCGCAACCGCGACTTCATGCTCCTGTGGTCAGGGCTCGCCGTCTCGGTCGCCGGCTCGCGAATCTCGCAGGTCGGCTACCCGCTGCTCGTCCTCGGGCTCACCCGCTCCCCCGCGCAGGCCGGGCTCGTCGGCTTCCTTGGGACGATCCCTTACCTCGTCTTCCAGCTCCCGGCGGGCGTCATCGTCGACCGTCTCAACCGCAGAAGGCTGATGATCGCGAGCGACGTGTTCCGCGGCCTCGCGCTCGGAAGCATCGTCGTTGCCGATCTGACCGGCGGCCTGATGCTCGCGCAGCTGATGGCGGTCGCCTTCGTCGAGGGGACGCTGTTCGTGGTCTTCAACCTCGGCGAGCGGGCGGCGGTGCGGTTCGTCGTCCCGCCGGACCAGCTGCCGGCGGCGCTCGCGCAGAACGAGGCCCGCAACCGCGCGGCGATCCTGGCCGGGCGGCCGCTCGGCGGGCTGCTGTTCGGACTCGGGCGCGTCGTGCCGTTTCTCGCCGACGCTCTCTCGTATCTCGCTTCGACGGTCTGCCTGCTGCTGATCCGGTCCGACTTCGGCGAGGAGCGCGACTCGGCGAGAAACGCGCAGAGCGCCTGGCGCGAGGTTCGCGAAGGGCTCGCCTGGCTCGCGCGGCACCCGTTCATGCGGGCCACGGCGCTGCTCGTCGCCGGGCTGAACTTCGTCTCGACCGCGCTGATGCTGATCCTGATCGTGGCCGCGAAGCAGCACGGCGCCTCGCCGGCCGCGATCGGCGCGATCCTCGCAGGCGCCGGCGTCGGCGGCCTCGCCGGGTCGCTGCTGTCGCCTGCCATCCAGCGGCGCGTGCCCGCCAAGCTCGTCGTCACCGCGACCGCGTGGGTCTGGCTCGCGCTGCTGGTGCCGATCGCCTTCGTCGGCAGCCCCTACGCGCTCGGCGCCCTGTATGCGGGCATCGCGTTCATGAGCCCGCCCTGGAACGTCGTCGTGAACGCGTACCAGCTCGTGCTCGTCCCCGACCGGCTGCTCGGCCGCGTCGTCAGCGCCGGCTTCATGGCCGCCTACGGCGCGCAGCCGCTCGGGTCGCTCGCCTCCGGCTTCCTGCTCGCGTCCGCGGGCCCGAAGGGAGCCACGCTCGCGATCGCCGGGGTCACGCTCGCTCTGGCCCTCGCTGGGAGCGCGAGTGCAGCGATCCGGGCGGCGCCGAGCCTCGAGGAAGCGCGGCTCGCCGTTGCGGAGGCGTAGCGCCGGCTACGGAACGCCCTCGATCAGGGGCGCTCATCCGTCCAGGTCGCTCCGGGTCCGATTCGTAGTTCACGTACTGCGTGGCCTCGCTCGCCCTCGGGTAGCCCGAGGCGACGATCGCGGCGGCTGTGGCCTCCGCGTCGTACTCCGTCCGGCGCAGGTCGACGTCGTCGCCGAGGAGCACCCAGTACGCGCCGGGCTCCGCCTCGTAGGGCGCGCCGACGCTGCCGGCGTTCACGACCCGGATCCCGTCGACGGTGGACGAACCGGGCGCCGCGGGCACGGAGCGCGTCGAGCGCCTCGACCGGCATCGGCCCCGAGGCGCTGTCGCCGCCGACGACGATCGCGTCGACGCCGAGCCCGTCCACCTCTTCCAGCACTCTAGCCGTCGTACAGCGACCGGCCGGCGCCCGGCGCGGCATTCGCGCCGTACGGCTCGACGTCCTCGATGTATCCGGGCTGCCGCTCCAGGCGGCCGAACCAGGCACGCACGTTGGCGTAGGGCCCCATGTCGATTCCGGCCTCGGGGGCGAGGTGGCTGTAGCCGTAGACGGCGATGTCGGCGATCGTGTACCGGTCGCCGACGAACCAGTCCCTCGTGGCGAGGTGGTCGTCGAGCAGGCGCAGGACGTCCTCCGCCATTTGCGTGCGCCGGAGCGCGTCGGGATCGTCCGCGTTCAGGCGACCGACGAGCAGGCGGAACCGCAGGCCGCCCATGCTGGGGATCACGTCCGTCTGCTCGTAGACGAGCCAGCGGATCACCTGCCCGAGCTCGAACGGGTCGTCGGGAAGCAACGGCGTGCCGGCGGCCAGGTAGACGAGGATCGCGTTCGACTCCGGCAGGTACCCGCTCGGCGTCGCGAGCACCGGCGTGGTGCGGGCCGGGTTGATCGCCGCGTACTCGTCGGTCAGTGTCTCACCGTCGAAGATGTCGACGGGGATGCGCTCGTACGGCCGGCCGAGCTGGCTCAGAAGCAGCCGCACCTTGTAGCAGTTGCACGAGGCGGCATAGTCGTAGAGGCGAAGCGTGGTTTCGGTCATAGCTGCTTCAACGGCCGAACGCGGCGAAGTGTGAGACGCGTCACCGTTCGCCCGTCGGGACTAGGCTCCGTCGCGGCCGAGGTTCATCACGGCGCGTAACGCGCGAGTCGTCGTTCGGACGTCGCGTGCGTCGACGACCCGCGCGACCTCGTCGTCGAGTTGGGCGAGCACGGCTGCGGCGACCGGTGCGAACGCGCGTGCCCGCTTCGTGAGGAAGACGAGCGCGGCACGGCCGTCTGCTGGATCGGCGCGACGCTCGACGAGGCCGTCGCGCTCGAGGCGGGGAACGAGAGTCGTCAGCGCCTGTTTCGACAGCTGCGCCCGGCGTGCCAGCTCGCCCATGCGCAGCCCGTCTTCCTCGTAGAGCGAGAGCAGGATCGAGCCGTAGGCCGGTCGTACTTCTGCGAAGCCGCGGGCGGCGAACTGCTCGGCGAGCAGCTCGTTCCACCGCTGGCCCGCCTTCGCGAGCAGAAAGCCGAGGTTGTCGCGTGAAGGCGTTCGCGGCTTCACCGCCGGCCTTCAGCCCCGCTCGGCAGCGTCGACGGGGTTCTCCAAGGCGAGGATCGCCATCGGCGCGCGCCAGATCGGCCGGCCTCGAGGTTGATCTCGTGCACGAGTTGCCACGGGTCCCGCCCGCGGGAGGTCGGCTAGGCGGCGGACGCCGATCGAGGACAACCGCTCGACGACGCGCGGTCCGCACATGTGCACGGCGAGCATCCGCTCGCGCTCGCGACCCGCGATCAACCCGCGAGCTCCCGCTTGATGTTCTCGAACTCGCGGAGCAACGATTCGTATTGCGACTCGAACAGCTCGTCGGGCATCCCCGGCCGCTGGAACATGGTGAATGAGTAGGCCGAGCCACCTTCCGGCAACGCGACGACGCGGGTGGGAAAGAGAGCGAGCTCCGATTCGGTCGCGCCCGCGTACATGTCGATCACACCGGTGTCGGCGTCCGCGTCGATCGAGAAGTAGAACTCACCGAGGCCGTTGACCACCTTCGTCTTTCCATTCTCGTACTTCAGCTCGCGGGCGAACTCGCTCGCCCACTTGGGAAGGTTGTCGATCCGCGACAGGTAGTCGAAGACCTGCTCCTTCGGCGCGGCGAGCACCGCCGTGACCGTCCGGCTCGTCATCCTCGTCTCCTTTAGTCTGATTACGTACTAAATAGTACGCTAGCAGACTAAGACCCGTCGGCTCCGGCGAGCGCGGGTGCCGGGTCGCTCCGGGGGACGCGGATCAACGTGATGCCGAGGAGGAGCGCGGCGGCGGCGAAGCCGACGTCGACCCGGTAGGCGCGGCGGCACGCGCTAGCGTCCGGCCGTGACCGTCCTCCGGCTGAGCCGGGCCGAGGCCCGCCGTATCGCAATCCGTGCCCAGCTTCTCGACGCTCGCCGGCCGACCGATCTGCTCGAGGTCGTCTCCCGGCTGACCTTCCTCCAGATCGACCCGACTGCCGCGATCGCCCCGGCCGCAGACCTGGTCGCCTGGAGCCGGCTGGGCTCGGCGTACCAGCCCGCCCAGCTGCAGCAGGCCCTGGAGCAGGACCGGACGCTGTTCGAGCGCGACGCGTTGATACGGCCGATGAGCGACCTGGGGCTGCATCTCGCCGGCGCCTCGGATTGGCCGCCCTGGGAGCGTTCCAGGGACTGGCTCCGCGACAACGACTGCTTCAGGCGCGACATCCTCGACCGGCTCGCCGGCTCCGGTCCGCTGCCGTCGCGCGAGATCCCGGACACGTGCGCGGTGCCGTGGGCGTCGACCGGGTGGACCAACAACCGCAACGTCACTCAGATGCTGGAGTACCTCCTGATGCGCGGCGAGGTCGCGATCGCCGGCCGCGTGGGGCGCGAGCGGCTGTGGGACCTGCCCGAGCGCGTGTACCCGGCCGACGTGCACATACCGTCCGTCGACGAGGCCTGCCAGGTGAAGAACGAGCGGCGGCTGCGGTCGCTCGGCATCGCGCGCGTGAAGCGCCCGGCCCAGCCGATCGAGCCGGTCGACGTGGGGGAGGTCGGCGAGCCGGCCGTGGTCGAAGGGACGAAGGGCGAGTGGCGCGTCGACCCGGCCGCGCTCGGCCGGGACTTCGAGGGACGGACGGCGCTGCTGTCGCCGTTCGACCGGCTGGTCTACGACCGGACTCGGGCGCAGGAGCTGTTCGAGTTCGAGTACACGCTCGAGATGTACAAGCCGAAGGAGAAGCGCCGCTGGGGCTACTTCGCGCTCCCCGTGCTGCACGAGGACCGGCTCGTCGGCAAGGTGGACGCCACGGCCGACCGGAAGCGTTCGGTGCTGGAGCTGCATGCCGTCCACGAGGACGTCCGCTTCACCCGCGCGGTGCGGGAGGCGGTACACGCCGAGCTCGAGTCGCTGGCGTCATGGCTCGGCCTCGAGGCGGTCGTCACGGCCCCGAGCCGGCCTCGTCGATAATGGCGCCCATGGACGCGGTCAACATCTTCAGCGTCGAGAATCTCGACGGCAGGGTCGACCTGGCCCATGGCGTGGGATCGACTGCGACCGCCATGTTCGTCTACGACCTCGAGCCCGGTCAGAGCTCGTGCCCGTATCACTACGAGTACGAAGAGGAATGGCTGCTCGTCGTCGACGGGACGATCGTGGTGCGCGTGCCTGACGGGGAGCGCACCCTGGAGCGCGGAGACCTCGTCCGCTTTCCGCCCGGCCCCGCCGGCGCGCACAAGGTGATGAACCGGAGCGAGCTGCCGGCCAGGACGTTGGTGTTCTCGAGGTCACGCGCGCCGGCGGTCTCCGTGTATCCCGACAGCGACAAGATCGGCGTCTGGCCGGGCAATGCGGAGGACGAGCTGATCTTCAGGCGAGACACCGCCGTGCCGTGGTCGTACGGAGAGGAAGGCTGGGAGAAAGCCTCTGAAGCATGAGCACACTCGAGAACCGGCCGAACACCGCACTCCTCGTCGTCGACGTGCAGAACGGCGTCGT
>Ga0066679_10001110_pt1 | contig 10421 bp, 8 predicted proteins | sample GraSoiAngelo_128_FD_62298 | JGI IMG/M metagenome (GOLD analysis project Ga0066679, IMG submission 62298) | Grasslands soil microbial communities from the Angelo Coastal Reserve, California, USA - 14_0927_12_20cm | ecosystem: Environmental > Terrestrial > Soil > Grasslands | place: USA... | reverse complement strand
GGGGCGAAGTCGACGTGCTGGAGATGGCGCGCGGCCTCCTCCCGCAGCCGCTTGGTCTCGCCCTCCTTGTCGCGCACCAGATCCCATTTGTTGACGCAGAGGATGACGGCGCGGCCGCGCTCCTCGGCTTGCGCGGCGATGCGGGCGTCCTGCTCCACGCCCAGCTCCGTCGCATCGGTGAGCACGACCACGACGTCGGCGCGCTCGACCGCCCGCAGCGCGCGCTGGGCCGAGAAGACTTCGACCTTGTCGACCACGTGGCGCTTCTTGCGCAGGCCGGCCGTGTCGGTGAGCAGGAAGCGGCGGCCTTTCCAGACGAGCTCCTCGTCGACCGCGTCCCGCGTCGTGCCGGGCAGCGCCGCTGCGACGAAGCGCTCTTCGCCGATCAGCCGGTTGAGCAGCGTGCTCTTGCCGACGTTTGGCCTTCCCAGCACGGCAAGATGGATGACGCTCTCCTCCGGCTCCTCCCGAGCGCTCGACTCGGCGAGATGCGCTGCGGCCGCGTCCATCAGCTCATCGACGCCGCGGCCGTGCTCCGCGCTGAGCGGAAAGACATCGAAGCCGAGCGCGTGCAGCTCGCCCAGGTCGAGGTTCCCCTCGCGTTTCTGCGAATCGACCTTGTTCGCCGCCAACAGCACGGGCTTCCCTCCGCGCCGCAGCAGGGCGGCCAGCTCTCGATCGGCGCCGGCCAGACCTTCGACGGCGTCGACCACCAGCACGATCACGTCGGCCTCGCGCATCGCCGTCTCGGCCTGCTCGCGGACGGCCTTGACCAGCTGCTCGTCGCTCTTGGTCAAGAAGCCGCCGGTGTCGACGACGCGAAAGTGCTTTCTCCCCTGCTGCGCCTCGGCATACTGCCGGTCGCGAGTCACTCCCGGAACGTCCTCGACGATCGCCAGCCGCTTTCCCACCATGCGATTGAAGAGGGTCGATTTGCCCACGTTGGGGCGCCCTACCAGCGCGACGAGCGGCAGCACTACCCGCTGACCACCGCGAGGCGGCGCTTCTGCTGCGTGGCCGGCGCGGCCGCGCGATCGATCACCCGCGCCTGCATCCCTCGCAGCGCGGCAGGCGAGGCCTTCTCGACGAGCACCTCGACGAGGTCACCGACTTCGGCGTCGCCGGCGAACTGCACCGCCCAATTCTCTCGCGAACGGCCGAAGCCCCGATCCTCGACCAGCACCTCGACCCTGTCGCCGATGCGCTGCCGATGACGCTGCAGCGTGCGGGCCCTCTGCAGCGACTGCACTTCCTCGAGGCGTCGCAGGGCCACCTCGCGCGGCACTTCACCCCACTCGGCCATCTTGAGAATCGCCCCGGTGTGGGGCCGCGGGCTGTAGAGGAAGGAGAAGAGGTTGTCGTAAGGCGTGCAACGAAGGAATTCGAGGTTCTGCCGGTGCTCGTCTTCCGTCTCACCCAGGAAGCCGCAGATGATGTCGCTGGTGAGCGCGACCTCGGGCGGAAGGGAGGCGATGCGCCGCTGGTAGTCGGCGATGGTGTACTTGCGGCGCATCCGGGCAAGGACGCTGTCGGCGCCGTGCTGGACCGGCAGATGGAAGTGCGGCATCAGCTGCGGCACTTGGGAAAAGCAGCGAACCAGCTCGGGCGACAGGTCCATCGGATGCGAAGTGGTGAAGCGGATGCGCAAGATCCCCGGCACGCTCGCCACGCGGCGGATCAGCTCGGCGAAAGTGCAGCCGCCCGCATAGGAGTTGACGTTCTGTCCGATGAGCGTCACCTCGCGCACGCCGGCCGCGACGAGCGCGGCCACCTCGCGGACGATCTCCCCATCGGGCCGCGACACTTCGCGGCCGCGCGTGTAAGGCACGACACAGAACGAGCAGACGTTGTCGCAGCCCTTCATGGCGGTGACGAAGGCGGTGGCGCGGCCGCGGCTCGTCTCGGGATCGGCCTGGGGAAAGAGATACTCGTGCGAGTCGATGAAGTCGGTCTCGATGCCGCCCTGCTCCGCCAGCTGCGGCACCTTGTCGAGGTGGTCGGGGCCGAGGACGAAGTCGACGAACGGCGCCCGGTGGAGGAGCGCCTCCTTCTTTTGCTGCGCCACGCAACCCGCCACGCCGATGCGCGTCCCGCGCTGGGCCTTGAGGAGGCGATAGCGGCCCAGCGCCGAGAAGAGCTTGTCCTCGGCCTTCTCCCGGATGGCGCAAGTGTTGACCAGGACCAGGTCGGCGCCGTCGGCGGCCTCGGTCGCCTGCCAACCGGCGCGCAGGAGCGCCTCGCCCATGCGCTGCGAGTCGGACTCGTTCATCTGGCAGCCGAAAGTGTGGATGTAATAACGGCGCTGCACGGGACTGGCGGGTATGGCAGAGCAGTTTTCCCCAGTCAATCGAATCGCAATCTACGACATCGAGACGATGCGCGCGGTGTACGCCTTGACGGCGCCGGCCTCGTACGCGACCCTGTGCGGCGCTTTCGAACAGCGCCCATCGCGGGCGCAAGGGTTGCCCCGATGCGCTTTTTCCCTCTCGCGGTGCTCACCTTCGCTCTTGCCGTTCGCGCGCAGGGCATCGATCGCGACAGCCTCCTGACCGACGCGCCGGCGGTCCCCGCGCAAGGAACGGTCCGCGTCTCGGGTGGCGCGACCGCGACGCAGAACACCGACAACGGCGCGACGCCCAGCGGTTCGTCCAGCATCACCGGCTCGATCGGCTGGACGCCCTTGCAGAACCTGAACGTCGACGTCGGCGCCTATGCGCAGGTCGGTGCTTCCGGTCCGGCCGCGCGGGTGCGCTACCAGTTTCTCTCGCAGAGCAGCTTCGGCATCGATCTCTCGGGCGGCCTGCGCTTCAAGACGGTGGGGTTCCATCCCGACCGGGGCGAGCTGGAAATGCTCGTCGCCGTCGGCCGCCGGTTCGGCAAGTTCGAGCTGGTGCTCAACGGAGTCTTCGGGGTCGAGACCGGCGGTGGCGGCGGCAAGGACATCGAAGCCAAAGGCTTCGCCGGCTATCGATTCAACGATGCAATCCGAGCCGGCCTCGACAGCCGCCTGCAGAGCGAAATGTCCGATCAGGAGGGCGCCACGCCGATTCCCGGCGTCCGCGACTACGACCTCACCGCCGGCCCGGCCGTCTCCTGGATGCTGACGCGCACCATCCAGCTGCAGGGTCTCGTCGGCGTGGCGCAGCCGAAGAAGACCAACGTCACGGCGCCGGTAGGCGTCGTCTCCGCGAGCATCGACTTTTAACGTGCGCTTTTGTTCGTTCTCGGCCACGTCGGCATCGGCACGCGCATGTTGGGCCCGCTCCGCGCGCGGCTGCCTGCGCGCTGGTTGATCTTCGGCTGCCTCTTGCCCGACCTGATCGACAAGCCCCTCTTCTATCTGGTGCGCGCGAGCTGGATCACCGGGACGCGCACCATCGGGCACACTGGCCTCTTCCTTCTCGCCCTGCTCCTTGCGGCAGCCATCGCGCGCTCGCCCGCGACGTGGGCCGTCGTCGCCGGCGTGGCCACGCATTTCGTCCTCGACATCGCCGGCGAAGTGGTGACGGGCGCCGAGCCCGATTCCTCCATCTGGCTGGCCCTCTTCTTTCCCGCCCTGGGCTGGCGCTTTCCGCTGGCCCACTTCGGCACGCTGCTCGAGCACCTGCGCCTTTCCGCGCAGAACGCCTATATCCTCGCCGGGGAGATCATCGGCGGCGCCATCCTGCTGCGCGCCTGGCAGAAGCGCCGTCAGTCCTCGTAGCCGGCGCGGCGCAGGCCCTTGTCGCTCTGGGTCCAGCCCGGCTCGACACGCACGTGCAGCTGGAGAAAGACCTTGGCGCCGAGCAGCCGCTCCATTTCGTGCCGCGCCTTGCTGCCGATCTCCTTGAGGCGTGCCCCGCCTTTGCCGATGACGATGGCCTTCTGGCTGTCGCGCTCGACGATGACCTGCGCAGAAATGCGCACCAGGCCGCGGGGGCCTTTGGCGCGCTCCGACTCGTCGAACTGCTCGATGACGACCGCCGCGCTGTAGGGAACTTCTTTCTCGGTGAAGCGCAGGATCTGCTCGCGCACCAGCTCGGCACACAGCTGGCGCTCTTCGACATCGGTCCAGGTCTCCGCCGGAAAGAGCGGCGGGCTCTCCGGGAGATGCCTGGCGACGAGGTCGAGCAACCCGTCGACGTTCTCGCCGGTGAGCGCCGAGAGGGGATAGATCTCGCTCCAACCGTGGAAGTCCTTCCAGCGGTCGATCAGCGGCAGGAGCTTTTCGCGCGGCATCTGATCGATCTTGTTGATCAAGAGCAGCGTGGGCTTCCTCGACGCCTTCACCTGATCGAGCGCCCTCCGCGTGGCCGAATCGACGGCCGGCGGCCCGGCCTCGATGAGAAAGAGGGCCACGTCCGCATCGGCCAGCGTCTGCAGGGCCCGCTGCACCATGCGCGCGTTGAGACCGCCACGCGCGGCATGAAGGCCGGGCGTGTCGAGCAACGCCACCTGCGCGTCGGGCCGCGTGACCACGCCGAGAATGCGGCCGCGCGTGGTCTGCGGCTTGTGCGAGACGATGGCCACCTTCTGCCCGACCAGCCGGTTGAGCAGCGTGCTCTTTCCGACGTTGGGCCGGCCGACGATGGCGGCGAAGCCCGCTCTCAAGGAATCTTTTCGCTGCGGACGATCTCGACGCGCTCCAGCTTGGTCTGCGCGTTTCCCGCCCGCGCGATCTGCGGCACGAGGTCGCCGCCCTTGACCACTTCTCCGAAGATGGTGTGCCGGTTGTTCAGGTGCGGCGTGGCCACTTCGGTGATGAAGAACTGCGAGCCGTTGGTGTTGGGGCCGGCGTTGGCCATGGCGAGCAGGCCGGGCTTGTCGAACTTGCGCCCGCTCTGGAACTCGTCCTCGAACTTGTAGCCGGGGCCGCCGGTGCCGGTGCCGAGCGGATCGCCGCCCTGGATCATGAACTGCGGGATGACGCGGTGGAACACCGTGCCGTCGTAGAGCTTCGCTTTCGACTTCTGGCCGGTGCGCGGATCGATCCAGTCCTGCGAGCCTTTGGCTAGGCCGACGAAATTGGCGATCGTCTTGGGCGCCTCCTTCTCGAAGAGCTTGACGACGATGGTGCCGCGGCTGGTCTGGAAGACGGCGTAGAGATCGCCGGGGCCCTGGGGAATGTTGGACGCCATGATCACCTCTGCATAGCGGACCGCGCCTCGCTCGTCTACCTCACTCGGGGACCGTCAATGTGCCCGCGCTGAAAGAGATGGTGTCGGAGGCGGCAGGCGAGGCGGCGATGGGCGGGACGTTGGTCGCCGAAATCTGCGTCGTCGCGTTTCCGCGCGGAGTGGTCCGCACCACCTGGCTGGGCGGCAGCGGCGTACCGTTCTTCAAGTAGGCGTACATCAGGTCGAGAGAATTGATCACGTAGCGGTGCAGTGGAACGAGCCGCGCCGCGTAGCCGGCGATGGGAAGGAATGCGTCGAAGTGCTGCGCGTTGGCCACCTCGTAGAACCGGACCTTGCTGCCCGCCCCCTCGGCAAACTGGTCGGCCGCATAGTAGGCGCGCGAAGCATGGTTGATGGGGACGAGCGTGTCGGCGCGTCCCTGGACGAGGATCGCCGGCTTGCCGTGCAGGTTGCCGCTGCGCTGCACTTCGGCGATGCCGGCCTTCACGGCGGTGGCTTTCGCGTCGGTGCCAGTGAAGAGGTTGCGCAGGCAGACGGCGCCGTCGGCGTCGTAGTCCTGGGTTCCCGAGGTCGCCGAGGTGCCCAGATCGAAGCGAATGGCGCCGCCGGAGGAGTTGTTCTGGATCACGCTGACGGGTCCGGTAGGCGGCACGCCGTTGCCAGTGCCGAACAGGTTGAGCAGCGCGGTGGTCTGCGCGGTCGTAGCCGCCGCCGGCGCGCCGGTACCGCTCGCTGTGCCGAGGCTGTAGCCGCAGACGCTGTCCTTGACGCTGAAGCGGCCGTACGCGTTCGCGTACGTGAGCGTCACCGCGGGAACCGCGAAGCCGGTCGTGTAATGCGTCGAGTGCAATACATCGCTGTCCGTCTCCCAGCCTGCGGCGTGCAACTTGCCGAGTGCCTCATCGGCGAGCGCGCTGGTGCCGCTGGCCGTGAGGAGCCCTTGCGCCTTGAGCGAATTGCAGCGTGCCGTGGCGGTGGCGGTGACGAGCGTGGTGTTGATCATGTTCACCGAGGTCGAAAGCGCCGCGCACGGCTGGTAGAGATTGGCGATGGTGAAATACTCGAAGAGCGGCTTGCCGAAGGCAGCCACGGCATTGGCGCCACGCTTGATGGTGACGCCCGTCAGCGCCGAAGGCGACATCTGCACCTGCGGCTCGCCCGCCACCACTCCGGAGATGAGCCCCTTGGTGTCCTGCTCGGCCGCAGCCAGCGACGCGCCGCCTCCGTTCGAGACGCTCGCGGCGATGACGATCACCTGTCCCGGCCAGAACGTGATCTGGTGCTTGCCCGAGGAATCGAGCTTCCCGAACTGTTCGTTGAGCAGGTAGAAGGCAAAGTCGATCGCGTCGAGCGTGTTCTTGCCCCAGTCTTTCTCCGGGTTCTTCTGCGAGTGGGCGTGCTTGTAGGCGAAGCGATTCGGGGTCGCGGTGTTGAAGGCCGCGCGATCGGTCGCGCTCAAGCTGGCGACGAACTCGGCGTTCTTGCCAAGATTGGCCGACGTATCGCGAAGGCCGTTGATGTCGTCGGCGGTGTCGTTCTGCACGTCGTACGCGCCGTTGCCCGTGCCTTTGTCGGTGTACGCCACGGCGCAGCCGTGCTTGAGGCCCCACTCGCCGGCGGTGGCGATGGCGCCGTAGACGCCGCGCGAACCCGACGAGGTCGCGGTGACGATGCAAGGGTTCTTGGGATCGAAGCTCGTCGGAATCTGCACCATCATCGTGACGTTCAGGGAGCCGCTGCCGTCGTCGAAGTAGGCGAGGTACTCGTCGCCGGCGATCTTCCCTTGGCCGAGGGTGTTGTTGCCCGAAGTGTCGATGTTGGGCCCGTAGAGAACGCCGTATCCACCCAGTGTCGTGATGTCCACCAGCGCGCGGTAGTTGTTGTAGATGGCCAGCCGCCGCAGCTCGGAGGCGAGCGGCGCGGATGGATTGTTGGCGGTGGGCGCCGCGCCCTGCAGGCCGGACATGCCGAGGCCGGCGGTGAGGAGGTCGTCGGTGTTGCCGTCGTAACTGGTGTGCTTGAGCGACGAGGTGACCATCGCCGAAGGCGCTGTGTTCAGCGCTGGCTTGGAGCAGGCCAGGAGTACGCTGGCCGCAAGGACGACACGAAGAGTCGGCATCATTCTCTCTTTGCAGGTGTGAGGAGGGGCGAAAAGACTATCGGCGCGAGCCGGTAGCGTCAACGCGGGCGCGGGCGAGCAGATCCTCGACCAGCTTCGACTTGGCGCCTGAATAGCGCAGGAGCGTGGCGCCGGCCGCCAGCGCGCCCCGCTTGCCCTCGAGGTAGCGGCGCGCCTCTTGAGGGTGCGAGCGCAGGTAGTCGCGCAGGAGCAGCGCGTTGTGCCAGAGCTCGCCGCCCTGCACGACGACGTGCGCGTTGAAGGAGAGGGGCCCGCGCTTGCGGAAGTACAGGCGGCCAGGCACGCCGGCTTCGCCGCAGGCCTCGTAGTCGACGAGGCGGAGCGTAGGATCGAGCGCGGGCACGCCGACCAGGAGATCGATGATCGGCTTCGCCGCCAGTCCCGGCACCGCGGTGCTGCCGATGTGCTCCACCGCCGCGGCGGGCACTGCAGCCCGCAGCCGCTCGGCTTCTTCGACGGCCAGATCTGCCCAGCGTGGATCGTAGTCTTGGAGGCTGACAGGCTCCTCCAGGAGCGCCTGCTCCAGCGCCGCCGGCGCGGCCAGCGCGGCGCGAGCTGCGGCCTGCTCCGCCTCCTTCTTCGACCGTCCGCTGCCGCTCGCCAGCCGCGCGCCGTCGAGCAGCACCTCGACCTCGTAGGAGCGCGCGTGATCGGGACCGCTCACCGTCAGCACCTGGTACTGCGGCGAGCGCCGCCGGCTCTGCAAGAGCTGCTGCAGCTCGGTCTTCGGATCGTGGCCCAGCGCCTCGGCTTGCTCGAAGAGCGGCAGGAGCACGCGCTCGATCGCTTCCCGGGCGCGCTCCATGCCGCAGGAGAGGAAGACGGCGGCGATGACCGCTTCGAGCGCGTCGGCCAGCCGCCCCGCGCTCTCCCGACCGCCCGCGCGCTGCTCGCCGCGGCCGAGCAGGAGCAGCTCGCCCAGTCCGAGCTGCCTCGCGACGATGGCCAGCGACTCCTCGCGCACCAGCGACGCTCGCAGCCGCGTCAGCTCGCCTTCCGATGCGCCGGGAAATCGATCGTACATGCGCTGGGCGATGGCGAATCCGAGCACGGCATCGCCGAGGAACTCGAGCCGCTCGCTGGAACGCAGCTGCTCGCGCGCCGGCCGCTCGTGGACGAAGCTGCCGTGCCGGAGCGCCTCGAGCGCGAGATCGGCGCGCAGCGATCCGGCCGGCAATCCCAGCCTCTCGGTGAGCAGCGCCACGCGCTCCTGGTCGTTGAGCTCGATCAAAGCGGAAAGACTACAGCCGGGCCGCCTCGTCCGCCACGCTGTAGGGATCGGTCTCGCGCCGGGCGATGCGCAGCGCGAGGTCGTCGAGCTGCGCCCCCTGCCGCGCCAGGCGGTCGACGGCGACCTTGAGGAGCCGCGCGCGCAGCACTTCGACCAGCTCGGTCCGGGCGCGATCGCGCTCTCGCTGCAACAGGCCGGGCCCGCTGCGCAGCTTTTGATAATGAGAATCGATTTCAGCCCAGAGCTCGTCGGTGCCCTCGCCGCGGGAGGCGACGCACTTGACGATGGCGACTTCCTTGTCGGTCAGCTCCAGCATCGTGCGCAGGTCGCGGATGGTCCGGTCGGCGCCCTCGCGGTCGGCCTTGTTCACGGCGAAGAGATCGGCCACTTCCAGGATGCCGGCCTTGATCGCCTGGATGTCGTCCCCCAGGCCGGGCACGACGACCACGACGGTCGTGTGGGCCAGCCGGCAGATCTCCACCTCGTCCTGGCCGACGCCGACCGTCTCGATGAGGATGATGTCCTTTCCCATCGCGTCGAGCACGCGCGCGCAGTCGGAGGTGGCGCGCGAGAGGCCGCCGAGCTGTCCGCGCGTCGCCATCGAGCGGATGAAGACGCCGGGATCGAGCGCGTGGTCCTGCATGCGGATGCGATCGCCGAGGATGGCCCCGCCGGTGAAGGGGCTGGTGGGGTCGACGGCCAATACGCCCACCGTCTTCCTTTTGGAGCGGAGCAGCGCGACCAGCCGATCGACCAGCGTGCTCTTCCCTGCTCCGGGATTTCCGGTGATGCCCACCAGGTGCGCGCGGCCGGTGTGCGGCCAGAGGGCGCGCAGCTCCGCTTCCGCCTGCGGCTGCGCGTCGTCGATCAGCCGCATCAGCCGCGCCACCGCACGGACGTCGCCTTTGAGGACGCGGGGGGCGAGCTCGGTCATGCCTGCAGCAGATCCCGCGCGATCACCAGGCGCTGGATCTCGCTGGTGCCTTCGCCGATGGTGCACAGCTTCACGTCGCGGTAGATGCGCTCGACCAAAAACTCGCGGGTGAAGCCGTAGCCGCCGTGGATCTGCACGCCGCTCGCGGCCGCGCGGCAGGCGGCCTCGCTGGCGAAGAGCTTGGCCATGGCGGCCTCGGTCGTGTACGGCTTGCCCTCGCTGGCGAGCTGCGCGGCGCGAAAGACGAGAAGGCGAGCCGCATCCAGCTCGGTGGCCATGTCGGCCATCATGAAACGGAGCGCCTGGAATTCGGCGATGGGTTTGCCGAAAGCCTTTCGCTCTTGCGCGTAGGCGACGCTCTCCTCCAGCGCGCCGCGCCCCAGCCCGACGCTGAGCGCGCCGATGGTGATGCGGCCCTTGTCGAGGATCTTCAGCGTATCGATGAAGGCGGAGTTCACTTCGCCGATGCGGCGCCAGTCCTCGACGAAGACGTCCTCCAGCACCAGCTCCGCCGTGTCGGAGGAGCGCATGCCGAGCTTTCCGTGCAGCGGGCGCTGGCTGAAGCCCTTCAGGCCTTTCTCCAGGAGGAAGGCGGTCACCCCCTTCTGCCGGCGCCCGGCATCGCTGGAGGCGAGCACGACGAAGACGTCGCCGACGGTGCCCTGGGTGATGAACATCTTGTTGCCGTTGAGCACCCAGCCATCTCCCTTGCGCACGGCCGTCGAGCGCATCGCCGCCGCGTCCGATCCGCTGCCCGGCTCGGTCAGGCCCCAGGCCGCGAGCTTGCGTCCCGCCGCCAGGTCGGGGATGTAGCGCCGGCGCAGCTCTTCGCTGCCGAATCGAAGCAGGTGGGAAGTGCCCAGGCCGTTGTGCGAGGCGACGGTGAGGGCGAGCGATCCATCCCAGCGCGCGATCTCCTCGACCACCGCTGCGACGCTGACGGTATCCAGGTCGGCCCCGCCGAGCTCCTCCGGCACCGTCATGCCGAGGATGCCCAGT
>Ga0066679_10001109_pt1 | contig 10425 bp, 7 predicted proteins | sample GraSoiAngelo_128_FD_62298 | JGI IMG/M metagenome (GOLD analysis project Ga0066679, IMG submission 62298) | Grasslands soil microbial communities from the Angelo Coastal Reserve, California, USA - 14_0927_12_20cm | ecosystem: Environmental > Terrestrial > Soil > Grasslands | place: USA... | reverse complement strand
TCACGCGCATCGCCATGCGCGGCCAGAAAGCAAGGCTGGTGGAGCAGGATTCCCTCCCGCAAGAACGGGGCAGTCAGGCGCAGGCGACCCTCATCGGTGTTGTAGAACGTCGCGACGTGGGCGTGGAGGGGAACAGCGGTACCTCCGATGAACACCTCTTTTGGTGCCGCATCCGGATGCGCCTTCGCGGCGGCGCTTGCCGGCGCAAGGAAGCGCCTCAGGTCCGCCTCGGTGAAGCGCCGTTCGCGACGCCGGCCGACACGGCGCGCCTGGAGCAGGCCGCTGTCGCTCCATCTTCGAACTGACGCCTGGCTTACGCGGAGGAACTGAGCAGCCTCCGCCGTGTTCAACAGCTTATCGCTCATTGTGACTTTGGTCTCGCGCACTGATAGTATTGCAGAGATTAGGGTACTCTGTAGCCATCGTGATGGGGACTCAAACGGCTGATTGCAGCCGGTTATACCGCTAGAGGGCCGCCCGGAATTGGAACTTCGTCAGCTCCGCGCGTTTGTCCACGTTGCCGGCACGCGCCATTTCGGTCGTGCGGCCGCTGCGCTGAGGATCACGCAGCCCGCCTTGACTCAGCGCATCCAGGCGCTCGAGCGAGAGGTCGGCGTCCAGTTGCTCGAACGAAGCGCGAGAGAGGTGCAGCTGACCGCGGCCGGCAAAGTCCTTTTGCCCTACGCGAACACGCTCGTCCAGGTGGAGGACCGTGCGCTCCGAGACCTGGCTGACAATGCGGCCGGCCGCGCGGGCAGCCTGCGCGTTGCCTATCTGCTCCACGGCGATGTCGGCACGCAAGGAAAGATCGTCGCTGAGTTCAGGCGGCGCTATCAGGACGTGGCCGTGGAGACGACCTCTGACTCCTCCAGGTCGAACGTCGAACACCTGACCAGCGGCGCCGTCGACGCGGCTTTCATCGCCAGCTCGGCCGTGGGGCCGGACATAGCTGTCAAACAGACCGGGCGCCGGGCATTGCTGCTGGCGGTGCCGACCAACCACCCGCTGGCGAAGCTCGAGCGCGTCCCGGCCGGGTCGCTCCGCGGCGTGCCGATCATCACCTGGCCGCGGGCCTGGAATCCGGAGGTTGCCGACTCGTTCCGGAACTGGCTCATGCGAAACATCGGCGAGGAACCGAACATCGTGGCCGAGGAGCCCATGGAGCAGGCCTTCGCGGCTGTGGCCGGCTCCGGCTCGGCAGTCACCCTGGCCAGCAGCTGGCGACTATCCTCTGCCCCGATCCCGGGGATTGCACTGCGCCCTCTGGTTCCGCAGCCCCTGATCGATCACGAGATCGCATACCTGCGCCACAACCCCTCTCCCGCACTGCAAAACCTGCTCCGTATCACCGACGAAATCGCGAAGTCGAATCACTCCGATGAGAACCTCGAGGGCGAACTGCTCTAATTCGGGCTGGTGAAAGCCCTCGTGCTCGGAGCGGCGGGTCTTTTGGGATCGGAGCTGGTGAAGTTGCTGCCGGACGCTGTCGCGCTCACGCGCGAGCAAGTGCCGGTGACAGATCTTGCGGCTCTCAACGGCGCGTTGCCGCATTACGAGGCCAACGTCGTTTTCAACTGCGCCGCATACAACGCAGTCGATGCCGCCGAGGGCCAGCAGGAAGCCGCCTACCAGGTCAACGCTCAGGGCGCTTTCAACGTGGCGCTCGCGTGCGCCGAACACAACGCTCGCCTCATCCATTTCTCTACCAACTTCGTCTTCAGCGGTGCCCAGGAGGGCGCCTACGTCGAGAAGGACGAGGTCGGCCCCCTCGGCGTCTACGGAAAGTCGAAGCTCGAGGGCGAAAAGCTCGTTGCGATGGTGGCGCCGCGCGCCCTGATCATCAGGACGGCTGCACTGTTCGGAGGGAGCGCGGGCCGCACCCGACCGAGCTTTCCCGAGCGGATCCTCGAGCGCGCCGCGGCCGGCGAGCGCCTGCGCGTGGTATCCGACCAGACCGTGAACCCGACCTATGCCGCGGACCTCGCGCGAGCCGCGATCGCTCTCGCTTCGTCTGACCTGGATGGGGTGGTGCATGTCGTCGGCGGCGGTTGCAGCGCATGGGACGAGCTGGCGCGCGTGACGCTCGCCGCGTTTGGGGTGACCGCCGCCATCGAACCGGTGCCGACCTCCGAGCTGGCTGCGCCGGCGCCTCGACCGCGGAACGGATGCCTGGCTTCGACGCGCACGCAGCTCCTCAGGCCGTGGCCCGAGGCGCTACGAGAATGGGCCTTGACGAGGGGCCAAAGCGGGACGAAAAAGCCATAAAAAAGGCTCGGGCCGGGCGATTGCTCGCACCGGCACCGAGCTTGGCTGCGGGGGGTGAGGTTCTATTGACTTTGAGAGCGACCCGGCCTCCATCCTTTCTGAAGGTCCTCCAGACCGGAACGTCTCGACCAGAAATTGTGCCAGGGAACCCAGCGCACTCGTGATCCAGTAATGCACAATTTCGACGACAAAACGACTACGCTACTTTGGAATTACCAAGGGGGGTGTGCGTGTTCGACCTGACCCCCTGGTGGTTATGATGCGTTCGTCTTCTACACGTCTTGCACTCTTTGATCGCGTCACGGGTCATCATCGGTCGTTCTGGCGCCCGCCAGGCGGTGGTTTGGTGCGCCTCCAGGCTGCCGGTTGGCGATCGAGGCGCCGCCCATGTCCGACGGTAATGGCGATCCGTTAAAGCACCGGTCGCGCCTGGGGCCGCGGCCGGACCGGGGCCAGCTCCTCTGGTCGCTCTTTCTCAACGGACTCGTCGTCTTCGCGATCGTCATCGCCATCATCCCGATCGCGGCCCTCGTCCGAGGTGTCGTGGACCTGGTGGCTCATTCACAAGCTGTTTCCGGCGAGGATGCCGTGGCCTACGGCCTCGCCTTCGTGGGCCTTTTCTTCGGGGCGATCTTCTTCACCTACGCGATCAAGTACTACCTCGGCACGGCGATCGTGCTTCTGACCACGCTCTTCGCAGGAGGGCGAAACGGCGGCAACGGCAACGGCAGCTCGCAATCCAATGACGACCGTCATGCCGCCGGCTTGAGCCGCATAAGTCGCGCCAGCAACGGCAATGGCAATGGCTATCACATCGACCTCGGCTATCACCCGTTCGTGTCGATTCACGTCGCGGCATACAACGAGAAGCGCGTAATCGAGCGGCTGCTCGGCTGCCTGGAGCAGCTCGATTACCCCGAGTACGAGGTCGTGGTGGTCGATGACTCCACGGACGAGTCGGTTCAGATCCTCCAGCGCTGGGCGGGCCGGTCTCGTTTCAAAATCGGTCATCGCACCAGCCGCTTGGGATTCAAGGGCGGTGCGCTCCGCGAGGCGCTGAAGGTGATGGACCCGCGAGCCGAGTACGTCGTGATCTTCGACGCGGACTCGATGCCATTCCCCGACTCGATCGAGCGGTTCCTTCCTTACTTCTATCACGCCGACGCAGAAGGCGAGGTCACGCGCCGCGATGAGATCGCCGCCGTGCAGAGCTACCAGTGGCACGTCCTCAACAAATCCGAGAGCTGGCTCACAGAGGCGGTGCGCGCCGAGTACGCCGGCAGCTACATGGTCGAGCGTCCATTCCAGGATGCGGTCGGCTCGCTGAAGATGATCGCGGGCACCGCATACATGGTCCGCGCGGACATCCTCCGCGAGGTCGGCTGGGGCACGAGCCTGACCGAAGACTGGGAGCTCACCCTCAAGCTCTACGCGCGGGGGTACAAAGTGGCGTACACGCCGTGGGCCGAAACACCGGCCGAGTGCGTCAGCACCTTTGCGAGGCTCGCGCGCCAGCGCATGCGCTGGGCGGAAGGCCACACCTTCAACGTCAGGAGATGGTTCCTGCCGATCATGTTGTCGCCGTCGGTCTCGCCACTCGAGAAAGTCGAGTTCCTCTTTGATTCGGCGTATTACCTGCAGGCGGCGCTTTTCGCCGCCGGCACCTTCAGCTGGCTGCTCTCAGAAGTGGTGTTTCGGGCGCACATCCCCGGGTGGACCGCGGCGCTCGGGTGGTCGCTCATCTTTTCGAACATCCTCGCGCTGCCGCTGATGAACCTCGGCGGACTGATCCTGGAAGACGCGCCCGTCCGGGACATCCAGGGAGTGCTCGGCGCGGTTGTGCTCTCGTTTGCGCTCGTCCCTTTCCAGGGCTGGGCGGCGCTGAAGGGCCTGCTCGAGAAAGAAGAGGGCCCGTGGTTTCGCACTCCGAAGACGGGAATCATCACCGACCCGGTCACTCACCTGCGCCGGCTGCACATGCTGCGGCGATGGCTGCTGGGGCGGCGTGGTGGCGGCGCCCGCAAACCGGTGGCGGCTGTGCCACGCGCAACCGCGGTCGCGAATGCCCGGGCGCGGGTTTCATCGAAATGGATCGGCTGGTTCGTCGCCGGCTCGATGCTGCTTGCGTTTGGGGCGCTGGCCTGGGGCGCGTCGCGGGTGACGCTCGTCCAGGCGGCCGGCAACCCGCTCTACCTGCACGGAGCCGGCACCGCGCCCGGTTGCACCGTTCCCACGATGGATCAAAACATCGGGACGCGTGGGACTCCGTGCAGCATCCAATCGAGCGCCGGCGGCGTAACGACGGTCTTCGAGTTCACCAACCTTCCGCTGCAAACGGTATCGGCGGGCATCTGGGCCTTCACCATGTACTGGACCGGCGGCACCGGCGCCACCAATGACACGGTGACTCTGAGCGCGGGCATCTCTTTGACAGCGAGCTGCGTGGGATTCGTCGCCACCGTACCCAATGCCCCGAGCACCTGGGCGACCACATTCGGGTCGTCGGGCGCGAACACGGTCAGCCCCTTTACGGTGAGCACCAGCGCGAGCCAGCTGCCGCTGGTCATCCCGGCGGGCGGATCTCTATGCCTCCAGGTCGTGCTGACCCACAACACCGGTGGCAAGCCGTCGATGACGTTTGACGGCGCCGCCGGCCTGTCGGACACGCGGCTGGTCCCGCCGACGACCGTCGTCCCGGAGTCGCTGATCGGCTGGCTCGGCCTCGGCCTCCTGGTCCCGCTCATCACCCAACGCCGGCGAGTGATGTCGGTTCTGAGGCTGCGCAAATGAAGCGACGCGATCGCGACGCGCTGAGCATGACGTTGCTGGCGACGAGCTGCGGTCTATTGATGCTGCTGCCGCTGGTCACCACCTTCGATGACTTCCTCACCACATGGGCGCTCCAGCTCGGCGTCGACAACCCTCTGCAGTCGATCGTTCCAGTTGAAGCGCGCATGGTGGTTAGCCTGCTTGGCCTCGCCGGCGTCCGCGCCGCAGCTTCCGGGAGCCACATCGTGGTCTGGGATGCTGCCGGGGCGATGCATACGCTCTTCATCTCCTGGAACTGCATCGGCTGGCAGAGCCTCCTCCTCCTCGGCGTCAGCTTCTTCTCCGGCCTTCGCGGGGAGCAGGCCATGGGATCCCGGGCCCAGGTGATCGTCATCGGGGTGTGCGGGACCTTGCTGCTGAACCTGCTGCGCGTCGCGGCGGTGGCGGCGCTCGAGGCGACCTGGGGCCACCTCCCGGCGCTGATCTTTCACGATTACGGGGGCACCATCCTCGTGATCGGCTGGCTGTTCGCCTTCTGGTTCGCCGTGCAGCGCTGGATTCTTACCGCTTCGGCGTCGGATGACCTGGAGATGGTCGCCTCATGAAGCCCTGGATTCGCGGTCTGCTGCAGACCGCCTTTGCGATTGCCCTGCTCTACCTGTGGCTGCGGACGGTTTCGCTTGGCGAGGTCTTGAGCCACGCGCGCGTGCAGAGCTGGGCCGCCGTGGTCCTGATGCTCGTCCTGTTCCTCGTCACCAGCCTGATCAGGGCTCGGCGCTGGCTCGTGCTGCTGCGACCCCTCGCCCCCGTGGGCATGGTGCGCGCCTTCGCCATGAACGCCGCGGCGAGCTTGCTCAACTACGTCTTGCCGATCCGCTCGGGCGACGCCATGCGAGGCTGGTGGCTGTGGCGGCGCCATCGGGTGCCGCCGGGATCCGCGCTGGCCACGATCGTGATCGACAAGGCGTGCGACCTGGCCGGAGTGGCGCTCGTCCTTGGCGGGCTCGCCGTGGTCGCGGCCACCGGTGTCGCAAGCGCTCCACGCGGCCTCTTCGGCGCGGCGGCGCTGGCAATCCTCTTGCTGGCCGCGGTCCTCGGCACCGCCTTGCTCGGGCCACGACTCGCGCGGTCGCCGCTGGTGAAGCGGTTTCTGCCCGAGCGGTTGGCGGCCGGCCTGGCCGGCCAGGCCTTTGCGTTTCGCGCTGGGGCCAAGGGTCTATGGACGCCGGGACTCGCGGCGCGCCTCGCGGCGCTGACCGCTGTCGCCCTCGCCATCGACGCCTTCAACTTCAGCCTCCTTTTCTGGGCCCTGGGCATACCAGTCCCGACCCTGAAGGCGATGGCGGCATATCCGGCTTTGCTGCTCGCGTTCGCGGTGCCGGCCGGACCTGGCTATGTCGGCAGCCTGGAGGTGGCCGGCTCCCTGGTCCTGGGCGGGGGCCTGGGGCTGAGCTCGGCCGTCGCCGCCGGGGCCATCGTCCTGTACCACGCGATCACCGCGGGCTATTCGCTGGCGCTCGGCTTCATCGGCTTCCTGCTCGTGGGCGGCCGCCGTCGCGCGCGCGGGACCGGGCCGCGAAGAGTGGCGGTCTTTCACTGCGGGTTCACGTATTCGGGGGGTGGCGAGCGCATCGTCATCGAGGAGGTGCTCGGACTGCGGAGGCGCGGGTTCGAGGTCGAGTGCTACGCGCCCACCGTCGATGCGTCTCGTTGTTATCCCGACCTGATCGACGAGGTTCGGGTGCGTACGTTCCTGCCCCAGCTGCCGCGCTGGTTCCCATTTCGCGAAGCCGTCCAGATGGCCGCCGCGTCGCTCCTCATGCCGCTGTACGCGTGGCGCTTCCGAGGCGTCGACGTTATCGTCGGCTGCAATCAGCCGAGCGCGTGGATCGCGTGGTGGGCGGCTCGGCTCATCGACGTCCCGTACGTCCTCTATCTGAACCAGCCCAACCGGCTGGTATACCCACGAAGCATCGACCGCGAGACGGGCTGGGTGGCCAACGCCGACTACCGGCTGCTGGCGGCCATCGTTCTGCGCGCGACGAAGTTCGTCGCCTGGGCCGACCGCCGATCGGTTCAGGAGGCGGACCAGCTTCTTGTCAACGGGGACTACATCGGCGACATCATCCGCCGCATCTACCGGCGTGAGGCGATTGACTGCCCGGCCGGCTGCCACGTCGCCCAGACCGGTTTTCCGAAACCGAGCAATGCGCGATTCGCCGGTGGCCTCACCATCAACGGCTACCCGATCCGGCGGCCGTACGTGCTGCTCACCAATCGGCACTATCCGCAAAAGCGCTTCGACCTCGCGATACGCGCGCTGCAGGAGGTGCGCAAGCGTCATCCCAAGGTTCAGCTCGTCATCCCCGGACCGGCCACGTCCCACACGCCGGTCTTGAAAGCGCTCGCGGCCGAGCTCGGACTGAGCGATGCGATCCTTTTTCTGGGGCCGATCGCAGAGGACGAGCTCCAGCAGCTGTACGAAGGCGCCGCCGTGTACGTCTATCCCGCTCCCGAGGAAGATTTCGGCATGGGCGTGATCGAATCGATGGCCAAAGGCGTGCCCGTGGTCGCATGGAACCAGGCCGGCCCCACGGTGACGGTCGCGCCAGGCACCGGCCACCTCGCCGAGCCCCTGGAGGTGGGCGACTACGCCGCCGGCGTCACCTCGCTGCTCGACGACCCGAAGGCGAACCAGGCGACTGGCGAGCGTGCATTTGAATGGGCACGGCGCTTCGACTGGGAGCGCCACATCGACATCCTCGAACGCTGCATCGTCCAGATCGCCCGCTCCCACGAGCAGCTGGCGGCAGAGGCACGTACCGCTTGAGGTTGCTGCCGAGGATGCCATCGGCGACGGCAACAGCAATTACCAGCTGATGCTCGGCTACAACGCGGCCTGGTTCGTCCAGCTCGGATGGATGGCGGAAGCGCGCTGGTCGGTGCTCGGGGTGAACGCGCCGCGCCCATCCGCGGCGGAGTGTGGGGCGGCGAGATCGGCGAGCCGCTAGCGACGCCGTTCGACTACGAGGCCAAGCGTTGGGGCTCCGCGGCCCTGCGACCGCGGCCGTGGTTCATGAACGGCCTCAAGCTCCGTTACCTGCTCGCCGACCTCGAGCCGGTTCGGGGCAAGGTTCTAGATGTCGGCTGCGGCGCCGGGTCGGTGGCGAAAGCCGTCAAGCGTGAGCGGCCCGATCTCGACGTGTCCGGCTGCGACGTGAGCCGCTCGGCGCTCGCGATCGCTGAGGCGTCGCCGGAGGGCGTGGCGTTCCGAGCCGCCGAAGCCGAAAAGCTTCCCTACAAGGATGGAGAGTTCGACGCAGTGTGGATTTTCGACGTTCTCGAGCACGTCGAGAAACCCGAGCTCGTCCTACGCGAGGTTGCGCGCGTCTTGCGCCCCGGCGGCAGATTCCACATCGTGCTGCCCCTCGAGGGGCAACCCTGGACGCTGTACCGATTCATCGGTTGCGGCACGCGCTGGAACGCCAAGGTGCGCCACGGAGGACATATCCAGGTTTTCTCAGCGCACCGCTTCGCAGGTCTCGCCGCTTTTTGCGGGCTGCCCGTGACGGGTACGCGCTGGAGCTATCACCTCCTTCTGCAGGTGCTCGACATCCTCTACTTCACGTGGCTCGACTGGCGCGGCCCGGTGAGCGGCTCGGTCGAAGACATGGCCGCGGCGCGTCCCGGCATCATGGGGTTGTTGATGCGTGCCGCGTCCATGGCGGTGGCGACACTGGCCTGGGGCGAGGCCACGCTGCTGGCGGACCTGCCCGGGGGCTGCGGGCACTTCAGCTGCACGCGCAGCGGTTAATCCAGCGAGGCAGCCCAGGCGACGAGGTCGCTAAGCCCGCGGTCGAACTGAATCCGCGGCTCCCAGCCTAGCTCCTTTTTCGCTTTGGAGATGTCGCTCACGTAGTACGCCTGGTCGCCTTCGCGCCAGTCGGAAAACGTGTACTGCGGTTTCTTGTTGACCAGCTCGCCGATCCGCTCGATGACCTCGAGCAGGTGACGCTGGTTCGGCTCGCCGCCACCGACGTTGTAGATCTCGCCGCGCGTGATCGCGATCTTCTCGATCGCCGTCTCGTACAGCTCGCTGAGGTCCCTGGCGTCGAGCAGGTCCCTGACTTGCTTGCCGTCGCCGTAGATCGTGAGCGGCTTTCCCCGCAGGATCGAATGCACGAAATGCGCCACCCAGCCCTGGTCTTCGGTCCCGTACTGGTGGGCGCCGTAGATGCAGCTCTGGCGAAGCACCACGGTGTTCATGTGAAAACACCTCGCGTAGTCCCGCACGTACTGGTCGGCGGTCCCCTTGCTGCAGCCATAAGGGCTGTGGAAATCGAGCGGCTGGGTCTCTTTGCAAGGTCCGCTCCTGTGGTCGAGCTTGCCATAGACCTTGTTCGTCGAGGCGAACACGAAGGCCACATCTGGATTGTTCTTGCGCGTCGCTTCGAGAAGGTTGAGCGTGCCCCTCGCATTGATGTCGAAGTCGGTGTCGGGGTCGGTGAGGGAGGTGGTGACGGCCACCTGGGCGGCGAGGTGCAGGATCGCGTCCTGATTGCTGACGTGCTCGGCGAGGGCAGGGGCGTTCCGCACGTCTTCCTTTATGAATGTGGTGCGCGTCGGGTGCTGCGTGACGAGCCACCTGAGATTTCGCTCCGTACCTGCGCGGTTGAGGTTGTCGAGGACCGTTGCATGCCAGCCGCGTTCGATCAGGTGAACGGCGGCATTGACCCCGAGGAATCCCGCTCCCCCGGTGATGAGGACGCGGCGCGGGCGGTCGCTTCCCAGCTCTGTGGTCATGGCGGCCACATACCTTAAATCAAGTCCGAAGGTCGATCCCTACCATAGTCAGGTGGCCGCGCCCGGCACTGTCCAGCCCCTATCCGATTCCGACGTCAAATCCCTGCGTTCCAACTGGGCAGGGGAGGCTCGCATGGCCAGCGTTTATTGGTCGCTGGCCGAGGTTGCATCGAATCCGCGCGCCCAAGCGCGGCTGAAGGCCCTGTCCGAGACGGAACGACGCCACGCCCAGGCCTGGGCGGAGCTGCTCGCGTCCTGCGGGGTGAAGGTGTCGGAGCGGCGGCCGTATGTCACTGCCCGCGTGCTGGCGATGCTCGCACGTGTGGTCGGCATCGGTCCGGCGCTCGCGCTCGCGGGCGTCGCCGAAGGACAGGTGCTGCGCGCCTATCTCAGCCAGGTGGCGACCGTTTCCAACCAGCAGGCCCAGGGCGTGCTGCGCCGGCTGCTGCCCGAGGAGCTCGACCACCAATCCCCCGACGATGTTGCCGCGCGGCCCGACGACACCCGGCCGCCGGTCGCGGCCGACGAGGAGTGGCATGGCGGCGGCGCCGAGAGCATCAGGAACGTGATCTACGGCGTCAACGACGG
>Ga0066679_10001106_pt1 | contig 10433 bp, 9 predicted proteins | sample GraSoiAngelo_128_FD_62298 | JGI IMG/M metagenome (GOLD analysis project Ga0066679, IMG submission 62298) | Grasslands soil microbial communities from the Angelo Coastal Reserve, California, USA - 14_0927_12_20cm | ecosystem: Environmental > Terrestrial > Soil > Grasslands | place: USA... | reverse complement strand
CAGCTGGCAGAGCAACAACACGGCGCTGGTGACGATCGATACCTCGGGCCACGCCACCATCGGCCCGACCAGCTCGATCACGCATGTGACGATCACCGCGACCATCTCTGGGGTGCAGGGAACCTCCACAATGACGGTCGACCCGTCACTCGTCCCCGTCGATCACGTGACGATCTCGGGAGGGAACGTGACGCTGACTTCGATCGGCGACACGAACCCATTCTCTGCGAAGGCCTTCGACGCCGCGAACAACCAACTGCCGCGAACGATCACTTGGTCGATCAGCGACGCAACCCTCGTCTCGATCGATCTGACCGGCCTTGCGACCGCCAAGGCAAATGGCACGGCGACGGCGACGGCCAGCGCCGGCGGAAAGTCCGACAGCAGGCTCGTCACGGTGCAGCAGGTCGTCGTGACCGTGAGCGTTTCCCCTTCGAGCGCCAGCATCGCGAAGGGTAGCACGCAGCAGTTTTCCGCGACCGCCAAAGATGCGAGGGGCGTCGCCATCTCGCCCACGCCCGCGACCACCTGGGACACGAGCAATCACGCGATCGCGACCATCGACTCGAACGGCCTCGCGACCGGCGCGAGCAGCGGTGGCCCGATCACCGTCACCGCCACGATCAGCACAGTCCCGCCGGGCACAGCGCAGCTCACCGTCACACCCGCTGTCACGACCACGACGATCGAATGGTCGCTCGCAGCGCAGACCACGACGGTCGTGACGACCATCAGCGCTGGCCAGCAAGTGCAATGGCACAACGCCGATACGACGCACTCGGTTGTTCCGGATTCTGCGCCGCCGCCCCAAATGGAAGGTCCCGCGGCCACAGGAGCGACTTACGGAGCGCAGACCATCGCCACGGCCGGCACGTATCACTACCACTGCGGCATTCACCCAACGATGCACGGCACGATCGTCGTTCAGTAATCCTCTTCACGGCCGACCAGGTCGTGCGAGCCGGTGACGAGGACTCTCAGCAGCTTGAGGGTGCCGACGCCGTCGCTCTCGGCCACGGCGAGCACGCGGTCTTCCGGATCGATCAGGCGCACGCGCCGGCCGCGAGGGAACGGCGGCGCGCGCAGCCGCGACAGGTCGGCCGGCCCGGGCGTGTGGCCGTGAGCCACCCGGCGTGCGAGCTGGTGATCGAGGCGCAGCTCGTCCAATTCCTGGAGAGCCCGGCCGATGGGAAAGAGATAGCGCGCCAGCTGCTCGCGCCCTTGCTTGGCGGCGGACATCAACGTGTCGAGCCCGACCGAATCCCCGAGTCCGAACGGCCCGACCCGGACCCGCTTCAATTCGTGCAGGTGCGCCCCGCAGCCGACGCGCTGGCCGAGGTCGTGCGCCAGCGTGCGCAGGTAGGTTCCTTTCGAGCAGCGGACGAAGATGCCGGCGTCGGGCGGGCGGAAGAACGTCAACCGCGCCTCGTCGATGTTCACCTGCCGCGCCTCGCGAGGCACCTCCTCGCCGGCGCGGGCCAGCTCGTACAACCTCTTTCCGTCGACCTTGCGCGCCGAGTACATCGGCGGCGTCTGCTCGATCAGCCCCTGGAAGCTCCCCAGCGCCTCGCGCACGCGCTCCTCGCTGAGACCGTCGAGCGGCCGCGTCTCCAGCGTGCGGCCGGCGGAGTCCTGCGTGTCGGTGATCTCGCCGAAGCGGACGACCGCGTCGTATTCCTTTTCTCCCTCGGAGACGAAGGTCGCCACCTTGGTCGCGTCGCCGATGCAGATGGGCAGCACTCCCGTCGCCGTGGGATCGAGCGTGCCGGTGTGGCCGCAGCGCTTCGCCTTGAAGAGGCCCTTCACCCGCCGGACCACGTCGAAGCTGGTCGGGCCGCTCGGCTTGTCGACCACCACCACGCCGGAAAGCTCCGAGCTCATGCCAGCGCCCGCTCGATCTCCTCGGCGATGCGCGCCCGCACCGAGGCCTGGTCGCCCTGGATGGTGCAGCCGGCTGCGTTGCGGTGGCCCCCGCCGCCGAACTTCTGCGCGATGGTCGCGACGTCGACCCTGCCCCGCGAGCGGAAGGAGACGCGCCAGCCGCGCGAACCGTCGGCGGGCTCGCGGAAGCTGGCCGCCACCTCGACGCCGTCGACCGAGCGCGCGTAGTTGATGAAGCCGTCGGTCAAATCGAGGTGCGTGCCGGTCCTGGCCATCATCTCGTTCGTGATGGTGATGGTGGCGAGCTTGCCGTGCACCTCCAGAGTCTGCAGCACCTCGGCGAGGAGCCGCATGCGCGCCAGCGGCTGCATCTCGTAGACCCGCACCGTCATCTCCCAAGGGTCGACGCCGGCCTCGAGCAGCACGGCGGCGATGCGCAGGCATTCCGGGTCGGTGCTCGAATAGCGGAAGCATCCGGTGTCGGCGAGGATGCTGGCGTAGATGCAGGTCGCGGCGTCGGCGCTGAGCGAGTGGCCGAGCCCTTTGATGATCTTGTAGGCGAGAATCCCCACCGAAGCTGCCTCAGGATCGACGTAGTTGATGTCGCCGAAGGGCTCGGTGGTGATGTGATGGTCGAGGTTGAGCAGCTTTCCCCGGCGCGGCGGTTGCGGGACGTCGGGGCCGAGGCGATCGTACGCGCCGGCGTCGGTGGCGATGGTGACGTCGAAGGCTTCGTCCGGAGCGATGGCGCGTGCGACGGAATCCGCGCCCGGCAGGAACTGGAAGTTGTAGGGGAGCTCGTCCGGGTTGTAGACCACCACTTCGCGTCCCATCTCGCGCAGGGCGCAGGCGAGGGCGAGCGCGCTGCCGAGAGCATCGCCGTCGGGTCCGCGGTGCATGGTGACGAGCACGCGGCGCGCAGAGCGCAGGGCGCGGACGGCGCGCGGCAGGTTCTTCGACGGCTGCCAATCGCGGCCTTTGACGCCCTTGTTGACCGCCTTCATTCGCTCTCGCCCTTGCTCCGGTCGACGGCCTCCGCCTGGCCCGGGGAAGAGCTTCCGGTCTCCCGCTCCTGCTCGTGCACCTCGCGGATGAGCTGCTCGATGCGCGCGCCGCGGTCGATGGCCTCGTCGTACTTGAAGTGGAGCTCGGGCGTCACCCGCAGCTTGAGATGGAGAGCGATCTCGCGGCGGAGGAAGCCGTTGGCTTTCTCCAGCCCCTTCGCCGTCTGCTTGCGCTGCTCGGCCTCGCCGTGCACCGCCCAGTAGACCCGCGCCTCGCGGAGGTCGGGCGACATCTTCACGCCGGTGATGGTGACCAGCCCGATGCGCGGGTCGCGCATGCCGCGGGCGAAGAGCTCGCCGAGGAGCTCCTGCACCAGCTGCCCGACGCGCTCCGGCCGGTTGTGCACGCTCATTCGCCCAGCTCCGGCTTCTGCGACCAGTCCTGCTTCATCTCCGAGTAGGTCTCGATCTCCATCTCACGCTTGACGATCTCGGCGATCTGCCCGGCGTCGCGCACGCATTTGTCGAGCACCTGGTTGACGAAGCTGCGGTCGTTGGCGACGGCGGTCACGCCCACCACCGCGGTCTGCCAGATGTCCTGCTCGCCCACTTCCGCGACGCTGACGTTGAAGCGCGCGCGAAGGCGGTCGACCACCTTGCGCAAGACCTGCCGCTTGTCCTTCAGCGACGATGCGCCGTGGATGTAAAGAGTCAGCCTGAGAACCCCGACGACCATGGACTACCCGCACCCCACAAGCGTAGGCGCCAAGCCGCCTCCGGCGGCCGCGCCTAGGTCAATGAAGGCCTGATCGTCTCCAGTTCGTAAGCTTCAATCACGTCGCCGGGCTGGAAGTCGGCGAAGTTCTCGATGCCGATGCCGCACTCGAAACCCTTGTCGACTTCCTTGACGTCGTCCTTGAAGCGCTTGAGCGAGGCGATCTTGCCGGTGAAGATGGGCTTCTGATCGCGCATCAGGCGGACCATCGCCGTGCGGACGACCTTGCCGTCGCTGACCGAGGATCCGGCGATGGCGCCCAGCTTGGGGACGTTGAAGACCTGCAGGACCTTGGCGTGGCCGATCACCTTCTCCTTGATGATCGCCTCGAGCAGGCCTTCCATCGCCAGCTTCACCTCGTCGAGGGCCTCGTAGATGATGTCGTACTGCTTCAAGGTCACGCCCTGTGATGCGGCCGTCTCCGCCGCCTTGGACTCGGGCTTGACGTTGAAGCCGACGATCATCGCCTTCGACGCCGCACCGAGCATCACGTCCGACTCGGTGACGTTGCCCACCGCCGAGTGGATGACGTCGACCGAGACCTTGGGCGTCGACAGCTTGGTCAGCGCCGTCTTCAGCGCCTCGACCGAGCCGTGCACGTCGGCCTTGACGATGATCTTGAGGACCTTGGTCTCGTCCTTCTTGCCCTTGGCGAGGAGGTCGTCGATGGAGAGCTTGTTCGACTTCCCCAGTTCCTTCTCACGCTGTTTCTTCAGGCGATGCTCGGCCACCACCGCGGCGGCCTGCTCGTCTTCGACGACGTTGAATTCGTCGCCGGCGACGGGCGCGCCGTCGAGGCCGAGCACCTCCACCGGGAAGCCAGGCGGGACGTCGTCGATCCACTCACCGTGCTCGTTCATCATCGCCCGGACGCGGCCGTGGTTCGTGCCGGTGACGATCGCGTCGCCGACGTGCAGCGTGCCGTCCTGCACCAGCACCGTGGCCACCGGGCCGCGGCCCTTCTCCAGCTTGGCCTCGATGACCGCTCCGCTGGCCGGCTTGTGCGGGTTGGCCTTCAGCTCCAGCACTTCAGCTTGCAGAAGGATGGCCTCGAGCAGCTTCTCGATCCCCTCGCCGGTGCGGGCGCTGACGGGAATCATCATCACCTCGCCGCCCCACTGCTCGGAGATGAGGCCGTACTCGCTGAGCTGCTGCTTGATGCGCTCGGGCTGCGCCCCCGGCAGATCGATCTTGTTGAGCGCCACCACGATGGTCACCTCGGCGGCCTTGGCGTGGTTGATCGACTCGATGGTCTGCGGCATGACGCCGTCGTCGGCGGCCACGACCAGGACCGCGATGTCGGTGACGTTGGCGCCGCGGGCGCGCATGGCGGTGAAGGCCTCGTGGCCGGGCGTGTCGAGGAAGGTGATGCTGAACTCGCCGCCGTCGGAGCCGATCACGTCGACGGAGTAGGCGCCGATGTGCTGGGTGATGCCGCCGGCCTCGCCCTCGGCCACGTGCGCCTTGCGGATGGCGTCGAGCAGCGAAGTCTTGCCGTGGTCGACGTGGCCCATGATGGTGACCACCGGCGGCCGCGCCGCCAGCTCCTCGGGCTTGTCCTCCGTCTCCTGGATGAACTCGTCGATCTCGAAGCCGACCTTCTCCACCTTCCAGCCGTAGTCGATCGCCAGCAGCGAGGCGGTGTCGAAGTCGATGGGCTGGTTCTGCGTCACCATCTTCCCGCCCGCCACCAGCTTGCGGATCAGATCGGCGCTCTTGACGCCCATGGTCTGCGAGAGCTCGGCGGGAGTGATGGTCTCCTCGACGCGGATCACTTTCTTGTGCTCCGCCATCTCGGTGATCTCGGTCTGTTTGCCCTTCTTCGCGCTCTTCTTCTTGTGGCCGCGGACGGGGACGTACTGGCGCTGGCGGGCGAGGTCGATCAGGTCCTGCTTGGAGAGCGTCTCCGCCTTCTCCACGCGCGGGCCCTTCTTGCCCTTGGCCTTGTCCTTGGTGACGTCGATGAACTCGCGGCCGCGGCCCGGGCCGCCGCTGACGACGGCCAGCTCGCGCACTTCTCCGACCGGCCGCGGACGGAAGCTGGGCGCGGTGCCCGGCCCGGCGCCGCGCGGAGCAGGCCGGGCCATGGGAATGAGCGGACGCGAGAGCACCACCGCGCGCGTCGCCGAGGGGCGCGCTTGGAGGTTCTCGGTGACCTGCACCGACTGCACGCCCCCGGGACCCTGGACGATGGGGCCGCTGGGCTTCGGCGGAGGAGCGCGCACCGGCGCGCGAGGCGGCGGGGGCGGCGCGGGCCGCGCGGCAACCTTGGCGACACCAGCGGGGACGTTGCTGGCCGGTAGCAGCGGCGGCCTGGGCAGCTCGACGGGCGGCGGCGGCTCGACGGGCTTCGCTTCGACAGGTCGCTCCGGCGCCGGCGGCGGAGCTTCTGCAACCGGAGGAGGCCGGACCTCGACCTCTACGGGCTGTTCTACCGGAGCCGGGGCCGGCCGCAGCTCGAGAGGAGGAGGCGGCTCGACCGGAGGCGGAGGCGGCTCTGCGACGGCCGGCTTCGTCCCCTCCGCGCGCTCGTGCTCCTGCTGCTCATGCTCGGCGGCGGTATCGGCGCGCTTGCGGCGCAGCACGACGCCGCTGGAGGAGAGCTTGGGCGCGGCCGCCCTGGGCGTTTTCTCGCCGCGGAACTTCTCGACGACCGCGAGCGCCTGGTCGTCCTCGAGCGACGAGGAGTGGCTCTTCACCTCGTACTCGTGCGCTTTGAGCCATGCGACCATGTCCGGATTGGACAGGCCCAGCTCTTTCGCCAGCTCGTAGACGCGCTTCTTTGCCATCTTCCCTTCCAAAAATTCCATCCGTTCCCGAGAGGGGCTAGCTCTTTAGTCCGCTGCCTCCGCCGCCGTCAAGCGCAGCGAGGCCCATCCATTCGAGGAGAAGGGGCAGCTCCGGAGCCGCCGCCTTCCCTTTGAGCGCCCGCGGGATCCGCCCGCCCTTGAGCGCCGCCACCGCACAGCTGGCCTCGCGGTGCAGCCAGCAGCCGCGCCCCGGCTTGCCTGGCCCTTGGACCGCCCGGCCTGCCTCGGCGACCAGCCGCATCAGCTCGCGCTGCGGCGCCACCTGCCGGCATCCCACGCAGCGCCGATGCGGTTCGGCGGGCCGGACGCGGGCGCCCCGCCGTCCGCGAACCATTCATGCACCCTGCTGCTGGGCCTCGCTGGCTGCCTTCTTGGCGTCCAGGTCGGCCTTCAGCCGCGCCTCCTCCTGCAGGTAATGCTCGACCGCCGCCTTCACCTGCTTGCCCTTCTTCACCCCGAGGCCGGTGGCCTCGCCAAATTTGACGACATCGGGCTCGTTGTGGATGTCCTCCACCGTCTTGTACCCGGCGTTGGACATCTGCTCGATGTTGCGCTCGCTGATGCCGCGCACGCGCAAGAGGCGTTCCGACTGCGTCAGGTCGGAAGGATGCCGCCGCGCCTCGATGGCTCGCGCTTCCTCGCGCTCGCGCTCGATGCGGGCCAGCTCCTCTTCGTCCTTGCCGATCTGCTCGCGCGCTGCCCCCAGGTAGCGCTCGACATTGTCGGCGGTGATCCCGGGCATCTGCAGGAGAACCTCGGTCGAGGCATTGGCGAAGTCCTTGGCGCTGCGGAAGCCGTGGGCATAGAGCAGCTCGACCGTCTGCTCCGGCAGGCCGATGGCCGTCAGGGAGCGGCTGGCGAACTCGCGCATCTCCTTCACGCGGCTCTCGCTGTTGATGTCGAGCTTCCAGCCGGTGAGCTGCGCCGCCAGCCGCACGTTCTGCCCGCGCCTGCCGATGGCGAGCGAGAGCTGGTCGTCGGGGACGATGATCTCCATCGCCTTGTTCTGCTCGTCGAGCAGCACCCGGCTGACCTCGGCGGGCTGGAGGGCATTGCAGACGAAGCGCGCCGGATCCTCGTCCCAGGGCACGATGTCGATCTTCTCGCCGCGCAGCTCCTGCACCACCGCCTGCACCCGGCTGCCCTTCATGCCGACGCAAGCGCCGACCGGATCGACGTCGTTGTCGCGCGAGGCCACCGCGATCTTGGTGCGGCCGCCGGGCTCGCGCGCGACGGCTTCGATGACCACCACGCCCTCGGCGATCTCCGGCACTTCCATCTCGAACAGCTTGCGCACCAGCTCGGAGGAGGCGCGGCTGAGGACGATCTGCGGGCCTTTGCTCTCCCGGAGGACGTCGAGCACGTAGGCCTGGACGCGGTCGCCCGCCCGGTACGACTCGCGCGGGGTCTGCTCGCGCACCGGGAGCACCGCCTCGGCCCGGCCGAGGTTGACGATGATGTTGCCGCGCTCGAAGCGCAGGGCGATGCCGCTGACGATCTCGCCCTTGCGATCCTTGTAATCGTTGTAGACGTTCTCGCGCTCGGCATCGCGCGTCCGCTGGATGATCACCTGCTTGGCCGTCTGCGCGGCGATGCGGCCGAAACCCTTGCGATAGGTCTTGAGCTTGAGGATGTCGCCGTAGCGCTCGTCCTGGACCCGCGCTTCCTCTTCGTCTTCGGGCCGATAGAAGATCTGGAAGAGAAGCTCGTCGCCCACCTCGGCCTCGATGCCCTTCTTGCCGGCTTCCTCGAGGGAGATCTGGTTGACGGCCTTGATCGGGTCTTCCACCTCGACGCGCTCGACCACCGTGAGCGTCTGGAAGACCTCCACCACCTGCTTCTCCTCGTTGTAGGTGGCTTCGATGGCCCGGTCCTGGCCGAAGTGCTTCTTGGCCGCCTGGGTGATGGCGTTCTGCAGGGTATCGACGAGCACGGAGCGCTCGATTCCCTTGTCCTTGGCCACCTGGTCGAGGACCATGTTGAGATTGACCATCGGCGCCTGCTGTGCGGGTGCAGCCATTTACCTCTCCTGATCGAAAACGGGTTCTACCTTCGCCTTGCTCACCTGCGCGTGGGGCACGCGGAACTCCTTGCCGTCCACATCCACGATCACTTTTCCGTCGGAAAAGCCTTTTAAGATGCCGACGAACGTCTTACGGTTCTCACACTCCGGCACGGGCCCGAAGGTCTTGACCCGCACTTTGCTGCCTTTGAACTTCTCGAAATGCTCGGGGGTGCGGAGCGGCCGGTCGAGGCCCGGGCTCGAGACCTCCAGGTCATAAGCGCCGTCGAGGGGATCTTCAACATCGAGGGCCGCCGAGACCGCCCGCGAGAGCGAGGAGCAGTCGTCCAGGGAGACGCCGCCCTGCTTGTCGAGATAGACGCGGAGGATCTGCCGGCCGCCACCGCCGCCGATCTCGACGTCGACCAACTCCATCCCTTCCTGGGCGGCGAGCGGCGCGGCCAGCTGCCGCACCCTATCGAGGATCTCTTCTTTCCGTCCCACGCTGCTGCTCCACTGCAATAAAAAAAGCGGGCCGAACCGCGCCCACTTTCGGATACTGCCCCGAAAATGTGAGGCCGCAACTAGCAGAGGCGGCCCATGGTAGTCAACAGCGCGGGAGGCGATTGTGTTCCACGCGGCAGCCGTGCAGATGACTTCGAGCGCCGACCGCGCGGCCAACGAGGCGCGCGCCCTCGCGCTGGTCGGGCAGGCGGCCGATCGCGGGGCGAAGCTCATCGGGCTCCCGGAAGTCTGGGAGCACGTCGGGCCAGCGCAGCAGAAGAAGGCCTTCGCCGGCCCCCTGGAGGGAAGGCAGCTGGCGGCGCTCCGCGAATTTTGTACAAAACGCGCGGTCTGGCTGGTGGCGGGGTCGATCGCCGAGCGGGAGCACAAGGACGCGGCGCGGATCTACAACACCACGGCGCTCATCTCGCCGCAGGGGAAGATCGCCGGGGCCTACCGCAAGATGCATCTCTTCGACGTCGACATCCCCGACGGCGCGCGCTATCGCGAGTCGGAGACGGTGGCGCCGGGGCCGGAGCTCGCGCCGGCGGCGGAGCTGAGCGGACTTGGAATCAAGATCGGCCTCAGCGTCTGCTACGACCTGCGGTTTCCCGAGCTGTACCGGAAGCTGTCCGACTCGGGGGCGGACATGCTCTCGGTGCCCGCCGCCTTCACGGCCTACACCGGGCGGGCGCACTGGGAGGTCCTCTTGCGCGCGCGGGCCATCGAGAACCAGGCGTACGTCTTCGCACCGGCCCAGGTGGGGAAGATCGGGCCGTCCCAGGAGAACAGGTTCGCCTGGGGACACGCCTGCATCGTCGACCCTTGGGGGGAAGTGCTCGCGGACTGCGGCGGGGAGGGCGAAGGGATCGCGATCGCGCCGATCGATCCCACGCGGATTGCGCAGGTGCGCCGCGACCTTCCCGCGCTGAAACATCGGCGGCGGGACCTGCTCTAGAGCCCGGGCAGTTTGACGCCCGCCGCATCGGAACGTAACGTCGGCCCTCGATGCGCTTTCGCGCGCTGTTGGCTGCGCTCATGATCTGCGCCTGCACGAAAGTGCAGGACAAGGTCCGCACGGTGCGAGTCGTCGTGAGCGTCTCCAACGTCCCGCCGGGCACGGATCACCTCGACGTGACCCTGACCGACTCGAGCAAAGCTCCCCAGGATTCCCATCCGCTCACCGACGGAGGCGTGCTCACGCTCGGATATCCCGCCCCGCAGAACGGACGCGTCGACGTGCACGTCGCGGTGCCTGGCCAGCAGCTGCAGACGACCGCGAGCGGCATCTACGCCGATCCCAACGAGCTCGACCTGACCGCGCGCATCGGCTTCGCAGTCAGCTGCGACGGCGGACCCTGCGCGGCTCCGCTCAGCTGCCACCGCTACGCGAACGAGCCCGGCGTCTGCACGCACGCCTGCGCGAGCGCGGGCGAGTGCGAGTCGACGCTCCCCGC
>Ga0066679_10001098_pt1 | contig 10456 bp, 10 predicted proteins | sample GraSoiAngelo_128_FD_62298 | JGI IMG/M metagenome (GOLD analysis project Ga0066679, IMG submission 62298) | Grasslands soil microbial communities from the Angelo Coastal Reserve, California, USA - 14_0927_12_20cm | ecosystem: Environmental > Terrestrial > Soil > Grasslands | place: USA... | reverse complement strand
TTTCAGCGCGTCGATGGGAAACCTCCTTAGGTAGCTTAAGCTGGAATAGCCGGTGCCGAAGTCATCCACCGCAAGCTGCACTCCCAAGGCTTTGAGAGCTTGAAGCCTGGAGACGCTGCCCTCGACGTGATTCATGAGGACGCTTTCCGTCAGTTCGAATTCAAGAAAGCGTGGTTCGAGGCGAGTCTCCTCCAAGATCGTGCGAACGCCTTCGAGGAAGTGCTTGGCACGGAACTCTACCCCGGAGAGGTTGACCGCCACCGAGATCCGCCGTAGACCCACGTCCAACCAGGCCCGGAGCTGTGTGCACGCTTCGCGCAGTACCCACCGGCCGATGGGCACGATCAGGCCGGACTCTTCGGCGATGGGCACGAATTGTGGGGGAGGAATAAGCCCCCGATCCGGCTGCAGCCAGCGTAGGAGCGCCTCAATTCCGGTAATCTCTCCGGTCTGAAGATCGACCTTTGGCTGGTAATGCAACACAAACTCGTGTCGCTCCAGCGCGCGGCCCAAGAGTCCTTCGAGGGATTGCCGCGCGACAGCCCGCGTAGTCATGTCCGCCTTGAAGAACTGGAAATTGTTGCGTCCCTTTTCCTTCGCGTAGTACATCGCGGTGTCCGCACTCTTGAGCAAGTTCTCTGCATCCTGACCGTCGTTGGGGTACCTGCTGATGCCAATGCTCGCGTTGATGCGCAGCTCGTTCCCGGCGATAAAGTGAGGCGCCGCCAATGCGGTCATCATCTTCTGCGCCAAGACGGCCGCGTCTGCGACGTGCGCGATTTGTGGAAGCAGTACTACGAATTCATCCCCGCCCTGGCGGCTCACGGTGTCCGAATGGCGCGCGCAAGCTACTAGGCGTTGTGCGACCGATTGAAGCAGTTTGTCGCCAATCGCATGCCCCAGGGAGTCGTTTATGTTTTTGAAGTGATCCAGGTCCAAGAACAGCACCACGAGTTGCTCGCTGGTCCGCCGCGCTAGCGAGATCACCTGGGTCAGCCGGTCGGTCAACAGCACGCGATTCGGCAAATCTGTGAGAGAGTCATGCTGCGCCAGATGGGACATCTTTATTGTCATCGCCCGCGATGCGCTCACGTCGCGGAAAACAATTACCGCGCCTGTCACCTTCCCGAATCGGTCGTGGATAGGGGCGGTGGAATCTTCGATGGCAAGCTCCAACCCGTCACGCCGGATCAGAACGCAGGTAGGGGTCAGGCTCATGGTTTTGTTTTCCGCAATCGCCATATCCACGGGATTTCGGGAGGGTTTATGTGTGCTACCCTCAACGATTTGAAACACCTCGGCAAACGGCCGGCCCACCGCTTCCTGTCGAGACCAGCCCGTCATACTCTCGGCGACCGGATTGACATAGGTCACGTTACCGGAGATGTCCGTACTGAGTACGGCATCCCCGATGGAGTTGAGAGTGACTTGGGCGCGTTCCTTTTCGTTGAACAAAACATCCTCGACCCTCTTGCGCTCGATCACATGACGCAGCGCCCGCGTCAGTGTGTATCTGTCGAGGTGGTCTTTTAAGAGATAGTCATACGCTCCGCGCTTGAGTGATTCATTAGCAGTACTTTCATCGTTTAGCCGGCTGAGGACCAGGATCGGAATATGGGGCGCGGCCGCGAATACCTTTTCGAACGTCGCGATACCTTCGCTGTCCGGCAAGCACAGGTCCAGCAAGACCAGCCCGGTTTTTCGCTCGCCCAGCCGTTTGAGTCCATCAGAAAGGAGCCTAACCCAGTCCACATCGAATGAGCTGGCTCTCGGGTCAACGAGCGCCTCCAGAATCAGCTTGCCCTCAGTAGAGTCGCCCTCAATGAGGAGTAGTTTGTTGCGGTTCACCATCCCAGGTTCTTCTCAAGCCAGTTCTCCTGTCTGTGAAACCTTTCACACATTGATCTGCCGTGGAGTTTCGTTGGTGTTGCAGGAGGAACTTTCAGCCGCAGTCTGACCTATTCGTGGAGGACAACATTTAGGAGGGAACTGTGAATTTGCAGTTCGCCGTTGTAGTCAATGAAGCCTAGCTTCCTGAACTTATTCATAAAGAAATTAACTCGTTCGCGCGTCGCTCCTATCATTTCCGCTAGGGTTTCCTGATTTATCTCTGGAACGATCCTTTCGGGGTTGCCTTCCTTACCGTAGCGGGCCAGCAATAAAAGAGTGCGGGCTAACCGTTTCTCAGTGGAGTTGAAAAGCTGATCGACCAAGTCCTCCTCGATGCGCACATTGCGTGAGAGTAGATACGCTATGAAAAAGCCGGAAAGCGCGCGTTCCTTTTGCAGCACGCGTAGCATCTCGCCCTTCTCAATTCTAAGTACAGCACTAGGCACAATCGCCGTAGCCGAAGCCACCCGTACCATTTGACCCATTAGGCACGCCTCACCAAGAAAGTCACGCGCGCCTAGGATTGCGAGGACCGCTTCCTTGCCCTGATTGGAGACGATGGTGAGCTTCACACGGCCCTTCTCAATGTAGAAAACAGCATCGCTCGGATCGCCTTGCGAGAAGATCTTGTGGCCGGGTGGGCACTCCGTAATCGATCTTTTCAGGCCGACTGTCGAAAGAAACACCTGGGGATCGAAAATGCTCCCCTTTTTAGGTTTCTTAGCCGCCTTCGGTGAGCCCATAGACTGCCTCGCGGAGCTACCTGTTGTTCCCGGAAGCTCCAGTCAGAGCCAACTAAGTAGTGGCGAATTGACCGGAATTCCCGATTTAGACCCCTAGCTAAAGGCTGTTGCACCACAAGTTTTCGATGCAGTAGCAAGCGCGGACAGGCTCTGCCAACAGGATCGTCCAGGCCCTCGACAATCCCGTCCGCGGTGTTGGTCTCAATCATAACGCACGTAATGGTCTAAGCCAAGAAGGTCAGTCGTCGCTGTTCACGAAAATACCGTTGCCCTCTCGTCCTACCTCGGCGAAAACACCCGCGGAACTCGCGTCCGTCGAACTGAATGAGAAGCCGCTTTGAAAACCAGACAAAGTTGCGACAGCATTTGCGAAGCGGAAACGACCCTCGAAATTTGTGGGATCCGTGGGAACCGACGAGCCGGGACGGAAGTGCTGCTCTTCTCCGAAAGGCGACCAGGTGACGTCAATGTTGACCAAGCTGAAAGTTTGGCCGGGGCCGCCCAAAAAAGTGTTATCCACCACTCCGACGTTTTCCAAATGAAGCCTAACCGCCCCCTCCTCAATGGTCAGGGCGCTATCCGGTACTTGCGTGGTCCAGAAGAGACCCGAGGGAAGGATGGTGCCGTTGAAATCGTGAACTTGGGAGCCCGAACTGGGCTCGAACAAGTCAATTCATATCTCGACAAAGGTGCCGCGGTGGTGTCTCCCATCCGCGGACACGTATTCGCCTTGAGAGACCCTGATATCGCTTCCAAGGGTGAAACTGTTGCCCTTACCGTCTGTGGCCGTGCCTGCAAGCATGGCTACACCTGTGAAGCCTTGGAAGTTCGTGATGGTGCTCGGCTCGATGTCAAACCCGTCATCGCCGATGGACGTTGGACCGGGGAAGAATAGGTGAACGGCGCCGCCCAAGGGTGGAACCACGTCGCCGCCGGGGATAGGAACCGGCGCGATACTCGCTGGCGGATCTGCGTTCGGAGAACTCGCGGGGACGAACGCGTGGACGTGGCGTACGTGGAAATTTACGACTGGTTGAGGCGCGCTAACGCGAGGCTTGGCATGAACTGGCGGTGCAAATAACACCGGCATAGGAATGGCCAAGCACAGAGCCAAGACCGCGCAAACTCCAGCCCTTAGAAGAGCCCGTGTAATGCTCATTTTTTCTCCTTTCTAGGTTCTAGGGTTCTAGATTTAGATTAGGTTTTTGGGAAAAAGGAATCAGGGGAACCAACCCGACTTTGCACTCTTCGCCAGAGCGTGTCAAGAATAAAATCCGGTAATGGAACTACATCTGTCGCGACAGTTGGCGTCGATCCCTCGGGCCGATTCCGGAACGACAGTAACGGCAAGGTGTTTGTCAAGTTTTGCCGAGGCAAAGCGTGAGATCTCATCGATCAGTTCATCCAGAGTCTTCCCGGTGAAATGTGCATCAGCCATGGCACTCGAGCCGCGAATCAAGGGCACTCACCTAGTATCCATCTCTTGAACGGTCCACATTCGGATATCGGAGGACGGTAGACGGAAAAAGAAACCAGAGGCTGAAGAAATGAAACGGTGCAAGCTGCAGGATGGATTGGGATGAAATTCTCTTGGCGCCGGTGGGCGTAGCACGAGCACATTGAACGTGTGCGCGCTAGCCGAGATGCCACTTCCGAGATAGGCCGCTTGTGGAAATTGAGTCGGCTTCCCGGGAAAGCAAATCTTTCCGAGTTACGGTTGGCCAAGTTGGCCAATTCTACGGTGTCCGAATTTTGTAAATGACCCAAAGCGACTTAGGGCTGACGCAATAATAACTTTACTATTGCAGTCGTTTCTTGATCATTAAAAAACTTATGGGCAAACGGCTGATCCGCGCAGTTTGGCGGCCTTCTAACCAATGAAGAAGCGGCCTTTACGCCCCCTAATCGCGGTGGACGTTCATCCGCTTGTTTTGTTATAGTACCGACAGGGAGATGCTTATAGTCGGTACTCTAACATTATGAGACCAACCTTCTTCTACTCCGACGTCTTGCGTCAGCACTTGCTCCGAAGCAAAATGGCCACCCTCGAGGAACTCAAGCGTGCTCTCGGTACTTCCGTGGACCTGACGGTCTTCCGAAAACTGAAGCAACTCGACTCTCTCACCAGCTATTCCCATCGCGCTCGTTACTACACGCTGCGTCAAATCGCCCGCTTCGACGCTGATGGACTGTGGTCTCATGAGGGAGTTTGGTTCTCTCGTCACGGCACGCTGCTCACCACCGCCGAAGCCTGGGTGCAACATTCCCCACAAGGCTATTTCGCCGAAGAACTGGCCGAGTGCCTGCATGTCGAAGTGCAGGACGCGCTCTATCACCTTGTCGAGCAGCGCCGCATCGCGCGCCAACTCGTCTCCAACCTCTATCTCTATACTTCCAGCGATCCGGTCCGCCGCCGCCGGCAACTCCTGGCACGCCGCGGCATCCAGACCGTCCCCACCCTGGTGGATACCTCGCGACTGGAGATTTCTCCAGACGAGCTGAAAGCCGCGATCCTCCTGTTCTATAGCCTGCTCGACGAACAGCAGCGCCGGCTCTACGCCGGACTGGAATCTTTCAAATTGGGACATGGCGGGGATCGTCAACTGGCCGAGTTTCTTAACCTGGACACGCATACGGTAGCTCGCGGACGACAGCAGTTGTTAGACCAGGACGTAGCCTTCGCTCGGGTGCGCAAACTGGGCGGCGGACGGCAACGGACCGAAAAAAAAACGTCGCAATAGTCGACGCCATCGAAATTCTATTGGAACACGATACCGCGGGTGATCCTATCACCGGTTTGAAGTGGACCCGCAAGACGCCTCAGAAGATCGCCGAACTACTCGAGCAAGTCGATATCCCCGTCTCCGCCAACACCGTGGCTCGCCTACTCCACAACATGAATTTCTCTCTGCGGGCCAATCGCAAGAATCTCGCCTCCAACGCCAGCCCCTTCCGCGACCAACAATTCCAATACATCTCCTCGCTACGCCATCGCTTCCAGCGTCACGGTCTTCCGATGATCAGTGTGGATACCAAGAAGCGCGAACTGGTGGGCAACTTCAAGAACCCCGGCGCCAAGTGGGATCGCTCCCCGGTACCGGTCAACGACCACGACTTCCGCTCCGACTCCACCGGCGTGGCCATTCCTTACGGCATCTACGACCTGCTGGCCAATCGTGGCTCCGTTTTTCTCGGAGTCTCTCACGATACCTCCGCATTCGCCGCTCATTCCATCGCCAACTGGTGGAAACGGGAAGGTTCACTCCGCTACCGTCGCGCTCGCAAACTCCTCATTCTCGCTGACACCGGTGGCAGCAATAGTTGTCGGCGCCATGCCTGGAAGACCGAACTCCAAGCGCAACTCTCCAACCCTTTCGATCTCGCCGTGACCGTGGCTCACTATCCGACGGGCACTTCTAATGTGGAGTGTATTGTTATGCGGAGTTTGCCTCTGACAGGCCGCTCCAGTGGCTCATTTCGAAGACTTTTTACTCCCCATAAAAGTGCCGCCCTGTAGCGAGGCGATCAACTTGTCGGTGACCTTGAAACGTCCGGAACGCAGTTTCGGGGGCACAACCGATTCCAGCGTTTCTAGTTTCACCGACGGATCCACTCGCGTGTAGATTTCCGTTGTTTGCAAGTTTGCATGGCCGAGCCACAGCGAGACCTTTCGCAGATCTTTGGTCGCTTGCAGTACGGTCAACGCGCAAGTGTGCCTCATAATGTGCGGGAATACCCGCTTTGTTGTCAGCGAGGGGCAATGCTGCCTTGCCGTTTGGACATGTTTGCGCAGGATGTATTTGAAGCCCGAACGAGTCAAGGATTCGCAGCGCGTACTGATGAACAGTTCCGGCACCGGCATGGTTCCCCTTACCGCCAACCAAGCTCGGAGCGCCGCTGCAGTTGTTTTCCACAGCGGGAGACACCGTTCTCTGCGGCCCTTGCCATGGACGAGCACGCTCGGTTGCGGCTGGAATTTCAGATCGTCCAGACGGAGACCGATCAGTTCGGAGACGCGTAAGCCACCTGCGTAGCATAGGTGCAGCATGGCGCGGTCGCGGAGACCTTTCCATCCTGTGGGATCGGGCGCGTCCAGGAGGGCCTGGATTTCCTCCGCCGTCAGATGCGGGACCAGACGTGACTCGGTTTTCTTGGTGGGAATTGCCAGGACGCGTCGGATCTGTTCGATCGCCGATGGGACGCGATATTCCAAGAAGTGCATAAAGGATTTGATCGCAGCCAGTCGGATGTTTCGGGAGCTGGGCCCATTGCCGCGAGTGGTTTCCAGATCGTTCAGGAAGTCGAGCACCAGCGGCGCATCGATTTGCTCCACAGCCAGCTCGGAAGGCGCCATCCGAAGGCGCTTGCTGGCGAAGGTTAAGAGCAGTTGGAAGGCATACGCATAGGAGTCACGCGTGTTCTGGCTCGCGCCGCGTTCGATGGGCAGGCGTTGCTCAAAGAAAGCAGTGAGGTGTGGTGCGATCGGTGTGTTTGCTTGGAAGTGCTACGGTCTCGGGCCCGTAACACTTCCAAATGGAATCCTATCGAACATCGCTTGTTTTCTGAAATCTCCAAGAATTGGGCCGCCGAGCCGTTGAACAGCTATCAAAAAATTCTCAACTTCCTTCGTACCACCACAACCAAGACCGGTCTAGCAGTGTCTGCCTACCTCGACCGCGCTCACTATCCAACCGGTCTCGAGCCGGATCCCCTGCTCTTTCGTTCCCTGCGCCTTCGCCCTCATAAGACACTACCAGCATGGAACTATACGATCACGCCCAATCTGTGAAGTTAATTTTGCGTGGGCCCTTAGTGAATTTGTCTTACGGTTCGGGACCAGGAAGTCGGTGGTTCAAATCCACTCGCCCCGGTCATTTCTTTTCGACAACTTGCGAAATCGCCGGGTCATGCTCAACCACCGTAGCCGTGTCTAACCACCAGCGTCACTTTCGTCGAGTGAACCAAGCTGCCGCTGGTCGCACCGATGGTCAGTGTGTAGGTTCCAACCGGTGTTGCCGAACCAGCTCTCACGCTCAAGGTCGATGAGCCCGAACCGGTCAGTGAGGTAGGACTGAAGCTCGCGGTCGCATAGGCCGGCAAGCCGCTGACGTTGAAAGTGACCGTTCCGGCAAAGGCACTCAATGCGCTTACGGCTACTGTGTACGAGGTTCGGTATCCCTGATACACAGACCGACTGCTGGGCGATGCTGAGACGCTAAAATCAGCAGCCTGCGGAGTAGCAGTGGCCTGATTGGAGTTTCCACTTTCGCCGGCGGAGTTAAGGGCAGATATGACGTAGTAGTAGGTCGTCCCGTTGACCACTCCGGAATCCGTATACGAGGTGCCTGCCAGACCAGGCGCAATTATGTTGTAGGGACCGCCGGTCGTGGTAGAGCTCTTAAGGTTATAGCTAGTCGCGCCACTCGATCCCGCCCAGCTCAATGCCACCTGCGCATTGCCGGCATTCGCCGTGAGATTGGTGGGGGCACCAGGAACCACGACCTGCGGTGTGGCGCTTGCTTCGGTAGAATTCGGACTCGATCCAACCGAATCCACTGCTTCGACGACGTAATAGTACGTCGTGCCGTTTGTTACGCTGGTGTCCGTATACGACGTCGCTGCCAGACCGCTGATGACCCTCATGTAAGGTCCTCCGGATGTGGTGGCGCGGTATACGGTATAGCTGCTCGCACCGCTGGATGCATTCCAACTCAACGCCACCTTGGTATCGCCTGCTACTGCCGTCAGGTTAGTCGGGGCGGCCGGGGCAGTGGTCACGCCGCAGGCGCTGAACTTGAAATTCGCGATCCGCGTGCTCCAGTTGAAGGTGCCGTTCTGTTTCAGGTATTCGGTCGTGTACCACATCGTGCAATCATCGTCCGGATCAACGCTCAGGCTACTGTAATCGCCCCAGCGGCTAAGCCTCGCCTGTTGCGATCCGGTGCCGTCCATAACCGTCACTTCCGATCCCAGCGTTCCAGGCGGGTCGGTGGAAGCGCGGCCGGTGAAGCGAATACCCGGATACATGCTGCTGCTGGAGATGCTGTAACCGATGGCCAAGTCTCCGGCGCTGTCCATTGCCGCGCTTCCCATCCAGCGGTAGTTGGAATCCGGCGCGAACGTGCCCTGCTGATAGAGCACAGGGTTTTTCGGGGTGCGAATCTCGTACCAGCGGATCCCCACACTTGTGCCGGCGGTGACGGAGTGGTTCACAACCAAGGATTCGTGATCGCCAAAGTTGCGATAGGCGAGCCGATACATGAGGCGATCTGCCAGCGAATCGAGCTGTTGGCCGCTCCCAAGCTGAGGAATGCAGGTACCACCTCCACCGCAGGCGGCCGAGAAGGACGCCACCGGCACGTTGATTGGGCCCATGAGAGTAGCGGTAGCGGCGGCGAAGTTGATATTGCTCATTTGCCAGATATTGAGCGAGTTGGTGTCGAAGTTGACGAAGTATTCAGGCGAGCCGGCTGGAGGCGCTGTGGTACCGTCAAGATCGGCTGGCAGTACCCCGCCGAAACTGGAACTTAGCTGAAAACAAACTTCATTAGCAGGATTTCCCGCAAGCATGGCATTACGATCATAAGCGCACAGCTTAGAGCCGGCGAAGAAGTAGCCACCATTGAACATGTTAAATGTGATGTAGTAATTGTCGGACCAAACCGCTAGCTTCGGATAATCATTGAGGTAGCTCGTGCCGTAGTTGAACGCGTAAACGTTGTATTGGCCAGTGGCATCCGATGTTGTCGAGACGGCCACGCACTGGTAATACCCCTGACCGGAATTGATAGAAAGCTGAGTGAGGACCCAGCGATTGTTCAGCTTGTCGTATTGCACGATGGGATCGCCGTCGTTGGTCACATAACACGGATGGTTCGCTCCAAGCGCCTGAAATAATGTATTTCCGGCGGCGGGTCCATAGAGCCTCAACCCCGCTTTCGAATAAACCGCAAACGATTCGTTCACCCATTGCACGATCTGGGTGTCGCCCACCGCCAGGTTCGCGTCAGGTGGAGCTGCGTTCGGCGTATACCCACCGCCGATGCCTAGACCGTCGAAGCTGGAGATGCTGCTGAGGTTGGGAGCTGCCGACGCTGTGGTCTGCACCGCGGCGGACGGCGTGCCAGCTGCCGAGCCTTTGGGCGGCACCAATCGTAAGGGTTTTTCCCGGCGTCCCTCTTTCTCGGGTAATGGTTTAATGTCCCGAAGGTTCGGCGTCTGGGCGTGATCAGATTCCTTTCGCTCGCCCTGCATGTTGCCTTGTTTTGGGGTCGTGGTAACATTCGAAGAGTTGGTGTTCTGCGCGAAGGCTGTTCCACAAAACAGCAAGCTGAGGAGCACGGCGCTACTGACTGGGGAATAGCAATTGCGCTTTTTTGCGTTCGGCCGCATTGGGGCCCTCCCGAGGAAAACAATCCTGATGCACTGCCCAGATACTATTGCCTAACCCTAGAGCAGGCAGGTTTGCCCCGCATCTCCCATTCGGGAGATATTCACGGCGCCAAGCCATTTTCTTCCAGCGGACAAGGCCTGTACTCGAACAAACCCTGGAGATATGCCGATTAGGCGAGTCCGTGCGGGTACTAGTATCGGGAAAAGTGACCAACTGGAAATGCTGCCTTCGCCTGATTGCCAGCCTATCAAGTCACGACTAACTTCGCGCGCGGGGTCCTTCGTCTGCTGCACGCATCCACTCATTTTTCTCGTCCGAAGAAGTGTCATCGGACAGCTGGCTAAGCGCGCTCACGTGTTCCGCCGGATGGCGCAGAGGGGTGGAGTTCGGAGAATCTCACCAATGGCGGCTCTTGCCGGATTGCTCCAAT
>Ga0066679_10001097_pt1 | contig 10457 bp, 7 predicted proteins | sample GraSoiAngelo_128_FD_62298 | JGI IMG/M metagenome (GOLD analysis project Ga0066679, IMG submission 62298) | Grasslands soil microbial communities from the Angelo Coastal Reserve, California, USA - 14_0927_12_20cm | ecosystem: Environmental > Terrestrial > Soil > Grasslands | place: USA... | reverse complement strand
TGCACCGATAGTGAATCCTGCGCCTACCGATGCCAGCAGCACCAGGTCACCTTTCTTCAACTTGCCTTGCTGGCGGGCGGTTTCCATGGCTAAGGGAATCGTCCCCGCGGTCGTGTTGCCGAAACAATCGATGTTGATGACGATGCTCTCCGGCGGCATTCCGAGGCGGTCTGCCGTGGCTGTGATAATGCGCTTATTTGCCTGGTGGGGGATGAAAGTCTTAATGTCGCTGCCTTTCAAGTTATTCCGCGCCAGCAGCTTTTGGCAGATTTCGGCCTGCTTGCGTACCGCAAATTTGAATACAGCCTGACCATCCTGGTGAACGAAGTGCATTTTTTTATCGACCGTCTCGTGGGTCGCGGGATGCAAACTTCCTCCGCCCGGCATGTAGAGGGAACATCCACCAGCGCCATCGATTTCGTGCATGAAGTCAATCATGCCGACTGAATCGTCCTCTGCCGGCTCAAGAATGACCGCGCCCGCGCCGTCGCCGAAGATCACGCAAGTGGCGCGATCGGTGTAGTCGATGATGGAGGACATCACGTCGGCGCCAATCACCATTACTTTCTTGTGGGCTCCGGTAGCAATGAACTGAGCTCCGACCTGCAATGCGTAGACGAAAGCAGAACACGCTGCCGAAAGGTCGAACCCCCAAACGCCTTTTGCGCCGAGTTTGTGCTGGACAACGCAAGCCGTAGAGGGAAACAACATGTCGGGAGTGACAGTGGCCACGATAATGGCGTCGAGATCGGATGCGCCAATCCCCCGTTCCGCAAGAGCCCGTTTGGCCGCTTCTACCGAAAGATCGCTGGTGGCTACGCCCTTGTCGACGATGTGGCGCTGGCGGATGCCGGTGCGGTCAACAATCCAGTCATTCAAGGTTTCGACCATTTTTTCGAGGTCGGCGTTCGTCAACAGGCGAGGCGGGACATAGGTACCGAGGGCGCTGATCTTGGCGCGCACGAGTTGGCTCACTAGTGGATTTCTCCGGTAAAGAATGAAGACTGATTATTTTGAGGCACAGCACCTTTAATGTCCAACTCGAAGCAGTGAGAAGGGGGATTCCGGCAGCCTTGATATGCCGTGTGCCGGCCGCTGAAAAGCCAGGCACCGGAGACCCACTGCACACGCGAGAGCCCGTTACCGTTGCTTCCTTCCGGACCTGGCGGGGTTGGCGGGAACGCGTCGCGCGGGACCGATGCCTGACGAGTTGATTTTAACATCCACGCAAACTGCCTTCCGCAGTTTGGCACTCAGCATTCAGCACTTGCAGTTCAGGTTAGAATTGTCTTGCATCTCGCAATCCCGGCGTCAACTCGGGCAGTATCCCCGGTGATCTTCCCTTCCGCAGAAATTTAGCTAACAATGGACCAACGCCATGCACCCCGCCGACACAGCCAAGCCGGATACCATTCCTCTGCCCGTAGCTATCCAGCGCTACTTTGAAGTATCCCTGTATCTGCTGGTGCTGACGGGTTTCGGGACACTTGCCAGCACGGGTGGCCTGGATCTTCCTACGGTTGTGCTCGTCGGAATGGCGCTGTTGTTCCGTGGCTATCTTTTGGCCACTCGCCGCGAGTTCAATATTCCTGAACGCTGGACCAACTACCTCACGCTGGCCTACGTCGCTTTCTACCTGGTGGATTATTTTCTACTTTCCGGCAGCTTTCTCACGTCAGCCGTCCATCTGGTGCTGTTCGGGATGGTGGTGAGGCTATTCTCGGCGCAACGCGAGCGAGACCACTACTTGCTGGCAATCCTCTCGTTCGTGATGGTATTGGCGGCTGCCGTACTGACGGTGGACAGCATTTTCCTGTTCTCGCTGGCAGCCTTCATGGTGATTGCGGTCATCACTTTCGTATTGATGGAGATGCGGCATGCATCATGGCGGGCCTCCATCATCGCGAAAGAATCTGGCGATCAAAGAGCTTACCGCCGGATGGCTCTTTCTCTGGCTGGGGCTTCCCCCCTGCTGGTCACGTTGATCATGGCGGGGGCGTTCGTTATCTTCTTCATCCTGCCACGTGTTTCCTCTCGTTATCTGAGCGCTTATTCCCCCACCAATGACCTCAGTGTCGGTTTTAGCGACAGAGTGCAACTCGGCCAGATAGGACAAATCCAGCAGTCCACTTATGTGGTCATGCATATCAAAATTGACGGCGACACGAGCGGCGGTTATGACCTGAAATGGCGCGGAGTCGCGCTCGGTCTATTTGACGGCCGGAATTGGTCCAATCCTCTCGAGCAGGCACTGGCAGTGCGTTTGCCCGACGGACGCTATTCAGTACTGCCGGCGAGGGCGCGCCGGCAACTCGAGAGCGAGGAGCCAACTCCGGCAGCTATGCGCTCCATTCATTATCGCGTGGTAATGGAACCGGTGGGGACGAACGTCTTCTTTCTTGCTCCCAAGCCCGCCACACTGGAGGGCGACTATCGCCTGGTCGCGGTTGATCGAGCCGGGGCGGTTTACGATCTCGATCTTGGACATCCGGTAGGCCGTTACGAAGCGAACTCCAACATCGCCAGCCCGACGGTCGAGGAGCTTCGCAATGCATCGGGAAGTCCTCCCGCGAGCGTGTCGCTCAATTACCTGCAGTTGCCAGCACTGGATGCGCGCATTCCGCGAGTGGCTGAACAAATTACCGGGTCCGCCACCAGCGATTACGAAAAAGCAGTCCAGATCGAGCACTATCTGATGTTGAAGTACGGCTACACGCTTGAACTGCCTCGCGTCCGCCCTGCCGATCCACTGGCAAATTTTCTCTTCCAGCGCAAGCAAGGACACTGCGAATATTTCGCGTCCGCAATGGCGGTGATGCTGCGTACGCTGCACATCCCATCACGCGTTGTAAACGGCTTCCGCACCGGTGAGTTTAATGATCTGACGTCTCAGTACGTGGTGCGCGCCAGCAACGCGCATTCCTGGGTGGAAGCGTATTTTCCTGGCTATGGCTGGGTAAGCTTCGATCCCACCCCACCGGGTCCACCGCAGGCTCATGGCGGATGGAATCGCGTAATGCTGTACGCGGACGCAATGGCGTCGTTCTGGCGGGAGTGGGTGATTGATTATGACGCGGCGCACCAGAACACGCTGGCTCAGGAGACTGCGCGCGGGAGCCGGCGGCTGCTGGAGAGCCTCCGTGAAAAGGCGCGACAACAGTACGCGGCGATGCTGAATGCCGCCAGCCAGGCGCAGCGTCGCGTTATGCAATCACCCACCCGGTGGAGCGTGGCTGGCGTCCTGTTTACCGTGATGCTGGTGGTGCTGGTCAATTTGCGGCGGCTGACAACGCTAATCCGAAGCCGAGGATTGCGCAAGCATCCGGAACGCTCACCCCGATTCGCCGCCAGCATCTGGTACGAGCAGATGACACGCTCTCTAGCTCGCCGAGGGCTGAGGAAGTTGCCGACGCAAACTCCAGTCGAGTTCGTGAGCAGGATTGAAGATGGGAAATTGCGCGAGAAGGTATCGATGTTTACCCGCCATTACGAATCGGCCCGTTTTGGTGGCTCTGCCGCAGACGCATGCCGGCTGCCGGATCTCTATGAAGAGATCAGGACGCGGCACGGATAAAGAGAAACTAACCTGGCTCCTGCGTCCTAGGATCGGTGGAGACCACCTTGGGGATTACGTTCGCGGCCTCTTCGGCCACTATCCCAATCCTATGTTGCCCGGTCTTTTTGCGATCGTAGGATTGCAGATGGGCTCGGGGTCAAACTGACTTCCTTGAGGTCATCCCATTTAAATTCTGCATTTTTTGTCATGGGTTGACGGTTTGCTGGAGCGGCGGTGAGGCTTTGGGCAAAAATACGTTGTTGCCCGAGTAATTTGCTTTGATTGTGTGCTTGCCGACGCCCAAACTCGACGTCGTCAGACTAGCCACCCCATTGCCCAGTGTGACTGTTCCCAGCGTGCTGCTACCGTCCTTGAATGTTACCGTCCCGCCAGCTAGACCCGAACCTGGTACCGATGCCTTGACGGTTGCGGTAAACGTCACTGGCTGGCCGGAGGTGGAGGGGTTGGCAGAACTGGTCAGCTTGACAGTAGTTCCGCTCGTGTTCAGGAGCACGGAAAAGGCGTTGGCAGAACCCGGAACAGCGAGGTCGGGCGCTCCATCACCATTGAAGTCGCCCACCGCTAAAGAAATTCCGCCCCGTGATCCCGCAAGGAAGTTTGCCGTACGACTAAACGTCCCATCTCCATTGCCCTGAAATAATGCGACGACCCCCGCTACACGAACAGTTATGTCGAGCTTGCCGTCACCATTGAAGTCGGCCACAGCGAGCCAAGGTGATTCTGATTCCGAAGTAACGTGGAATGCGAGCGGGTTTTGCATAGTGCCATCCCCGTTTCCCAGCCACACCTGAAGGGTTGGGAACCCCCCGGTGCTGGGGAAACCTACTCCGGCGAGGTCGAGCTTACCATCGCCGTTGAAATCTGCGCTGACTAGATCTCCGTTGAGCGGGTTGGAATAAAATATGGGGGCTTGGAATGTGCCATCTCCATTGCCCAGGAGCACCGCAGCGCTCGTTGCCAGATCCATTCTGCCATCCCCGTTGAAGTCTCCGGCAACAACAAAACTGCTACCGCCCGGGTAATTAGGAGGTGTTTTGAATGTACCATCACCATTTCCGAGCATGACCAGGAGGGGCGTGGGCGAACTTGACCCGCCCGTCAGGGCCAAGTCTGGTTTACCATCGCCGTTAAAGTCAGCAACCGCGACTGACGCTAAACTCACCGTCGTCGAGAAAGTCATTGCCGGCTGAAACGTGCCATCACCTTTGCCCAGAAACACACTGATCCCATTTGGGTTTAGGTTAACTGTGACGATGTCAGGGATGCCGTCCTGGTTGAAATCTGCCACCGCGATGTTCCGTCCGAAAGCGGGGCCGCCTCCAGTCCTGTAATTCACAGGATTTTTGAAGGTATCAGTACCAGCGCCAACAAAGACTGACACTGCAGGCGACACCGCGGAACTGGGTACCCCATCGAAGGTCACGACGTCCGGCTTCCCATCACCATTCAGATCCGCTACTGCGATACGGCCGGTAATTTATTCAGTCCCGTGGTAAAGTGTCGCGCCGCCAGAAAGGTGGCATTGATTGTCTGTTGCAGCAGAACCAGTGAGGAGTTGCCGGCGTCCAATACCGCGATGTCCGGTTTGCCGTCGCGGTTGAAATCACCCACCGGCAGATTTCCACCCACTTTGCCCACAACGTAATTGAAAGCGGGCGGACGAAACGTGCCATCCCCGTTGCCGAAGAACACACACCTACGTCCGCGCCGTTATCGTAGGAGACCGCCACGTCTGGTTTGCCATCACCGTTGATATCACCCACGGCCACATAAAACGGAAACTCGGCGTTGGTCGGAAACTTTATCGGCGTTTTGAACGTGCCATCTCCATTACCCAGGAAAACGAATCCGCCGCTGGTGTTGACCTCAACCAGATCCAGATTGCCGTCGGCATTGAAATCTCCGGTTGCGACGGAAAAACCTCCGGTGGAGGAGATCACTGTGCTGGTGAAGGATCCGTCTCCATTGCCCAGGAACAACGTGTGTTACCCAGTGTCGCTACAATGTCCAGTTTGCCATCGTGATTAAAGTCGCCAACCGCCAGTGCACGCGCCCGCGCCGTCAACGTGTAACTTTTTCCCTGCGTGAAGGTGCCGTCTCCGTGGCCGAGCAGGATAGTCAGGTTAGGCAGGGCACTCACATCGATGGTCGCGATGTCCAGTTTGCCATCTCCGTTGAAATCTCCAACTACCAGGAAAAGCCCACCCCCGGCAGTATTCTTCGCTGCCTGAAAGGTGCCATCGCCGTTGTTCAGCAGAACACTTACAGTGGAGTCGCCGCTGTTCGCTACCGCGATATCAGGCTTACCGTCTCCGTTAAAATCCCCCACCGCGACGGACTCCGGCTGGCTGCCCACCGTGTAGTTGACCGCCGCTTGAAACGTGCCCTTCCCGTCGCCGAGGAGGACGCTGACGGTCGTCCCTAGGGCGAAGGGGAAACCTGCATTGACGACAACCGCGTCCAGATTACCGTCACCATTGAAGTCGGCCAGCGCTACAGAGGCAGGATTGGCCTTGTTGGGAAACCTCGGTGCGGTCAGGAATCGTCCCGCCGAGGCCGATGGCCCAAAGCCCGAGAGCAAAAATACCACCAGAAACGCCGATAGTTCGCCAGGAAATCTGGATCTCATGATGAGCCCCTAGCGAGTGGGTTTGAGGGGAGTTTCCTTCTTGACCTTCGAAGACAGTAAACATCTTACACCCGTTCAGCCTTCGTGGCTTGAAAAGCCGCCAGGGGAACGTAACTCGAGAACTTAGATGTCAGTGCTGGAGGTGACCTAGAAATGCACGACAATACCGCCCGCGACAAATATATTGTGCTGCCGAGTTTTTCCTGTATCCACGTTAAGTTGGGGTTCGCCCGACCAGAAATCGCGGGCTTCTACACGCAAGCTGAATCGGCTGCGGATCCTCACGTCTAATCCGAGACCCGCCTGAAATACGCCGGTGCTACTTCCATTCTTCCCGGGATTGGGTCCACCAAACACTAATGTGGAGCTCTCGCTGAAATGGCCGTACCCACCGCCAATGCTGACCCACGGGGAAAGCCCCGTATGCGGAAATAGATTCAATCGAGCTGCGGGAGTCACGAAGAAAGATCTGAAACTTTCGGGGATGAGATTCGCCCCCGTGTTGAGGTCTTCATCCCAATTGACGACGACGGGTACTTCAAGAGAGACACCAAAAACATCCCCGTCGAGGATGTGGCGGGCATAGTTGCCCTCGAAGGTCAGGCCGTTGCCAAACCGAACATCATGATTGAAGAAGGTGGCGCCCTTTATAGATTGATTGCTAATGAAAGTACGTCCGACCATTCCGGCCAGCTCATTCTTCTCCTGAGCGGCAGCATGTGTTATCGAGATGGTAACCGCCACTAAAACCGCGATGATGAGCCGTTTCAGCGACATCTCTCCTCCTCAGGAGTGGCTTTGGTTCTGTGGATGTAAGTTCGGTCTAGGTTAGCATGGCCTAATCCCGTTTCTCTGCGCGGGGTGCTGCCTTTCGTGGTGCATCCTGTGCGCGCGGCGAAGATGATGCTGATCTGCTGCTGAATGCTAAAATAGAGAGATTGCATGCCAGTTAACAAGACATCTGTGGCTGTGCTCGACCATGAAGAGGTTCGTTCCAGCGCCGTTCCTGGGCGACTGAAGGTCGGGTTTGTGAGCCTCGGATGCCCGAAGAATCTCGTGGACAGCGAAGTCATGATGGGTCTGCTCACGCAAGCGGGGGCAGAGTTGACCCCGCAGGAGGAAGATGCCGATATCATTGTGGTTAACACCTGCTCTTTCATCGGCAGCGCGCAGCAGGAATCGGTGGATACGATTCTGGAAATGGCGCGGCATAAGACGCATGGTCGCGCGCAAAAACTAGTGGTTGCGGGATGTCTAGTGGAGCGCTTTCGCGATGAGATCCGGAAAAACATTCCAGAAGTAGACGCCGTGGTTGGAACGGGCGAACTGGAAAAGATTCTGGGGGCAGCCGGTATCGCCGGCGAAACCGCGGCGGCTTCGGATTCCCCGTTCGTGATTTTGTCATCGCGCGCCGAAGGAGATGCCCGCGCAGCGAAAGGCCGCTTTTCACGCGAAACCTGGGACGGCGCTATCGCCGACCTCCCTAACTATCTCTACGATGACAAGACTCCACGTGTTCTCGCCACACCACGCCACACTGCCTACATCAAAATCGCTGAAGGCTGCGATCATCCATGCAGCTTTTGTATTATTCCGCAACTACGGGGCAAGTTCCGCTCCCGCCGTTTTGAATCGGTGATTGCCGAAGCTGAGCGCCTCGCCCGGAACGGGGTGCGCGAGATCACCCTCATCGGTCAGGACACGACTTGCTATGGCGAAGACCTGGGCCTCACGGACGGACTAGCGCTGCTGCTGGAAAGACTGGCTCAGATCGAGGATTTGCGCTGGATTCGGTTCCTCTACGCTTATCCGAACAAGATCACAGGGCGCTTGCTGGAGACCATAGCGGCGCACGCCAAGATTTGTTCCTACATTGACGTTCCGCTGCAACATGCATCCCCGAGCGTGCTCAAGCGCATGAAGCGCGGCAGCAGCGCAGGCCTGTTCTTGCGCTGCATAGAAAAAATGAGGCACACAATTCCAGGAGTTACGTTGCGCACGTCGTTTATTGTTGGATTTCCTGGCGAAACTGAGAAGGAATTTGAAGAGCTGTGCGACTTCGTCAGCGAGGCACAGTTTGACTGGATGGGAGCCTTCGGGTATTCCGACCAGGAAGGTGCAGGCGCATTTAACCTTGGGGAAAAAGTCTCCGCGCGCGAGATCCAGCGACGCCAGAAGCGTTTGATGCAAATCCAGCGCGGCATCAGCAAGCGGAAGAAGAAGGCCTTGGTAGGCGAGGAGTTCGACCTGTTGCTGGAAGGTACTTCAGAAGAAACTGAACTCCTGCTCGAAGGACGCACCGCCATGCACGCTCCCGAAATCGATGGAAAGGTGTTGGTCAACGATTTCCCCCAAGAGTTGGAGCCTCAGCCTGGCGAATTTTACCGCTGCCAGATCACTGCTGCGCACGATTACGATCTGGTGGCGAAGATTCTTTAACGGATGCGATTGGTCCTATGCCCCGTAAGCGCTCCATCCGACTTCGTTGTCCCATCTGCAAGAAGACGGTGAAGAGTTCGGACCCGGAGTTCCCTTTCTGCAGCGAGCGTTGCCGGGTCATCGATCTCGGAAAGTGGGCCAGCGGCGCGTATGTGATCTCGTCGCCGCTGCGCGATACTAGCGACACCGATGGCGAGGGCGGGTCAGGAAAACCGAGCGAGGATGAATAGCCAGGGACTCGCCCCAGGGATTCATGCGCACTGGAGACGACATCGCGAGTATCCGTGAGGTGACGAAAGCTCCTGCCAGTGCCGGCGACCCGTCGCTCGCACCGCTGTGGGCGACGCTCGTGGCTACGTTATTCGGGGTGGGACGGCTGCGTCCGGGACCAGGAACGTGGGGCTCCGCGGTGACTGTACTGATATGGGCGCTGCTGGCGCATTTTACTTTTGCGGCCTCTCAGCCGGCCATAGCGGCTGTTCTTGCCATCATCGCCGTGTTGATCGGGATTCCGGCGGCGACGCGAGTCTCTCGCGCCTCCGGATTAAAAGATCCGCAATTTGTGGTGGTAGATGAAGTTGCCGGTCAGTTGATCACATTTGTTGGCGTGGCAGTATCCTGGAAAACGCTTTTGGCGGGCTTTATACTTTTCCGTGTTTTTGACATTTTGAAGCCGCCGCCGGTACGCCAACTGGAGATGCTTCCTGAGGGTACCGGAATTGTGCTGGACGACGTGGGCGCTGGACTGTATGCGCTGGCCCTTATGCATGTTGCTTTGCATTTTCGACTTCTAACTGGATAGCGTCTCTGCGAGTGACCGCGGAGGCGGGGAAATTAGAAACTTCATGGGTATCTCTGACCGTCTGATGGGCAAGAAGAACGTGAATGGCAGGCCGCACATTGACGGTGTGTCACCGAATGCAGCGCTACCGGGGGCGGAGATCCGCATCAGTGGAAGCGGTCTTCGGCCAGTTGAGCTGCGCCGCCCTCGAGTGCAATTCGGTGAAGTTGAGGGAACGGTTGTGATCAGTTCGGATGATTTCCTGGTGGCTCGCGTACCCGAAGGCGCAGCCAGCGGACCGGTGGTGGTGGCAGCCGATGGTCACGTCAGCAATCCGCAAGAAGTCAGAGTAGCGGTGCCCATTGCGGAAAATTTGCACCCCGTCACCAATCCAGCCCTTGATGTTGAGGGAAACATCTACGTCACGTTTTCCGGTTCCCGGGGGCAAAAGGTTCCTGTTGCCATTTTCAAGATTGATACCAATTACACGGTAAAACCGTTTCTCACCGAGATGATGAACGCAACCTCGATCGCCTTCGATCGAGAGGGCCAGATGTACGTTTCTTCTCGATATGACGGCACGGTGTATCGTGTCGCGCCTAATGGAACGATGTCCGCCTATGCGGAAGGCATGGGAATCGCGACGGGTATCGCTTTTGACCGCGAGCAAAATCTTTACGTGGGTGACCGTAGCGGCACAGTTTTTAAGATCGCGCGTGATCGCCAGACGTTTGTATTTGCTACGCTCGAGCCAAGTGTTTCTGCCTACCACCTGGCATTTGGACCCAAGGGAGACCTCTTCATTACAGGGCCCACGACCTCGAGCTTTGATGGGGTATATAAGATTGATCCGCACGGCAGAGTTTCCATGTTCTATCGCGGCATCGGACGTCCGCAAGGCTTGGCCTTCGACGCCGATGGCAATCTCTACGTTGCGGGATCGCTCGCGGGCAAGCGGGGTATCGTGAGAATTACTCCCGAAGGGAAAGCTAATCTGGAGATCGCCGGACATGGATTGGTGGGATTAGCTT
>Ga0066679_10001095_pt1 | contig 10465 bp, 9 predicted proteins | sample GraSoiAngelo_128_FD_62298 | JGI IMG/M metagenome (GOLD analysis project Ga0066679, IMG submission 62298) | Grasslands soil microbial communities from the Angelo Coastal Reserve, California, USA - 14_0927_12_20cm | ecosystem: Environmental > Terrestrial > Soil > Grasslands | place: USA... | reverse complement strand
AGAGCAATTCGCAAGTCTCTAGTCTTCGGGTCGACCATTCCAGGAGTGGTTCTAACATGTACCCCGAATCGTTCATGCCAGTCTAGCGTCATCTTCTGTTCTCGGTTCATTCTCTCTCAACTCGTTGTTGGATAATCATCTTTAACGGTTCGGGCCGCTGCTTTGTTGCAGAACACGGGACTCATAGAAGCAGAAAATGTTCATGATCGAGTCTGGCCCGATCTGGATGCTAGGGATTGGACGAACCTGAAGCGAGGTATCGAGAAACAACTATGAGATTCTGACGACGTTTTGGATTTCAGCTTTGACCTTGGTAAGGCTACTGTTCAACTGTTCGGAAAACTCTTTGAGAGCGAGCTTGTCGACTGCGATGCGTCTCTCTAGCGCCTGCTTCTGAGATGCCTGATCGGTTTCCTCGCCGTGAAGGATCTCACTGAGCGGGTTCAGAGTGTTGGGCATGTCGAAGATATCCAGCTCTTGCATGTTCTGACCATTCTTCAGGTCGAAGTATACCGTGTAGCCCCTCTTTCTCGTCAGCAAATGAATCGTCCCCTCTTTCTTTTTCTTCAATGTTTCCTGGGTCTCGACAAGTCCATCTTTCGACTCGGGTGTTCCGAAGACTCCCGGCGACAGATCTTTCGGGATGACTATATTCAGCACAGCATTCACCTTTTCAGGGTCAAAAACTATCTTGGTCGGGACACTGGAAGTCTTGTCAGTGTAGACGATGTCTCCACCTCCAGACTTCAATGCTTTGCCGACAGGCTCAACAAAACTCTTGAAATAAGCGACGGCAAACGCCTGGGGAACGCTAAACTTGCTAATGTGTCTAGCAGCGAAAAACGTAGTACCAAGAGCGATACTGCTTCCAACGATCTTAACATAAATGTCTGGGACAGTAACCCAGATTCCCGCAACCGAAGCTCCAAATATCGACGCATTTGCTAATAGGTTGGATCGGCTCTGAGGCCACTGAAGCCTACCTACAAACCGATTAAACAAGAAATTCTCCTCTCACCGGCTGCCCGATGCTCTACTTAATGATTCTAGAGAGTTTGATTCACGCATTTTCTGGCAGAGTATTTGCGGGAGAAGCGGAGAAGCTTTTGAAACGCTGGACCTAACATACTGAGGTACTTGGGATGTTAGCCTCAGACTTATTGAGGTGGCAGCGATTGGGGGGATGCCATCCTCCTCGTTATGTTAATCGCCATGACAAAAGTCAGGATGAATATCACAAGGACGAAGAAGGTCAGGAGTTTATAGAACAACAAAATAGCGTCAAGAGCGATATAGAAAATTGTCAGAGTGACGAGGACCGACTTCATCTGCTTGTTTGTCAGTCTCATTCCACGCCGCTCGAATGCGATCTCATCGAGGCGGGTGATGAGTTACAATGTTAAGGATCTCTTCAACATCTTGCTTGGTCACTTTTCCTTGAGAGTGCAAGTATTCCAGCCGTTTCGCTAAAGGGTGCAACCCGAACATTGCGGCCCACTCCCACTCTTTCACCCTCCAAGTATTGAACGCCAAAAGAAAGCCCCCGACAGTTAATGCAGTCCCTGCAGGGGTCATAACATAACCCGCCCATACCCAAGCAGCATACACAGGAGAACTGGGAATATTCGGTCCGACACACTCTGAATAGTTCGTGCACGTATTAGCCAGGCTCCGCTGCACTTCAAAGCTACCTATCAGGACAATTAGACCAAGTGCCATGATAAATAAGCCGAAAAATATTGTAGCTTTTCGAGCCCAGTTTCTCGACCATCTACGAGACCAGACCCAATCAGGAACGACCTTTTCCGAACTAGCCAACTAAACGATCAAAACAATATCGGTGACGTAGTCTATTTCCCGTTTGCGGACACAAGAGAGAATTCATCCGGTTGCGACGACTTTCTTGCCGTACTGGCAGGTTAGGTAGAATAGCGAGAACGGGGGAGGTTTTTGCCTGCCTTCGAAAATCTCAGTCACAATCGGTTATGCTTTATAATCGTCCCAAAAAAGTGAGTCGAGGCAATGCGAAGGACACGGACACATTTCTCAAAGGAGTTGGGGCTTCGCGATTCAGTTTTGCTCGGTGTCGGCTTCATTATCGGGTCGGGAATCTTTCTCTTTCCAATTTTAATGGCAAGCATGGCCGGCACCTACTCCCTTCTCTCGTGGGTGATAGGCGGCATCTACACGATACTAACTGGACTCTGCTTCGCAGAGAACGCGGCCAGAATCCCAAGGGCCGGTGGACTATACTCTTACGCGCATCAGGAACTCGGAAACACAGTCGGCTTCCTAGCGGGCTGGTCATTCTGGATCGGATATTGGCTAACGATATCGACAGAGACTAAAGCTCTCTCGCTATACTCCTCATTCTTCCTACCAGTCACATACTTCAATGAACTGTCAAGACTACTCATTGCAACCGCGATAGTCATCATTCTAACAATCATCAATTACCGTGGTGTGAGAGGCGGAGGGCAGACTCAGGACATATTCACGATCGGCAAGATAATTCCTCTCCTCATCTTCATCCTTGTAGGCGTCTTCCTAATCCATCCTCAGAACTACTATCCTCTTCTCCCCGCGAACGCGGCCCTGGCACCGGGAGTGGGCTCTGCAATAATCCTCGCATTATGGGCCTACCTTGGAGTAGAGATAATCACAGTTCCCGAAGAAGAGATCAAGGATGCCAAGCATACTGTCCCGCGAGCGATTCTAATCTCCATCTTCATAGTTATGGCAGTCTACCTTCTCGTTTCCATTACAGCTCTCGGATTAGCCCCCTGGAGCGATTACATAAAATCGAAAACTCCGCTTGCAGACATTTTTCAGAGTGCAACACAGGGATCGATAGGAAGCCTTGGCGGCATCCTGTTAGCAGTCGGGGGACTGATATCGATCATTGGATCGATCAATGCTGTAATCCTTGGGACGGCACGTGTCTCATACGCGATGGCACGAGATGACCTATTCCCAAACTTCCTGAATCACCTGCATCCGATATTCAAAACGCCAGACAGAGCCATGCTGCTCCAATTCATTCTCGCGATGACCGTCCTATACTTCGTCTCCAACCTCTCGATGCTAGCTTCTCTCACGGTCCTCTTCACAATAATCCCTTACCTACTCAGCTGCGTAGCAACCCTTCAACTCATTCGTCGTTCAAACTGGAAAACCCAGATTCTCCGGACACGTTACACGCCCATGATCGCAATAGTCTTCTGTGTCGCATTGTTCTTCTTCGTACAGGTTTCGGTGCTTCTCCTCGGGCTCACCTTCATACTAGTAGGACTTGCGGCACATTACCTGAAGATGAGAACATTGAAACCAAGATCCAGCTCTCTCTTTGAGAGGTAGGATTCACGAGCACAGTCGAATAGCATGCAACTTTAAGAAAAGAAAAGTAGAGGAGGGGTTTGACGCAGGTTTCTAAAAGATGTTTGAGCTGCGTATGTCGCCACTGTTTCCGCCGCGGTCTGCTGAAGCGTTCTTCCACTCGTGTATGATCAAGCCTTGGTCGACTGCAACGTAATGGTCGAAGAATGTGGTTACCAAGTCGACGCAGGATCCCGGGCAGGGTGGGGTGAAGTGGCTGTCGATGAAGCTGGTGGTTGTGCATTCTGTAAAGTCGAAGAAGCAGGAGGGATTGTGCGAGTATTGTGTCTCTCCTGGCGGTAGGGGTATGATGAAGTAGCCGTGTAGATTGCCTGTTACTCCGGGGTTCACGATCCCTTGGGGAGTCGTGGAGGTCTCGCAGGCGCCTGGGCTGAAGTTTACGGGGGGACTGTCGGAGGCGGGAGTGGTAAAGGTGCCATCCTTGAACTGCTCAACAACTACGATTGAACCGTCCGAGCGGGTGAAGACGGTGAAGAAGCGGTTGAAGAGGTCATTGGCCCAGTCGTTTCCGCAGGTGCCTGAGTCTGTCGAACCACTCGCGTAGGGACCGTAGTGCTGAGTTGCAGTCGTCGACGGGTCGACCAGAGTGGTCAGGTCAGCGGTTGCAAAATTGTCGTCGCCAATAGTACTGGCAATATTCAGGAGATTAGAAAGGAGTGGAGTTGCGGTTGATACGATGGTCGGCGACTCAGGAGCTGCCTTGGCTAATGTTATGGCGAGTCCAATAGACAGAACGAGCAGAACGATTGTAGCTGATAGTGTTCTGAGCTTTATCATTTTTTCTTCTCTCGTTTGCACCTGGTCATAGCTGATAAAACAATAGCACTCGATACGAAATTATCTAGGTTCGATATTTTCGATTTTCGACATATCGCCGATTGAGAAAGGGATGAAGCAGGATTAGCTCTCCGCGGACTAGTCTATCCCGAAAAAGGGGGTATACGATCGTGAGCTGGTCCGTCTTACTTGCTCTTTAGACGCGTGAATGCGGCGGATACCGCTACGAGCACAGCAACCAGTGTCAAGGCTCCACCTATGACCAGTGATAACGCGCTTGCAATCGCTTGATCGCCTGATAAGAGAATCCTTTGCTGGCCGAGGAAATATTGCCCGACTGCATAGAAGAGTCCTCCGACAATGAAGGATCTGAAGTGGTCGAATACTCCTGGGAATGCTTCGGTCAATGTACTATTCTCGCCCAGTGGTGAAACGCCTAGATAGATCGCTGCTATGAATGCGTAGCCTGCAATGACCATTGTTGCCCATCCTTGCAATGCTTGACTTGTTCCGATGAAGCTGTTCGCAGAAGACACTAGAAACACGTTCAGTCCGAGCAGTATGGCGCCGACGGCAAGATTGTGCCAGTTCTTGAAAGCAGTATTCAATGCGTGCCTATACGTTTCTGTTGACATTTTTTCTCCAAGTCGAGCGCCTTTTGGAATGCCTGCTAAAAGCATGATTCTGATCAACTAGTTGAACAGTGATATTCGCACTCTGCATACAGAAAAAGCCATTTTTCGGAGGAATAAAGCAGAATCCGAGGAATAGATAGAAAACGGATTAACCGGGGAGAAAAATAATACCCGATCGGACACGCAGCCGTTCTAGATTCTAGGATTGCGAAGCATGTTTTGCCCTCGCTCTACCCTTTAGCCTTGCACGACCAATGACTCCGATTGAGATCCCAATAACGACCAAGAGCGCCAATAGTTCCCAGATAACCAACGGCTGGCCCAAAGGCGTCGGAGTCGTAGTCGTGCTTGACGGAGGCAATGGTAGTTGCGATCCAAAAGTGTCCATCGCTCCGGTCTTTCCAGCAGGAGCATCGTTCCAGTCTCCAGCATTCCAAATCATATACCCGAGACCGGCTCCATGAAGATCAGTGATCAATCTTGAAAGATACCCAACTGTCTCCGGTGCGTATCCTGCTGATCCCGGCACGGTCTGATCTGGTGGGCAGCTGTTGGGCATCGCGGGATCTCCACATCCCGTGTCAGCGCCAAACTCTGTCCCGATGAACGGTCTACCCAAAGTATTCTGAACGTCTAGCGCTCCGTGAAACTTGGAATCTGCAAAACTCTGAGCTGCAGAGATCGTCCATTCCCCTGTATGAGCAGCATAGAAGAAGTATTCATGAAAATCATAGAAGACATGATTCGCAGAATCAGTCACGACCGGGAAAGCAGCTAGATCAGTGCCTCCGCCTGAAGGAGTACAATCATTGTTACAACCTAACACAAACCATCTCGTGTCCCCCATGTTTCTAGCCATGTTGATGATTGCCTGGTCATCGGAGGCTAAGCTACTGCAATGTGGCTCATTCTTTGTCTCCCAGAGCACATTTGGATACGTGGACTGAGGAGTATCTTGAAGGACTGGTTGCCAGAAGGACGTGCTGGGACAATCATACTCGTGATCATCTCCGATCACTGTGATTCCATAATGCTGGGCCAATTGAAGAGTTCGATGCCAAGCCCCAGAATTGTACGTGCCAGAATCCGGCTGGTTCCCCGGATCAATGATAGAGACCCTCACCCCATTGTAGCCTCTCGCCTTCAACTCGGCAAAAGCCACCTCAGTATTCGACGCCGTCTCTCCCGAGAAGACTTGGGACGCTGAGCTGCCAGACGTGATATGATTGGACCCTACGGCCAAAATGCCCCCGTAACCACGTAGAAGTGGTGTCGAATCTGATACTGCTCTCACAAATTCAACGGATCGGAATGGAATGAAAGTTGAGACGAGCAAAAGGCATAGTAGCAGTGGGACTTTTCCCACGTTTCCTAACTTCCCCTCTGCCTCCTCCTCTTTGAAGCAGGCATGATCTTTACAGCGATAATGATTGCCGCAGCTACGACTCCGACGAGAATCAGGAGAACAGGCCAGTATTGAAGAATTCCAACAGAACCGCTGTCATTGTAGCCGGTGAAGAACTCAGACATGACCGGAGCACCTGCATCATCGGATGTTAGAGTCGGAAGTCCCCAGTTATCCTCTATCGTGTGCAGATAAGAGTAATGAGTGTAAGCAGTACTTGATGTGAATCCTTTCTTAGCCGTCGGACCGGACCAAGATGCATAGACGCAATCCGGGCCTCCGCTTGAACAAGCCCCGTCGTTCCCTTCATCATAGACTATGAACAAAGCGGATCGTTGAGTCTTGAACACATTAGAGCCCAATATCTTCGGAACAATCCCTGCAAGATACGTATCCCCGAATGCGATGCTTCTATCGTGCGCATCGTTCGTCGCGTTGGGAGTTAACCAGACATAATTTGGCCAATTGCTGGGCGCATTAAGTACAGCTATCAGTTCGGGATCGCTTGAAGCGGTCGCGCCTACAAGACTGTTGCAACGTGACGGATTGCTAGTAATGTCCGAGAAATATAGGAACGGAAAATGATCAGTATCAATTCTGCCACCTGTACAGTCACCAGTCGTTAGGTCCTCCGCAAATGCCTTCCAAGTCAGCCCATGAGATTCCAGGTTATCCGCAAGGTTCTGATGATTGTCCTGCCCACAACAGAGTCCGTCGTCCTTGTTGACTCCGATCTGGCCGCTGATTATTGCTGCATAGTTTGGCTCACTCGGATGGCTTACAGCGGAATATCCTTTCGCTAGAGTGTACTGGTTTGCAAGCCCTGCCTGATACGGTCCCTCGGCGAGAACGCTCGGCAGGTCATTGTTCTCCATCAAGATGGTTACGACATGGTCAAAGTATTTCCCTGATGGAGCGGAGGCATGAGCCATGAGCGTAGAAGCTTGGAATACCGATGTGAAAAATAGGACAGCCAATAGGATGACGTGATATCGTTGCTGTCCATCCCTTCCTATCAATGCCGACCAATCCTCTGTTTTTTTCGGAACCTGAGAAGTCCGGTTCGGCCGTCCTCAACCTGCAGACATGCCGGAGATGAGCCAACCCTTCTACGAGAACAGGGAAGGTCTCCGGCGATACTAGTATAGACGGGTATCACAGCCATAGGTCGACCTATACCGAGATCGACTGTTCCCGGTTAGACCGATAGGCAGCTTCAATCGAAGAGTACGGCTCTTGAAGCGATAATCCCAACCCGTCCCACGATTTCTTAAACCCCCCATAGGCCGCGAACAGAGATTATGCATCGATACACGACAGACATGTACGAAGGAATGCTTGCAGAGACCACGACGGTCCAAGGATTCAACGGGGACATTATCAACGCGTACTTTGCGCGTCCCCTTGGACCCGGCCCTTTTCCAGGAGTTGTTGTGATCCACCACATGCCAGGATGGGATGAGTTGTATCGCGAGATGACGCGAAAGTTCGCCCATCATGGTTATCTTGCCTTCAGTCCGAACATATACTACAGATTTGGCCACGGGAGCCCAGACGATGTGGCGGCGAAGGTACGCGCGTCCGGAGGAGTTGCAGATGACTCGGTCCTCGGAGACACCGAGGGATCGCTCCGATTCTTGAAATCACTTCCACAGTCCAACAAGAAAGTTGGAGTTTTCGGGACGTGCTCGAGTGGACGCCAAGCGTTTCTCGCAGCATGCCGGTTGAAAGGATTTGATGCTGCGGTAGACTGTTGGGGCGGAGGCGTCGTAATGTCCAAGGAAGAGTTGACTTCTAAGCGTCCAGTCGCGCCGATCGATTATACGAAAGACCTCTCATGTCCATTACTGGGCTTGTTCGGCGAAGAGGACCAAAATCCTACACCGCAACATGTCCATTTGCTGGAAGAGGAGTTGAAGAAGTATGGAAAGAACTACGAGTTTCACATGTACCCGAAGGCTGGGCATGGCTTCTTCTACTATGACAGGCCAAATTATCGTCAGGAACCAGCAGTAGATGGCTGGAAGAAAGTATTCCAATTCTTCGAAAAATACTTGAGGACCTCAAACTAAGGAGAGAACTGCAATGTGCACAGGGATCACTGAGACGGCACAGGTAAAGGGCAGCGGCAAGGGACCAGACGGATGGTTCAAACTAGAAGAAGTCAACGTTTCCTACGATCATCCGACTGATGCTTCTCTGGAACGTGCATTGAACATCGATTTCGTCAATCCGAAAAAGGGTCTCTCTGCGAGGGTAGCTGTGGAGCTGAGCCCAGAGTCAGCCAAGAAGCTTGCAGAAACTATTCTCACCACTCTAGCACGAGGAGAGGACCATATGAAAAATTCGGAGGCAGCTCAGAACTAGGCTAAGGTCGAGACTGCGTCGCGAGCTCGGACCATCACGAAACCGCACAGACACCCTTGTTGCCCGGGGGTGCAGGATTTCCAGAGATTACTGCCGACTACCAAATTTTATATAATCACAACTCTGGATTTACAGTTCGATTCTGGAAATGAAATCTTCCTCTTCTCCGAGAATGACTCTGGCACTCGCTGTAGCATTACTGCTAGTTTCGCTCACAATATCCGCAGTAGCCGCCCCATTATCATTGCCTCGCGCGAATAATGGGAGGAGCTTGCTCAACAGCAGCACCCCGTCGTGGGCCACCGGTAAGAACTTCAAGGGTCCGGCAGATCCCTCGACGATCGTCGGCTTCCGCGTCTACTTGGGCTGGACGAATCCGTCACAGGTCGAAACACTTGCTCAGGCAGTATCTGATCCTCGAAGTACACTATACGGTCAATACCTGACTTCTCAACAGTTCCGACAACAATTCGCCCCGTCGCAATCTCAGGTTGGGCAGGTACAATCCTGGTTGCGCAGTCAAGACTTCCAAGTAGAGTATACGCCCTGGAACAATCATTACGTTTCCGCGGAGGGCACGATAGCCCAGGCACAAACTGCCTTCGGCACCAGCTTCGGCTTGTACAGCGTCTCTGGATTGACCCTCAGATCCCCTTCCAGCGACCTATCAGTGCCCAGTCCACTAGCGGGCATCGTCTCCGGAGTGTTAGGATTGGATGATAGCATGCAGCTTGTTCATACTGATCACACTGTCGGTGACGCGCCACCGCCACCGGCCTTCGTCAGTGCCCAGCCGTGCTCATCCTACTGGGCGGAGAAGCTTGCGACAGGATTCACGAATCCATACGGCTCCAACCCGCTTCCGTATGCACCGTGTGGATACACTCCTCAACAGATCAAGGGAGCGTATGGGATTTCAGGATACGACGGCGCCGGACAAACAGTTGCGATCATTGACGCTTACGCAGCACCAACTATCGTCCAAGACGTCAATCAATGGTCGATCAATCGCGGAATTCCATCTTTCACGCCCAACCAGCTAGTCCAGGTCGTCGCACCGGGAACGTACAGCCACCCTGAGAAGGGAAACTACCAGGACCCTCAGGGCTGGTATGGAGAGGAAACCTTGGACATAGAAGCAGTTCATGGCATGGCACCGGCAGCCAAGATAGTCTACGTGGGAGCACCAAACAACTTTCAGGACCTAGACGCCGCGTTGAACCATGTGGTAGATCGGCACTTGGCATCGATTGTCACTAACTCGTACGGGTTCCGGACGGAACTCCTCCCACCAGGTTACATTAAGCCCTATGAGGACACGATCCTCCAAGGAGTCGTCACAGGCATCGGAATCTACTTCTCGTCGGGCGACGACAATGATGAATCATTGGTTGTTGGATACCAGACGACCGACTGGCCGGCTTCGAGCCCATACGTGACAGCTGTCGGCGGGACAAGCCTTGCTATCGGCGCATCTAACAACTACCTTTTCGAGACAGGCTGGGGAACAACAACATCCTCATGGACAGGCACAACGTGGTCCCCTACACCCCCCGGCTCGTGGCTCTACGGTTCTGGTGGTGGCGTCAGCCGAATCTTCCCAGAGCCGTTCTACCAGGCTGGCGTCGTGCCCAACTCAGTCTTCAAGGCTCAGGGTCATTCCGGTCGAGCCGTCCCCGACATTTCTGCGGTCGGCGATCCGAATACAGGCTTACTGATCGGTGAGACGCAGACATTCCCTGATGGGACCATGAAATACTCCGAGTACCGGATCGGTGGGACCAGTCTTTCATCCCCATTAATTGCTGGGATCATGGCATTGGCCGACCAGGCCGCGGGACATCCGCACGGCTTCGCCAACCCCCTGTTTTACAGTCTCGCAGGC
>Ga0066679_10001085_pt1 | contig 10516 bp, 11 predicted proteins | sample GraSoiAngelo_128_FD_62298 | JGI IMG/M metagenome (GOLD analysis project Ga0066679, IMG submission 62298) | Grasslands soil microbial communities from the Angelo Coastal Reserve, California, USA - 14_0927_12_20cm | ecosystem: Environmental > Terrestrial > Soil > Grasslands | place: USA... | reverse complement strand
TACCGACCCTTCAGGAGACGCTCGATGCCGCCCTCAAAGCTATGGGCGACCTCGAGCGCCTGGTATCGCGGGCGGCGCAGGGTCACGCCACGGCCCGCGAGCTGGTGGCGCTCCGGCGCTCGCTCGACGCGATCCCGCCGGTTCGGGATGCCGCGGCGGCGTGTGAGGCACTGGCCACCAGGGAGATCGCAGCACAGATGACCGCGTCGCCCGGGCTGGCCTCGGAGCTGGCCCAAGCATTGGTCGAGGATCCACCTGGCCACGCCCGCGACGGCGGAGCGATCAAGCGAGGCTACGACGCAGAGCTGGATGCGATCGTCGACTCGTCCCAGAGCGCTCGGGAGTGGATCGCCGCGCTCGAGGCGGGCGAGCGCAGGCGCACGGGCATCCGCTCGTTGAAAGTCGGCTTCAACAAAGTGTTCGGCTATTACATCGAGATCAGCAATTCCAACGCGGCCTCCATTCCCGCCGACTACGTGCGAAAGCAGACTCTGACCGGTGCTGAGCGCTACCTGACCACCGAGCTCAAGGAAAAGGAAGCGATCGTCCTCACTGCGCAGGAGCGGATCACGGCGAGAGAGGTCGATATCCTTCGCGACCTGGGTGCCAAGGTGGCCGATTTCGCGCCCGCCCTTCGGGTTACGGCGCACGCGATCGGCAGCATCGACGCTCTGAGGAGTCTTGCTGTGGCCGCGGCTCGCGAGCGGTGGCGGCGGCCAACGGTAAACGCCGCCCTCAATTTGAGCATCAAGGGTGGGCGACACCCGCTGGTGGAGCGCCATCTGGCGGACGGAGCTTTCGTCGCCAATGACCTGGAGCTGGATCCTGACGGCGAGCAGATCATCATTCTCACCGGCCCGAACATGGCGGGCAAGTCCACGTACCTGCGCCAGGCGGCCGTCATCGTGCTGCTCGCGCAGTGCGGAAGCTTCGTGCCCGCCGACCAGGCGGTGGTCGGGCTCGTCGACCGCATCTTCACGCGGGTTGGCGCACACGACGACATCTCGGCCGGGATGTCGACCTTCATGGTGGAGATGACCGAGACGGCCAACATCCTCAACCATGCGACTCGCTCGTCGCTCGTCATCCTGGATGAGGTGGGGCGGGGGACGTCGACGTACGACGGATTGTCGATTGCTCAAGCCGTCGTCGAATATCTTCATGACTCGCCTCGACTGCGGTGCCGCACTTTGTTTGCGACGCACTACCACGAGCTGACTGCACTGGCGGAGAGATTGCCCAGGGTCTGCAATCAGCGGGTGGAGGTGCTCGACGAAGGCGACACCGTGCGGTTCCTTCATCGGGTTGTGCCTGGCGGTGCGGACCGCTCGTACGGAATCCATGTCGCGGCTCTGGCTGGACTTCCCTCCGGTGTCATCGCCCGCGCGCGACAGGTCTTGGCCGAGCTCGAGCGGCAGCGACCGCTGGAGCCGCCAGAGTTTCAGCTTGGCCTACCGATGGAGATGGCGCCAGACCCGCTGCGCAAAGAGCTCGCAGATCTCGAGCCGGACACGCTGAGCCCCCTCGAAGCGCTGCAAAAGCTATATGAGCTCCGCTCGCGGCTCGACACATGACCACACCCATCCACGTCTTGCCGCCCGAGGTCGCGGATGCGATCGCGGCCGGTGAAGTGATCGAACGTCCCGCCTCGGTTGTCAAAGAGCTGGTCGAGAACGCCATCGACGCCGAAGCACGACGAATCAGCATCGACGTGCGGGGAGCGGGGAGGACATCGATCCGTGTCAGCGACGACGGTGATGGGGTCCCGGCGGACGAGCTCCCTCTCGCCTTCGTGCGCCACGCGACGAGCAAGGTGACCGCGCTCGCGGACCTCGATGCCATCACCAGCCTCGGCTTTCGCGGCGAAGCTCTCGCCAGCATTGCAGCGGTGGCGGAGGTCGAGTGCACCAGCGCCGGCGCGCGCATTCATATCCGTGCCGGCGAGGTGATCGAGCATGGCGCAGGTCCGCTCTTGACCGGCCTCACGGTCGAGGTGCGCGACCTATTCGCCAATGTGCCGGCGCGACTCAAGTTCCTCAAGTCAGACGCGACCGAGGTCGCGGCCATCAAGGATGTCGTGATCGCATTCGCCCTTCTTCATCCCCACGTGCGCTTCCAGCTGACGATCGACGGCCGGGCCGCCGTCGGCAGCACGGGCGACGGCGACCGGCACCGCGCATTCGCATCGATTCATGGCGCGGCCGTTGCCGAAGAGATGGTGGAGATCGTTGGCATGCCACTGGTGACCGGAATGGTTTCGGAACCACGGCTCAGCCGTGGCAGTCGCGACGGAATCGTCCTGGCGGTGAACGGAAGGCCGATCAGCTCACGTCCGCTCGCGTACGCGCTGGAGGACTGCTACCAGGGCCGCCTCGAGCGCGGCCGCCACCCGTTGGCGGCGATCGACATCGGCATCGACCCATCGCTCGTCGACGTCAACGTCCATCCGGCGAAGCGCGAGGTGCGTTTCCGCGAGGAGGGCGCTGTTTTCGCTGCGCTGCAGCGCGCTGTGCGAGCAGCGCTTGGCGCGAGCGAGCCGATCCACTATCGCGCTCCTCAATCGGCGACCACCGTGGCGGCGGCTCGGGGTCATGAATCTCAACTGGTGGTGCACACGGCGACCGCGCTGCCGCTCGATGAAACCGGGCCGAACCCAAGGGTTGCCGGCGTCGCGATGCTCCGGCCGATCGGGCAGGTGGGGCCTGGCTACCTCGTGGCGGAGGGACCACAAGGCTTGGTGCTCGTCGACCAGCACGCCGCCCACGAGCGGGTCCTGTACAACCGTCTACTCGAACGGCTCCGAAGCGGGCTCGGCGCGAGCCAGCCACTCTTGATTCCGCAGGCGGTCGATGTCGAGCCATCGCTGATCGCGGCCGCGGCTGACCATCGGGCAGACCTTGCGACCCTCGGGCTGGAGTACGAGGAGTTCGGCCCCCGCAGCCTTCGCATCACTGCGGTACCGGTGGAGATGCCGGCGGGCCGGGCGACAGCCGCGGTGCAGGAAACCCTGGCGGCGCTGAGCGAGACACGCGGTGATGGGGCGATGCACACGGCTGCTGCCGCGCTCGCATGCCACTCTGCCGTGCGTTTCGGAGATGTCCTGGACATGGCCGAGCAACGCAAGCTCCTTGCGGACCTGGAAGTCGCGGAGGAGTCGGTCACGTGCCCTCATGGGCGCCCGACGCGCCTCATCGTCGAGTGGCAGGAGCTCACGCGCCACTTCCGCAGGAACTACTGATAAAGCCGGCTCGCGTCCCGGTAATCGTCGGGCCGACAGGCATAGGCAAGTCAGCGCTCGCTTTCGAGCTCGCTGTGGAAATCGGTGGTGAGATCGTCGTCGCCGACTCGCGGCAAGTGTATGAACGCCTCGATATCGCCACTAACAAGCCGAGCCCCGAGCAGCGCAGGCGAATCCGCTATCACATGATCGATTTCGTCGATCCGGCTTCGACTTTCAACGCCGCGGAGTACATCGATGGTGCCCGCACCGCCATCCAGGACATCGCGGGTCGCGGCCTGGTCCCGATCGTCGAAGGCGGCACGATGCTCTATGTCGATGCGCTCTGCGATGGCTTCAGCCTCGCGGGCGTGCCACCCGATGACCAACTGAGAGAGGTGCTGGCGCACCTCGATGTCGTGGAGCTTCGCGAGCGGCTGCTCAAGCTGGATCCCGACCCGGGCGTCGATCTCCAGAATCCCGTGCGAATGGTTCGCGCCATCGAGATCCTCGAGGTGGCCGGGCCACCTCTGCGCAGCCTGCGACAGCGGACACCGCCCCCCTGGGAGCCGGTGCGCATCGGGCTCACGGCCGATCTCGCCGTAATCGATCGCCGCCTCGAGGAACGCAGCCGAACGCAGGTCGAGCGCGGCCTGGTCGCGGAAACACAGGCTGCCCTCGATGCCGGCGTGCCTATCACTGCGCCGGTGCTGACCGGGATCGGTTACGCAGAGGCGCTCGCCCACATCGCGGGCGAGCTCACCATCGACGCTCTCCCGATTGCCATGGCCCAATCCAATCGCCGCTATGCGAGACGCCAGCTGCGATGGTGGCGGCGCGATGGGCGCGTGCGATGGTTCGAAATCGAACCCAACCCATTGGCAGCTATCCTCAAGTACGTGAAGGAGTCCGCATGAAGGGAACCGCCGCCGCAGGCGCCAAGCGCCTGAGCCTGATCCCGCCCTACCTCTTCGCGGAGATCGATCGCAAGGTGCAGGAGAAGAAGCGAGCGGGCGTCGATGTGATCTCACTCGGCATTGGCGACCCCGACCTACCCACGCCGAAGCGAATCGTGAGCGTTCTGCAGGAGTCGGCTTCGGACCCCGCCAATCATCGCTACCCGTCTTATTTCGGGCTGCCCGAGCTTCGCGCTGCCATCGCCAATTGGTATCGCGACCGCTTCTCCGTGACCCTGGACCCGGCCACCGAGATCCTGCCCACGCTCGGCTCGAAGGACGGCATCAGCCATGCGCCCCTGGCGCTGGTCGACCCTGGCGACGTCGTCCTCGCGCCCGACCCTGGCTACACGCCCTACGTGACCGGGGCGCTGATGGCCGGAGGTGAGCCCTACATCATGCCGCTCACGGCCCAGAATCACTGGCTGCCGGATCTCGATGCCATACCGCACGCGACGGCTGAGCGCGCACGGCTGATGTGGCTCAACTACCCGAACAATCCCACTGCAGCGGTGGCAGATCGTGACTTCCTTGAGCGGGCCGTCGAGTTCTGCCGCCGTCACGGCATAGTGCTGTGCCATGACGCTCCATATTCCGAGATTGCGTTCGGCGGCTATCGCCCACTGAGCCTGTTCGAGATCGACGGCGCCAAAGAGGTTGGCCTGGAATTTCACTCGCTATCGAAGACCTACAACATGACGGGGTGGCGGATCGGTTGGGTTTGTGGTCGGGCCGACCTGGTGGCGCTGATCGGGCAGCTCAAGACCAACATCGACTCCGGCATCTTCCAGGCCGTGCAATGGGCCGCCATCGAGGCGCTGAATGGTGGAGAGCAGGAGACTCGCGAAGCATGCGCCGTGTACGAGCAACGGCATCATGTGGTCGCGGACGCGCTGAACAGTCTGGGCTGGTCGATCAAGCCTCCGCGCGCGACCTTCTATGTGTGGGCACCGGTACCTTCTGGTTATGACTCCATCGGCTTTGCGGGCCACGTCCTCGACGAGGTGGGCGTCAACATCACCCCCGGGGTCGGGTTCGGCGCCCACGGCGAGGGCTACTTCCGGCTCTCGGTCACCGCGCCTGACGCCCGACTGGCAGAAGCCATGGCTCGCTTGAGGCGGCTCAGGCTCTGATCACAACGAAGGTCCCGCGCGAGCGGGCGTACCTGGTCGGCCTGATGCTGCCCGGGACCACTCCCGAGCTGGTTCGTGAGCAGATGGCAGAGCTGGCGGACCTCACGCGAACGGCGGGGGCTGACATCACGGGTTCCGATGTGCAGCGACGCGCCGCCGTCGATCCGGCGCATTTCATCGGCATGGGCAAGGTCGAGGAGCTGCGCGAGCTCAGGCTTGAGGGCGCTTTCGACCTGATCGTGTGCAACGACGACCTCAGCCCACGGCAGCAACGCAACCTCGAGCTCGAGCTGAAGACGCGTGTGCTCGACCGCACCGAGGTGATCCTGGAGATCTTCGCTCAGCATGCGCGGACGCACGAAGGCCGCCTTCAAGTCGAGGCGGCGCGCCTTCACCACCTGCTCCCGCGACTGATCGGCGCTTATGCGTACGACCGCCAGGTCGGTGGCCGCCGAGGTGGGGTGGGGGCCCGCGGTGGATTCGGTGAGCAGCAGATCGAGGTCGAGCGCCGCCGCATCCGCAGGCGGATGCGCGATCTCGAACGTGAGATCGAGCAGGTGCGCTCGCAGCGGCATCAGCAGCGCACTGGGCGCAGGCGTGCAGAGTTGGAGACGGCGGCGATCGTCGGCTACACCAACGCGGGCAAGTCGACTCTGCTCAACGCGCTCACAGGAGCGCGCGTGCATGCGGAGCAGAAGCTGTTCGCGACCCTGGACCCGACCACGCGCCGCCTCGACCTGCATACCGGTCGAGGACTTCTGCTCACCGACACCGTGGGTTTCATCCAGAAGCTTCCCACCGACCTGGTAGCGGCCTTTCGGGCGACCCTGGAAGAGGTCACCGAGGCGGACGTCATCCTCCAGGTGCTGGATGTGAGCTCACCCGCGGTCGAAGAGCAGGCCGAGACTGTGGAAGAGGTCCTGACCGACCTCGAAGCGGTCCACAAGCCGCGGGTGGTGGCGCTGAACAAGGTCGACCTGCTGGGCCCGGCCGCCCGCCGGCGGGCGGTGGGCGCGCTGACCGCCCGCTACCCTGGCGCGGTGGCGATCTCGGCGATCAACCGCAGCGGCTTTGCAGAGCTGCTGGAAGCGATCGACAAAGCCAGCCGTGGCGACGTCGTCGCCCTCGACCTCCTGGTCCCCTACGGCCGCGAGGGTGTGCTGGCCGAGCTGCGCCGCATCGGTGGGGTCGAGCGGACGGAATACGTCCAGGACGGCACCAGGGCGTGGGGCTGGGCACCCCGGCATGCCGTGCGCCGATTCGAGCCTTACGCGGCGGCTTCAGCTCGCCCCGCACGCGCGCGGATCAGCGGAAAAGCCTGATCACCCCGCGTACGACGCCAACCAGGCTGACGTTGCTGGTCACGATCGGCTCATAGGCCGGGTTCTCGGCGATCAGCTTGACGTGGCCGTTGCCGCGCTCGAAGCGCTTGACGGTGGCGTCGCCGTCGACCATGGCGACCACGATCGATCCGTTGGGAGCCTCCTGCTGGGGCTTCACGAGCACTAGGTCGCCGTCGAAGATGCCGGCGTTGATCATGCTTTCGCCTCGCACTCGGAGCAGGAAGAAGCCTTCCTGGGCCAGGTCAGGGGAGAGCAGGAGATGCTCTTCGATGTTCTGCTCGGCCAGGATCGGCGCGCCGGCCGCGACATTGCCCACCACCGGGACGGAGACCGCGTTGCGCCGCTGCTTGTCGACCTCGACGTCGGCCACGAGCTGGACGGTGCGGGATTTGCTCGGGTCGCGCTTGATGAGCCCGCGACGCTCGAGCTGGTTGAGGTGGTTGTGGACGGTCGAGCTCGAGCTGAGGCCGACCGCCTCGCCGATCTCTCGGACGCTGGGCGGATAGTTGCGGGCCTTGGTGACGTAGCGGATGTAGTCGAGGATCTTGTTTTGCCTGTCGGTCAGCTGTTCGGTCAATTTCGTACTCCAGATTTGATTCGTATTCAGGACGTGGGGAAGACGTTGAAGCCCATGCTAGCACCAGAGCCGGTCCAATGCAAACCTTTGTTCGGCCCTTGACAAGACGAACGCCCGTTCGTTAATCTACCCGAACACATGTACGCCGCCCGCTACGCGACCAAGCCACGTACCCCACTCCGTTCCGACCGGGCCCTGCGGCACGTTTACCGCTGGGCCCTGGTCCTGGTCGCGGCGCTGGCAGTGATGCTGGCTCTGAGCCGGGTCGCCCAGGGGGGCGCCGCCTCGGAGACCGTGGTGGTGCAGCCGGGCGACACGCTGTGGACGATCGCCGCTCAGCACTATCCCGGCGACGACACACGCGCCCGGGTCGATGAGATCGAGCGCCTGAACAACCTTTCGAGCCCCGCAATCGAGGCGGGGGAGACTCTGCACCTGCCGGCGTAGGAGCTAGGCTCAGTCCGATGCCGCTTTACGTCGTCCGTCTGCGGCGCGGCGGGCCCTGGAACTGGTCACGCGACATGCGCGAGCAGGCCGGCTGGGAAGATCACGCACGCTTCATGGACGATCTCGTCGAGGCTGGGTTCATCGTCTTGGGGGGACCATTGGAGGGCGGGCGGGATACGCTCCACATCGTCGAGGCCCCCTCCGAGGTCGCGATCCGCGAGCGCTTCAAAAAGGATCCGTGGGCGGCCAACGGCATGCTGCGTCCGGCCAGCATCGAACTATGGACCGTCCTCCTCGACGGCCGGGGCCTCGCGGCCGACTCGTGAAGGTCGTCCTGGTCACCCGTAAGGGCTGCCACCTTTGTGACGATGCCCTCAGCCTCCTCCAAGACCTCGGCGTCCACCCCGAGCTGGCCGACGTCGACTCTGATGACGAGCTGCACCGCCTGTTCGACTTCCGCGTGCCTGTCGTGCTTGTTAACGATGTCGTCGTCGCCGAGGGTCGGATCAGCCGGGAGCCGCTCGAGGCGGCCCTAGACCGGTCGGGAAGGGAGTCCAGCGGCCCCGATATCGACACCTAATGATATTGATAATCGCCGTTAAAGCAAGCCTCTCGCATCTGTGCACGTATGGCTGTACGAGGTGCTGTCGATACGACCATTTGTGCCCAGGTGGCTGAGTCAGGCGGAGCGCTGCAGGGCCGGCTCGGCGTCCAGGCCGCGCAGGAACACCTCCAGCGGCAGCGCGGCGCGATCGAAGTCCTGCTGCAGCAGCCCGAGGTCGGAGCCTTCCTGGGCGATCCCTGAGATCGCCAGGTCGGCCATCCGCATGGTGTCGGCCACGAAGGCGCTGAGAGCCTCGCCAGGCCGGCCGGCGATTGCCTCTTGGGCCCAGGACTCCCGGACCTCGGCCGCCAGCTCGAGCAGCCGGTCGACCATCGACCCGGCCATGGTCCGCTCAGAAGGCTCCCAGCGCAGACGCGAGAACGCTTCCGACGTGGAGCGGACGAGCCGGCGCAGCTTGACCTGGGTGCTCAGCGTACGCATGTTCTGAATAATCTTACACGAACAGGCGTTCGAAGTGCCAGGTGTCCTTAACCGCTTTGCGCGCGGCCGACGATCAGGTTGAACATCCCCGCAAACCAGCGGTCGATCGAAAGCACCTCCACCCCGCTTCGCCTCACGAAGTCCGCGGTCCGCCGGTTCATGTGATCCGCCTGCAGCGCGACCATCGCGGGATTGACAGCTTCCTCGAGCAACGCCACCGGCAGCAGGTGGCTGCGCACATGTTCCAGGAAGACCATCGGCGCCCCGGGCTTGGCGACCCGAACGCCTTCTCGAATGGCCGCCTCAGGATTCGGGATCGTGCAAAGGCAGAGGTTGAAAGCCACGGAGTCGAAAACATGATCGGGCAGCGCGAGGTGCTCGGCGTCCATGACCAGGACGTCGGCATTGCGCCCGCTCGAGCGCGCGAAACGCCGGCCTACCTCGAGCATCTTCGAGCTGACGTCGATGCCGACCACATGGACGTCGGCCGGGTAGTAGGGGACGCTCAATCCGGTCCCGAATCCGACGTCGAGCACCAGACCACGCACCGTCTCCCCCACCTTGCGCCGGCGCCCGCCAAGCATCCACTCCGTGAACCGCGACGACATCGCGCGGTGATAGGCGTCGGGGTCGTGGTCGTAGATGCGCCGTACCTTGCGCAGACGGTCGGTCATCCAAACACCTCGACTCCAAGCTGGTGCCAGGGGTCGAGGTCGGCGGCGAAGCGCCCATAGCGATTGGGCACCAACCAGACATGCAGCATCCAGGGCGTGTAATAAGTGGCCGAACCAGGCGGGCAATCCGGTGCAGCTCCGACGACCTCGCCTCCCGGCGTGAAGCAGAGATCGTCGTGGCGATGCCATGAAGTCAGCTGGCCGGCCACATCCGGCGGCGCGGCGTTGGGATCCTCGAGCGAATACATCGCCGCCACCAGGACGGGGCCGTGCAAGGTGTTTTCGTACACCAGGGATTCCACATGCTCTGGGTCGAGAATCCGGCCGTCCTGCATGTAGGCGGGGTTCACATAGTGGACCAGTGGATTGCTGACGGGATTGAAGGCGATGTATCCGTCCGCTCGCGCATTGTCGACCGATTTGTACTTCTCAGTCGAATGCTCGGTCGCTTGCCACAATCGATCAGCGGCCGCTTGCTGCTCGGCGGTTCCCAGAGCCTGTGACGGGGCATCGAATGCGCTCAAGCCGATCCAGGCCACAGATCCGACCACCGGCACCAGCGCCAGCAGGCCCAGCCGGAGGCTGAAGTTGCGGCCGATCGCCCACGCGCCGCCAACCGCAGCGACAACGATGCCGGCCGCGATCAGGTCGTGGGCGGGGCTTAGCGGGTCGAGCGGGGTTTCGTGTTGAGCGAGACTGGGATAGGCCGTATGGATGGAAATGTCCCACGCCAGCCCAAGCAGGGCAGTGGCGGCTCCGCCGAAGCAGGTCAGCAAGGCCGCGTTGGCACGTCTCACGTTGCGAGAATAGGCCCCCGCGATACATACGCTTACCGACCTCGTTAGGTAATCGAGAAGACCAATGGGACATTGGCTCACGCGCGGACTCGTTGTTCGGCTCATCGTTTTCGTGGCGGTGGTAGTGGTGGTGGCGACTCTGTCGATCACGCCGCCGGGACACGAGATCCATACATCCGGGGCCACCGCCCTCAAGACCCAGGTCGTCGAGTCCTACAACACGCCCTTGTACGCCACCCGACAGGCCCAGCCGAGCCAGTCGCTCGATGCAATTCGATGTGAGCTCTGGCTGCTCCGCAATTCGTCCGCGGCTGGGTGCTCGGACAG
>Ga0066679_10001076_pt1 | contig 10560 bp, 7 predicted proteins | sample GraSoiAngelo_128_FD_62298 | JGI IMG/M metagenome (GOLD analysis project Ga0066679, IMG submission 62298) | Grasslands soil microbial communities from the Angelo Coastal Reserve, California, USA - 14_0927_12_20cm | ecosystem: Environmental > Terrestrial > Soil > Grasslands | place: USA... | reverse complement strand
GATGGTTGTTTGACGACGGACTCCCATCCATATAGTTCAACTTTCGAGCCGGCGGGAAGAACCATTTTTGGTGCTATGGATTTCTGCTGCGGATCTCTCGCATATTTGAAATAGAGCACTCTTCCGTCGCGGCCATAGATGGGAACAGTAATTCGCCAACCGTTCCAGCCAAGAACATGCGAATCGACAAATGAATTCGGTATACCTCTATTGTTGAGGTATTCCCGAATTCTCGCTGGCAATGCTTTGTGATAATCGAGCGCGACATCGAGAAAATCTTTTTGGTTATTCATGCCTCTGAGACTAACGACTTCTAGCGAAGTCGAAAGACAGAAAAACTTGCCGGAAGCGGCAAATCTACGAGGCTTTTCAATAGGATTGCGGACGCCTAGTCTGAGGGAATGCTTACACTTGAACAATGTCGGAAAATCGACCCAGAACTTAACAAGCTGTCGGACGAGGAGCTTATTAAGGTTCGCGCGGCCCTATATAAATTGGGCCACATAATCTTTGATGACTGGATAAGCGAGAAGTCCGGTTCCAACTATCCCGTTGGGGATTCGCGGGTATTGCCTGACAACCATAAACGATCAAACATTTAACTATGGAGTCCTCAGGCCAAAGAACAGCGATTCTCTATTGCCGAGTGTCCTCAAAAGAGCAGATAGAAAACACCAGTCTTGAATCACAGGAGCGGTCGTGCCGCGAATATGCGCTGCGCCATGACATGCACGTTTTGGGCATTTACATCGATAAAGGTGAATCGGCAAAAACAGCCGATAGAACCGAGTTCATAAAAGCCATCGGTTTTTGCACGAGCAAGAAGAACAAAGTCGATTATTTCATAGTGTTCAAACTTGATCGCTTCGCGCGCAATCAGGACGACCATGTGATGGTGAGGGCGAAGCTCAGACAATCAGGAACGGAATTACGTTCGGTCACAGAGCCCATCAACGACACGCCAGTCGGACGAGCTATGGAAGGCATGATATCCGTGTTCGCCGAATTCGATAACAATGTTCGAACCGAAAGAACAAGAAGCGGTATGGTTGAGCGAATAAAAAAAGGCGTCTGGGTTTGGCAGTCGCCGCTGGGCTTCTACCGACCTTCGAAGGGGTCGAACATTGTGCCTGATCCGCAGACATCCCCGCTCATACATTTAGCGTTTGAGGAATTCGCTAAGGGAACGTATACCTACCAAACGCTTGCAGAGTATCTCGCAAAGAAGGGATTGCGGACGCGCCAAGGAAAGCCACCCTGCGCTCAACTTATCGAGAAGACTCTCAAGAATCCTATTTACTCCGGAATCATCGACGTTTGGGGCGACCGCTATCAGGGAACTTTCGAGCCGATCGTAAGCGAGAGTTTGTTTGCTGCGTGTCAGGAGGGATACAGGGGCAAGGCGCGCTTCGCTCATCGGTCCCGCAGAAATCCAATTTTTCCTTTGCGCAGAATGACCATCTGCGGCTTTTGCAATAGGTCTCTTACAGGCAGTCTTGCTACCGGCCGAAAAGGCATGAAGTATCCCTACTATCATCATCACAAGCAACAATGCCCGAAAGCTCAATTCATCCCAAAGGAGACTTTTGAGCAGAATTTTGTCGAGTACCTGGACAGCATTACGCCGGATGAACGCTTCGAAAAGCTCTTCAGAGAAATCGTCCTGGACATCTGGAAGAACAATTACAAGAACCTTGATGCTGACAACGAAAGAATCAGAAAAGAGATCCAAAGGCTAGAACACGAGCGACAACGTATATTCGACCTACATCGTTCGGGTGCTTATTCAGATGAAGAGTTTGTTGAGCAGAAGGCAATCGTGAATCAAAAGATCACCGCTAAGCGTTGCATGATTCAGGAGAAGCACGTGGAAGAATTCAATATGGAAGAGGTATTGGACCACTGTTTCCGCTTTGTTCGAAATACTGCTGCAACATGGCTACGGCTCGAACGTCAATATGATATCCGCTTGCGTTTCCAAAAAATGATTTTCGAACAAAATATTCCATTTGACGGCAAGAAATTTGGAAACGCTGATTTGTCGCTTGTTTACAAGCTCAATCAGGAATATGACGGTAGCAAATCAAGCTTAGTAGCCCTAACGGGAAAAAGTTGGAATCGCCTTTTAGTTGATCTGAGTAAGTGGAATGAGTTTGCTAAAGAAGCTGAACCATTTCTCATTGGGCTGTCTGAACATGATACCTTGGCGCTCGCGGCATGAGAAGACTAGGAAACTTGCCGGAGGTGGCAAGACTCAACACAACGATAAGAACTCTCAAAGCACAAACCATAGGCTTGCCGGATACTAGGTACATGATAAAATAATTAGGTAAATCGGATCAAATATTCCATGAGTAAAGTCGCAACGATAGATAGAAGAACGATCAGTAGCCAACGGCCTTTGTTCCGGCGTAATGATCTGTTGCAGCCGTTTTTGAAGTGGGCGGGCGGCAAGCGCCAACTTGTTCCCGAGATACGTAAGTACGTCCCTCAAAAGTTCAAGCTCTATTTTGAACCCTTTGTAGGCGCTGGCGCTGTTCTGTTCGATCTCCAACCGCGAGTTGCCTTAATCAATGATGCCAACAAAGAGCTTATGAACTGCTACCGCGTGATAAAGAGGGACCCGGAAGGTTTGATTGCTAGTGCCCGCGAGCACCGCAACAACAAACAATATTTTTATCGACTGCGCTCATTGGATAGAAACCCTGACTTCAAGACCCTCTCATCTCTTGAACGCGCCGCGCGCATCATCTTTCTCAACAAGACCTGTTATAACGGGCTGTTTCGCGTCAACAGCCAGGGACATTTTAATGTTCCATTCGGAAACTATTCCAATCCCGTGATTGTGGACGAAGTAGTTATACGAGCAGTAAGTCGATATCTCACTGAAGCTCAGGTAGAAATATCGAACGACGATTTCGAAGCCGCAGTGAGCGGCGCGGGCCGGGGAGATTTTGTCTACTTCGATCCTCCCTATGATCCTTTATCGGATACATCTTCCTTTACTGGTTACAATCTAAATAACTTCGATAGAGACGAACAACGTCGGCTTAAAGCCGTCTGCGACGATTTAACCCGTCGTGGCTGCAAGCTTCTCCTCAGCAACTCTGCTACAGAGTTCATCCGTGAGCTTTACAGTGATACCCGTCGCTATACCATTGTCGAGGTAGAAGCCAGCCGCAACATCAATTCAGTGGCAACAGGCCGCGGTAAGATAAGCGAGCTACTAATCTTTAATAACTACGATGCCGGACAAGTCAAAGAATGATGTTGCCTGGGAATCACTGTTTGAGACTCATAGGATTTTGGATCACATAGATGCAAAAGGCGTCTATGAAATATCCGCCACGAGCATCAACACGCTGCGCGAAGCGCGGCTCATGACAAAGTTTGATCACCGCATCCAGCTTCCAACCATTTTTAAGCAGAACGATCTAACCATCCAGCCAAACACGCGCGGTACTTATCTCATTGGTCACTTCGCTAGCTATTTCGATTTACCGGCAGATGACGATATGGAAATCGAGCAAGTATCGTTTCCTTCTGAACTAGAGACAATCAATCCGCAGAATCTGTATTCCGAGTCCGCAGCGTTACTGTGTGCATACAACTCAGGTATTATTGAGCGCTTGCTTGGTGAGTCTGTCTCTCTTACGGTCTTCGGCAGAATGTCCACCGGGCAGTTTAATTACATCATCGACGACAATAGGAGTCGTAAGCCTTTTGAGATCAGAGTGCACAACTCGCAATGTGAAATTGATAGTGGCTTTGAAGGCCAACGTTTCTTCTCGATTATTGAAGCCAAGAACGAAGAAGTGAACGACTTGTTAGTGCGCCAACTCTATTATCCCTATCGTCTTTGGACCGAGAAAACCCAGAAAGAAATTATTCCGGTCTTCTTGAGTTACTCAAATGACGTATTTTCCTTTTATGTATTTCGCTTCGGTAACCATTTGCAATACAACTCCATCGAACTTATCGAGCGGAGAAAGTTTCAAATCGGACAGATGGACATTGAATTGCAAGATGTTATGACTGTGCTCGACAGGGTACGGGTTCTGCCAGAACCGGGCGGAATTCCATTCCCGCAAGCTGATAGCTTCAATCGGATAGTCGACTTACTCACACAGATTCGTGGTGCGGGTGTTATGTCACAAGAAGATATTACGACCAATCACGCTTTCGATTTGCGGCAGACACAATACTACACAAATGCAGCGCGATACCTTGGCTTTGTTACCAGTAGCAGTAGCAGAGTAGAGGGCGTTACTTACACGCTCACGCCGAAAGGTGTCGATGTCATGGCGAAGCGACCAGCACTTCGAAACCTCGCACTTGCTGAAACCATACTCGAACATCAGGTCTTCAACAACGCTCTCCGCCTCTACCTTACCCAGGCTGGCAGGCCTACGACAGCCCAAGTCGTTGAGCTTATGCGGTCCGCCAAACTCGGTTTAGGCGCGACCACAATTCCTAGACGGGCTCAGACAGTGTTGAGTTGGATTGATTGGATCATGCGGCTAACGCGCCCTTAGCTATCTGTTGTCACGCGCAACCAAATAACGGATGTTGCTTTGATGCCGAATCAAGCGAAGGCATTATTGATTAGCGAGGCTGCCAAGAGGGGCTCCTCGAAGTGCACTTATTTCTTCTTCTGAAATTCTTTCGAATACTGCCAGAGCGCTTTATCAATTGCGCGTATCGGTAAATCCATATCTCTGGAAAGTTCTCGAATGTGCGTGTAATACTTCTTCCAAAATTCGAAGTTATAACTCGACGGTTGTGCCCACCCGAGTGACCAAATTGCACGAAAATCCAATATCGGGTATTGCTCTGGAAACGCAAAATGAAGAATAGCTGATGCGACCGGATACGATACCCCATTTAATGCCAACAGAGCACCAACTCTCGCCTCTTCGCTTTCCGCCGAAAAACTAAACCTCGTCAACTCCTTAACGGTTGCGTCGTTATTGGCTTCGTATCGTCTTTTTTGTCGCGGTGATTTCCAAGTGCCGATTTCGATGAGATCCGCTCGCCCGAGAAACCTTTGCTCTTTTAACAGTCGTTTTAGTTTGGTTTCAATGTTTGTGTCACCCGAGGTAGCCTCGCGATCGTACCTAACTGCATACTCTAAAATGTTTTCCTTGTTAAGAATCATCCTCATCGTAATCATAGGTTAACAACCAATCGTTATCTGTCAACGAATGCCGACAGCCAAAGAAAAAAGCCAGCGTGTGCTGGCTTTAGTTACTTCTCGTTCTCCCCCGGCTGCAATCGGCCCGCTCGCAATATCTGATCCGCTGCACGAAATATCTTCTGTGCGCTTCTCTCAGGAATTGCCTCTGCGTTATAGCCGATATCTCGATACAGCCAGTTCTGAATGTACCCTCGACAGTATTCTGCTCCTTCGAGGCTCAGCGCTTCGCAACAGAGCAGTGCAACCGCTTCGGCCTCAACTTCCCTTAGGTTCCTAGGAGTTTGCTCACCATCTGAGAAGTCGCCTTCGGCGGTATGGCCCAAGACGACATGTGCGGCTTCGTGAAAGAGGCTCTTGTGAGGAAGTTGAGCCACGGGACTGATTGCTATTTGCCGCTTGCGCGCAAAGCCTTGGCAATTGCCGTCTGTCGAGTCGAAGGGAATCACTTCGATATTGAGGGTGGTAAGCGCCCGCTCACCATTCCATTCCGGCATTTCAGGTGGAATGAATTCTTCGCCCTCCGTCTGACTCAAGACGAACCAACGGCGCTTGTACACGAACGAGGTGTATCTAGCTTCTTCCGCAGGTTCGCCGTTGTCACCTGATTCCGCTTCCCGTTTCTTCCGTGTAATCGGCATGCACAGCGTCAATGCTCGCTCGCCGCGCTTCACGCGCCGTCCTAACGCGTCCCATCCGGGAAATGTATTCACCGGCCCAGGCTGAAGTCCGCGCAGTTGGCATTGCACTATGGCGAGTATTTGATTGCCGACAGAGTAATTATGAAACGCACTATACGCTTTCATAATCACACCCGGCTTGTTGACTGCATCGACGAGTAACTGCGACCACGAGGGAATATCAGTCGAATAGGTATCCGACATACTTGTTTCACTCCTTTTTGGTTGTTTTGGTTTTTCGAGGAACTGTCTTGCAGACTAGCAAGTCAGAAGCGTTTCTCAAGGAGGTAAAACTTGCCGCATGCGGCTAGTTCATAAGCCTTGGAAGAATGAAAGCGTTCTCAATAATGAGGACATGTCATCCAAACAGAATCGCGTTACGTTCTTCGCGCGAACCAACTATCACGACAAAAAGAGAACCTTTGGTATTCGGCAGGCCGACCGACATGCGCACATGTATGTTGTGGGCAAAACAGGTAGTGGCAAATCAACGCTGATTGAAACGCTCGTGCGCCAAGACGTGAAAATCGGTCACGGTCTCATGCTCTTAGATCCGCATGGCGACATGATTGACCGCATCGCAGGAGTCATCCCGCCTGAGCGAAAGAGCGATGTCATTTACTTTAATGTTCCCGACCCTTCACAGCGCTTGGGTTTCAATCCAATGGAGCGCTCCGTACAGTTCAATAAGTCCCTTACGGTTTCCAATCTGCTTGAGATTTTCAAGAAGCTCTGGGCCGACTTCTGGGGCCCGCGCCTTGAACATGTTCTTCGAAATGCGTTTCTGGCATTGATGGACCAGCCGGAAGCTACACTCGCGGACGTACTGCGTATCGTGAATGACAAGGACTTTCGAAGGAAGGTGGCAACGCAAACAACTAACGACCAAGTGCGAGCATTTTGGTTGGGCGAGTACGAAGGCTACTCTCCGGCGTTTCGCGCCGTCGTCGTCGCGCCGATTCAGAACAAGGTAGGAGCTTTCCTAGCGGACCCGATTCTCAGCGGCATACTGACTCAGAAGAAAAGCGCCTTCGATTTGCGAGAGGTGATGGACAGCGGAAAGATACTCCTGGTCAATTTAGCGAAGGGAAAGATTGGAGAAGATGCCGCCGCACTTCTGGGAGCGCTGCTGATAACCAAAGCGGGGCTTGCGGGGTTGAGTCGCGCGAATGTGGCTGAAGAGGAGCGGCGGGATTTTTTTGTGTACGCGGATGAGTTTCACACCTTTACTACCCTAAGCACGGCCTCAATGCTTTCGGAACTGCGCAAGTATCGTGTCGGAATGATTCTGGCGCACCAATATATTTCGCAACTCGATCCCGAAGTGAGAGATGCGGTGCTCGGAAACACTGGCACCATCATCACGTTTCGCGTTGGTGCAGCCGATGCCCAGACCATCGCAAAGGAATTCGCGCCGGAGCTATCTGCAATCGACCTAATGTCTCTTCCCAATTACCACATCTACTTGAAGCTGATGATTGAGGGCGCGGTATCGAGGCCGTTTAGCGCGGAAACGCTCAAAAGCTAATGACGGGTTTCACGCTGGCAACATGTTGGCGGTATGCCCTTTTCGTTGTGGTTCTGGGATTAAACAGGGGTATCATTTGATTCAATCAAACGGAAGGTTTCCGCGAGTTCAATGGCTCATTAACAACTTACCAAGAGGAATTTGAAGATAGATTTGACAAGCGATTCGCCATGCCAGATCACATCTATACAGACCTGGAGTTCTCAGAGGATTTCGAACTCCGCGACGAACATCTGAGCGAGCTTGAAGAAAGCCTCAAACGGTCTTCAGTAGACACAAGGGCGCCATTGGCAGAGTTCGTTCCAGAGGCTGACTCGTTTCAGCAAAAAGTGATTGGTTCTGAGTCTGAAACGATTCGCATGCTTGCGTCTGCGGGCTCGGGTAAGACTCAAACGGTGCTAAATCGCGTCTTACGACTAATTCAAGACGGGGTTAAGGCTGACCGACTTCTAATCTTGACATTCGACAACGCGGCAGCAAACTCCCTAAGAACGAAGCTTGCCCAACAGTTATCCAAACATCGCGCTACGGTTGAAGGTATCAGGATTCAGACACTGAACGCGTTCGGCTACAACTTCCTTCGTAAGGATGCACCACACGAATTCAAGGGGGTCATTGATCAAAAGAGACCAATCAGGCTGGTTAGGGAAGTCCGGGAAGCGCTAGATGAGAAAAGCACGGCACATCGTGATGTGATGCCGCAGAATATTGACCATCGCTTCTATGTCGAGTTCTTTGCTCTACTCAAGAACGAACTGTTTGATCCGCGAGCGCCCCACTCACAGAACCTAACTGACTTCATGATTAAGGGCCAACACGCAAATATATTCTTCCAAAGCGGTAAGCAGCGAGATGCCGTCCAGAAGGTCATACAGGGCGTAGGCTGGCTATTTATGGCTTATGAACGAGCCATGCAGCGAGACGGAGTGATTGATTTTGATGATCAAAAGCTGCGGACGTATATGGTCCTTCAGGATTCGTCGCCGTTAAGGGAGAGGCTACAGAGCAGCTTTACGGAGATAATCGTTGATGAGTTCCAAGACATAAATCGCTTAGATTTTGTCCTCATTAAGCTCCTCGCTGAAAAATGTCGGCTTCTTGTGACAGGAGACGATGACCAGGCTATTTATGGATTTCGCGGTTGCAATCCAGACTTCATTATTAACGTGGAAAAGCATCTGGAACGATCAACGAACTCCTATGAGTTACGAATGAATTATCGTAATCCACCGAATCTTGTCGAACACTCCGATAGGCTGATACGCAACAACAAACACCGAGTTCCTAAGTCTCCCATTGCAGCGCGTTCCGGTGCTTGTGAGATCAAGGTTGTCCCAACGTTTTCGGCCGGATTGGAGGCAAAGTTCATCCTCTCGTTTATTCAGAAGATCCGTAGAGAGGCCTCGACCGTACAGTACAGCGATGTTGCCATCTTGTACCGAACGAACGCACAGAGTCTTCTGTTTCAGGTGGAATTCATTCTAAGCAATGTTCCATACTTTGTCCGTCAACAAGACAACATCTTGGAAAATGCGGTCCTGAAGCGTTTGCTTGGATTTCTTCGGCTGAAACTGAACGAGAAGAACAATCTTCCATCAGACCCAAGCGATGCACTCTTGACGGTCGAATCATACTTTCGCTTTGTTTATCCCGAAACACGTCAGCGGCTTCTTGCTCTGTTTCGAAGATCAAGAGAGTTTCTTCCCACGCTTGCCTCTCACGAGTTTTTGGAAATCATGCCAAAAGCCGCGAGCAGCAGAATCGTACCATCGGTCAAAGAGGCACTGGATGCAACGACTCTTATGAGCACCATCGATGTTTTGGCGAAACGGTTTAATGGTCTTCGTGGGATGGTTGGAAGCTTGGAAGATGTCTTGCAGGAGCGAGTTCCGCTCGGAGAGATTTTTGAACTCGCAGCGAATTTTCACGGAGACATTAAAGAATTTGTAAACACGATGGAAGCCGCACTCGCTCAGGCGCGCGCAACGGGGGCGGGGCATGCCAAAGACAATGGCGTGGCGATGCTCACCTATTTCAAATCGAAAGGGCTGCAATGGCATACAGTCATTCTTGCTACCTGCAACGAGGGGCTGATTCCGCACAAGAGAGCGCCGATTGAAGACGAGCGTCGGCTCTTCTATGTGGCTATGACCCGTGCCGAATCTAACTTGCTGATTAGTTATGTGAAAAGAAGTTGTAACAATCAAGTAGATCCAAGCCGCTTCATCGCTGAAGCCGGATTGTGATGGCGAGATGGGTTCTTCGTACACAAGACATTGCCGGACATGTGGTCGCAGGATACAGATGCGACAAATGCCCGCTGGCCATTGGGTAGCTTTTGAGGGCTACGAGAATGTTCACGATTGCAGTAGTGAGCCGCAAAATCAAAACGCCACACACACTAGGAACGGGCCTAATGTGTCAGCTACCCATAGCAACTGGACCGCTGGTTACGACAGCTTGGACTTCCTGGACATCAAGATCTCTGACCAACAGCGTGTTGAGGTAAAGCCAAATGATTCTCTTTCCAACGCTGCGCAGAGGCCTAGAACACAAGCTCCCATCTTTGGCCGTAAGAATCGACGCAAACAAACGAAAGAACGAGGCATGATCTCCCACGCGATTGTTCAGCGGTCAGCAAGTGCCGCTCCACCAAGTCAGCCACCATCACGATTTAGTGCCTCACAACATCCGATTGACTCTTCTCGCTCTTTACGCAACCGACCGCGATTGCTTTTTCTGCTCGTAGCACTTGCGCTCGGGGCCGTTGTCGTCGTCTATCTAAGAAATCAGACTACGGGTTCGTCACGCCAATCGAATCAGGGCAACAGCAACACTCAAGTGACGCGAAGCGTGCCTCAGTCCTCTCAGGGCATTAGTGTCGCAGCGTCTCTCGACGAGCAAGCCAAGGCTCTTTATAACGAAGGCGTAGTCTTAACAAGATCTGGAAACTATCTTGAGGCGGTTAAGACTTTCCAAGAGGCGGTCTCGCTGAGACCTGACTATGCTGAAGCACTTCATGAACTTGGGTATGCGCTTTATCGAACGGGCAAATACCAAGAGTCCATTGAGGCCTCCAAGCGCGCAGCAGTTCTCCAGCCTCAAGACGCAGAGAATCAAAACAATTTGGGATTGGCGTACAGCGGGCTCAAGAAATG
>Ga0066679_10001075_pt1 | contig 10562 bp, 7 predicted proteins | sample GraSoiAngelo_128_FD_62298 | JGI IMG/M metagenome (GOLD analysis project Ga0066679, IMG submission 62298) | Grasslands soil microbial communities from the Angelo Coastal Reserve, California, USA - 14_0927_12_20cm | ecosystem: Environmental > Terrestrial > Soil > Grasslands | place: USA... | reverse complement strand
GCGCAGATCTCGCCGTCGAACTGGATGCTCGGCTGGTCGACCACCTGACCCAACCGAGCGTGCAGGCCTCGGCGCCGGCCCACATCGCGAATCAGCTCACGCAGCGCCTGGTCGAAGCTTGCCAGCACCTGGTCGTCAGGATGCCGAAAGTCGACGGTGAAGGTGGCCTCGCCGGGAACCTGATTGAACCCACCTGGGCGCGCCGCGATGCTACCAACCGTCGCCACCGCGGGCGCGCCCATGCTTTGGGCGAGTCGCTCCGTGCCGACCATGATCTCGGCCGCCCCGGCCAGCGCGTCGTGCCGCCTGGCCATGGGCAGGGTGCCCGCGTGACCGGACACTCCATGCAGCGTGACACTGAGCACGCGCACTCCGACCACCCTGTCGACAATCCCGATCTCATCACCGGACTCGACCAGGACCGGCCCCTGCTCGATATGGGGTTCCACATATGCGCACAGATCCTTCCTTCGCGCGCTCAGGATTGCCGCCGGATCGAGGCCGCACGCCCGCATCGCGGCGCCGATGCCTTCGCCTTGCTCATCGGTCAGCGCTTCTGTCTCGCCGGGCTCAATGCGGCCCGTGATCGCGCGGCTACCCCAAAAATTGCACGCGAAGCGACTCGACTCCTCCTCGCAGTTGGCGAACACCTCCAGGGTTCGGCTCGGCCTGCCGATGTTGCCTGCCAGCCACCTTATGGCGCAGCCCGCCATCACGACGCCCAGCGCGCCGTCGTACGCCCCGCCCTGCTTCACCGAGTCGATATGCGAGCCGCTCATGACAACGCTGGGACTTTCACCTTGCAGGCGACCGAACCTGCTTCCTACAGCGTCAGCACGCACGGCCAGGCCGCTTTCCGAAAGCCACTGCTCGACTTCTGCCATGGCGGCCTGCCACTCGGCGGAGTAGACGAGCCTGGTCACGCCGCCGTCTGCAACTGCTCCGTGCCGTCGGAGCTTTTCGATCATGTGACCGGCTTCCGCGGCCAGTTGGGCGCGGTCGCTTGCTCCGAAACGACTCAGTACGGCCGTTGTGGCCATCAGGGCTAGGCCTTGCCGGCGACGGCCTGCTTCGACATTGCAGCCCGTAGCTCCTGAGACGCACGATGGTCGATGGTCTTCGACTCCAGGTCGACGACGACGCCGTAGAGCGTCCGCGCGGATTCGACGCTGATCATCTCGTCAAGGACGTCGTCGAGCACCTTTTGCGGATCACGCTCGAGCGGGTCGCCATAACCTCCGCCGCAGGGGCTGACCGTGCGGATGATGTCGCCGGCCTCGGCCCACTTCGACTGAAACTTGGAGGGTAGGTGGTGCTCCTTTCCGTCGCTGATGAGCACGACGTCGCCGGGGGCTCCGTCGTAGCCGCCAAAGGCGCCCTGGGGTGGATGCCGGTGACCATCTCCTTCGAGGCTCATGTGCGCGCGACCCTGGAACTGCATGTCACGAATCGAGCCGTTGCCGCCGCGCCACTTGCCGGCCCCGCTCTTGTCGGTGCGCAGCTCGTACCGGCTGATCCTGAGTGGGTAGTGCGCCTCGATGTCTTCGATCGGGTTGTTGCGCGTGTTGGCGTAGAGCACGTCGACCGCGTCCACACCGTCCTTGCCCAACCTTCCGCCATACGCCCCTTCGGTGATGTCCATGTAGACCCAGTAGACCTGGTCCACGACGCCGCTGTAGGCGATGACCTTCATGTTTGCCATGCCGGCAGCGACACGGTCCGGGCATATCGGCGCCAGGGCCCGCATGAGCGTGTCGGCCACGACGTTGCCGGCGCAGAAGCGCGCGATTGTCGCTGAGGGGAAGGTGGGATTGGCGAGCGAGCCACGCTCGGCCACGATCCGGATCGGGCGAACGATGCCCGAGTTCTGCGGAACATATTCGTGCGTCGCCTGGTCGAGCAGGATTGAACGCAGCGTGACGTAGATCGCGATGTCGACGGTTCCGACGAAAGGCATGTTGATGGCCCGGTCGGCGACCTGGGGAGCGGTTCCGGTCAAGTCCACCGTCATCGTTCCGCCGTCGACGGTGACAGTGACTTTGATCACCTGGTCGCGCTTCGAGGGATCGGGGTCGTCGGCGAAACCGTCGATGTGGCCTTCCGCGGAGTACCTGCCGTCAGGAAGGGCCTCGATTTGCTGTCTCATCATCCGCTCGGAGTAGTTCATGAGCTCCTCGGTTGCGGCTTCGACGGTCTCCCTTCCGTATTGCTCGAGTAGCTCGACATAACGCTGAGCACCGATCTGGCAAGCGGCCACCTGGGCCCCCATGTCGCCGACCACCATGTCCGAGGCCCGGATGTTGTCGCGCAGCATCCGCCACACCGCCTCGTTCCGGTGACCACGCTCGTAACACTTGATCGCTTTCAGCTGGATGCCTTCGGCGTATGCGTCGACCGCGTCGACGATGCCACACGAGCCGGGCGACATCGATCCGATGTCAAGGTGATGGGCTGTGGTGAAGCTGAATCCAACCAGCTCCCCCTGGGCAAATATCGGCACGCAGAAGCCGACGTCGGGACCGTGCGAGGCGCCGTGATACGGCGAGTTGTGAATGATCACGTCGCCCTCTTCAAAGCGGTCGCCGCGTTCCTCGAAGAGGCGGAAGATGCCCTGCATGTAGCCAGGAATCGGGCCCAGCTGCAGGGGGGTCGAAAGAGCGCACTCGCAAATCTGGCGCCCGTTCACGTCGAGCAGCGCGGCGCCAAAGTCCTCAGACTCCCGAATGATCGAGGAGTAGGACATTCGTGTGAGCTTGTGACCGATCTCGAGCGCGATGCTGTCCAGGGCTCCCGCGATGACGCGAGCGGTAACGGGATCGATGGCTTTGGCCGGCGGCTTTCCCGGCTCATATTCGATGACGTCGACTGCGGGCGCGGCAATCGCCATTGTTGACCTCCTAGACGCGGATTAGCAAATCGCCGGTCTTCAGCACCTCGGCGCTCGCGCCGGGCGGGACCAGCGTTGTCGAATCGACCTGCAGCAGTACGGCCGGCCCGCTGACACGCGCGTCGACCGGGAGCTTGGCTCGTTCGTAGAACTGCGCTTTCTGCGCCTTCAGCGCGCCGCCTTTGTCGGCGAAGTAGACGTCGGCCGAGGCGAGCTGCGCAGCCTTGATGTTTCCGGAGTCGGGCGGCGGGACCTCCGGCATCTTGGGCAGCCGGCCGCTGGCCACGACCCGGATGTTCACCAGCTCGATGGGATTGCCCGGGAAGGCGTGCCCGTATTCCTCCTTGTGAAGGCGGTTGAACTCATCCCAGAAGTGCTGGATGCCGTCCGGGCCGAGCTCGCCGTTCGGCATCGGCACTCTCAGCTCGTAGCCCTGACCGACGTATCGGCAGTCAGCAGCGTGCAGAATTTGGGCGCCACCGTCGGCGACGCCGTCTCGTTGGAGCTGCGCCCGGGCGTCCGCGTCAAGCCGCTTGAAGTCGCGGTTGATGCGATCCAGGTCCGCCTCGCTGTCGAGCATGAACTCGTTCTGGATCAGGTCGTACTTGAGATCGGTGCTCAGCAAACCCATGGCGGAGGTAATGCCCGGATACAGGGGCACGATCACCTCGGGCACCTCGAGCGAGCGGGCGAGGTCTGCCGCATGCAGCGGGCCTGCCCCTCCGAACGCCACCAGCGTGAACTGACGCGGATCGTGGCCTTTCTGGATAGTGCGTGACCGGATCGCGTTCGCCATGTTGTGGTTCACCAGGGTCACCACACCGGCCGCGGCGTCCAGCGCCGACAGGCCAAGGCGCGACCCCAACGTGGCAATCGCGGTTTCGGCGAGCTCGGGCTTGACCGACATCGCCCCACCGAGGAAATGGTCTGGACGCAGCCTGCCGAGCACGAGGTTCGCATCGGTGACGGTTGCTTCGGTGCCGCCGGTTCCGTAACAGGCAGGCCCGGGACGGGCACCTGCGCTGCGCGGTCCGACACGGAACGCGCCGCCAGGGTCGATGTACGCCACGCTGCCTCCGCCCGCACCGACCGTGTGCACGTCGATCATCGGGATCAGCACCGGGTAGCCGGCGATCCATGTGTCGCGCGCGGTAGCTTCGCTGATTCCACGCGGTGTGACGATGCCGATGTCGGCGCTGGTCCCACCCATGTCAAACGTGATCAGCTTGGTTCGGCCGCACGCATTGCCGATGTGAGCGCCGGCCAGGACCCCTGCGGCAGGGCCGCTCAGAAGCAGAGTCGCGGGGTAGCGCGCCGCAAACTCTTCTGTCGCGACACCTCCGTTGGACCGCATCAGGCGCAGCTCCGCCTTCACCCCCTCCTTGCGCATGCGCTCACGCAGGTGAACGAGGTAGTTGCGCACCTTGACGCCGACGAAACCATTGATGGCCGCCGTGGTAAATCGCTCGTACTCGCGAAATTGGGGAAAGACGCTGGCTGACGTGGTTATGAATGCCTCGGGGTATACCTCTTCGACGATCGAGCGGGCCCGCTCTTCGTGCTCCGGATTGCGGTAGCTGTTGAGAAAGCCGATGACAATCGACGACACCCCCGCTTCCTTGAGCTCCCTGGCGGCGTCGGCTACCTCTTCCTCCTGGAGAGGAGTTACGACCTCGCCCTTCGGTCCGAGCCGCTCGGTGACCACCTTGCGGTGGCGGCGGCGGATCAGCGCGCGATCCTGCCAGGGCACCTCCATCTGGATCGAGTAGTGAAGGGGTCGCTGGTGGCGAGCGATGTGGAGTACATCTCTGTAGCCCTTGGTGGTGATCATTCCGACCTGAGCGCCGTCGTACTGGAGAAGTGAATTGGTGGCGATCGTGGTCCCGTGAGCGAGAAACTCAACCCCCAACGAGTCATCGCCCGCGGAGCGCAAGCCCTCGAGCAGACCTTCGGATGGGTCGTCCGGCGTGCTAGGCACCTTGTGGATGCGAACGGCCTTGGAATCCGTGTCGACGACGATCACATCGGTGAACGTGCCGCCTACGTCAACGCCGGCAAGCTTCATATCTGGACCTCCGTTTCCTTCCTCTAGACGTGGGCAGCTTCGCGCTGGTAGACGCCTGCCAGCGAAACCGGGCAGGCGACAAGCTCTTTGCGCTCCGGGTCCTTGTATGCCGCCACCTTTGAGGTGGTGACCCCGTATCCGTGCAGACCTTCCGCCAGCTTGACCGCGCAAGCGACACCGTCGAGGACCGGCGCACCCAACTGCTGCTGCATCCACTTGTCCAACGGTCCAAGCCCGGCGCAACCGAGCAAGATCGCCTCCGCTCCATCCTCGTCGATTGCCTTGCGGCCCTCATCCACCATCATGCGTTTGGTCCGCTCGATGTCCTCCTCGATCTCGAGCACGGTCAAAGGGGTGCATCTGATGGACGCGCAGTGCTTCTCCATCCCATTGCGCGCGACGAGCTCTTCGAGCAGCGGCTTGACGCGGGGCAGCACCGACACGATCGACCACTTGTAAGCGACCAGTCCGGCCATGTGGAAAGAGGCTTCGGCGATGCCGATCACCGGCACAGACGAGACTTCGCGGCAGGCTGCCAGTGCTGGATCGCCGTAGCAGGCGATCACGTATGCGTCGTACTTGCCCTTGGAGCCGGCGACGACGTCGAGGGTGTGGTAGGCGGCGAGCACCTCATCCGCATTGCCCTCGATTGACCGAGGGCCGCCCTTTGGCTGCACCGTCTCGATCTCGGTTCCCGGCGACGCGGCGGCCTTCGCCACGTGATGGATCTCATCCGTCATCGCCTGGGTGGTGTTCGGGTTGATCACAAGGATTCGCATTTCAGACCTCCTGAGCGTTCCTCCCTATCGCGGGAGCCAGTTGGTGAACAGCCGCGCCCCAAGCAGCGCGACGAGAATTCCGACACAGGCGCACATGAGCACTATGTCGATCGGACGCAAACGGACATCGCGAAACAGCACGCGTGGCCGGCCCAGCTCGTCCGGCAGATTGAGTCCCCGCAGCTCCATCGCCATCGCAATGTCCTGGCTGCGTCTGATGGCGCCGAGGCCGAGCGGCACGGCCGACGTCACCACTCCCGGAAAGAAGACGAACGGGTTGAACGAGCTCAGCGCATTGGAGCCCCGCGCCTTGAGAGCCCGCTGGATGACCAGGAACTCTTCCTGGATCAGCGGGTAGAGCCGGATCGCGAAGGCGAACATGAAAGCCACCTTGTACGGCAGACCCCACCTGTACATCGACATGCCCCACTGGAAGGGCTCTGTGGTCATCGCGAAAAGAGTGAAGGCGAGGCCCATCGTGCCGAGGCGAAAGCCAAGGTCGAGCCCAACGTGCAGCCCAGGGCGGGAAGCGCTGATGTGGACCGGCCCTGCCTGCGCCGCCCAGAAATACGGCGCCCCTTCGATGAGGAAGATGTGCACGAGGGTGATCGCCACCATGATGGGCAGCATCAATAAGAGGAAGGGGTAGTACTCAGTCGGCGGAATGCCGGCCAGGAACCAGATCGCCGCGATCAGCAAGAAGAACAGCACCCAGGGCTGGGGGACCAAGAAGCTGATCAGCAGGTAACAGAAGACAAAGATCAGCTTCGTCCGAGGGTCGAGCCGGTGTAGAAACGAGTCCTGGCCGCTGAATTGGTACAGAGGTCTCACGCGCCCGCCACCTTCAGCGAGGGCCCCGCCAGACGCTCGAGGGCGTCCTCCAGCGTCAAAGGCCGAGGCTCCATGCCGAGACGGTTGCCCAGCGCGGTCACCGCCGGCGGCTTGACGTAGGTGCGGCGCAGCAGCTCTTCGTCGCGAAACACCTGGTCGGGGGGGCCGAAGGCGATCAGCCGGCCTTCACACAAAGCGGCCATCAGGTCGCAGTGGGCTGCGACCAGGTGCATCGCGTGGGTGATGACGATCACGGTCTGGCCGACTTCGCGGGCGAGGTCCACCAGCAAGGCCATGATGGCGTGTGATTCCTGCAAATCCTGGCCCGTGGTTGGCTCGTCGATGATCATCACCGGTGGCTGCATCACCGCGATGGCGGCGATGGCGAGACGCTGACGTCCACCCTTGGAAAGCCGGAATGGATGCACGTTCCGCACATCCCACAGGTCGAGCCCTCGCAGCACCCGCTCGGCAGACTCCATGGCTTTCTCGCGCGACGCACCAAGGTTGATTGGTCCGAACACGACGTCTTCGACCACAGGGTCTTTGAAGATCTGGTGGTCCGGGTTCTGGAACACGTAACCGACGGTCGCGGCGCGGTCGCGCACCGACATCCGCTGCACGTCCTTCCCATCGACACGCACCGTGCCTGAAGTCGGCTTCAAATGTCCGCTAAGGCAGCGCGCCAGCGTCGTCTTGCCGCTTCCGTTCTGACCCACAACCCCCACCACGGAACCCGCCGGTATTTCCAGGTCGATGCCGATCAGCGCCTGCGTGCGCCGGGGCGGCGGGTAGGTGTAGCTGATCGACTGCACTTTTACCCTGGGCGGCCGCGTGTTGTTGGCGGGTCGCTCCGACGGTGCTGGCATGACGCGCACGCTGTTGAGCAGCGGCGCGGCACTGTCTGGATCCGGAGGCAACGCCGGCACAGAGACGCCCCTTTCGCGCAGGCGGGCGCCCAGCTCGACCAGCTGTGGCAATGGCACTCGGGCCTCGATGAACGTATCCAGGTGGCGATCGAGCTGCGCCCGCGGCGCGTCCAGCTCGATGGTGCCGTGGTTGAGGAGGACAACCCGGTCGACCAGCGACCAGATCTCCTCCAGCTTCGACTCGACCAGGAGGATCGTGTGCCCGCTCTCTGCGAGCGCCTGGATTCCGGTCAACACCTGCTGGGCGCCTATCGGGTCGAGCTGAGACGTCGGGTCGTCAAGCACGAACAGCTTGGGGGCGGGAGCGTAATTGGCGGACAGCACGACCCTCTGCTTCTCGCCGCCGCTGAGATCGTATGTGATGCGGTCGCGGAGGTGCGGGATGCGGAAGAACTCGAGCGCGCGGTTCAGCCCGCGGCGAATTTCGCTACGCTCAAAGCCTCGGTTCTCCATCCCCCACGCGATCTCGTCCGCCACGATGAGGTTGAAAAGCTGGTTCTCAGGATCCTGGGTCACCGTACCGATGTTGGCCGCGATCTTCGCCAGCGTGCTGTCGCGGGTATTCGTTCCGAAGATGTGCACGCTGCCGGTCAGCTCCCCGGTGATGAAATGGGGGATCACACCGGCGCAGATGTGGAGGAGCGTGGACTTTCCGCACCCGGTCGGTCCGACGAGAGCGACCACCTCGCCCTCGCCGACCGTGAGGTTCACGCCATGCAGCATCGGTGGAAGGCCGGGGAAGGCAAACCCAACCCCGTCCAAGACAATGGGGTCCATTCAGGATGCTCGCCGCGTCCTTCTAAGGTTTCGGTTTTCCCGCGGTGCCGCGGTAGGCCAGGAACAGCCCGACGGCAACCACGATCAGGATCGCCGTTACCACGGCTCGGACTCCCAGGTTGCTCATGTCAAAGAGACCGAAGGCTTTCGGCATCACGCCTGAAGCGCCCAGGTAGAGGAACCCGACTCCGATCACCGCGACAATCACGCCTCCGACTATCGCCCAAACGTACTCCCGGTTCATCTCACAACCTCACTGGAAAACGCCCGCGCGCCTGACGGCGCGGTAGAAGGCATAACCCATGGGCCCGCCGATGATCACCGCCATCAGCCACTGCCAGAAGAAGAGGACCACGATCTGGCCGAAACCGAGCTTCAGCACGACCACGTAGAGGCCCAGCGCCTGCACGACGTTGACGAACAGGTCGCATATGCCGATGTAGATCATGAACGGAACGAATCCAATGTCAGGGTTGCGCTTCAGGTGGGCGCGAAACAAAAACGCGAGAGGGATCAGCTCAGCCATGTTGAGGAAGAAGAACGACCATGCCAATGGGTGCGTTGCACTCAGGACTGCGATGATCGGGTTGAAGTTGGCCACGATCAGCGCGCCGGTCAGGCCAAAGTAAATCGCCGCGGTGGGCCACCACAGCTGCGCGAACGTGTGCCCTAGCGGAACACCCAGACCCCCGGTCCAGATCTGGTCCAGTCGCTCGGTGATCTGCATGTTGGCCGAGAACGCCACCGCCAACAGCAGGGAACCCACGAGCGTGCGCGTATCGCCACGTAAGATCGGGCCGCGGGCGAGCCGCTCCTCGACTGTGAGGCTGGCCGTGCCTGTAGCCGTAGCCGTAGCCATAGAGATCCACCTCCCCTAAGAGTTGAGGCAATCACACCATGGACCCAAGGGCCCGTCTATGGCTGGTCGCACAAGGTTCCAGCCAGATCGCTGGGGAAAGCTACAGAACCTGGGCTGAATCCAGGACGCGAAGCGCGAGCTCGAGCGTCAAACGGCCTTCGGACTGGCGAAGGCTGCGGCCACTCAGCTCCTGGAGGCGCTCGAGCCTGTACTCCACCGTATGGGGATGCACGCGCAGGCGCGCCGCCGCGGCCGAGACCGAAGCTCCGGCGTCCAGGTAGACCCGAAATGTCTCGAGCAATGCCGAGCCTCGCCGCCGGTCATGGTCGATCACGTTGCGCAGCGTCGTTTGGCAGACCTGAATGATGTCGGCGCCGGACGCCGCCTGCAGGATCAGCCGGTAAGCACCCAGGCTGCGGACCCTGAACACGGGCTCGGCGCGACCGAGTTTCTCGCGAAGTTGGATGGCAAGCCGCGCCTCGTGGTGAGCGGGAGCCAGACCAGTGAGGTCAGCCACCTCGTCCTGCACCGCGTAGACAGCCCGCCATTCCGGGGCCAGCACCTTGAGGCGCTCGGCGGCTTCCTCGAGCGCGGCGAGCGGCTCCTCGCTACCGGTCGGCCGGCCCGCGAGTGACTGGATCGCCACCACGTGCCCGTCTTTCAACGCCACGGTCACGGGGCCGTCGAGGGCCAGCTTCTCCTGGGTCAGCGCGAGCATCGTGCGCAGCACTCGCGGGGCGCTGTCGTGCTGGGTGTCGCCAACCGCCCGCAAGGTTCCTACCACCAAGCGGAGCGGCCCCTGCGCTTGACGGAGCGCGTCAGCGCCGGCCGGGACGTCACCGTTGAGCAGCCGTTCGAGGACGTCGCCGCGGCGCCTGATCTCGCCCTCCTCGAGCGCACGCTCGCGCAAGAACCTGGCTGCGGCGATCATGGCCGCCGAGTCGGCCGCCGCAGAGTCGACCGCATCCAGCTTGCGATGCCGGGCGTCGAGGATCACAAAGCCAAGCGCCTCGGGACCCGCGGAAACCGGGGAGATCAGCAGCTCGCGATTCCCTTCCGGCGAGAGCCGCATCTGGGCGCGAGTCTCGGCCGCCTGACGCAGGAGCGGCTGCAGCACAGTCCACGCGGCCATGTCCACCTCTCGCAGTGTCGACGCCGGCGACGCCGTATCGCACGCGCGCACTCGATACAGGGCGTCACTCAAGAAAACCGATGCGTGTGTGATCCGCGCAAGCCGGGTGGCGAGAGCGCTGAGCGGGAGGTCGTCCTGGACGACCTCGGCCAGTGAATCCTGGACCTGGAGGCGGCGCTCGAGCTGATCGCGCTGGGAGCGGATCTCGTCGTTGAGGGCCTCGAGGCGAAGCCGCGACTCATGCTCGGCGGCGTAGAGCCGCGCATTGACGATCGCCACCGCCGCCGCCTGCGCGAGGGCGTC
>Ga0066679_10001072_pt1 | contig 10571 bp, 9 predicted proteins | sample GraSoiAngelo_128_FD_62298 | JGI IMG/M metagenome (GOLD analysis project Ga0066679, IMG submission 62298) | Grasslands soil microbial communities from the Angelo Coastal Reserve, California, USA - 14_0927_12_20cm | ecosystem: Environmental > Terrestrial > Soil > Grasslands | place: USA... | reverse complement strand
CGGAAGACCACCGCCCGCAAGCCGGCGGCGCGCAAGACCGCCCGCAAGCCGGCAGCGCGCAAGACCGCCCGCAAGCCGGCAACCCGCAAGGCGGCGGCGCCAAAGCGCACCGCAGCCCGGCGCGGCGCTCGACGCGGCGCGCGGCGGGCAGCAACCCCGGCGATGCCCGCCGCCCTGGCGAGCGCAGCGCCACTGCCATCCTGACCGACTGACTTCGCGAGAGGCCCCCACCGTCGGGGGCCTCTTCTTTTTGAGCGCCTGCAGACCGCTCCTCGGCGATCCTCAGGCGGCGAGGGAGTCGAGAGCGCGGAGCAGCGCCTCACCACCGCGTCGAGCCGCCTCGGCATCGATGCCGAGGTAGGTCATGCAGCGGACCAGGTGGGGACCCATCCCGGTCACCAGCACCCCCTGCTCGGCGGCCCGCTCCACCACCGCCGTCGCCGGCGCCGTGGTTCGCACCATCACGATGTTGGTGGGCACGGCCGGCATCATCACCTCGCTGCCGGGGGCCTCGCCGACGATGCCGGCGATGAGGCCGGCGTGCTGGTGGTCGTCGGCCAGCCGCGCGACGTTGTGGCGCAGCGCGTAGAGGCCGCCGGCGGCGAGGATGCCGGCCTGCCGCATCCCCCCGCCCAGGCGCTTGCGCCAGCGTCTCGCTTCAGCGACGCAGCCTCCGTCGCCGGCGAGCACCGAGCCCACCGGAGCTCCGAGCCCCTTGCTGAGACTGAGCGACACCGAGTCGCATGCCGACACCAGCTCCGCGGCGGGGAGGTCGAGAGCGACGGCGGCGTTGAGCAGCCGGGCCCCGTCGCAGTGGACGCGCAGACCATGCCGGTGCGCCGCGGCCGCCGCGGCATCCATCTGCTGCGGCCCGATGGCGGCGCCCCCGCGGCGGTTGTGGGTGTTCTCCATGGCCAGCAGTCGCGTCACCGGGTGATGGATGTTGCTCTCGCGGATCGCCGCCTCCACCTGGTCGGCCTCGGGCACCCCGGTGGTGGCGTCGAGCAGCTGCACCTGGACTCTGGCGACCACCGCGCTGCCCGCGACCTCGTAGACGACGATGTGGGCGTCGCGGTCGACCAGCAGCTCGTCACCCGACCGGGTCTGCGCCGCCACCGCGATGAGGTTGGCCATGGTGCCGCTCGGAACCAGCACGGCCGCCTCCTTGTCCAGCAGCTCGGCGACCGCCTCCTCCAGGCGCCGCACCGTCGGATCCTCGCCCCAGACGTCGTCCCCCACCTCGGCCTCGGCCATCGCCCGGCGCATGCCGGGGTCGGGCACCGTGAAGGTGTCACTGCGAAGATCGACGCGACTCCGGTTGCTCATCGTCCTCCTCCCGATCGACGCCGCGCCCGGCCAGCGCCCGCCGCGGCCGCTGCGGCCGGACGGGTTCATCGTTGGCGAAGCACACCCGGTCCCGCCCGGCGCGCTTGGCACGGTACAGCGCGGCGTCGGCCCGCTGGAGGAGCTGGCTGGCATTTCCGGTGTCGTCGGGGAAGGCGACCCCGCCGATGCTCACCGTGAAGCTGATCGGTCGGGGGTGCGGCGGCACCGGCAGCTGGATGGCGGCCACCGCCGCGCGAATCTTCTCGGCAACCTTCTTGGCCTCTTCTCGAGGGGTATTGGCCATCACGATGCAGAACTCCTCGCCACCGTAGCGGGCGGCCAGGTCGGAGCGGCGGACGGTCCCCGCCATGGTCTTGGCGAAGAGCTTCAGCGCCTGGTCGCCGGCGTGGTGACCGTACTCGTCGTTGAGGGACTTGAACCGGTCGATATCGAGCATGAGCACCGCCAGCGGCGCCTTGAGCCGCTCCGCGAGAGCGATCTGCTGATCGAGATAGTCGACCAGGAAGCGGTAGTTGTAGAGGCCGGTCATCTCGTCGGTGATCGCCTGGCGCTGCGCCAGGGCGAGGACATGGGCCCGCTCCAGCGCCAGCGACACCTGCTCGGCGGTGGTGAGCACCAGGTCGGCGTCGATGGCCCCGAATCCGTCCTCCTTGTCGGCCACCGCGACCACTCCGAGGATGCGCTGACCGATGCGCATCGGCGCCGCACAGATGGTGCGCATACCCAGGCGGACCTCATCGGTGCCCTCGAGTGCGCCGGCGATCAGCGGCCCGGTGCCGTCGAGGCGCATCGCCTCGGCGATGGGGCCGTCAGCGCGCAGCAGAGTGCCGGCGTCCGGGCGGCGCGACAGGCCCTCGCTGGCGGCGAAGGCGTCGGCGATGCTCGATGACGCGACCACGATCACGCTGCGCTCCGCCCCGGTACCGGCGCGGAGGCGGCCACAGACCGCGGTGAGCGCCGCCGGCAACGGCTGGGCTGCGTTGAGCTCGGCGGTGATCTCGGCCCGCGCCTCGGCGGCGCGGATGGTGCCGCGCAGCTCACGCCGCATGCGGTCGAAGGTCTGACCCAGGCGGCCGATCTCGTCGTCGCGACCGGCGGGGATGGGCACATCGAAGTCTTCGCGAGCCAGCGCTTCGACCGCGCGGTCGAGACGGCGCAGCGGACGGGCCAGGTAGCGGTCCACGATGATGAAGACCATCACCAGCGCCAGCAGGATCATCGCCACGGCGGTGAGGCCGACGGGAGCGGCGACGGTGGTGAGCAGGTCGGTGACGGGCGGAACCTGACTGGTGACCAGGAGCGTCAGCCCGCCACTGAAGGGGCGCGCCGCCGCCGCCAGGGTGCCGCCGTCGAGGTCGACGATCTCGGGACCGTGACCGGGGCTCAGCAGGGTGGCGATCCCCGCCGGAACCCGGCTTCCGACCGCAACCGGGTGGCCGGCAAGGCGGCCGGCCACGGCGAACGCGTTCTGCTGCACGACGACGACGTCGGAGGCGTCGGCGCTGCTGGCGATGGTGTTCGCCAGCTGGGACACCACCGCGGCGGTGAGCGGCCGGGCGATGAAGACCGCCGTCCCTGGCGCTTGCGGTATCGCGGCCTGCTCGACCAGGAACGGGGGCTGAGCGGTGGTGACGACCACGGTGCGACGCTGCGCCACCGCGCCGACGAGCTCGTTCCACGGCGCCTGGGACACATCGACCTGCGTGCCACCCTTGAAGGCTCTTGGCGCCGACCCGCCCGTGACCCCGAGCACGTCACCCGGTGCGATCAGCACCGAGCTTCCCTGCAGCACCGGTTCCAGGCCGGCCCCGCTGGTGCTGACGGCCGACAGCTGCGGAGCCAGCCCGCCCACGTAGGCCGACAGCGACTGCTGCTGGCTGCGCAGCAGGTTGACCGCGATTCCCGCTTTGTCGGCGGCGCGCACCAGCGCGGAGTTGCGGGTCTCGCTGTTCGACTGCGAGAGCGGGATCGCCGCCGTTGCCGCGGCGATGAGCACGCCCAGGGCGAGAAGGATGAGCGCAAACCGCGTCGAGAACGTGGTGCGCCGCGCCGGGTACCCGCCAGTCCCGAGCATGTTCAGCGAACTCTACGCGCCACCCGCAGGCCCAGCATGACGCCGAGCACCACCGCCAGCAGGCTGAGCGAGGAATAGGCCACCAGCAGCGGGATCCAGCCGACGGTCAGATCGGTGCCGGGCACCCCGACCCCGGTGGGCAGCACCGCCGGCGGGATCAGGTGGAGCCAGCCGGGTCCGGTGGTCTGCGCCGCCTTGACCTCGCCCGGGTGCGTGACCGCGGTGGTGGCTGGCACGTGGGGCGGGTCGGCGAGCGGCACTGCGACCGGGGTCGGCGCCACCACGGACGGACGCGTCGTCGTGGGTGGGGGAGGAGCGGGTGGCGACACCGTCACCGCCGGCGCGGCCGGGCCCGGCGGCGCGGGGGTGGAGGTGGAGGGCGGTGGCGAGCTCTTGCCCTGGCCGTTGCCGTTGCCCTGGCCGTTGCCACTGGCGCTGGCGTGGCCGTTGCCGTGGCCCTGGCTGTTGCCGTTTCCCTGCGCGGTCTGAATCGCGTGCGAGGTGGCCACGATGTGGTGGGCGTGCTTGGCACTCTTCGCCTCCACGGAGGTGACCGAGGCGAGAGGGAGGAGCAGGCAGCAGCCCACCACCGCGGTCGCCAGGCGAATGCCTGCGCGACGGGCAGAGGCGGCCCTCGACGACGTCCACATCATGCTCATGACGCATTAACGGCGATGCGGGCGGCGGCGATGCACCCTGGCAGGTGGTGTCAGCGCCCTGTGACCCAGTTGTGACCGGCGACCACGAGGCCCGCACAGGATTCCTCGACAACCTGAACCGCGCCGTCACCGCCAGGTCACAACCTCGGCACATCGGTCACACTGGTACCCTGCCGGTGTGGAGCCGGTCCTCGTCATCTTTCATGACGGCGAGGTCCTGCATGCCCGGATCGCCGACCTCTCCCTCGGCCTCCCGGTGCTCGACGCAGAGATCACCGGCGTCGACCCCAACAACGAACGGGCGCTGATCCCGCTGAGCGCGGTGCGGATGATGATCGTGGGCGAGATCGAGTCCGCCCCTGGCGGGAGTGTGCTCGAGAGTTGGGACCGGGCCGCCTTCCACTTCGTCGACGGCCAGGTGCTCCGTGCTCGCATCTCTCCCGACACCACCCTCGGCGTCTTCGGCGGCACCTGGGTGGTAGTGGAGCCCGGCAGTGACGAGCGGCGGCGACTGGCGATTCCCTACAGCTCGCTGAAGGGGGTGTTTCAGCTGCGCAGCTGGGACAGCCGGCCGCCGGGAGAACGCGCCGCCCGCGCTGCCGGAGCGCCGCCGCACCTCGACCAGGTGGTGCGGGCACTCGCCGAGCGCGAGACCCAGGCCGGCACCGCCCGCTCGCGAACCGCGGGTCCCGCCCGGCCGGGCCGCGCCCGGGCGGCGACAGGCGAGAGCACGCAATCCGAGTGATCCGGCGGTGATGGTGGCATCGACGCGGTCTCTGCTGCGGTGCCTCGGCCGATGCCGTGTTACCGTTCCCGGACCGTGACCGCGGCCAGTATTCCCGAGACCGACACCAGCGCGCCATCGCTGACCTCGCGCCTTTTCAGCAGACGCACTGCCCTCTCGTTCGTCGCCGCCGCGACCATCCTGGCGGTGGCGATCTGGCGCGCCGACATCCCGTGGGGCGAGACCTGGAACCGGATTCGGCATGCCGATCTCCGGCTGTATGCCCTGGCGCTCACCGTCTACTACGCTGAGTACATCGTTCGCGGCGCTCGCTGGAAGGTGCTGCTCCGCAACGCCGGCGAGAAGCGGCGCCTGGCCCCGCTCACCGAGATCCTACTCGTCTCCTTCTTCGTCAACTGCGTGGTGCCGGCGAAGATGGGCGACATCTACCGCGCGGTGCTGGCGCGCCAGCGGGAGGCGATACCGGGAAGCAAGGCGTTCGGCACGGTCGTCGCCGAGCGGCTGATCGACCTGCTGGTGCTGATGTCGCTGCTGATCATCGCCGCGGCACTCACCTTCCACAAGAACGTGCCCCACTTTCTCGTGCCCTACCTGGTCGCCGGCGTCGTGCTCTGCGCGATCGGCGTGTCGGTGCTGGTGGTGATGCGCATGGGTCGGGGGCAGCGGCTGCTGCGGCTGCTTCCTGATCGCGTCGTCGAGCGATACGAGAGCTTCCGCCACGGTGCCGTCCACGCGATGGGTCGCTGGCACGAGGTGCTGCCCCTCAGCGTGGCGATCTGGGCGCTCGAGGCCACCCGGCTGGGGCTGATCGTCTTCGCATTGGGCGCTGGCAGCCTGCTGGGGCCGGCCCAGTTCTTGCTGGTCGCCCTGATCGCCGCCCTGCTCACCACTGTCCCGTTCACCCCGGGCGGTGTTGGCCTGGTCGAACTCGGCATGGTGGGAGTGCTGATCAACATCACCAGCATTCCGCGGAGTGCGGCGGTCTCGATCGCTCTTCTCGACCGCAGTGTCAGTTATCTCAGCCTGGTGATCGTCGGGTTCATCGTCTTCACCGCCGGCCACGTCCGCGTCGAGAGCTCTCGCACGACCCGTCGGGCCGAGGCGTGAGGGCACTGGTCACCGGCGGGGCCGGCTTCATCGGCTCCACCCTGGCCGATGCGCTGGTTGCTGAGGGTCACGAGGTCACCGTCGTCGACGACCTCTCGCGCGGGCGGCGCGAGAACGTGCCGGCGGCGGCCCGGCTGGAGGTGGTCGACATCACCAGCTCGGCGCTCTCGGCTGCGATCCGGCAGGCCCGACCCGAGGTCGTCTTTCACCAGGCGGCGCAGATCGACGTTCGCCGCTCCATCAGCGACCCGATTCTCGACGCCAGGGTCAATGTGGTGGGGACGGTGAACGTGATGCAGGCCTGCGTCGACGCCGGGGCGCGACGCCTGGTCTTCGCCTCCAGCGGCGGGGCCATCTACGGCGACAGCGATCTCCTCCCCACTCCCGAGGACTACCCGGCCCGCCCCGCCTCCTTCTACGGTGCCGCCAAGCAGTGCGCCGAGATCTATGGCGGGGTCTTCTCGCAACTCTACGGCCTCGAGTTCGTGGCCCTCCGCTACGCCAACGTCTACGGTCCTCGGCAGGACCCCCACGGCGAGGCGGGGGTGGTGGCCATCTTCGCCGGGCGACTGCTGCACGGCGAGCAACCGGTGATCAACGGTGACGGCACCCAGACTCGCGACTACGTCTACGTCGACGACGTGGTCCAGGCCATCCTGCGCGCCATGGACACCAAGGTGGTGGGTGCCTACAACGTCGGGACGGCGCGCGAGACCGATGTCAACACCATCCTCCAGGTGCTGGCGCGCACCTGCTCGAGCAGCATCACTCCTCGCCGCGGGCCGGCGAAGACCGGAGAGCAGCAGCGCTCGTGTCTCGACATCCGGCGCGCTGCGCGACATCTGGGCTGGAGCCCCGCGGTCTCACTCGAGGAAGGTCTGCAACGAACCGTCGACTGGTTCCTGGCGAGGTCGCGTCAGAGCGCCTGATCCGAGGCTTCGAGACACCGGCGGGCGTGGTCGCGCAACGCGGTCACCGCGTCCTGGAGTCCGGGATTATCGCGAAACCCCTCGCTCTCGATGATGCGGCAGGCCCAGAGAAGATCGGCGAGCCCTGCGGCCAGCAGCGCCCGGGCTGAGTCCAGCTGGTCGCGATCCGCGGCGCCCTGATCCCACGCCACCTGGATCAGCTGCTCTCGATCGGCCGAAAGCCGCTTGCGCAGAGCTGCCGCCGCCTCGGTGGCATGGCGGCCGGCGTCCGTCGAGTCCAGCGCCGACTCCGCATCCGTTGCCGCGCCGACGATTCTCGCCAGCATCCCCCGATAGTCTTCCGCGCTGACCGGCTCCCCTCCCCCACCCAGGGCACGAAAGCTGCCGTAGAGCACGCCGATCACCACCACGATGATCACGATGTAGGTGAGCACGGCTCCGCGCGCTCCAGCTGCAAGTGTTCCGTCGTACTACTTGTAGCGGAAGGTGATCCGGCCCCGGGTGAGGTCGTACGGGCTGAGCTCGACACGGACCCGGTCGCCGATCAGGATGCGGATGTAGAACTTGCGCATCTTGCCAGAGGTGTAGGCCAGCACCTCCTGACCGGTCTGCAGCTTCACCTTGAACATTGCGTTGGGAAGAGGTTCGACGACAGTCGCGTCCATCTCGATCGTCTCCTCCTTGACATCCTGGACGGCGGCGTTGGCCGCAGCCTGGGGATCGCGGCGGCGGACAGGACCGCGACGGCGGGGAGAACCGGGACGGGTGGGACGACGCGACAACATCCAACTCCTGCGCGACTACCGAAGACGACCACGGGGGACAGCTGACACGGACTGGTACCCGGGAGGGGAGGGTAGCATGGGGCCACATGCCGCCCCCGCCGCCTCGCGAGGCGCCGCCTCCCGCTGACGGCATTGCCGAGCGCGTCGGCCCGTACGTGCTGGAACGCCGGCTGCGCCGCGACTGGCTCGGCGAGGTGTTCCAAACCCGATACCGCGGCGCGCCGGCGCGCCTGCGTCTGTGCAAGCCCGGCTCCGCGCCGGCGCAGACACCTGCGCTGGCGGTGCTGGCACGCATGCGCGCTCCGGGGGTGGCATCGCCGCTCGATTCGCTGGTCGACAGCGAGGGCAGGACCGCGGTGATCACCGCGGCCGACGTCGTCACCCTGGCCGAGCGCCGCCGACGAGGACCGCTGCCCGCCGACGCCTCGGCGGCGCTGGGCGCCGTCCTCCTTGATGGTCTCGCGGCGCTGCACAGCGCCGGATTGATGCACGGCAGCGTCGCTGCCCCGGCAGTCGGTATCGACAGTGCCGGCCAGGCCCGCTGGCAGGACGCCGGCCTCGCCCCGCCTCCGGCGGCCGAGGCGACGGCGATGGCGCAGCGTCTCGAGGTCCGCGACTGCGCCGCGATGCTGCGTGACCTGGGATCGCTGCCCTCACCATTGGATGAGCTCGCCGACCGCGTCGCCGCCGGTGTTCCCGGCGCTCTCGAGGACGCAGAGACGCTGGCACGCGCGTGGCGCGCGGCGGCCGCGACCGCGGGGATTGCGCTGCCGCCGGCGGGAGGGCCGGCACCGATCCCCGCGCTCCTGCCGCCACCGCCACGAGCATCGCGCCTGCGACGGCCCCGGCGGCTTCCGGCACCCGTGCGCAGCGGTGCGGCGATGCTGGTGGCGATCGCAGCCGTCGCCGTGCCGCCGGCGGCGGCGCTCGCCGTGCCCGGCCACCAACCGCTCGACCGCCCGCTCCGCGACTTCCTCCCGCTGCGCAGCGGCGAGCGGCTCACCTACCGCTTCGCGGGCACGACCGGCACCGTGACCGTCACCGTCGGCGAGGTGCGGACGGTCGCCGGTCAGCTCACCGCTGAACTCCGCTCCAGCGCCGCCGGCGAGGGTCTCCCGCTGGGCCTCAGCGGCGGCACCCTCGCGGTGGACGCCCGCCGGGCGACGATGACCGCACCCGGCGGCGGTGTCCGGGTGCTGGTGGCGCCGGTCCTCCCCGGCACCGGCTGGAGCGACTCGCGGGGCGGCGGCGGCGGGCTCCTGGTCACGGTCGAGACCCGCACCCTGCTCGGTCCCACCCAGGTCGACGAGCCCGCCGGCCACTTCGGTGACTGCCTGGCGATCACCCTCACCTCACGGACCACCAGCGCCGGAGGCGAGGGCGCGTCCGGCTCTGGAAGCCTCTGGTACTGCGCCGGCGTCGGTCTGGCCCGCGCCCACCTCGTCGCCCTCGGACGCACCGCCGATATCGACCTGGTCGCGGTGAAATGAGGAGGGACATCTAAAATCGGGATCCACCCCAGAGGGTCCCGATGACTGCCGTCACCACCGATTCGCCGTACCTGCGTGCTCTGGCATCGCGCGTGCTGGTCTTCGACGGCGCCATGGGCACCAGCCTGCAGGCGATCCCGCTGGGCGCTGCCGACTTCGGCGGCAGGGAACTCGAGGGCTGGATCGACGGTCTCGTCCTGCACCGGCCCGACGTGGTGCTCGACGTGCACCGGTCGTTCCTCGCCGCCGGCTGCGACGTCGTCGAGACCTGCAGCTTCCAGGCGACGCGTCCCCGGCTTGCGGAGTGGGGCAGCGCCGAGCGAGTGCATGAGCTCAACGCCACGGCCGCATCCCTGGCGCGACGCGCCTGCGCTGAGGTCGCCACTCGCGAGCGTCCGCGCTTCGTCGCCGGGAGCATGGGGCCGACCGGGTTTCTCCCCTCCTCCGACGATCCCAGCCTCGGCGCCATCGGCGTCGCCGAACTGGTCGAGGTCTTCCGCGAGCAGGCTCGCGGGCTGATCGAGGGCGGTGCCGACCTGCTCCTGGTCGAGACCAGCCAGGACATCCTGGAGCTGCGCGCCGCGGTGCTCGGCATCCGCGCGGCGTTCACCGACCTCGATCACACCTTGCCCATCCAGACCCAGGTCACCCTCGACGTCAGCGGGCGGATGCTGCTGGGGACCGACGTGGGAGCAGCGCTTGCCGTCCTCGAGGGACTGCGCGTCGACGTCCTCGGACTCAACTGCTCTACCGGACCTGAGCACATGCGCGAGCCGGTGCGGTACCTGTGTGAGCACACCCGTCTGCCGGTGTCCTGCATCCCCAACGCCGGACTGCCTCAGAACGTCGAGGGACGGGCGGTCTATCCCCTGCAGCCGGTGGCAATGGCGGAGGAGCTTGCCCGTTTCGTCCACGACGTCGGCGTCAATGCCGTGGGCGGCTGCTGCGGCACCACCCCCGATCACATTCGCGAGCTGGTCACCCGGGTCGCCGCCGCCGAACCCCGCCCGCGCCCGGCGGTCGACGATGAACCTCGCCTGGCCAGCAGCATCCGCAGCATCCCGCTCCGCCAGCAGCCGCCTCCATTGCTGATCGGCGAGCGGGTCAACGCCCAGGGCTCACGCCGGATGAAACAGCTGCTCCTCGCCGACGACTACGACGGGATCCTCGGGATCGCGCGCGAGCAGGTCGAGAGCGGTGCCCATGCCCTCGACGTCCAGGTCGCACTGACCGAACGCAGCGACGAAGCCGATCAGATGCGGCGGCTGGTCAAGAAGCTGCAGATGAGCATCGAGGCGCCGCTGGTGTTCGACACCACCGAAGCCGAAGTGGTGCGCGCCGCTCTCGAGACCTATCCCGGGCGTGCCGTCGTCAACAGCATCAACCTCGAGGACGGGCGCAAGCGCATCGACGCCGTGCTGCCCATGGTCCGCGA